>Ga0310826_100300_pt1 | contig 62314 bp, 53 predicted proteins | sample WT_ome_FD_201306 | JGI IMG/M metagenome (GOLD analysis project Ga0310826, IMG submission 201306) | Sorghum-adapted microbial communities enriched on wild type (WT) sorghum from Joint BioEnergy Institute, Emeryville, California, United... ... | reverse complement strand
CGCCGCCACTCACCCCAAGCAGGCCCAGCCGCCATCACCATGTGGAACGCCATCGAAACCCTCTGCCGAGAACAGGCCACCCGCCTACGCAAAGCCCTCCAAAACCTCCGGGATCAGTGGCCACCCACCCAAGAGGCGTCCCGCGCCTTCCAGCACTGGGGGGAATCACTGGCGCGGGCGATGGAAAACACAGCCGAAGTCGCCCACCGAAACCGATCAGCCGCCGCCAACATCAGCACCGAAATCGAGCGAGCCCGCGCCCGAGTCGAGACCCTGATGAGCGAACAAGCCCGCTACCAGCAACTCGAACAAGACCACGGATCCCTGATCGCCAACGCCACCCACTTCGGCAACGAACTCCTCAACGGAGACCTCGAATTCAGCTGGCGCGCCACCCTCGACCGCGACGCCCGCGAGATCATCGCCGACCTCGAACAAAAGATCTACAACTACGCCCTCGCAATCTACGCCGACCCGCCCTATGATCCTGCAGGCCCGCGCGTATTTGTACCTGACCCACCATTTGAAGAAGTTCCGAGTCCGGGCCCTGATGGTTGGGGCGAAAGCGGTTATGTTCCTTTCATTGGTAACTGGGAGTCGCCTGGCGGTGTCACGGTGCCCACTGGCGGATCAGACGAATCCAGAGCCGCACTCACCGTGGGTGGGGACACGGTGCTCGACGGCGCTGCGCCCGGTGCGGGCGGTGAGGCGATCGGTTCGCCAACCAGTGGTTCGTCAACAGGCGGGGTGTTCGTGGACACGCCCCGGGGACGGGTACTGGCCCCAGGCGGAATCATCGGATCCCCGGCTCCGAATGGGGTCGGCGTCGGTTCCGCACCGGTGGGGACAAGCGCCGCCACGGGCGGCCTTACGCCTACCACCGGCTCGGCAACCCGGACGCCCGGTGCCCCAGGCGTAGTGCCGTTCGTGCCGCCCATCATGCCCGGCCGCGCCGAATCCAACAGGGCCAGCACAACCAGCAGCCGGCGTAATCGGCCGGGCCTGCCCAGCGTCTTCGAAACACCCGAAGGCCCACCCGGCGTCATCCAGCCACCGGCCGAACCGGCCCACCACGACCCCGGCCCCGGCGTGATCGGAATCGACCGATGACACTTCCCACCACACCGATTAGCCACAAGCTCATGGCCGGAGCACTTGCCGGCCTGCTCGCCATCACCACCGGGTTGCCGGCTCAGCCAGCCCAAGACGATATTCGGGCGCAGCAGTGGCACCTGGACTTCCTCAACATCGACCAAGTCCACCAAATCAGCACCGGCAAAGGAGTCATCGTCGGTGTCATCGACACCGGCGTCGACGGCGGCCACCCCGACCTGGCCGACCGCCTACTGCCCGGCTTGGACCTCAGCTTCTTCCAAAGACCCGACGCGCTGGAAGATCTCGATGGTCACGGCACCGCGATGGCCGGCCTCATCGCCGCCAACGGCCAAGCCCTCGGCATCGCCCCCGACGCCACCATCCTTCCCGTACGCACCACAACTGACGCCGAGCTAGGAGACGTCCGCACGGACGCGGACGGAATCTATTGGGCGGTCGACAATGGCGCCGCCGTCATCTGCCTCGCCGTCGCCCACCCCAGACCGAACCCCGTGCTCGAGCAGGCCATCAAATACGCACTCGCCCACGACGTCGTCGTGGTCGCCGGCGTCGGCAACACACCAGACAGCGAAGGCCTCGTCTACCCCGCCGCCTACAACGGCGTCATCGGCGCCGCTGGCGTCGACCGCGACGGCAACCACGCCGACTTCTCCATCGTCAGCTCCGCCGCTGACCTGGCCGCCCCCGCAGTCCAGATCATGACTCCAAGACCACGCAACGTCACCGCGACGGGCTACGGACTCGGCAGCGGCACCAGCGACGCCACCGCCATCATCGCCGGCATCGCCGCCCTCATCCGCGCCAAATACCCCGAACTGTCCGCCGAGGACGTCATCCACCGCATGATCGCCACCGCCGACGACCGCGGCGCTCCTGGCCGCGACAACGAGTACGGCCACGGCATCATCAACCCCCTCGCCGCGCTCACCGCCGACATACCCCCACTCAACCCACCCACCACCAACACACCCACCTACAACGCCACCCCACCGGCCAGTGCGAACCCGCGCCCCCTCATCCTCGCCACCCTCGGCGTCCTTTTCATCGCTCTCCTGGCAGGCGCGGTCATCCTCACCCTTCGCCGCCGCACCTAACCCAATCGATCAACACACACCAAACCCAACCCCCAACCCGACTCCAAAACCCACCGATGACCCTGCTCACCACCCCAGCCGCCCTCATCCAGAAGCTCGCGGCCGGAACCATGGCCGGCCTGCTCGCCGTTACCCCCGGGCTGCCGGCTCAGCCGGTCCAGGACGACATCCGGGCTCAGCAGTGGCACCTGGACTTCCTCAACATCGACCAGGTCCACCAAATCAGCACTGGTAAAGGCGTCATCGTCGGTGTCATCGACACCGGCGTTGACGGCGGCCACCCCGACCTGGCCGGCCGCCTTCTCCCCGGCTTGGACCTCAGCTTTCGCCAGCGCCCCGACGCGCTGGAAGACCTCGATGGTCACGGCACCGCGATGGCCGGCCTCATCGCCGCCAACGGCCAAGCCCTCGGCATCGCCCCCGACGCCACCATCCTGCCTGTACGCCGTGGAGGGCTCGCGAACGACCGCACAGACGCGGAGGCGATCTACTGGGCCGTCGATCACGGTGCCACCGTCCTCTGTCTCGCCCTCGCCCACCCCGAGCCAAGTGCTCTCCTCGAACGGGCCATCCGGTACGCAGTCGCTTACGACGTCGTCGTGGTCGCCGCCGCCGGCAACGCCCCCGAAGACACCGGACCCGTCTACCCCGCGGCCTACGACGGCGTCATCGGCGCCGCCGCTGTAGATCGGGATGGCAACCGCGCCGACTTCTCCAACGTGAGCTCGGCCGTTGACCTAGCCGCCCCGGCCGTCGACATCATGAGCCTCGAAGCCCGAAACATCGACCCATCCGGATACGCCCGTGGCAGGGGAACGAGCGACGCCACCGCCATCATCGCGGGCGTCGCCGCCCTCATCCGCGCCAAATACCCCGAACTATCCGCCGAAGATGTCATCAACCGCATGATCGCCACCGCCGACGACCGCGGCGCTCCTGGCCGCGACAACGAGTACGGCCACGGCATCGTCAACCCCCTCGCCGCCCTCACCGCCGACATACCCCCACTCAACCCACCCACCACCAACACACCCACCTACAACGCCACCCCGCCCCCGCAACCGACCAACCCACGCCCCCTCATCCTCGCCACCCTCAGCCTCCTCCTCGTCACCCTCCTAGCAGGCGCGGTCATCCTCACCCTTCGCCGCCGCACCTAAACCAATCGATCAACACACACCAAACCCAACCCCCAACCCGACTCCAAAACCGACCGATGACCCTGCTCACCACCACAGCCGCACTCATCCAGAAACTCGTGGCTGGAGGACTGGCTGCCCTACTGGCGGTCGCCCCCGGGCTGCCGGCTCAGCCGGTCCACGACGACATCCGGGCCCAGCAGTGGCACCTGGATTTCCTCAACATCGACCAAGTCCACCAGATCAGCACCGGCAAAGGCGTCATCGTGGGTGTCATCGACTCCGGCGTCGACGGCGGCCACCCCGACCTGACCGGCCGCCTACTACCCGGCGTCGACCTCACCTTCCTCCACAGACCCGACGCCCTCGAAGACCTCGACGGCCACGGCACCGCCATGGCCGGCCTCATCGCCGCCAACGGCCAAGCCCTCGGCATCGCCCCCGACGCCACCATCCTCCCCGTACGACGCACCCCAGCCGGGGCCGGCGACCCTCGCACCGCTGCCGATGGGATCTACTGGGCCGTCGACAACGGCGCCACCGTCCTCTGCCTCGCCTTCGCCAACCCCGAGCCCGACGTATTCCTGGAAAGAGCCATCCGGTACGCGCTCGCCCACGACGTCGTCGTGGTCGCCGGCGTCGGCAACACACCAGACAGCGAAGGCCTCGTCTACCCCGCCGCCTACGACGGCGTCGTCGGCGCCGCCGCTGTGGATCGCAACGGCAACCATGCCGACTTCTCCATCGTCAGCTCCGCTGCTGACCTGGCCGCCCCCGCCGTCGACATCATGAGCCTAGAAGCCAGAAACATCGACCCCACCGGATACAGCCGAGGCGGAGGCACCAGCGACGCCACGGCGATCATCGCTGGCGTCGCCGCCCTCATCCGCGCCAAATACCCCGAACTATCCGCCGAAGACGTCATCCACCGCATGATCACCACCGCCGACGACCGCGGCACCCCCGGCCGCGACAACGAATACGGCCACGGAATCATCAACCCCCTCGCCGCGCTGACCGCCGACGTTCCCCTGATCAACCCACCCCCGACCTACACCTGGACCTACAGCGCCACCCCGCCCCCGCAACCGGCCAACCCACGGCCGATCATCCTCGCCGTCCTCAGCGCGCTCTTCGTCGTTCTCCTCACCAGCGCCCTCATCGTGACCTTTCGCCGCCGTCCCGCAGCCGGCGGCAGCTGGGTCGACCTAATGAGCGACTACACCACCGACGACGACGGTCCGGCCACTGAGGACAGACGGTGACGAGGCCCGAGCACGACTGACGGACCGCGGGCACACGCCAGATACGCATCCCGGATGCGAGGAAGACGAGCGGGGCCACGCGCCACGAACCGTGTGGTGTACAGCGACGAGGGCTGCGGGCTACGGGCGGGTCGCGTGGTGGAGAGCGACGATGCCACCCGAGAGGTTGCGCCAGCGCACCGCGGTCCAACCGGCGCGGGCGATGATGTTCGCGAGCTCGGCTTGGGCCGGCCAGGCCTGGATCGACTCGGCCAGGTAGACGTAGGCGTCCGGATTGGACGAGACACGCCGGGCCACCGCCGGTAACGCCCGCATGAGGTACTGAAGGTAGATCCGCCGGAACACCGCGTTCGTGGGGGCGCTGAACTCGCAGATGACCAGACGCCCCCCGGGCCGGGTCACCCGCGCGAGCTCGGCCAGCCCGGCCACTGGGTCGACGAAGTTACGCAGTCCAAAGGAGACGGTGACGGCGTCGAAGCAACCGTCCACAAAGGGCAGAGCCAGGGCGTCGGCCGCGAGCAGGGTCGTCGCTGGCCGTACGGTCTTGCCCACCGCCAGCATGCCCAACGACAGGTCGGCACCCACGACGAAGGCGCCCGAGCGGGCCAGCTCCTCAGTGGACACACCGGTGCCGGCGGCCAGGTCGAGGCAGCGTTCACCGGGCCGTAAGGCGAGCGCGGACCGGGTGGCCCGACGCCAGAAGCGGTCCTGCCCCAAGGAGAGCACCGTGTTGGTGCGGTCGTACCGGCGCGCCACCCCGTCGAACATGGCCGCGACCTCGTGCGGCCGCTTCTGCAGCGAGGCGCGGGTGCGCCGGGCGGCCGGCGCGTCGGGCCGCCCCGGCGCTGGGGAAGGTCCGGACGGGCTCACGACGAGACGACCGGCAGTGACCGCCGCCGACGGGGCGGGGTGATGTTCGAGGCGACGTGGGAGCGCACCCGGTCGTCGGTCGGGTCGTCGGCCGGGGTGTAGTGCACCTTCAGGTGCCGGTACAACGTGTCGCGCTGGGCCGGGATGCGGTCGGCCGACCGGATGAGCCAGATCAGCTCCAGCAGGTTGGACCGGTGCTTGGCCCCGGCCGAGGAGATGACGTTCTCCTCCAGCATGATCGAGCCGAGGTCGTCGACCCCCATGTGCAGCGACAGCTGGCCCACGTCCTTGCCCGTGGTGAGCCACGAGGACTGCAGGTGGGCGATGTTGTCGAAGAACAGCCGGGCCACCGCGATCAGCCGCAGGTACTCCAGCGTGGTGCACTGGGTCCGGCCCTTCAGGTGGTTGTTCTCCGGCTGGTACGTCCACGGGATGAACGCCCGGAACCCGCCCGTGCGGTCCTGCACGTCCCGGATCATGCGCAGGTGCTCGATGCGCTCGGCGTTGGTCTCGCCAGTACCCATCATCATCGTGGCGGTTGATTCCACGCCGAGGCGGTGGGCGATCTCCATCACCTCGAGCCAGCGCTCACCCGACTCCTTGAGCGGCGCGATCGCATTCCGGGGTCGAGCGGGGAGCATCTCGGCCCCGGCCCCGGCGATCGAGTCCAGCCCGGCCGCCTTGATCCGGTTGATCGCCTCCTCGATGGACACCGAGGAGACCTTCGCCATGTGCATGATCTCGCTCGGGCCCAGCGAGTGGATGGTGAGCTGCGGATAGGCCGCCTTGACCGCCGAGAAGAGCTCCTCGTAGTACTCCACGCCGTAGTCGGGGTGGTGTCCACCTTGGAGCATCACCTGGGTGGCGCCGAGTTCCACCGCCTCACCGCAGCGGCGCAGGATCTCCTCCAGCGAGTGGGCCCAGCCCTGCTCGTGCTTCGGCGGACGGTAGAACGCACAGAACCGGCATGCAGTAACACAAATATTTGTGTAATTGATGTTCCGGTCGATGAGGTACGTGACGATGTTGTCGGGGTACCGGCGGCGGCGCACCGCGTCGGCCGCCTCGCCGAGGGCATGAAAGGGTGCATCGGTGTAGAGCAGCAGGGCCTCGTCGGCCGAGATCCGACCCCCGTCCGCGGCGCGCTGCAGGATCTCCGCGATGACTCGTCCGCCCATGCGATTTTCGCCGGTCACGCCGTCGAGAGTACTTGGCCGGCACCGACACAGCGACGGTGGATAGCAGTACTATCCATAACGTGCGGATCGCCGAGCTGAGCAGCCGGAGCGGGACCAGCATCCCGACCATCAAGTACTACCTGCGCGAAGGGCTACTTCCCCCCGGCACCCCGACGGGCCGCAACCAGGCCGACTACGGCGAGGAGCACGTACGGCGCCTGCGCCTGATCCGGGCTCTCATCGACGTGGGCGGGCTCTCGGTGGCCGCGGCGCGCGACGTCCTGGCCACCGTGGACGAGACAGAGGTACCCGACCATCGCCTGCTCGGGGTGGCGAGCTACGCGCTGACCCGGGCGCCCCGGCGCGACCGTACGGACCCGGCCTGGCGGGCCGCCCGCGAGGAGGTGGCGGCGGTGGTACGGGCCCAGGGCTGGCACGTGATGGCCGAGTCGCCCAACCTCGACCAGCTCGCCGACGGCGTGACCGCCCTCCGCGAGCTTGGGCAGGAGGATCTGCTCGCCACCCTGCCGACGTACTTCCGCACGGCCGAGCAGATCGCCCAAGCCGAGGTCGAGACCGTCGTCCGGCGCGCCGAGCCGGCTCGGATGGTCGAAGGCGTCGTCGTCGGCACCATCATCGGCGAGGTGATCATCGACGCGATCCGTCGACTGGCCCACGAACACGTCTCGGCCCTCACCCTCGGCGTCCCTCCCGGGACGTAGCTTTCCCCCTCCCCTGTGTTGATCTAGGGCGTAGAGTGGTGCCCGGAGATCAACTCACCACTCCTAGCCCTAGATCAACGGGAGAGCGGGCGATGCGATACCGGCGGTTGGGCGAATCCGGCCTCGCTGTCTCTGTCGTCGGCCTCGGGTGCAACAACTTCGGGCGACGCATCGATCAGGCCCAGACGCAGGCCGTGGTGAACGCCGCGATCGACTGCGGCATCACCCTGTTCGACACCGCCGACTCGTACGGCGATCCGGCCGGAACGTCGGAGGAGTTCCTCGGCGCCGCGCTCCGGGCGAACGGTCGCCGCGACGAGGTCCTGATCGCCACAAAGTTCGGCAACGACACGCGAGGCGCGAACGGCCCGGACTGGAACGCGCGTGGCTCCCGCCGCTACATCATGCGGGCGGTCGAGGCGTCCCTACGCCGACTCGGCACCGATTACATCGACCTGTACCAGTTCCACTATCCCGATCCGGCCACCCCGATCGCGGAGACACTGTCCGCATTGGACGATCTGGTCCGCTCGGGCAAGGTCCGTTACATCGGCTGCTCGAACTTCGCCGCCTGGCAGGTCGCCGACGCCGCCTGGCGGGCGAAGACGGCCAACCTCACACCGTTCATCAGCGCCCAGAACGAGTACTCGCTGATTCAGCGGTCCGCCGAGACCGAGCTGATCCCGGCCTGCCAGACGTACGGCCTGGGGCTGCTGCCCTACTTCCCGCTGGCCAACGGTCTGTTGGCGGGCCGGCACCGGCGCGACGCGATCGCCCCCGGCTCCCGGTTGACGCACGAGCAGTTCGCCCATTACGTGGCCCGGGCCCCGTGGGACGTCATCGAGCACGTGGCCGCGTTCGCCGAAGAGCGAAAGCTGTCTATGGTTGAGGTCGCCATCGGCTGGCTCGCCGCGCAGCCGACGGTCGGCTCGGTGATCGCGGGCGCCAGCACGCCCGAGCAGGTACGGGCCAACGCGGCCGCGGCCGACTGGATTCCGACCGCCGACGACCTGGCCACGCTCGATCGCCTCACCCGGGGCGAATGACCCGCTGACGACCGTCGTGGCGGGGACGCGGGCCGGGTGCCCGCAGTCCGGGCGACATAGCCGGATATATCCGGGGGTCTCACGATGACCTCGCGCTGTTCCTGAGAGGCCGACGGGACGGCCGTACGACTGCACCGCGCGCCACGATGACCGGAGCCGGTAGCATCGAGCGGGTTCCTGGAAGCCAGCTTCGCCCCGAGCTCGCTCAGGGCGCTCTCCCGTGAGGTGCGAGGTTGTCGTCAGACGACTCCTGGTCATCCGGGCCCCCGCCCCGCCACGCCGCCGACCGTGACACCGGCCAGGGGAACCCTCCGCCTGCGGGACCACGGATAGCGCCCCCGCAAGGCCCGATGCCGCATCCGGGGCTGCCGCAACCGCCTGGTCAGCCGACGTACGCCGGGCCGATGCCCCCAGGATCGCCGATGCCCCCGGGGCCGCCGCTGCCCCCGTCGCCCCCGCCCGCCGGCTACCCCGCCCCGGGCCCCCGACGCGAGCCGACGCTGCCGTCCGGGCCGCAGTCGTTCCCGACCGGGCCGGTGTACCCCGGCGCGCAACCGGGCCTCCGGCCCCCTCAGCCAGGGCCGGGTGCCTCGCCTCCGTACGGGCAGCCCACGCCGCCCCGGCCACCCGAGCCGCAGTACCGGCCACCCGCACCGGTCGGTCCGCCCCCGCCACCCGCACCGGTCGGTCCGCCCCCGCCACCCGCACCGGTCGGTCCGCCTCCGCCGCCCGCCGGCTCGCCCGCGTCACCCGGCCCCGTCGGCCCACCCCCGCACCAGCCGGGCTTCCCGTCACAACCGCAGAGCTTCCCGCCGCAACCGCAGAGCTTCGCGCCGCCCCAGGGCTTCGCTCCCCAACCCGCGCCGGTCCACGCGGCACCGCCCCCTGCGGCGCCGCCGCCGACCGGCCCCAGCCACGCGGCCCCGCCGCCGACCGGCCCCAGCCACATGGCGCCGCCGCAGACCGGCCCGAGTCACGCGGCCCCGACTTACGGCCCGCCCGGCGAGCCGGGGTACGACCGGACCTACCCGCCGTCGGCCTACCACGGGCCGGGGAGTGGCCCGACGTACGACGCCGTCACCGAGGTGTTCGACCGCGGGCTGCTCAACGACCCCTACGCGGACGCGCAGACCGGGGTGATCCCGATGCCGGGCGAGGCCAGCCCGCACGACGCTGCCCCGCCGACGGGTGGGTTCGCCCCGCCCCCGGGCGGCTTCGGCCCCGGCGAGCCCACCGGCCCCCGACGGGAGCCAGGCGGGGTCTCGCGGCTCGAGCCCGGCGAATGGGACCCGGCGGACGACGACGCCCCGCCGCTGTTCACGCGACTGCGCCGCATCCGCAGCCACGCCATGAAACGGCCATCCCGCGGGTGGGTCAGCGTTCTGGTGGCGATCCTTCTCGTGGGCGCGGTGTCCGCAGCACGGTTCTGGCCCAGCTCCCCGTGGTACTACGGGGGGACCGAGGCGGAGGCACCCGAGGTCGCCCCCATGCCGTTGCGAAGCACGGAGATCACCGCCGCTGGCCTGGGCATCGAGGGTTTCCTGAGCTGGGCGTACGAGGACATCCGTGAAGGCACCGTGGTCGGTTCGGCCAACCGCACCGAGACGACAGAGGCCGGCCCGCTACTGACGGCGTGGTTCGGGGCCGACCTGCTCCGCCGGGCCGCCGAGAACGGGGAGGAGCCGTCCGAGGCCCAGCTCGCCGACATCGAGGCGATGATCCGCGACGAGGACCGCTCGGCGGCCGACCGGGTGGTGGCGGCCCTCGACGACGTCGGGGCGTCGCTCGACCGGTTGGGCACCATGTGCTACCTCACCCATCTGACCCCGGTCGCCGACGCTTGGCCGCAAACCACCCTCTCCGCCCAGGACGCGGCCCGCCTGGGTGCTTGCCTGGCCGACGGCCGGGCCGCCGGGGCGGAATGGACACCCTGGCTGCTCACGGTGATGCGCCAGGTCGAGGGCAGCGGGATTCGCGACGCGTTCCCGGCCGGGGCGCGCGCGATGATCGCGGTCGCCAACGGCGTGATGCTCGACGAGGAGGACGGCCAGTGGCGGGCGAACTGCCTGGCGTTGAGTGAAACCTGGTCTCTGGCGGTCATGCGCCGTTTCCCGGCCAGCGACAACCCCAACGCCGACCTCGCCAACGTCGAGGTGGTCTGCCAGCGCGTGGCCCAGGAGCTGCTCACCGCGGGCGGCACGGGCTGACGGCCGAACTGCGACCGCTGGCCGGGCGACCGTACGGCCAGCGGGTCCGGGTCAGCGGCCGTCCGGGATGAACCGGGGGGCGTCCGGCGGCAGGGCCGGCGCGGCGCCCCGGGCCGCCGCCCGGGCGGCGAACTCGCGCAGGCCGGCGATCTGCCGCTCCCCCAGGGAGAAGTCCAGCACCCGGAAGTAGTCGGCCAGGACCTCGGCCGAGAACGGCTCCCACCGTGCGGCGGCCGTAGCGACCGTGTCCAGCTCCGTCAGGCACAGCTCCCGCGAGGTGAGGAAGGCCTGGTGCACCTCCTTGACCAGGCCCGGGTGCGCCGCCGCGAAGTCCCGCCGGACCGCCCACACCGCGAAGACCATGGGCAGCCCGGTCCACTCCCGCCAGGCCGAGCCGAGGTCGACGACGGTCAGGCCGCGGTCCGGAGCGTCCGTGTGCGCGCGCAGGGCGGCGTCGCCGATCAGCACGGCAGCGTCGGCTTCGAGCAGCATCTCGGTGAGGTCGGGCGGGCAGCGGAAGTACTGCGGCCGTACGCCTTCGCGCTCCTCGAGCAGCATCTGGGCCAGCAGCACCCCGGTCCGCGACGTCGAGCCGAGCGCGACCGGTCGGCCGTCCAGCTCGGTCAGCGGCCGGGTGGTGACGAGGTTGACCGACAGCACCGGGCCGTCGCTGCCCACGGCCAGATCGGGGAGCAGCAGCAGGTCGTCGGCGTGCCGCAGGTACTCGACGAGCGAGATCGGGCCGATGTCGAGATTGCCGGCCACGAGCGCCTCACCCAGGCGGTCCGGGGTGTCCTTGTGCAGATCCACCCCGAGCAGGGCGCCGGACCGCATGAGCCCCCAGTACAGCGGCAGACAGTTCAGGAACTGGATGTGGCCGACTCGCGGCCGGCGCCAGGTCTCGTCGGTACCCACGGGTAGCGACGGTAGCCCACGGCCACGCGGGCCCCGCAGCAAACCCAGTGGCGAGTGACCCACGACAGGCGTACCGTGGTCAGGCTCGCGGCACAGCCGGCACTGGTTTCCGCCGTCCCTATCCGGGGCCGCGACCGACACGGTCACAGCCCCGACGGGCTACGCAGCCCGGGCCGGGCCAGATACCCGACACGGGCACGATCAGAGCGCCGGGCGGCCATCGTCCTCTCAACCCTCTTGGAGGATGACCATGCCCACCGCGGATCTCGAGGCCGAGATCGAGGCCGAACGACATCACCTCGCCGCATCGCGGGCCGCGCTGGCCCGGATGCGGGAACGCGCCCAGCAACTCTTCGCCACCGGGGAGACGGTGGCCGGCGACGCGTTCGCCGCCGAATCCCTCGGCACCGCCCTGGCCAACCGCGTCCGGTCCCTGGCCGACGACCCGAACACGCCACTCTTCTTCGGCCGGATCACACTCGCCGAACCGGAGAGTGGCTCTTTCCACATTGGACGACGCCACGTCACTGATGACGCCGGGGAACCGATGGTGCTCGACTGGCGGGCCCCCCTGTGTCAGGCGTTCTACCAGGCCAGCGCCACCGACCCGCAGGGGGTGCTCGTCCGGCGCCGATTCGGCTTCTCCGGCGGGACGTTGACCGGCTTCGAGGACGAGCATCTGGCCCAGGGCGAGGAGCTTGGTACGGCGTCACACATCCTGACCGCCGAGATCGAGCGGCCGCGCGTCGGGCCCATGCGGGACATCGTGGCCACGATCCAACCCGACCAGGACCGGCTGGTCCGCGCACCGCTCGAGGAGACGATCTGTGTTCAGGGCGCCCCGGGCACCGGTAAGACGGCCGTGGGGCTGCACCGGGCGGCCTACCTGCTCTATGCGCACCGGGAACGCCTGCGCCGGGCCGGCGTGCTGGTGGTGGGGCCCAACCGGGCGTTCCTGCGCTACATCTCGGCGGTGCTGCCCGCGCTCGGTGAGGTCACGGTCGAGCAGTCCACGGTGGACGATCTGCTCAACCGGGTTCCGATCCGCGGGGAGGATCCGCCGGAGGTCGTCGCCCTCAAGCACGACGCCCGGATGGCCACGGTGCTGGCCCGAGCCGTGGCGTCGATGATCCGCCGCCCCGTCGAGGAGCTCGTGGTCTCGGACGGATCGTGGCGGTGGCGGGTGGCGGTCGAGGCACTGCGCCGCATCGTCGATGACGTACGCCGCGAGTCGCCGCCGTACCTGGTCGGCCGCGAGCGGGTCCGGGCCCGGGCGGTGGCGCTGTTGCAGCGCCAGGCCGAGGCACGCCGGGGCGATTCCCCGCCCGAGTCCTGGGTGAAAGCGATGGGACGCAATCCCGCCGTACGGTCCTTTGTGGACCACGTCTGGCCGGAGCTGACGCCCGAGGGCCTGGTCTACGCCGTGCTCAGTGACCCGGCCGTGCTCGCTACCGCGGCCGAGGGCGTGCTCTCGCCCGAGGAGCAGGAGCTGCTCCGCTGGAAGCGTCCACCCCGGACGGTCCGGTCGGCCCGCTGGTCCGCCGCGGACGCGCTGCTCATCGACGAGGCGGCCGGACTGCTCGACCGGGTACCCAGCTACGGGCACGTCATCGTGGACGAGGCGCAGGACCTGTCGCCCATGCAGTGCCGAATGCTGGCCCGCCGCTGCGCCCACGGGTCGCTCACCGTGCTCGGCGACCTGGCCCAGGGCACCGCCGCGTGGGCGGCCGCCGACTGGCGGGAGACGCTGGCCCACCTCGGCCGTCCCGAGGCTCCGATCGTGCCGCTCACCACCGGATTCCGGGTGCCGGCCGCCGTGGTGGCCCTGGCCAACCGGCTGCTGCCGGCCCTGAACGTGCGCGTGCCCGAGGCGGTGTCGCTGCGGCGCGACGGCACCCTGGAGATCCGGCCCGTCGAGGATCTCGCGGCCGCTACCGTCGCGGCGGTGCAGTCGGCCCTCGCATTCGAAGGATCGATTGGCGTGATCTGTGCCGATGCGGCCGTGGCGTCGTACACGGCCGCTCTGCGGGCCGCCTCTCTCCCCGTGACCACCACCGGAGACGGTGACGCGAGCGATGAGTCCGATGAGGACAGTCGGGTGAGCGTGGTACCCACCACCTTGGCCAAGGGTCTGGAGTTCGACCACGTGATCGTCGTCGAGCCGGCCGAGATCGTCGCCGCCGAGCCGCGCGGGCTGAACCGGCTCTACGTGGTGCTCACCCGGGCCGTCTCCCGGCTCACGGTCCTGCACCACGCACCGCTGCCGCTCCCCTGACGGCGTCTGCCCCTTCCCGACAGGTGCGGCGTCTTCGCAATGGGTGCGGCTCCTTCGCAATGGGTGCGACCCCTTCGCAATGGGTGCGACCCCTTCGCAATGGGTGCGACCCTTCGCAATGGGTGCGGCCCCTTCCCGATGGGCGGCGGACACCTGCCCCCTCCAGGACGTCGACCTCGAGAAGGTGATCCGTCGTCGCGTCGGTGCCCTCAAGCGCCGAGGTGCTGATCGCTTCCTGCCGGACCGCGGGCCACACAAACAGCGGGAGGTTCGGAAGACGGGCGGAATCTTGGCCGAGGCGGGCAACATCGCCTCGGCTCGGGATGCCAGGTTTCGGCCAGGCCCGCGCCGTCGTCGCCGACGGCCTGGCGGGCCCGACACCACCGTGAAACGGTGGCCCAGTCATGATCGCCGTGAAGCGGTTCCGCTCCGTACGGCCTACGACTGCCTCACGGCGATCATGACGCGTGATCACCGTGAGACGGCTGGACTTCGTATCACCCACGATCGCCTCACCGCGATCATGGCGTCCGGCGGCGCGCGCCCGACCCGAATCCGCGCCGCGACCGGACCCACATTTGCCGGGACGTGGGGCGAGCCGTTACCGTCGAGACGGCTGTTCCGCAGCGAAGCCGGTGTGATCCCGGCGCTGTCCCGCAACTGTGATGTCCCCTCGGCTGCGAGGGGAACGAGCCAGGTCGCCTGCGGTCCAGTCGCGAATCAGCGCTCTCGAGGAGGAGTGCCTCGCAGACGGGTGGCCCACTGGCCCGTGGCCTCCTGTCGGCGATGCCCGACCCTCGACCGACAGGAGGACGACATGAGACGACGTCTCGTCACGGCGCTCGCCGCGATCACCGCGTTCGCTCTTGCCACGGCGGGCTGTGGTGGCTCGTCGAGCGACCCCACCCAGGACGGCTATCCCATCACGCTGAACGACATCACCCTCGACCACCAGCCGCAACGCATCGTCTCGCTCTCGCCGACCCTGACCGAGATTCTCTTCGCCATCGGCGCCGGCCCGCAGGTCGTCGCGGTCGACGAGTACTCGACGTACCCCGAGAACGCCCCGCGCACCGGCCTGTCCGGCTACACGCCCAACGCCGAGGCGGTTGTCGCCTACAGCCCGGACCTCGTGGTGCTCGACACCGACACGAACGGCGTCGTGTCGTCGCTGCGCGCGCTGGACATCCCGGTCTACGTCGGGCCAGCGGCGTCCACAGTGGAGGACACCTACCGGCAGATCGCCGAGCTCGGCACGCTGACCGGGCACCCGGTCGAGGCGCTGGAGTTGGTCAACCGGATAAAGGACGACCTATTCAAGATCCTGACCGACCTGCCCGAACGCGAGGAACCGCTCACCTACTTCTACGAGCTCGACAACACCTACTACACGGTAACGTCGCAGACCTTCATCGGAACGCTGTTCACCGCGGCCGGTCTGGTGAACATCGCCGACGAGGGCAACCTGGACAACCCGTACCCGCAGCTGTCCGAGGAACGCATCTTCGCCGCCGACCCGGACCTCATCTTCCTGGCCGACGCCTACCCGGGTGGGGAGACGCCGGAGACGGTCGCGGCCCGACCGGGCTGGGAGAACCTGACAGCCGTACGGAATGGGTCCATCGTGCCGCTCGACCCTGACATTGCTTCCCGCTGGGGTCCTCGGATCGTCGACCTGCAACGGTCCATCGTGGATGCCGTCGCCTCGGTCCCGACCAGCTGACCCGTCGACCGGCTGATCCCCTTGCGTCGCCCGATTTCGTTGCGTAACAAGGAGTCTCGCCTGCAGCCGTCCCGGCTCACGGCCCGTGCCTTCGCGGCCGGAGCCGGGGCGGTCGCGGTCGCCGTCGTGCTGGGCCTGGCCCTCGGGCCGGTGTCGCTGAATCCGTTAGGCGTGGCGGCCGAGGTGCTGAACCTCCTGCCCGGAATGGACATCCCCAGTGGACTGTCCACCCAGGAGGCCGCTATCGTCACCCAACTGCGGATGCCCCGGGTCGTGCTGGGCCTCATCGTCGGCGCCATGCTGTCCCTGGCCGGGGCCTGCTACCAGGGCGTGTTCCGCAACCCGCTGGCCGACCCGTACCTGCTCGGCGTCGCCGCCGGGGCCGGCCTCGGCGCCACCGTGGCCGTGGCTCTCGGCCTCAACGGCAGCGGGTCGGGTCCGGGCGGGCTGGTGCCCGCGTTCGCCTTCGCGGGCGCGCTGCTCGGGGTCTTCCTGGCGTACGGCCTCGGCGCGGTCGGGACGCGGGTCCGCACCCCGACGACCCTGCTGCTCGCCGGGGTGGCGGTGGCCGCCTTCCTCACCGCGCTCCAGACGTACGTGCTGCAGCGCAACGTCGAGACCATCCGGGAGGTCTACACGTTCATCCTCGGCAGCCTGGTCACCACCGGGTGGTCCGAGGTTCGCCTGGCCCTGCCGTACGCGCTGCTGGCCGCGATCGTGGTGCTGGCCCACCGGCGCGAGCTCGACGTCTTCTCCGTCGGCGACGAGGAGGCGAGCAGCCTCGGCCTGCACCCCGAGCGGTCCCGGGTGATCCTGCTGGCGGCCGCCTCGCTCGGCACCGCCGCCGCGGTCTCGGTGGCCGGCCTCATCGCCTTCGTGGGCATCATCGTGCCGCACCTGATCCGGCTCATCGCCGGCACGAGCTACCGGATCATCCTGCCGCTGTCGCTCCTCTTCGGCGGGGCGTTCCTCGTCGTCTCGGATCTGCTCGCCCGGATCGTGCTGGCCCCCAGCGAGCTGCCGATCGGCGTGGTGACCGCGTTCCTGGGGGCTCCGTTCTTCGTCCTGGTCCTACGGACAGCAAAGCGGGTCGGGCTATGACCACAGTGCACCGATCGGTTGACCCCGCCCGGTCGGCCGGCGCCACCGCCTCGGTGGAGCTGGCCGCGCCGGTCAAGCCCGCGCTCGAGGTCAGCGACGTCCGGGTGACGCTCGACGGCGCGCCGATCCTGCGCGGCGTGGACCTGAGCGTGGCCGCGGGCGAATGGGTGACGATCATCGGCCCCAACGGCGCCGGCAAGTCGACCCTGCTGCGGGCCATCGGTGGGCTCGTGGCCTTCACCGGGCAGATCCGGCTGCACGGCGCGCCGCTGGCGAAGCTCTCCCGCCGGGAGCGAGCCCGGCTCGTGGCCACCGTCCCGCAGAACCCGGAGGTTCCGCCGGGGATGACGGTCCTGGACTACGCCCTGCTCGGCCGGACGCCGTACATTCGCAGCCTCGGCCGGGAATCCGCCGCCGACATCGAGGTGGTGGAGCGGGTGCTGAACCGGCTGGACCTCCTGCCGTTCGCCGACCGTCCACTGGAAACGCTGTCCGGGGGCGAGCGGCAGCGGGCGTTCCTGGCCCGGGCGCTGGCTCAGGGGGTCCGCGTCGGTCACGGAGTACGCCCCGGTGGTCCGACCCGCCCTGACCAGGGGGTGCGCCCCGATCCGGCCGACTCCGGCCGGGGAGTGCGCTCCGGCCAAGGGGCGCGCTCTGGTCCGGGTGACCCACCGGAGCCCGGACAGATCCTGCTGCTCGACGAACCCACCTCCGCCCTCGACATCGGGCACCAGCAGGACGTCCTCGACCTGGTCGACGAGCTGCGCTGCAGCGAGCGGCTGACCGTGGTGTCGACGATGCACGACCTGTCGATCGCCGGGGAGTACGCCGACCGGCTCGTGCTGCTGTCCGGCGGTCAGGGCGTCGCCGCCGGGGCGCCGGACGAGGTCCTGACCGAAGAGATCCTCCGGGCCCACTACGGAGCCCAGGTCCGGGTCATCCGCGGCGAGCACGGCCCCCTCGTCATCCCCGTCCGCACCCGATCCCGCCGTTGATCAAGGCCCCTCTGCCCTTGATCGAGGCCTCCTCTGCCCTTGATCGAGGCCTCCTCTGCCGTTGATCTAGGGCGTAGCGTGGTGAGTTGATCTTCAAGCACCACTCTAAGCCCTAGATCAACACGAGGGCAACACGGAAGGGGGGCGCTTCAGCGGGTCTGGGAGGCCTCGTCCTCGCCGGCCAGGGCGGCCCGCAGGCGTTCCTTCTGGTCCATGCGTCGGCGGCTGGCCACCGACAGGTACTCGGCCACCTCGTCACGCCACTGACGCAGCAGGAAGAACGACGCGGCCGACGAGACGAGCAGCGCGATGAGCACCTTGAGGAGGTAGGTCATGTCCGCGGGCAGCGAGACCAGGCCCACGCAGACCGCGAACAGGACGACCCGGGCCAGCGTGTACTTCACGACGGGGTTCATCGCGACTCCGTACGAGGTGCGGTGAGTAGGCGGATTCCGACCCACCATACGAGCGCATAGGCCAGGACGGCCACGAATGCCCCCACCGCCCCCGTGAGCAGCGGCACATCGACGGGTACGAGGCCGGCCCCGAACATGCCGGCCACGATCCCCACGAGCACCGCCACCGGGGCGGCCAGCCAGCGCAGCCGGTACGCCTTCCAGGCCCGGAAGTCCTCGAAATACAGGAACGCCGGCAGGATCACCACGAGCCACCCGGACGAGCGTCCGAAGGTCGCCAGCCCGAGCACGGCCAGCAGCCCGTCGATGAGGAGCAGACCGATCCCGTTCACGACGGCGAAGAGGGCGGCCACGCCGAGCAGGTCCGGCAGGTACTGGACCCGCCCCTCCTCGTCCTTCCGGGGCAGGGCCGGGCGGGTGCCCTCGGTCACGCCGCCCTCCGGACGCCCGAGGCACGGCCCCTCCGAGCGCCCGCAGCAAGGCCCCTCCGGACGCCCGCAGCAAGGCCCCTCCGGGCGCCTGTGGCGAAGCCCCTCTGGGCGCCCGCCCCGAGGCCCATCCGGGTACCGACCACGGCGACCTCCGCGCCAGACGGGCGACGCCCGGGCCGAGGCCCGCCAATCATGCCCAGACGTCCTGCGGCTCGGCCCGACGCTCGCTCAGGCTGGGCGGGGCGTCGTACTCACGCACCACCTCATAGCGGGTGTTGCGCTCGACCGGCCGGAAGCCCGCGTCCCAGATCAGGTTCAGCAGGTCCTCGCGGTGCATGGTGCTCGGCGTACCGTACGCGTCGGCGTCATGCGTGATCTTGTATTCGACGACCGACCCGTCGAGATCGTCCACACCGAAGTTCAGCGAGAGTTGGGCGACCGACAGACCGTGCATCACCCAGAAGCACTTCAGGTGCGGAATGTTGTCCAGCAGCAGCCGGGACACGGCGAACACCTTCAGCGACTCGGCCGGCGTGGCCATCCGCGTGCGCTCCTGCAGCCGGTTGCGGATCACGCCGTCGGCCGAGTCGACGAAGTCGTGCTGGTAGCGCAGTGGAATGAAGACGATGAACCCGCCGGTCTCGTCCTGCAGTTCCCGCAACCGCAACACGTGGTCGACCCGGTGCCGTGGCTCCTCGATGTGGCCGTAGAGCATGGTGGCCGGCGTCCGCAGGCCCTTGCTGTGGGCGATGCGGTGGATGCGCGACCAGTCCTCCCAGTGGGTGTTGTGATCGACGATCTGCTGCCGGATCTCCCAATCGAAGATCTCCGCACCGCCCCCGGTCAGCGACGACAGGCCGGCGTCGATGAGCTCGTCGAGGACCTCCTCGGCGGAGAGGCCGGAGATCCGCTCAAACCAGTGGATCTCGGTCGCGGTGAAGGCCTTCAGCGACACCCCGGGCAGCGCCTCCTGCAGCGCGCGCAGCACCCGCGGGTAGTACCTCCACGGCAGCGTCGGGTGCAGGCCGTTGACGATGTGCAGCTCGGTGAGCCCCTCGCCCTCCATCTCCTTGGCCTTGGCGACCGCCTCCTCGATCCGCATCGTGTAGGCGGACTTTTCGCCCGGCTTGCGCTGGAACGAGCAGTAGGCGCAGGAGGCGCTGCAGACGTTGGTGAGGTTCAGGTGCCGGTTGACGTTGAACATCACCCGGTCCCCGTTCAGCTCGGTGCGCCGATGGTGGGCGAGCCGACCGAGCCAGGACAGGTCATCACAGGCGTACAGCGCCTCGCCATCCTCGCGGCTCAGCCGCTCGCCGCTGTACACCTTCTCCTCGATCTCGCGCCGCCACCCCGGATCGGTCGCCAGTGCCGAACTGCCCATGCTCCGCAGCGTACTGCCTGCCTCTCAACCATCACCGCCGTGCGACCACCCGAACGGATCACACCCGGCCGCGTCGCGACGGGCCCGTGGCGCTTTCGATGGCGTACGTCCGAAAGACGTACGGCTCCGGCGCGCCGAGCCGCCGCAGCGGACCGTGCTCCCTCCGAGTCGCCGGGGCCGTACAGCGACCGCGCCGGGCGCTGGGCCGATGCGGCGCCCCGGCCGGTGACCGGGTGGCCTACGATGCCCGGGGTCGCCTGAGCTCTGAGCCTGAGCATCCGCGACACCGCGGCCGCGCGCCGACGGGACCGTCCGACTGACGACACGACGGCGGGACTGTCCCGAGTGGCCCGGCTGTGGCACGGTGATACCCGGCGAAACTACGACTGTTCCGGCGTCGAGCGTGCGCTCCTCGCTCCGCACAACCGTTGCGATGTTGGCGACGCCGGGCGAACAGATCGGGAGGGGGATGGGCATGGTCGAGAGTGGGAGCGGGAGGACTCCGAGCACGAACGACACGGCGCCCGAGAGGCCCGAACCCCCGACCACGATCATGACCACCCCACCGAAGGCATCGACGACGCCCACCGAGCCGCCGACGAAGCCGATGGCCGTGGCACCCCGCGAGGCCGTTTCAACCGCCGTGTCATCAGGGGCCGTGTCGACGAGCGCTGTGTCATCGAGCGCCGTCTTCACCAGCGCCGAGTCGCCCGCAGCCGTCGGCGGATCGACCGACACACCCGCAGCCGAGCCGAAGGACGCCGCCCAAGACGGCGAGGGGAAGGCCGTCGAGCAGAACGACCCCGACCAAGAGGACACCGACAAGAAGGACGCTGGGCCGAATGACGGCGAGCAGAAGGCAGCCGAGTGGAAAGACGCCGAGCGGATCGACCTCGAGCGAAATGAACCGATCTGGCCGGGCCTGACCGCCGCTGGACTGCCGACCCGGGTTCCGCGCCGGGGCAGCGACGAAGAGATCCGGGAGGCGTTCATCCGGTCCTGGGAGGCCGCACCGAGCAGCCCCACCCCGCTGACACGTAAGCCCTTCACCCCGACGTTCCTGACCGAGCCGCCGCGTCCGCGCCTCTCCCGGGAGCGGCTCGACCCGGCCGCGCTGTCGGTGCCCGCGTCGGCCTCGGCGACGGAGTCGACGGAGTCGGGCGAACCGCCCGAGCCCAAGGAGCCACCGCGCCCGCCCGAGCCGCCGCAGCCCAAGGAGCCTCCGCAGCCGGCCGAGCCGCCGGAGCCACCGCAGCCTCCGAAGCCGAAGGAGCCGGCGCCGCCCGGACCGTCGCCGTTCCCAGCGCCATCTCCGGTGCCGACGCCGCCGACGCCGGTGCCGACCCCGCCGGTGCCGTCGCCGGTCCCGACCCGGCCGCCGGTTCCGCCGGTTCCGCCGCCTCCCCCGCCGTTCCCACCACCGCCCAGCCCGGTGCCGCCGCCACCTACCTCGCCCGTGACCGGCCCCCGCACGGTGGCGCTCTCCCGAGGCGCGGAGGACGACGAGCCCACGGTGCCGGTGTCTCGGGCGCCGATCACGCCGGCCCGTCCGACCGGTACGCCGGTGACACCGGTCTCCCGAGTGACGCCGGGCTCCACGGTGACGCCGGGCTCCACGGTGACGCCGGGCTCGCGGGTGACGCCGACGACCCGCCCGTCCGGCGTGGTCGGACCCTTCCCTCGTCCCACGATCGGGGCGAGCACGTACACGGGCGGCGGCTACGCCGACCTGGTGACCGAGCCGATCACCGGCATGGTGGGCGCCCGCTCCGGCAGCTCGGTCGAGATGTCCGGCTCCCTGACGGGGCACCTGCTCGCGCGGAATCAGGAGCTGTACCGCCGGCAGGAGCGGCGTCAGAAGCTCAGGACGGCCATGTGGGTGGCCCTGGGCCTGACGCTGTTCGCGGCCGGGATCGCGATCGTCGTCAATCTGCTCGCGGGTGACTTCCTCCGGTCGCTGATCAGCACGTTCGCCGGCTGGGCCGGCTGACCGAGACCGGCTGGCGAGGCCACCTGACCGAGCCCGCCTGACCCGAGGTCGGTCTGGCCGGGCCGGCTGACCAGAGGTCGGCTGACGGAGCCGGCCGCCGTGGGTAGGGTCAAGCCGTGACGCCATCCGCGACGGCTCTTTTCTGGCGGCGGCTGGACACCGCCGGCTCGGAGCACGCCATCTGTACCGAGCGGGTGGGGCTGCGCGCCCGGGGCACGATGCTCGCGGCCACGCCCGTCCCGTACGCGTGCCGGTACGAGATCCTCACCGACGAATCGGGGGCGACCACCCGGTGCGAGGTGACGGTCGAGGGTGCCGGCTTCCTGCGCGCCGTCCGCCTGGAACGGGCCGCGGGCCGCTGGCGGGTGACGGCCAACGAGCAGGGCAACCTCGACGCGACCCTGCGGGCGGCCGGACTCACCCGGGTCGACCAGCCGGGCTGCGACGACCCCGGGACGCTGACCATGGCGCTCGACGTCGACCTCACCGGGTCCGCGCTGACCAACACCCTGCCGATCCGCCGACTCGGCCTGCTCGACGCGATCCACGCCCCGGCGGACGGCGCCGACCGGCCACCGGCCGGGCGGCACACCATCGACGTCGCCTGGGTACTGGTGCCCAGCCTCGAGGTCGTTGTCTCGACGCAGACCTACCAGGCCGTCGGGGGCGGGATCGTGCACTTCACCAGCGGGTCGTTCAGCGCGGACATCCGGATCGACGAGCGCGGGTACGTCCGGCACTACCCCGGCCTCGCCGACCGCGCCTAGCCGATGACCGCGCCCGCCCAGCCCGGTCCCACCGGGGCGCCCGGTCACGCCGACAAAGAGACCGGCCCCGCATCGACTCGACCCGCGCCATCCACAGTGGACCGCCGCCCGTACGTCGTGGGCGTGTCAGGCGCGTCGGGAACGCCGTACGCCGCAGCCGTCCTGCGCGGGCTGCTGGCCGCCGGATGCGCGGTCGACCTCGTAGTCTCCCGGGCGGCCCGGCTCACCCTGCTCGATGAGACGGGGGCGCCGTTCCGCGACGCCCACTGGCGAGAGGATCTCGCGCGGTGGCTCGGCCTCGACCTGGCCGGCGCGGATGTGGCCTACTGGCCGGCCGGGGATCTGGCCGCCGGCCCGAGCTCGGGTTCGTACCTGACGCGGGGCATGGTGGTGGTGCCGGCCAGTACGGCCGCCTGCGCGGGCATCGCGATCGGGCTCTCCAAGGACCTGCTGCAGCGGGCCGCCGAGGTCACCCTCAAGGAGCGTCGACCGCTGGTGGTCGTGCCGCGCGAGACGCCGGTGACCCGCAGCCACCTCGAGCACCTGCTCGCCCTGCACGACGCCGGCGCGGTGGTGCTGCCGGCCAGTCCGGGCTTCTACGCGGCCGCCGCGACCCGCCCCCTGGTGGGACCCGACGTGGGTGGCCTGAGCGCGGCCCAGCTCGTCGACTTCGTGGCCGGCAAGGTGCTCGACGCGCTCGGCGTCCCGCACACCCTGTTCACGCGCTGGATCGGTCGCTGAGCAGTCCGGTTACTGAGCGGTCGGTCGCTGGGCGCCCTCCGGGCCGCTCGCCACCAACGGCTCTGGCCGCCAGCCCCGGGGGCCGTGGTGGGCGGAGGACCCCTGACGGGGGAGGGTCACCGTCGGGGCGAACCACGGTCCGGGATGCGTACTGTCCCGGGGAACCCGTACGGTTCGAGAAACCGTGCCCCGGCGAGGGTCACTGCTGCTGCTTCGGCTGGGACTGCTCGCCGGCGCCTTCCTCGCCCTCCAGCAGGGCCCGGACCTCGGATTCACGGAACCGTCGGTGTCCTCCCGGGGTGCGGATGCTGCTGATCCGCCCCGCCGCCGCCCACCGGGTCACGGTCTTGGGGTCGACGCGGAACAGAGCGGCCACCTCGCCAGGTGTCAGCAGACGGTCTCCCGTGTCCACAACCCCCTCCTCAGCGCCGCCTAAGGCCGAGATCCGCCTACCTCGGGCGTACGCCCATTACAGCACCGTCATAGCGCCATGTCCGACAAACCGTGATTCACTCCATCTTGCGCAATCTTGGGGGGCAGTGACCACCCGTGAGCCGGACGTCCCCTACGCACGCGCGAGTTACTCCTTACTCGCGCGCAAGCGTAGGTCGCTTTTTACGCGCTCAGGCCCAGACGGAGCGTGAGATCAACCACGGCGAAGACGAGCAGCACGATTCCGACAAAGCCGTTCGCCGTAAAGAATGCCCGGTTGACCCGGGAGAGGTCGTTCGGCTTCACGATCGCGTGTTCGTACGCGAACGCGGCCGCGGTCAGCGCGAGCCCGACCCACCACGGCCAGCCCAACCCCACCAGCACCCCGAACCAGATGAAGAGGGCGAAGGTCACCACGTGGGCGACGATCGACAGGTTCAGTGCGAAGGCCACCCCGAAGCGGGCCGGGACGCTGCGCACGCCGATCCGGCGGTCCACCTCGGCATCCTGGCAGGCATAGATGAGGTCAAAGCCCCCGATCCAGAGGCCCACGGCGAGGCCGAGCACCCACGCCGGCCCGGAGCCGGCCAGCGTGGCGGTGACCCCGAGCCAGGCGCCGACCGGGCCGACCATCTGCGCCAGGCCGAGCACGGCGTGCGGCCAGTTCGTGAACCGCTTGGCGTACGGATAGCCGGCCAACAACACCAGCGCCAGCGGGGCGAGCGTGAGGCACAGCGGGTTCAGCGCCGCTGCGGCCACGAGGAAGACGCCGAGGGCCGCGGCCGCGCCGATCCAGGCCGTCCGTACGGAGACCGCGCCGGTGACGAGCTCACGGTTGGCGGTCCGCGGGTTCCGGGCGTCGATGCCGCGGTCGACGATCCGGTTGACGGCCATGGCGAAGGTCCGGGCCCCGACCATGGCCACGGTGATGAGCACCAACTTGAGCCAGTCGACGTGGCCGTCCTGGCGCTGCATCGCCGTCAGCGCGGCGAGATAGGCGAACGGGAGCGCGAAGACGGAATGCTCGATGGTGACCAGGCGCAGAAAGCCGGTCAGGGCGTTGCTCGGGGCGGTGGTGCTCACCGTCAGTTCCAAACCCTCGTGCTCACAGCCCGTACTCCTTCCAGCGCCGGTCGACCAGCGCCACGATCTCGGGCGACATCACCGCTTCCTCGGGCCAGCCTCGGGTGTACCCCTCGCTGGGGAGCTTACGGGTGGCGTCGATGCCGACCTTGCCACCCCAGAACTGCTGGTACGAGCCGTGGTCCAGGTGGTCGACCGGACCCTGGGTGAGCAGCAGGTCGTGCGCGTAGTCGACGTTGCCGAAGGCGCGCCACGCCACCTCCTGGTAGTCCGACGGGTCGCAGTCGTCGTCGACCACCACGATCAGCTTGGTCAGCGACAGCAGGTGCGCACCCCAGATGGCGTTCATCACCTTCTGCGCGTGCTTGGGGTAGCGCTTGCGGATCGACACGATGAGGCAGTTGTGGAAGACGCCCGGCTCGGGCATCGACATATCCACAATGTCCGGGATCAGGAACTTGATGAGCGGCAGGAAGATCCGCTCGGTGGCATGGCCGATCGGGCCGTCCTCCTGCGGCGGCTTCGACGTGACGATCGAGTGGTAGATCGGGTTGCGCTGCATCGTCATGCACTCCACGTGCATGACCGGGAACGGCTCGACCGGTGTGTAGAAGCCGGTGTGATCGCCGAAGGGCCCCTCGGGCAGCCGCTCGCCCGGCTCGACGTACCCCTCGAGCACGATCTGGGCGTTCGCCGGCACCTGCAACGGAACGGTGAGACAGTCGACCATCTCCACCCGCTCGCCCCGCAGGAACCCGGCGAACAGGTACTCGTCGATGTCCGCCGGCAGGGGCGCCGTGGCCACATAGGACACGACCGGGTCGTTGCCGATCGCCACGGCCACGGGCAGCCGCTGGCCCAGCCGCTCGGCCACCGCGTGGTGGGCCGTGGAGTCCTTGTGGATCTGCCAGTGCATCCCGAGCGTGTTGTGCGAGTGCTGCTGCAGCCGGTACAGCCCCAGGTTCCGCTTCCCCGTCTCGGGGTGCTTGGTGTGGGTGATCCCGAAGTTGTGGAAGATGCCGCCGTCCCCGGGCCAGGTCTGCAGGCCGGGCAGCCGGTTCAGGTCGACCTGGTCCCCGCGGTAGACGACCTCCTGGCAGGGCGCCGTCTTGACCCGCTTGGGCGGCACGGACTTGAGCTGCATGACCTTGCCGAGCGCCTCTCGCAGACCGGCGAATCCGACGGGCAACTCCGGCTTGATCAGCTCGCCGATGCGCGCCCCGATCTCGTTCACGTCGGACACGCCCAGCGCCATCGCCATCCGACGATGCGTCCCGAAGAGGTTGATGGCGATCGGCATCTCGCCCCGGGTCGGCCGTTCGAAGAGCAGGGCCGGTCCCTTGGCCCGGACGGTCCGCGTCACGATCTCGCTGACCTCCAGGGTCGGGTCGACCTCTGCCCGCACCCGATGCAGCTCCCCGGCCGCCTCCAGGGCAGCGAGGAACTCGGGCAGGTCGTTGTACGGGAACCGGGGGACCGCCATGAGTGATCAGTCTGCCAACCCGATCCGCCAACCCGCGTGACCCCCCAGCCCGACACGGCGAGGCACGTGTGCAGACGGCACGGGACATGCGCCGGGAAGGGACATGGGCCGGGAAGGACACATGTGCAGGAAGGACGCCCTCTTGACGCCTGATGCCCAGGAAGGACTCCTTCCTGACGCGGGGTGTCAGGAAGGACGCCCTCCTGACACCAGGACCCGCTCACGCGGGGCTGGCCCTGGACCTCGAGGCTCGGGCCATGATCACCGTGAGGCATTCGTACGCCGCTCACAGCGCGATCGCCTCACCGCGATCATGCTCCTTGATCACGGTGAGGCATACGTACGCCCCTGGGTGCACCACTGCCTCACGGCGATCATGGGACTCGCGACGGCCACGAAAAGCAACGGTTGCCCAGGGAAGCCAGCGCGCTAGGCCTAGCCGGCTAGCATTGGCTTTCGTGGAAGGGTTCACGGAGGAGGACCTCCGTCGGGTCGTCGCCACGTACGAGGCGACCAAGAGGGCGGCGTTGGAGCAGCGAGACGCGAGCCTGCGGGCCTTCCACGCAGCCGGCTGGCGGCCAGTCGACCTGCAGCGGGTCACGGGGTACAGCCGCGAGACGATCCGCCAGGCCCTCAACCCTCAGGCCCGCGAAAGCATCAACCGAGGTCGGCGGGAGACCCGGGCCCAGCGGTCCCGGCGAGCCGGGCCGGGCGGGGCGACGCCGAGCGCTCCAACCGGACCGACCGCGGAGCCGCCCAAAGTGCCAGGAAGGACGCCCTCTTGACGGGAAATGCCCAACAAGGACGCCCTCCTGACGACGGTCGCCTCCCCGGCAACCCAGCCGAGCCGGAGAACGGTCACTCGAGGCCGGCGTAGGAGTGCAGGCCCACGGCGACGTAATTGATCACGTAGAGGTTGACGACCATCGTCAGCCAGGCCACCACCGAGAACCAGGTCGCGGTCGTCCGCTTCACGCTCGGGGTGGCCCGGGCGTGCAGGTAGGCGGCGTACGCGACCCAGGAGACGAACGACCAGGTCTCCTTCGGGTCCCAGCCCCAGTAGCGGCCCCAGGCCGCCTCGGCCCAGATCGCGCCGCAGATGATGGCCAGCGTCCAGATCGGGAACGCAAACGCGTGCAGCCGGAACGTCAGCCGCTCCAGGGTGTCGGCGGCGGGCAGGGCGCGGCCGAGGCTGTACGGGAAGCCGACCGGCCGGGCCGGTGCGCCATCCTCCGTCGGGACGGACCGGGCGTCGTACCCGGCGCGGATCAGGAACAGCGCGGCCGGTACGAACGCCAGCAGCAGCAGGCCGGACGCGGCCGCGGCCGCCGACACGTGGACCTTCAGCCAGGCCGACTGCAGGGCCGGCATGAGCGGCGCCGCCGGCGTGGTCAGCACGAGCCCGGCGAAGCCGAGCAGCAGCACCAGCGCTCCGGTCACGAACACCCCGAGCGGGCGCAGCGTGGGCCGGACGAAGAGCAGCCCGATCCAGCCGATCACGCACACCGCGGTGAGCGCGACCACGAACTCGTACATGTTGCCCAGCGGAACGCGCTCGGCCGCCAGCCCGCGGGTGACCAGAACGGCCACGTGCACGGCCAGCCCGACCACGGTGAGCGCCACGCCGATCACGCCGGCCACCCCCGTCCGGCCCGCGGACGGGGTGGAGTCCTCGCGCTCGGGCCGGTCCGGCTGCACCGGCGAGACGACGTCCACACCGGACGCACCGCCGGTCGGAGCACCGACGGCGACCAGCTCCCGGGCGGGACGCGTGGCGACCCGGGCCACCGCCCCACGGGTTCCGAAGGCGAACTCGACGAGGTATCCCACCATCGCGGCGACGTACGTCACCGCCGCCACGAACAGCAGCGTGTCGGACAGCTCGGCCACTGCGGTTCTTCCCTTCGCTTCGCGGCCTCGGGGCTCGCTGGCGCTCGCTCCGTGCGCTCGCAGTTACTCACTGGGCTTCGCGCTGCAGGGCTCGCTGACGCTCGCTCCTCGCGCGGTGCGATTCACTTGTCTTGCTCGCGAGCGGCAAGGCTCGCGGTCAGTCTGCGTTGCTTCGCGAGCGCGACGGCTCGCTGGCGCTCGCCCCGGGTGCCGTCGCGCCGACCTCGGCCGGATCGCGCTCCGCCGGAGGCGAACCGCCGGCCAGAGCCACGACGCGGGCGAACTCGTCCGCGAAGCCGGGGTACTCGGTGCGAGCGAGCCCACCGAACGTGATCAGGCTACCGCCGCCGTCGGCGGGCCGGATCCGGGCCCAGACCCGCCGCCGCTTCCCCGACAGCGACACCAGGAGCCCGACCAGCACCGCGCCCGCGCCGAAGAGCATGAACGACTGGCCCGGGTCGTGGCGAACGCTCACCGTGATCCACGGCCGGGTTTCGAGGAACTCCACAGTGGACCCGTCGGGCAGCGTCCAGCTGTCACCCGGCCGCAGGGTCTTCGTTCCGACCTCCGTCAGCCGGCCCAGCGCGATCTGGCGCTCGTCCAGCGCGTAGACCGACTGCGGCGCCCCGCTGCCCAGCCCGAGGTCGCCCTGCCAGGCCGTGAGCGTGAGCACCGGGTCCCGTTCGGCCGGGAAGACCGAGGCGGCGATCGCCGGGTCGGGGTTGGCGGTCGGCTGGTAGACCCCGGTGAGGCCGAGTTGCGCCGGCGGGTCGGCCGACGCCTCGCCGGGCGGCACGTTGGCGTACGGGAACTTCGCCACCCCCTGGCTGGTGAGCATCCCGTCGACCGGCAGGAACGGCACGGTGGTGGTGAACACCTGGCCGTACCGGTCGGTGTAGCGCAGCACCGGGGCGTACCCGTGCCCGAGCAGGTAGACGTTCGCCCCGGACAGCCGCAGCGGGTGGTTCACCTGCAGGGTCCACGGGCGGGGCGCCGCGGCCAGGTCCTCCACATAGGACACCTCGGCGGCGTACCGCACCGGCTGCCCGGTGTCGAGGTACTCGGCCTGGAAGTCGTGCAGCGTCACACAGAACGGTTGCAGACGGTCCGGCGAGGTCCGGGCGCCCAGGCCGTACTCGTCGTACTGCTGCAGCGTGTTGCAGAACTCGTCGCCGGCCACCACCAGACGGTTGGCGTGCCAGCCGTACCACGCGCCCCAGGCGAGCCCGACCAGCAGCGACAGCAGGGCGAAGTGGAACAGCAGGTTGCCGGTCTCCTTGAGGTAGCCCTTCTCGGCGGCCACGGTGACCATGCCGTCCGGGTGCGACCGTACGGCGGTGCGCCACCGCGAGCGCCGGAGCGCGAGCCGTACGGTCTGCGCGGCCTCGGTCGGGCCCTGGTCAACCTCGCGGATGGTGCTCACCGGCAGGCGCTCGAGCCGAGCCGGCGCGTCCGGCGGAGGCTTGATGAGGTTCGCCACGTGCTGGCGCAGCCGCGGGGCCAGGCACCCCACCAGCGAGATGAACAGCAGCAGGTAGACCGCGGAGAACCACGGCGAGGCGTAGACGTCGAAGGCCCACAGCCGCTCGAGGAGCGGGGCCAGGTCGGGGTGCTCGGCGATGTACTCGTCGACCGCCTCGCGGCTCACCCCCCGCTGGGGGAAGATCGACCCCGGTACCGCCGCCACGGCCAGCACCAGCAGCAGCACCAGCGCGGTGCGCATGCTCGTCAACCACCGCCAGAACGCCCGCACCGAACTCACCGGCCACCTCCGGGGATGAGGGCGGCCCGCGGTGCCGGGCTCGGCGGACATTGGGTCACAGGATCACCGTTCCCGGGCCGATCGTCACCTTGAACCAGGTCATGAGGCGGTCCCAGACCCCGGTGACCAGGGCCAGTCCCACCAGGACGAGCATCACGCCGCCGATACGGGTCACCCAGGCGTTGTGCCGCCGGATGGCCTCGCGCAGCCCCAGCAGCCGCCGGAACCCGAGCGCGAAGGCGAGGAACGGCAAACCGAGACCGAGGCAGTAGGCGACGGTGAGCGTGGCCGCCCGGCCGGCCGACCCTTCGGTGGCGGCCAGCGTCAGCACGGCGCCCAGCGTCGGCCCGATGCACGGCACCCAGGAGATCGCGAAGACCGCGCCGAGCACCGGGGCGCTGGCCAGCCCGGCGGCCGGGAGACGACGGATGCGCCACTCGCGCTCCAGCCCGGGGATCAGGCCGGCGAAGGCGAGCCCGAGCCCGATGACGAGCACCCCGGCCACGACCTGGATCACCCGTTCGTGGCCGAGCAGGACAACGCCCACGGTCGACGCGAAGATGCCCATCAGGGTAAAGACAGCCGTAAATCCCACGATGAAGCCGAACACCCCGAGGGCGAGCCGGCCCCGGGCCGCGGCGGTCGGCCGGTGCAGCGCGGCGTCGAGGTCGGCCCCGGCCAGACCGGTCACATAGGACAGGTAGCCGGGCACCAGCGGCAGGATGCACGGCGACAGGAAGCTGACCAGCCCGGCGACCGCGGCGACGACCACGGCGAGCAGCAGCGGCCCGCTGTGGGCGATCCCTGCGAACTGCTCCCCCACCTACGCCTCCGCCGGCCCGGACTGTTCGGTCACGTCAGCTCGACTCCTCGAGCAGGGCCACCACCACGGGCTCGAGCTCGGACGCGACCACGGCGGTCTGGGCGATGGCGGCCACCCGGCCCTGCTGGTCGATCACGATGGTGGCCGGGATCGCGTTGGGGTGAACGTTGAACCCGAGCATCAGGCGCGAGGACGGGTCGACGATCGACGGGAACGTCAGGTGCTGCCGGGCGAAGGCCCGGGCCGCGTCCGTCTCGTCGCGCACGTTGATGCCGAGGAACGCCACCCCGCGGTCCTTGTGGGCCGCGTAGACCGCCTCAAGCTCGGGCGCCTCGCCCACGCACGGGCCGCACCAGCTCGCCCAGACGTTGACGACGAGCACGTCGCCGGCGTGGGTGGTCGGGTCGTACGTCCCGCTGCCGTCGAGCAGTTCGCCGGTCAGCGCGGGCGCGGGCTTGCGGTCGGCCGGGGCGAAGACCTGGATCACCTCGACCGCGGGCGCCGGACGGCCGGTGCAGCCCGCGAGCAGGCCGAGGACGCCGAGCAGGCCGACGGCACCGAGCAGACCCAGGCGGACCGGAACCGCGACGATCCGACGCATCCGCATCAGGCCCCCTTCGCGGTCTTCGCCGTACCGACGATCAGGTGGGCGGCCGGCGAGGTGTACGTGATGTCGACCACGGACTCGCCCTGGAAGTGGACGCTGGTGACGCTGGCCAGGGCGCACTCGCGCCGGCGCGGGTCGTGCCAGAGCCGGCGACCCTCCAGGTACCGGCGCAGCACCCAGATCGGCAGCTGGTGGGAGACGCAGACCGCCTCGTGGCCCTCGGCCCGGCGGCGGGCGTCGAGCAGGGCGGCCTGCATGCGGGTCGCGATCGTCAGGTACGGCTCGCCCCACGACGGCCGGAACGGGTTGCGCAGCACGTGCCAGTGGCGCGGGTTCCGCAGGGCACCGTCCCCCACCCCGACCCGCTTGCCCTCGAAGTAGTTCTCGCTCTCGATCAGCCGGTCGTCAACCTCCACCGGCAGCCCGAACTGGGCCGCGACGGGCTCTGCCGTCTGCCGGGCTCGCTCAAGCGGGCTGGAGACGACGTACGTGACGTCCCGCCCGGCCAGAGCCTTGGCCGCCTCCTGAGCCATCTGCTCGCCGAGGGCCGACAGGCGGAACCCGGGCAACCGTCCATAGAGGATCTTGGTCGGGTTGTGCACCTCGCCGTGGCGCAGCAGGTGCACGACCGTACGGGTCTGTGACGCCGCGCTCACGACCCCTCCTTGCTCGCCGACGCCGTCTCCACCCGGGCCCCCTCGTTCTCCGACCGGGCTCCCTTGTTCTCGGACCGGGCCCGGCGCGCGGCCACCGCGGCGTGCGGCAGGGCCTTGGCGATGATGTCCAGCTCGTCGTCGCCGATGGCGGTCGAGACGAACCACGCCTCGAACGACGACGGCGGCAGGTACACGCCCCGGGCGAGCATCTCGTGGAAGAACGCGGCGAACGCGGCCACGTCCTGGGTCTTGGCGGTGGCGTAGTCGGTCACCGGCTGGTCGGTGAAGAAGACCGAGAACATCGACCCGGCGTACTGCACCCGGTGTGGGACGCCCGCGCCGTGCAGCGCGCCGGAGACGAGGCCGCCGATGACGTGCGCGGTCTCCTCCAGCCGCTCGTAGACCTCGTCGGTGCACAGCCGCAAGGTGGTCAGCCCGGCCGCGCAGGCCAGCGGGTTGCCCGAGAGCGTGCCCGCCTGGTAGACCGGCCCGGCCGGCGCGAGCTGCCCCATGATCTCGGCGCGTCCGCCGAAGGCTGCGGCGGGCAGGCCCCCGCCCATGACCTTGCCGAAGGTGTAGATGTCCGCGTCGATGGGCTCCCCGTTCGCGGCCGAGCGGGCGGCCCAGCCGCCCCGGGCGACCCGGAACCCGGTCATGACCTCGTCGAGGATGAGCAGGGCCCCGTGCCGGTGGGCGATCTCGGCCAGGAACGCGTTGAAGCCCGGCTCAGGCGGTACCACGCCCATGTTGCCTGGCGCCGCCTCGGTGATGATCGCCGCGATCTCGGTGCCGGCCTCGGCGAACACCGCCTCGACCGCGGACCGGTCGTTGTAGGGCAGCACGATCGTCTCGCGGGTCGCGGCGGCGGTGACCCCCGGCGAGTCGGGCAGCGACAGGGTGGCCACCCCCGAGCCGGCCGAGGCGAGCAGACCGTCGGCGTGACCGTGGTAACACCCCGAGAACTTGATGATCTTGGAACGGCCGGTGGCGCCCCGGGCCAGCCGGATGGCGCTCATGGTCGCCTCGGTGCCCGAGTTGACCAGGCGGACCTGATCGATTCCGGTCCGTTCGATGATCTCGGCGGCCAGGTCCAGCTCGGCCGGGGTCGGCGCGCCAAAGCTCGTCCCGTGGGCCGCCGCAGCCGTGACCGCGGCCACAACCTCCGGGTGGGCGTGGCCCAGGATCAGCGGACCCCAGGAGCAGACGAGGTCCACGTAGCGGCGGTCGTCGGCGTCGTACAGGTACGCCCCCTCGCCGCGCACCATGAAGCGCGGGGTGCCGCCGACCTGCCGGAACGCTCGTACGGGCGAGTTCACCCCGCCGGGCACCAAGGTGCGGGCCCGGTCGAAGAGGGCGGACGACGCCGGAGCGTCGGTCGGATATGTCGGAGTCACGGCACCCGACATTCTGTCACCGCACGCTGCGTGACGGACGCGGGCCTTCCCGTGACCCGCCCCACCACGGCCGCACCGAATTGCCTAGCGTGAGCGATATGACTGTCCCGCCACCCGCCGGCCCTCCGCAGGCCAAGCGCGTCCCCGTCGAGCGCACCCACCACGGGGACACCGTCGTGGACGAGTACGCCTGGCTCGCCGTCAAGGACGACCCCGACACGCTGGCCTACCTGCAGGCCGAGAACGAGTGGACCCGCGCGCGCACCGCCGACCAGGAGCCGCTGCGCCAGGCGATCTTCGAGGAGATCCGAGGCCGGGTGCAGGAGACCGAAGTCCACCTGCCGACCCGGAAGGGCGGCTACTGGTACTACTCCCGCACCGAGGAGGGCAAGCAGTACGCGATCCACTGCCGGCGGGCCGTCCAGCCGGGTGAGACCCGGCCGCCGCTGTCGCCCGACGGCTCGCCCCTGCCCGGCGAGGAAATCCTGCTGGACGAGAACGTGCTCGCCGGCGACTCCGAGCACTTCAGCCTGGGCACCTTCGACGTCTCCCCCGACGGGCGGCTGCTGGCCTACTCGGTGGACTTCGCCGGCAACGAACGCTTCACCCTCAAGATCCGCGACCTGACCACGGGCGCCGACCTGCCGGACGAGATCGCGGACGTCCACTACGGCTCGGCCTGGTCGGCCGACGCCACGACCCTCTTCTACGTCCGCGCCGACGACGCCTGGCGGGCCCACCAGGTCTGGCACCACCGGTTGGGTGCTGGTGCTGGTGTCAGGAAGGACGCCCTCTTGACGCCAAATGCCCAGGAAGGACGCCTTCCTGACACGGGGGTGGGGGACACCGGGGCGCCGGACGGGGATGTCCTGGTGTACGAGGAGCCGGACGAGCGCTTTTCGGTGGGGATCGGGTTGACTCGCTCGGAGCGGTACCTGGTGCTCTACGTGGGCAGCATGGTGACCAGCGAGTGCTACGTCATCCCGGCCGACACCCCCGACGCTCCGCCGCGCCTGGTCGCGCCCCGGCAGCAGGACGTCCAGTACCACATCGAGCACGACCCGGCCCGCGAGCGGTTCCTGGTCCTGCACAACCGGAACGCGCTGGACTTCGCCCTCGCCTGGTTCCCCGAGTCCGAGCTCACGGCCGTCCACCCTGGCGACACCGCCCACCCCGGCGACACCGCCCACCCCGGCGACGCCGCCCACCCCACTGACGCCGCCCACCCCGGCGATGCGGCCGACGCCGACGACGCGGCCGGCGCCGGCACGGCGGACCGCGCGCAGCCGCAGTATCCACAGTGGAGGCCGCTCATCGACCACACCCCGGGGCAGCGGCTGACCGATGTGGACGCCTTCGCCAACGCCACCGTGGTGTCGCTACGCCGCGACGGGCTCACCGCCCTGCACGTGCTGCCGGCCGATGGGGAGCCGTACGACATCGCCTTCCCCGAGCCCGTCCACACGGTGGCGCTGTCCGGCAACCCGGAGTACGTGACGGACTCGATCCGGATCGCCTACTCGTCCCTGATCACGCCGTCGAGCGTCTACGACTACGACCTGCGTACGCGGGAGATGACGCTGCTGTGGCGGACGCCGGTCCGGGGCGGGTACGACCCGGAGCAGTACGAGCAGCACCGGACCTGGGCCGTGGCGTCCGACGGCACCCGGGTGCCGATCTCGATCGCCTGCCGCCGCGGCACGCCTCGGGACGGGTCGGCGCCGCTGCTGCTGTACGGCTACGGCGCGTACGAGGCGAGCATGGACCCCTGGTTCTCCTACTCGCGACCGTCCCTTCTGGACCGTGGCGTCATCTTCGCGATCGCCCACGTCCGGGGCGGCGGCGAGATGGGCCGGCGGTGGTACGAGGACGGCAAGCTCCTGGCCAAGAAGAACACGTTTACCGACTTCATCGCCTGCGCCCACCATCTCGTTGCCGAAGGGTGGACCTCGTCGGACCGTCTGGTGGCCATGGGCGGGTCGGCCGGTGGCTTGCTCATGGGGGCGGTGGCCAACCTCGAGCCGACCGCCTTCGCGGGCATCGTGGCGGAGGTGCCGTTCGTCGACGTACTCACCACGATCCTCGACCCGTCGCTGCCGCTGACCGTGGCCGAATGGGAGGAGTGGGGTAACCCGGTCGAGTCCGCCGAGGCGTACCACTACATCAAGTCGTACGCGCCGTACGAGAACCTGGCCGCGCGACCGTACCCCCCGATGCTCGTCATGGGCAGCCTCAACGACACGCGCGTGCTCTACCACGAGCCGGCCAAGTACGTCGCTCGGATGCGGGCGGTCGCGCCGGAGGCCGACGTGCTGCTCAAGACCGAGATGGGTACGGGCCACAGCGGCCCGACCGGCCGGTACGACGCCTGGCGGGAAACCGCGTTCATCTACGCCTGGATCCTCACCCGCGTAGCCGCCGCGACACCGGGCCCGATGTGACGTCGGGCCCGATGTGACGTCGGACCCGGGGCGGTGGTGCGACACCGAGGCGTCCTGCGGTCACCGACCGGCGATGCCGCTGCGGTGGGCGATGACGATGGCCTGCACCCGGTCGCGGGCGCCGAGCTTGGCAAGTATGCGGGCCACGTGGGTCTTCACTGTGGTCTCGGCGAGATAGAGCTCGGCGGCGATCTCGGCGTTGGTCAGGCCGTTGGCCATCGACCGCAGAACGTCCATTTCGCGGTGCGTGAGGTCAGCGAGGCCCGGCACAGCCGGTGGCGCCACGGGCCGGGCCACGAACGAGTCGATGAGCCGGGCCATGACCGGACGACTGAGCATGTACTCACCCGCGGCGCAGGCCTTCACGGCGTTGACCAGCTCGGCGGGCCCGCTGGTCTTGAGCAGGAAGCCGGAGGCGCCGGCCCGCAGGGCCTCCAGCACGTATTCATCTAGGTCGAACATCGTGAGAATGAGCACCTTAGCCGCCGGAACGGACTGGCAGACGTCCCGCGTCGCGGTGATCCCGTCGCCGCCCGGCATCTCGATGTCCATCAGGACGACGTCGGGACGGTGCTCGATGGCCAGGCGCAGTGCGGCGGGGCCGTCGGCGGCCTGCGCTACGACCGCCAACTCGGGGTCGCTGGACAGCACCGCGACCAGCCCGGCCCGCAGCAGCTCGTTGTCATCGACGACGAGGATGTTGATCGTCATTCCGCCACCTGCGCGGGCGGGCGGGCGTCGGCGGTCATGCTATCTATGGTCGGGCTCGGCAGGACGGCCTCAACCTGGAATCCGGCATTGGGGACGACGCCCGCGGTCAACGATCCGCCGACGAACTCCACCCGTTCCCCGAGTCCGATGAGGCCGTAGCCGCGGCCGGAGGTCGATGCGGCGTCCGGCCGGCTGTCCCGGGGGCGCCCGGCGGGAGGGCCGGTGTCGGCGACCCGGACGCAGAGCTGCTCCCCGCTGTGCCTGATCGTGACCTGGGCGTGGGCGCCGGGGCTGTGCCGGATGATGTTGGTGAGCGACTCCTGGACGATCCGGTAGACGACGTCGAGGAGTGCCGGCGGGATCTCGCCGATCACCGTGAGGTCGACCGGTGTCCCCGCGGCCCGAACCCGGTTGACGAGCGCGGTGAGGTCGGCCGTGGTTCGTTGCTGGGCGGGCGTTGCTGGCGGCAGGCGGTCCAGCCCGGCCAGGGCCGACCGGGCCGTGTCGTCGATGACATCGATCGCCGCCCAGGCGGCGGTCGGATTCGTCGGCCAGGACACGTCGGCCGCGGCCGCCTGCATGGCGATGACCCCCACCGCGTGGGACACCACGTCGTGAATCTCGCGGGCGAAGCTCCCCCGCTCGGCGTCCACTGCGGACTGCGCGGCTGCGGCGAGCTCGCGCTCACGCTCGCGGACAACGGTTCGGGCGGCGCGGGCCCAGCGGCGGGCCAGCCGTACGACCAGCCCACCGACCACGGCGAGGACCATGGTCGCGATGAGCAGCCCGGTGTTCTCGGGATCGGTGGCCCAACTTGCGATGCCCGCCGACAGGACAAGGAATGCACCACCGCACAGGTCGACCGCGGCCGAATCGGCCCGGGCGACGATGATCCACAGCACCCCGCATACGGCGGCGAAGCACCAGAAGCCCGCAACCAACGGTGCCTCGAAGACCCAGCCGGCGAGGTAGAGGCTGCCGCCGGCGAGGGCGGCCAGGCCGGGAGCGGCTCGCGCCGCCACCACGGTTGCACCGGCTAGCCCGGTCAGCACAACCGAGAGCGCCGAGCTGGCGAAGCCTTCGACGCGCGGATATGCGATGGCTTCGATGACGGCCACGGCCGCGACGAACAAGCCGAGGAGGGCATCCCGGGTGCGCCAGTGCGACGTTGCGACCTGACGCTGCCCAGGCTGTTGCTGTGTCTGGCCGGGCTCGCGGAGCAGTCCCAACTGCCAACGCAACTCGCTCGCGGCCTGGCGCGCCTGCTGGTGGATATCGCGCACGACTGGCGTGGGATCGACCAGGCCGCGGGCCGTCGACGCCGCTTCGGCCACGGTCACCAGGGTCTGGCGAAGCTGGATTCCGATGTCATCGGCGAGTCGGCGCCGCTCTTCGCGGACGGCTTGGCGGGCGACCGCGGTGGGATCCGCATTCATCAGCGCGGTGGCCCGCGTCGCCTCCTGACGGGCCCGGTGCCAGGCGAGGGCACCCTGCCGGACGACGAGGGCCAGCAGGGCGAGGACCACCGACCCGAACAGCCACTCGGCCAGACCGCCGCCGGCGGTGAAGACCAGGAACCCGGCCGTCGTCGCCGACCCCGCAACGAGGCCGGCGACGACGACCAACTGCGGCCGGGACACGGCGTCAGCATAAGAGCGCAGCGATCTCATGCGCTCGTGACCGCCGGTTCCGGTCGGCGGGCCGGCACCGCGTTGACGCCCAGCAGGGCTGTGCCGGCGACCGCGGTGATGGTCACCCAGACGGGGCTGGCCCAAGCCGGCGCCACGAGCCCGACCACGACGATGAGCGCGATGACGGGGCCGATGAGCGCGAGCACACGCGCTCCGATCCCAAGGGGGTTGGTGCGCAGCACGGCCAGGCCGAGCACAAGCGCGGACCCGTAGGTCAGCACGAGAGCGAGCAGCGCCAGCAGACCGGACACGTCGTAAAGCGGGCCCTCATCGGTTCCGAGGAGCCGCAGCAACGGGTTGAGGACCAAGGTGCCGAAGGTGAGCAGGCCGAAACCGGCAAGCAGCGTGCGGCGGCTGATCCGCGCCGCCTTGTTCGCCCCGGCGAACAGACCGGCCTCCGCGACCAGCACCCAGCACAAACTGGCGTAGGTCAATGCTTGGAAGATTGTGAAGGCCACCGCCGCCGTCGGACCGGCCTCGTCATCGGTAACGAACGTGTTGCGGCCGGTCACTCCGATGAACACGGCGTCGACCAGGACCGACAGGGCCAGCACGGCCGCCGCCGATACGGCCACCACGTGGTGCTTGCGCATGTGAGCCTCCCATCCAGACAGGCGTCCTGTGGACGCGATGTCCTCACGGTCAGCCATGCCGGCCCGTCGGCGCGTCCGCCGCCACGCAGTCATTCGCCTGCGACAAGGAGGACATGCGCCTCATCCGGCCGAACGACGACCTGAAGTGTCAGGAAGGACTCCCTCCTGGGCAGAAAGCGTCAAGAGGGCGTCCTTCCTGACACAGTCCGGGGGCACCAACCCAGGGCACCAGCCTCAGGTGAGCACGGAGGCCAGCAGAGCGGGGTCGAGGTTGCCGCCGCTGACGACGGCCACCACGGGGGCGTCGGGGGGAGCGTCGCCCAGGCCGAACCGGTCCCGCAGGGACGCCTCGTGGTGCAGCCAGGCGGCCGGGGCCACGGCACCGCTGGGTTCGGCGACCAGGCGGTACTCGCGGGCGAGTATGCCCACTGTGGACAGGATCTCCGCCTCGGTCACGGTGACGATGCCGTCGAGGTAGGCCGACAGGTGGGCGTACGTGAGGTCCGACAGGCCCGTCCGCAGACCGTCGGCCACCGTCCGTCCGGTCTGCTCGACCGGCCAGGCGACCCGGCGGCCGGCCGCCAGGGATTCGGCGGCGTCGGCGGCGAGTTCGGGCTCGACGCCGATCACCCGCGTGGCCGGGGCCAGCGCCTTCACGGCGGTCGCGACCCCCGAGGCCAGCCCTCCCCCGCCGACCGGGACGAGCACGGCGGCCGGCGACGGCACATCGGCCAGGATCTCCAGGCCGACGGTGCCCTGGCCGGCGATGATGTGCGGATGGTCGTACGGCGGCACGAGCGTCAGGCCCCGCTCGTCGGCGATCTGCCGCGCCCGTTCCTCGCGCTGCGCGGCCGGCACCAGCTCAACGGCCGCGCCCAGCCGGCGCACGGCCTCGATCTTCACCGGGGCCGCGCCGTCGGGGATCACGACCACGCACGGAATGCCGGCCCGGCGCGCGGCCCAGGCCAGCGCCTGGCCGTGGTTGCCGGATGAGTGGGTCACCACCCCGGCCGCCCGGGCATCGTCGGACAGCGATGCGATGGCGTTCACGGCGCCCCGCACCTTGAAGGCACCGGTCGGTTGCAGGCTCTCCGCCTTGACCAGCAGGCCCGGCCGCGCGGGCGAGCCGACCACCGGCGTCCGCACCACGACGCCGTCGACCACGTCGGCGGCCCGGCGGATGTCGTCGATCGTCACGAGCATGGGCCGATCTTCCGCCACGGGTTAACCCGACCCGGGCTCGGGTGGTGACCGTCGCCTCCCAGACGGGTGACTCGTTCCCACCCACCCTCGGACGACCCCACCCGTGCGATACGCATACCGCCATGGCCACGCGGTGAGCCGGGCCATCGCGGTGCGCGGGCACCCGGTGGGACGAGCCACCCGGTGGGCATCCCGTACCCGCACAGCACGGTCGCTGAGGGAGTCGTGTCGTGTTCAACCCGCTGGAGCATAAAGGTCTCGCGCTGGACCGGCAGATCCGGAACTGGCGTGAACTCAATGTGAAGCCGATCGATCCTGATCGAGCCGATCCCTATACCCGCTGCCGGATCATCGCGATGAACGGCATCGAGGTGGAGGCGGTCCTGTTCGACCACCACTTCGCGCGAGTGTGCCCGGATCCGGACGTCCGCCGCGAGTTGGCCTACCTGCGGTACATCGAGTCGCAGCAGCAGCGGACCGTCAACTGGCTGCTGCCGGGTGTGCCGAGTGCCTTGGAGACGACCATCGCGTACGAGCAGGTGGCGGTCGACCTGACCGCCTGGGTGGCCCGGATGGAGCCGGACCCGTACCTCAAGCAGGCGTACGAGTTCGGTGTCCTCGAGGACTTCGACCACCTCTACCGGTACGCCAACCTCTTCGAGATCGTGGAGCGGCGCAAGGCGGAGAAGGTCGTGGACCAGCTGACCGAGGTGATGCCCGGCCGGCCCACGAAGATGCAGCACCGCCATCCGTACGACAACGTACGCGACCCGTACGATCGCGAAACCGCGTCGCCACTGTCCAAACTGCACGCGCTCACCATCATGGCGACCGAGCAGCAGACCATGAATTACTACATGAACGTCGGCCCCGAGTACATGGAGCCGATCGCCCGCCAGCTGTACCAGGAGATCGGGCTCATCGAGCAGGAGCACGTGACCCACTACGAGTCGCTGGTGGACCCGGGCGAGACGTGGTGGGAGCGCCTGGTCAACCACGAGTACAACGAGTGCTACCTGTACTACTCGTTCCTGCAGCAGGAGTCCGACCCCACGGTGAAGGCGGTGTGGGAGCTGCACCTGGAGATGGAGCTGGCCCACCTGCAGACCGCCTGCGACCTCATGCGTCGCCACGACGGGCGGGACCCGGCGGAAATCCTGGCGCCCGCGCTGCCCGAGCCGGTGCGGTTCGAACCGAACAAGGAGTACATCCGCCACCTGCTGGCCACCCAGATGGACCTGACCACCCTCGGCGCCGGCTACGTGCGGGAACAGCACGAGCGATTCGAAAGGATGCAGGCCCAGATCCACGGAGGCGAGCAGCCGCCGAGCGAGCGAGTGATCGAGCAGCACCGGGAGATGTTCGGCGGGGAGTACCGCATCGAGACCGAGGGACCGCACCCGGCCGAGGAACTGCGGGAGGCCGTCCGTGGCTGAGTCGACCAGCGGCGACCGGGCCGTCACGGACGCGATCGACCTTCTGCTGGCCCAGCACGCCCGCATCGAGCAGCTCTTCCGTGAGGTACTCGATGCCCAGGGCGAGCAGCGCCGTCAGCGCTTCGAGGAACTGGTGCGGCTGCTGGCCGTGCACGAGACGGCCGAGGAGGAGGTGATCCACCCGCTCGCCCGCTCCCGGATCGACGCCGGCGCTGAGGTCGTCCAGGCTCGGCTGGCCGAGGAGCGGATGGCCAAGGAGCTGCTGGCCCGGCTGTCTGAGGACGGCACCGACGCCCCGGACTTCGAGGATCGATTCATCACACTACGTGACATCGTGCTGCTGCACGCGAAGCGGGAGGAGCGCTACGAGTTCCCGCACCTGCGGCAGGTGACCGACGTACGGACGCGGGCACGCCTCGCCGATGCGGTCCGGATCGCCGAGATGATCGCGCCGACCCGGCCCCACCCCGGGGTCGAATCGGCCACCGCCAACATCCTGCTCGGCCCGGGCCTGGCCATGGTCGACCGGCTCCGCGACGCGCTCCGGGATGCCCTGCGCGAGCGCGGCCAGCAGCCCGCCTAGCACCCGCCGCCTGCACCGCACACAACGGCTCACGATAGATCCGACTACCAAGGGAGGTTCGTGTGAAGAGCAAGCCCCGCGTCGAGCGCGGCGCCGCCGAGGAAGAGTCCGGGTCACCGCTGACGGAGACCGAGATACGCGCGTCCGAGCGGCCGCCCAGCCGGGGCGACCAGGCATCCGACCGCCAGGAACCGCAGCAGTCTCAACCACACCCTGAGCCCGACGAGGAGCAGGGCGGGCACGCCTGACCCCCGACCGGGATCACCGTGACGGGACGCCGGAGGCCCCTCACCCGGCGTCGGTCGAGCGGAGCGCGGCGGCAACCTGGGCGGTCAGCTCGCGGTCGAGCGGAGCGCGACGGCGACCTGAGCGGTCAGCTCCCGGTCGACGGCGTACGGCGTGTACAGGGACAGGCGGGTGACGATTCCGCCGAACCGCTCCCGCAGGGCGGTGGCGACCTCCTCGGGCGTACCGCTGACCGCGAACGCGTCGAGCACGTCGTCGTCGATCAGGTCGGCCATCTCGTCCCACGCCTGCCGCCGGGACAGCGCATTGAGGCGGTCGTGCAGCTCGCCCCAGCCGTGCAGCTCGAGCACCGGCCGGTACGCCGGGGTGGAGCCGTAGAAGGCGATCTGCCGGCGGACGGCCCGCGCGGCCTCGGCCCGGGCCGCCTCGTCGGCACCGAGCACGGCCATGGCGGAGAGCACGACGTCGAAGCCGTCCAGCGAACCGCCCCGCGCAGTGCTGATCGCGGGCAGCGTGCGCTCGCGCAGGTAGGTGGGGGTCGTGAAGCTGTGACAGATGATGCCGTCGGCCACCCGACCGGCCACAGTGGCCATACGCTCCCCGACGGCGGCGAGCCAGATCGGCGGGTTGCCGTACGGGTTCGGGCCGGGATTGAAGAAGTCCGTCATCAGGGTGTGCTGGTAGAAGCGCCCGCGGAAGGCGAGCCGCTCACCCGTGGCCCAGCAGGACCAGATCGCTCGTACGGCCGCAATGAACTCCTCCATGCGCGCGGCCGGCCGGCCCCACGGCATGGAGTAGCGCCGCTCGATGTGCTGCTGCACCTGGGAGCCGAGGCCCAGCCGCAGCCGACCGCCGGAGACGAGCTGGACGTCGTTGGCGGAGACGGCCAGCGACATCGGGTTGCGGGCGAACGCGACCGCGATCGCCGACTGGAGCGTGATCCGGCTGGTCGCCTTGGCCGCCAGCGTCAGGGCGGTGAACACGTCGTGGCGGGCCTCGGGGATGCCGAACCCGTCGTAGCCGTTCTGCTCGGCCGCGGCAGCCCCGGCCTCGATCCGCGTGAGGTCGGCCCCGACGTCGGCGGCGGCATCGATGTGCATAATCACTCCTTCTCGGTGGCCGGGCTCTTGGTGTTCAGGCTCGCGCTGGCCGGGCTCGGGCTGGTTGGGCTCTGGTTGGCTGGGCTCAGGCTCGGGCGCCAGGTGGCGAGGACGTCGGCGACGGTCGCGGAGGCCGACTCGGCGCGGCCGGGTGCGCCCGGGGTACGGGAGAAGCGCGGCGCCGTTCCGGACTGGGTGATGCCGTCGGCGACCACGTACGTCTGGCGGTGCGCCAGGTGGGGGTGCACGGCCGCCTCGGCGAACGTGAGTACCGGGGTCACGCACGCCTCCGTCCCCGCGAAGTGGGCGCTCCACTCGTCGCGGGTCCGGCTGGCGAAGATCTCGGTGAACCGACGGCGCAGCTCGGGCCAGTACGTGACGTCGTTCTGCCGGGCCAGGTCGACGTCGGTCAGGCCGAGGCCCTGTACCAGGGCCGCGAAGAACCGCGGCTCGAGCGCGGCCACGGCCACGAACTTGCCGTCTGCACATATATACGTGTCGTAGAAGGGCGCCCCGCCGTCGAGCAGGTTGCTCGCCCGCTCGTCCCGCCAGGCCCCGCGGGCCCGCATGCTGTGCATGAGCTGGGCCAGCAGGGCCGCCCCGTCGACCATGGCCGCGTCGATGACCTGGCCCTGACCGGACCGTTCCCGCTCCCACAGCGCGGCGAGCACACCCACGAGCAGCAGCATCGAACCGCCGCCGTAGTCGCCGATGAGGTTGAGCGGAGGCGGCGGCGACCCGTCGGCCCGGCCGATCGCGTTCAGCACCCCGGTCAGACCGATGTAATTAAGATCGTGACCGACGGCGTCGGCCAGCGGCCCGTCCTGGCCCCAACCGGTCATCCGGGCGTAGATGAGGCGCGGGTTGCGTGCGCGGCACACGTCGGGGCCGAGGCCGAGCCGCTCCATCACCCCGGGCCGCAGCCCTTCCAGCAGGACATCGGCGTGGGCGACGAGGTCGAGCGCGGCGTCCCGGGCCTCGGGGGTCTTCAGGTCGAGCACGACCCGCCGCCGTCCGCGCTGCAGCGGGTCCACCGTGCCAGGCTGTCCCAGCTGGAGGGCCGGCGGCCCGGGCCGGTCGATGCAGACGACGTCGGCACCGAGGTCGGCGAGAACCATGGCCGCGTGCGGTACCGGGCCGATCGCCGCGAACTCCACGACCCGCAGTCCGCGCAGGGGTCCGCCCGCACTGGTCGTCTCGCCGGTACCGTCCGTCATCCAAACCTCCTCAGCTGTCCGGTTGCGTCAGGATACGAGCGCTGTGGGGATGGGGGCTGCGTCAGGAAGGACGCCCTCTTGACGCCTAATGCCTAGGAAGGCGTCCTTCCTGACATCAGCACACCCTCACGCTGACAGCACACCCTCACGCTGACAGCGCACCCTCACGGGTCCATCGCACCCTCACGGAGTCCTCCACACCGGCGGGCGCTTCTCGAGGAACGCCTGGGGCCCCTCGATCGCGTCCGGGTGGTGGCGGTGCCGCTGAATCAGCTCCCAACCCAGGTCCATGTCGGTCGCGATGAGGCGCTCCTCGAACGTCCGCAGCACCCGCCGGCTCAACCGGACGGCCTCGGGTGAGTTCTTCGCGATCGTCTCGGCCAGAGCCATGCCCCGGTCCATGAGCGCGGACGGGTCGACCACCTCCGACACCAGCCCGTACCGCTCGGCCTGCTCGGCCGACAGCGCCTCATGGCGTCCGAGCAGCACCATGCGTCGGAGGATGTCCGGCCGCATCCGCTGCAGCAGGTGCAGGGGTTCCAGCGCGGTGACCTGCCCGACGCTCACGTGCGGGTCGAGGAAGCGGGCCGTCGACGAGGCGATGCAGATGTCGGCGTCGGCCACGAAGTGCAGGCCGCCCCCCGCGCAGACCCCGTTGACCGCCACGATGACTGGGAACGGCAGGTGCGGACCCGGTACGAAATCCAGCTCCTCGGCCGCGGTGTCGCCGACCTTGACCCGTGGCGCCGACAGCATGGAGGCGTCGGCGCCGGCGCAGAACGCCGAGCCGGCGCCGGTGAGCAGAACCGCGCGCAGGCCCGAGGCCTGAGCGGCCTTACGCCACAGCGACGCCAGCGCGTCCATGAGCTCATCGTTGAGGGCATTGGCCTTCTCGGGGCGGTTCAGGGTCACGACCAGGGTCGTGCCGACCACCCGGCTGAGCAGCACCCCGTCGGCCTGCTCCAGGTCGCGCCATTCGCCACCCGTCGACACCGGTACCTCCTCGTCACCGTTGCCTGCGCTGGGCCCGCCCTGGCTGTTGTCAGGAAGGACTCCCTCCTGACGCCTAGTGCCCAACAAGGACGCCTTCCTGCGGCGGAACCTGGGATGCTCGAGACCCAGGCCCCTGGAACCAGGGCCAAATCATATATATCTTTAGGGGGTTACGGAAGCCTGCTCGGTCGGATGGTCCGCGGGAAGTGGGATGTCCCACGTCCGACGTTCCGTCAGCGACGGAAACCGGGAAACACACAGGGTCGCCGTCGTGATCGCCGTGAGCCATGTCGCCCGCGTGATCGCCGTGAGCCATGTCGCCCGCGTGATCGCCGTGAGGCATTCGTACGCCGTGGGCTGCATGATCGCCTCACCGTGATCATCGCTCGTGATCACGGTGAGGCATCCGCGTGCCTCCCCGCGCATCCCCGCCTCACGGCGATCATGGGAGCCTCGGCGGTACCGGCCTGTCGGGTCAGCGGTGCCGGCGACGGTACGGACCCAGCGAAGGGCGTGTCAGGAAGGACGCCCTCCTAGGCACCAGACGTCAACAGGGCGTCCTTCCTGACATCGCAGCGCAGCAAGGACGCCAGTACGGGGAGCAGCAAGACGCCGGTACGGGGACTAGTCCGACGAGGTGGACGATCCGTTCGCGCCCAGGGCCATCCGGGGCATGCCGTACTCGTCGAGCATCCGCACCGGCCCGGCGTCGTCCGAGGCCACGTAGAGCTGCGACGCCGCCAGGTGAGACCGGGTCAGCCGCCCGGCCGCCTCCGCGTCGCCGGACTCGATGGCCGCCGCGATGCTCTCGTGCGCCTTCAGGACCGACTGACGCAGCGCGATGTTCGGATAGCTGGAATCGTCCGCAGCCTTCCGGGCCCAGCCCCGCTCCTGGACGCTCCAGATGGCCTCCATCATGCCGGCGAACATGCGCAGGGTCTGGTTGCCGGCCGCGTCGACCAGCGCCTCGTGGAAGCGACCGGCCGCCTCGGTGAACGCCGGGCCGTCCTCGACGCACTCGGCCGCCATGTCGTTGACCTTGCGGAGCCGGGCACCCACCTCGGCCCGGTCGGGGCGCAGGGCCGCCTGCTCCGCGCACCAGGGCTCGAGCAGGTTGCGGGCCTCGGCCAGGTCCGGCATCGGGATGGCGCGCGAATGGAGCAGCAGGCCCATGTGGTACGCGGCCGTGTCGGGCGTGGGGCTACGGACGATGAAACCGCCGACCTTGCCCCGCCGTACGGTCAGCAGCCCTTCCGTCTCGAGGATGCGAAACGCCTCGCGCAGGCTCGGCCGGCTGGCCGGGAACTGCTGCAGGAGCACCGCCTCGGGGGGAAGCTCGGCTCCGTCCGCGAGCTCTCCTTCGAGAATGCGCAGGCGCAGATGGGCCGCGACCGCCTCCGCCACCCGGGGCGTGCGCAGCGGCAGGGGGCGGGGGCGGGACGCCATCTCCCCGGCGCCCTGGATCGGCGCCTCGCTCGCCGGGGTAGCGTCTTCGGGCGATTCGGCCTGTCGTATCGGACGGCTGCTCCGGCGAGTCCGCGCCGTCGAACGCGCGCTGCGCGCGGTCACTTCCTTGGTCACTGAGAAAGTCTCACCGCCGTCGACATAGATGGTCTGGCCCGTGATGAATGATGCCAGATCGGGAGCGAAAACGATTGCCAGGGCGTTCGATGTCGGCCAGGTCGACCCTCGCCGGGCCGCGCGGACGGGGGCGAGGGGCAGGCCCGGCCGCCCCGGTCGATCATGCCCGCCCTTTCGGAAGACCCAGGGCCCGCTCCGCGATGATGTCCCGCTGGATCTCCGAGGTACCGCCGTAGATCGTGGCGCCCAGCGACTCCAGCCGCTCATCGAAGATCGTACGGTCGATGAGCGCCTGCTCACCGGCCACCTCGAGCGACAGCAGCGCGGCCCGCTGCACGGACTCCGATCCGAACAGCTTGAGCGTCAACCACGCCGGCGAGGAGATGCCGGCCCACCGCTGGGCCGCCGTGCGCAGGCCGGTGAGCCGCAGCCCTTCCGCGTCGGCCAGGGACCGCCCGAGCCGGACGAGCTGCGCGTCGGTGAGCTCGGCCGCCCGCAGGGTGGGGTCGAGAGCCCGGTTGGTCTCGAGCCAGGTATTGACCCAGATCATGTCCCGCTCGTGCTCGAGGCTCTCCATGGCCACGCGCCAGCCGCCGTTGAGCGGCCCGAGCAACGCCTCCTTCGGCACCCGGACGTCGTCGAGGAACACCTCGCAGAACGACTCGATCGCCGGCCCCGCCGTCCGGATGGGGCGTACGGTCACGCCCGGCGTGGACATGTCGAGGATCAGGCAGGAGATACCCCGGTGGCGGGGTGCCTCGGGGTCGGTCCGGACGTAGAGGGTGCACCACCGGGACTCGTCGGCCTGGGTCGTCCAGACCTTCTGGCCGTTGACCACGAACTCGTCGCCGTCGAGCACCGCGGTGGTCCGCAGCGAGGCCAGGTCGGAGCCGGCTCCGGGCTCGGACATGCCCAGGGCCCACCACTCGTCCCCCCGGATCGCGGGCCGGAGCAGCCGCTCGCGCTGTTCCGGGGTGCCGAAGGCCCGGATGGCCGGCGCGGCCACCCCGGCGCCCTGGATGTTGAGCAACCGGGGGACACGCCGCTGGGCACCGACCAGCTTGACCGCCAGCGCCTCGGGGTCGTCCAGGTTGCGGCCGCCCTCGTCACGGCCCCACTGCGGAACCAGCCAGCCCTCGTCGAACGCCGCAGCCTGGTACTCGCGGCGCAGCCGGACGTCGTGCCGGTAGCGCTGGTAGTTCTCCTGGTAGTCGGCCGGCAGGAAGCGGTCGAGGAACGCGTTGAACTCGGCCACCACGTCCGCGGTCATCGGCTGACCTCCCTCTCGATGCGCGCCGCGGCCAGGAAGAGGTCGTCGGGCGCGCCGAACAGGCTCGCCATCTGGTGGGCCCGCCGCAGGTAGAGGTGACCGTCGGCCTCGAAGGTCACCCCCATGGCCCCCAGGACCTGGATGAACCGGCCGGCGACCTGCACGGCCGTCTCGGCCGCGGAGGCGTTCGCCAGCAGGCTATTGCGTGTGGACACGGCCGGGTCCGACGACAGGGCCACGGCGGCGCCGTACGTGAGGCTGCGGGCCCGCTCGATGCTGAGGTACGCGTCGGCCAGCTGGTGCTTGACCGACTGGAACGAGCCGATGATCGTGCCGAACTGCTGCCGCTGCTGGGCGTGGGCGACCGCGGCCTCCAACGCGCCGGCGGCGATCCCGACCAGGTCGGCCGCGATGCACACCCGGGCCCGGGCCAGGACCGGTTCGACCTCGGCCGGCGCCAGCGCCCGGCTGTCGACGCACGGCACCCCGGCCAGCCGCACTACCGACACGGGCCGGGACGGATCGATCAAAGTCTCGGTGTGGAGGACCTCGGCGTCGGCGGGGTCGAACGTCACCACCCAGGCCTGATCGGCCCCCCGCAGGACGGCCGTGACCGGGGCCCCGGGACCGCCGACGAGCACGGGTACGCGGTCGGCGAAGCAGCGGCCGTCGGTCACGGTCCCCGCCGCGAGGGCGAACCCGGCCGGCTCGGTGCGGGCCTCGGGGCGGTGGAGGCCGGCCGCCACCTGGGTCTGGTAGGCGAGCACGGCGGGCAGCAGGGGCGTGGTGAGCAGGCTTCGCCCGGCCTCCTCCAGCACGACCACCAGGTCGATCATCCGGCCGAGCCCGCCCAGATCCTCGGGCACGGCGATGTCGAGGTAGCCGGCGTCGACCAGCGCGGACCAGCCCGGCGGTGGGGCCGAGCCGTCGCCCGCGGCCGGCGCCCGGTCGACGGTGGCCTGGTCTACGGTGGCCTGGTCTACGGTGGCCTGGTCGAAGGCGGCCCGGGCGGCCTCCGGCCCGGGCAGGGTACGGAACAGGGCGCGCGCCGTACTGGCGAGGTCGCGGGCGTCCTCGTCCGGGGCGAGCAGGGTCCAGTCGAGCATCATGGGCACACGTGCTTCCTTGGTCGCCGCGAGCGCCCTCGGCTCGCGCGCCCACATGCTATATCATTTAGATGTTGAGGCGACACCCTGGCAGCTAGGCAAATCCCAGAGCTCGCCCCGCCCGCGCCGGCGGCACAACATCACCCTCCCGGACTCCGGGACGATCGGCGGCGCCGGTCAATCGGCCTCTGAACCAATGTGGAAGGCTGATGCCGTGTACGCCAGCCTCGAGCAGCTCCGCGAGACGGTCGCCGCGCACCTCGGTGACGACATGCGCGCGCTGTTCGCGTACCACAGCGAGCGAGTAGCCGGGCTGGTCGCCAGCCAGCCGGACGTGCCGGCCACCGAGACGACCATCGCCGGCTTTCTCAACGGTTTCCGGACGGCCGCGACCGCCCTGGCCGACGACCCGGGCCTGGCGGCCGACACCATGCACGCGCAGCTGGGCGGCATCTACTTCTACGCCGTCGAGACGGCCAAACCCGGGGCCGGCGCCGACCAGCCGAGCCGCGATCCCCGCCGCTTCTTCGACCGGCTGGGCGAGACGTTGGTGAACGAGCCGGTCTACCTGGGCCTCACCGAGCAGGAGCGCCAGGCCGCCCGGGAGACCGTACGCCGGGCGTTCGCCGAGACCCCGGACGTACCGGTCAACGCGGCCAGCCTGGCCGGGTTCGTGCTCGGGCTGCTCTACGCGACCCCGTTCGTGGCCGAGAGCGCCATCCCCACGATCGTGGCGCTCATGGACGCGGCGCGAGCCATGCTCCCGCCCGAGCCCTGATCACCGAGACCATAAGGGCTGGAAGGATCACCGGGCGCCGACGGACGACGTCACGCCCCGGACGGCCGGTCGTCCGTGGCGGCTCGCTGCGCCCGGGTCCGGCGGATGCGGTAGCCCTGCTCGGCCGACCGTACGGTCGCCAACTGCCGGGCGATCTCCGCCTGGCGCTGCCACGGGCCGTACCCCTGGCCGACCGAGACGAGCCGGTCCAGGGCCGCCCGCGTCTGGGCCGAGACGTTGCCGGGCGGCTCGTCCCGCCACGGCGTGCCCGGCAGCGGCATGAACGTATGGGCATGGATACGGGCGCCGAGGTCGGCCAGGCGCTCGGCGAAGCGGATCGTGGCCTGCTCGTCCTCGGGCGTCTCGCCGGGCATGCCCACGATGATGTCGACCTGGGGGAGAAAGCCCTCCTGCTGGGCCAGCCGTACGGCCCGTTCGACCTCCTCCACGCCGTGACCGCGGTGAGCGCGGGCCAGCACCGACTCCGACCCGGACTGGCCACCGATGATCAGATTGTCGTTGGCCACGTAGCGCTTGAGCAGCCGCAGCGCCTCGACGCTGACGTGCTCGGGCCGCACCTCGGACGGGAAGCTGCCGAAAAAGATGCGCCCCTCGGGCGGCAGCTCGGCCCGCACCCCGGCCAGCAGTTCCTCGATGGCGTCCAGGTGCACCGACGTGTCGGGCGACCCGTACGACAATGACGTGGGCGTGATGAACCGAACGTCCCGCTTGCCCCGGGCTCGCATGATCCGCACGTGCTCGCGGACGTTCGCCACGCTGCGGTGCCGGAACCGGGCCTTGAACATGAACGGGGTCTGGCAGAACTGACAGGCGTAGACGCACCCGCGCGTGATCTCGATGGGGTTGGTGAGGTTCCGCTGGTGCGGGAACGCCGGGTAGTGGTCGAGGTCGTGGGTCACCGCGGGCCCGGCCTTGACCATTGCCCCGTTCTCATCGAGGTGGGCCGTGCCCGGAACCGTACGCCAGTCGCCGCCCGTGGCCAGGGCCTCGACGAACGCGGCGAAGGTGTGCTCCCCCTCGCCGATGGCCACCGCGTCGAAGCCGTTCCGCAGCGTCACCAAGGGCTCGGCCGTGGCGTGCACGCCGCCGGCCAGGTGCAGCACCGCCTCCGGCTCGGTCTCCCCGACGCCGGCCCGCACCTGGGCCAGTTCCTCGACGGCGGCGAGGAAGTCCGGGGAGTAGTACGACCAGGCGACCAGCACGCGGTGCCCGCGGGCCCGGGCGGCCGTGATGTGCTCGATGGTCTCGGCGACCGTCCGGCCGAACTCGACGGTAACCGGGACGCTGGGCGGCTCCACCTCGAGCGCGGCCAGGCAGACGTGCTGACCGTACGTGTTCGTACGCCGGTAGCGCAGGACGACCGTCAGCCCACCATCCACCGTGGACGCCCACCTCTCTCGCCGCGTCGGTCGCCACCGGACGTCGGTCGGGTCGCGGCCCCGATGAGGCCGGACGCAACCCGGTCAGTGGCCCGCCAGCATCATCGCGCTCGGGCGGCGGTGGCCGTCACCCGGCCCGTCGGAGATCGATCAGCGCTCGGGGGCGACGAGCCGGTACCCGGTCACCAGCTCGGGCTCGATCACGACGACCGTGTCCATGGTCATGTCGGCCCACGGCTTCAGGGCCTGGCTGAGGCGGGCGACCTCGGCCGGGTCGTTCAGGGTACGGGCGTAGCCGGTCACGACGACGCTCCAGCCGGTGCGCTCGTGCGGGTCGAGCTGGTCGGCCTGGTAGGCCACGACCGTGGCCTCCTGGGCGGCCTGGCCGAGCTTGGCCGAGAGGCGGGTGCGGATGACGACGCGGCCCTGGTCGACCAGGTGGTTGACCGGCCGGATCGCCGGCAGCGCGTTCTGGGTGAACACGACCCGGCCGTACGGGACGCTGGCCAGCAGCGCCAGCGACTCCTCGCGATCGAGCTCGACCATGGTGCGCGGCCCGTCCGACCCGGTGGGCGCGGCGTTGTTCGGCACCGTCTCCTTCCCAGTCACCTGATCGCCTCGATTCGCTCGGTCCTTCGTCGTCTCGGGCTCGTGTCGCCGTCGGCCGGGGCCAGCCGGCGGTCGTCGCCGCCCAACCCCCGTCGCCATCCGGATCGGGGGCCGTCGGCGGCCCGTCACCCGGCTCCCTGATCGTCCGGGCTCGGCGGGTCGAGGTGCCGGGCCCGCTCGGTGGCGGGGGCGACCAAGCCCAGATCGCCGTCGTAGCGCCGGTAGAGGAGGTTACCCCGCCCGGTGTCCTGGTCGGTGAAGAACAGGAACGGCAGCCACCCGTCGACCAGCCAGCGGACGGCCTGGTCCCGGGTCAGCACCGGGGTCTTGCGGGGGTTGACCGTGAACGCCAGCTCCCCGACCAGCGTGGGCGGGCGCATGGTCGTCTGCCGGGCCAGCGCGAGCCCCACCGGTCCGGCCCGGTAGACGACCGCGTCCTCGCCCGTCTCGACATCGGTGAAGAGGAACACGTCGTAGTCCAGGGCGTGGAGGGTGGCCGCCGCCTGGCACGGCCGGGCCACCCGCAACGCGTACGTCTTCTCCCGGACGATGCGCCCGTCTCCCGGCAGGCCCAGGCTGCGTCGCTCCGGGTCGGGCCAGGGCCACGGCTCCCAGGTGGTGCTCAGTCGGGTGATCTGGCGATCCAGCCGGGCGACCGCCGTGGCGATCGCCGCCGCGACCGTGGGGCCCGGGACCTGGACGCGGGCCGGCGCTCCGCAGACGCGCAGGTTGACCTGGACGAGGCCTGGCCCGCCGCACGCCGCGCCGCTGACGCGGACCCGAGCGTCGGCGACCACGCGGCGATGGCGGGCCAGGACGCCGCGCACCATCTCCTCGGCGCTGTCGCGCTCCTGTGGGGTGACGCCGCCGCGCACCTCGACGGTGAGCCCAGCTCCTCCGTCGCTCGACGCAACCGGCACAAGCGTGACAGGCATGGACAAACTGGCTCCCTGGGGATGGCCGAGGGGCCCATGCTTGCGCACGACGTCGGTCGATCGCCAGGGCCGAAAGTCCCGCCTTTTGCGCGGACGCCGGGTCGGACACCGGACCGTACGAACGCGGTGTCGCTCGCCGGGCGCGCCGGCCAGCAGGCCTCTGCGGAGTCGACCGATCACGGGCCGTAAGATGCCCGGGACTCTCCAGGAGAAAGGAACATATGAATACAGTGGAGGTACGTCGGGCCACCCGCGCCGACGTCGACCGCGCAGCGACCACATTGGACCTCGCCTTCCGCAACGACCCGGTCAGCTCCTGGCTGTTCCCCGACCCGGCCGACCGGGCCCGGCTGCACCCCGGCTTCATGCGGCTGTTCGTCGAGGCCGCGTTGGAGGCGGGCGAGGTGTACGTCGCGGGGGACGGGCTCGGCGCGGCCGTGTGGTTCCCGGTCGACCCGGCGCAACCCGACGAGGGCGGGGAGTTCATGGAACTCCTGGTCGACCACTGCGGCCCGTACGGACAGCGGCTGCAGGAGATCCTCGGCACGATGGATGCCCACCACCCCACCGAGGAGGCACATTTCCATCTCGCCTTCATCGGGGTCCGGCCCGACCTGCAGAACCAGGGCATCGGGTCGGCCATGCTGCGCCACCAGCTTCGTCGGCTCGACGCCGAGGGCAAGCCGGCCTACCTGGAAAGCAGCGCCCCCCGCAACATCCCGCTCTACCTGCGGGAGGGCTTCGAGCGCCGCGACGCCTTCCAGCTGCCCAACGGCGGACCGGAGATGGTCCCCATGTGGCGCAAGCCCCACTGACGCGGCGTGGGACGGGCTGGGCTGAGGCGGTCTTTCGCCGGGACCGACCAGCCCGGCCCGTTCACTCGTCTTCGGGGCCCAAAATCTCGTCGACGGACAGCGTGGTGCCGGCGTAGGCGAGGGGAATCTCGTCGCCGCGCCGGTACTCGGTCCGGGTCCGGTAGCCCTGCGGCGTGGGCGACGTGTGCTCGTAGATCACGTCGGGCGTCACGACCCAGTAGACCCCGTACCCCGCCCGACCATAGAGCCTTGCCTTGGTGGTGAGGTCGGCGAGAATGCTGTCGTCGGAGATCTCGACGACGAGATGCACGTCGGCGGGATCCCAGACTCGCAGCCGCGTCCCCCGGGTGCCGATGGGCTTCGCATCGGCTCGACGGACGAAACAGTCCGGCTCAGGCAGGGAATCGTCTGCGCCCACATCCAGCGTTGACGAACTAACGCGGACTTGCGGCGCCCAGACCAGCCGCGCGACCTGCGCCTGGGTGTCCCCGTGCCACGACCCGATCACGACGGGCCAGACCTCCCCCTCGACCAACTCGACCCGACGGTCAAACGCCCCCGCTTCCCAAGCACGGAGGAACTCGGCGACGCTCCATCGGTAGGCCACCGGGGCAACGGACATACGAACATCCTATCTGTCCGAGATCCAGGCTGGCCTCGAAGCACGAGCCTAGCATGCCTGGTTCGTTGTTCGCGTCTTGCCTCATCTCTTACTTGTCCCGTGCCTACTGATGGGCTAGGGTAGCAGTCGCGCGAACAACCGACCACTTGGCACGCGGACCGAGAGTCGAAGCAATCAGCGGCGACACCCGCCCTCCGCTGGTAGCACTCGCCATCGGACGTGGCCTGCCTGGCACGTGGGCACTCAGGCCTACGACCAGCACTATTGCGGCGTTGTGCGCGTGTTCCCTCGCAGCAAGAGATGGGGGAATAATCCCGCCCTTTACGGGCGGGCTCCGTTGGCCGGTAGTGAGGAACGGCGACTGGCGGCCACCGAAGCACAAAGACGGCTGAGCGCGTCAAGTACCAAAGGTGATCCATGGGTACGAGCATCCGGCCACCCAGACATTCAGTTCGGGAGGGCTGAAACTTGGGAAAACTGACGACCAAGCGCTTGCTGGCTGCGCTTTCGGAGGATCGACGGGAAACTGGCATCGTCATTCGCGCCTCGTACCAGCCAGTCGGGGGCGATGGCAAGATCACGCCCCCGACCTACCCGGACGGGCCGTACCTGCTGGAGGACCGCTGGGTCGACGGCGAGAAGCAACGGACCGTCGTGATCGATCAGGCGCCCTCCCAGGCGAACCGGGCGGAGGAGGCGCTGCGCCTCGCTCGCGACGCCGGCCGGCTGGAGCTGCCGATCTTCGAGCTCTCCCTCCAGACGGACGTCGGCCCGGTCCGGCTGACGTCGCTCGACTTCCCCCACCGCTACGCCGACGCCTACCTGCGCGACAGCGAGATCGACGGCAAGCGGTTCGACGCCACTGAGTACGGCCAGGCCATCCGCAAGGCCACAGTGGACGACGTCCGGCCGCTCTACGCCCGGGAGCCGTACTCCCTGATCTACGGTGCCTGGGATTCCCACCGAAAAGGCCGCTGGCCGAAATTCGCCCGCCTCTACACGTCCATGATGTACGGGCTCGATCCGATGACCGGCGACCGCCGGGCCGGCCGGATAGACCCCTACAACTTGACCGGTGGGGTGGACGACAGGAACAAAGCCGAGCGGGACTGGAAATTCATCCCCGACGGTGAGAAGACCAAGGGCACGAAGCTGAGCGAGATCGGGCACGGCAACATCGCGCCCAGCCCCGCTCACGGCGGCGTCACGGTCCGAGAGATCCGGCGCGACGCCTGGATCTCCTTCGCCGGGCTGGAACGCCTGCGGTTCGGTGACGCCTCACCCGAGGCCGCCCAGCTGGCCCGGGCCACGTTGGCGGCGCTGGCCCTGGTGGGCGACCGGCTCGCCTTCGGCCGGCCGTCGCTGTGGCTGCGGTCGGGCTGCGACCTGACCCGGCAGTCGGAGGTCATCGGCCTCGAACGGGAAGGCGGCGAGATCGAGCCCATCGAGATCGACGCGGCCGAGGCGATCGCGCTGTTCACGCAGTTGCGGGACCAGACCGCCGCCGCCGGCATCGTCATGGAGACCACCGTCGTGCCGATCACCCCGACCAAGCAGCTCGCCGACGCGATCCGGTTCGCGGTGACCCAGGACGCCCTTGGTACTGCGGATTGACCGATGGCGCTGAGCATCGCCGCGCGGCTGCGGGACGGGCGTTACGACGCGGCCACGATCCGACCCTCCGAACCGGAATGGCCACCCCACCCCGCCCGGGTGTTCTGCGCGCTGGTCGCCTCGGCGACCGAGGCCGCGGACTGGGCTGCCCTGACCTGGCTGGAGCAGGCCGGCGCTCCCCAGGTGTGGGCGAGCCCGGTCGAGCAGACCACGGTGGCACGGTCAACCGGATTCGTCGTCATCAACGCCACCGAGGGAAAGGGCGGCAGCCAGACCTGGCCCGGCCGGACCAACGGCTACCGGCAACGCACCGCGGTCATGCCGGCCGACCACGAGTTCGCCCTCGTGTGGCCGGACGCCGAGCCCGACGACGCCACCCTCGGCCGGCTGGTGCGACTCGCGCGCCGCGTACCGTACGTCGGCCGGTCCACCTCCTCGGTCGAACTCACCGTGGTCCCGGACGTCATCGACCTCAAGCCAACCTGGACCGTCCACCGGCCCGCCCCGCTCGGCGCACCGGACGGGCGGCCCCTGCGCGTGCCGTTCCCGGGGTACGTCGACGCGCTGCGGACCGTCTACGAGCGCGGCGACCGGTCCTGGGAGGTCAGTCGGTCCCGGGCGTACGTCGCCGACCGACCGGCCGCTCCCTCCACAGGGGATGCAGCGACCGAGGCCGACGCGGCGGACCGCACCCCCACCGGCGAGGCACCCGCGGCCGGGCCGTACCAGGACCTGTTGGTCTGGGGCTTCCAACGAGGACGGACGGCGATCAGCGGCGACCGTCTCGTCGCCGTGACCGGAGCCCTTCGGCGGGCGGTGCTGAGCCGAGTCCCGGACCCGATCCCGACCCTGATCTCCGGACACGGGGCCGACGGGCAGCCGCACGTGGCCTACCTGGGTCTGCCATCGGTGGGCTACGAGCACTCCGACGGCCACCTGCTCGGCCTCGCCGTGGCCGTGCCCCGGGCGTTGGGGGCCGACGACCGACGCACTCTGCTGCGCGCCCTGCTGGGCGATCCCGATCCCCTGACCACTTTGACCGTCCCGTGGGGACGGCCGCTGGAGCTGGAATACCGGCCCGAGCGCACCAAGCCGTGGGGGCTAGTGCCGGAGCGGTGGACGGCCGGGCGGCGCGGCGCGTCCCGCTGGGTCAGCGTCACCCCGCTCATGCTCGACCGGTTTCCCAAGCCACGCCACGACATCGCCGACCTCGTGGCCCGGTCGCTGGTCGCCGCCGGCTATCCCGAGCCGCAGGCGGTGGACATCCTGCCGACGACACCCCTCCGGGGCGGCATCCACCGGCCTCGCTCGACGACCCTGCCCGAAGGGCGTCCCCGACGGCCGTTCGTGCACTGTCGCATCGAGTTCGCCACGCCCGTCGTCGGCCCGGTGATCGCGGGCTCCCTGCGCTACCTGGGCAGCGGGCTGTTCGTGCCGGAGAGAGACGGGAATGCTCACACCGACTGACTTCCCCCGGTTCTTCGCCGCCATCCACGGGGGCCCCGACACGCCCGGCACCCCGGTTCCGTTCCCCTGGCAGCAGGCCCTGGTCGAACGGATCTACCACCACGACGACCCGCGCACGGCCTGGCCCGAGATCATCGACGTACCCACGGGCCTGGGCAAGACCGCCGTGCTCGACGTGGCGGTCTTCCTGGCCGCCGCCCGACGTCCATCGACCTATCGACGCATCTTCTTCGTGGTCGACCGACGCATCGTGGTCGACGAAGCGTACGACCACGCCAAACGAATCCAGGCGGCCCTGGCCAACCCGGCCGACCCCGTCACCGCGGCGGTCGCGCGGGCGCTCCAACTGCCCGGCGACAAGGACGTGCTCGAGGTGACCCGCATGCGCGGCGGCGTGACCTGGGACGCGCGCTGGGTCGAGCGGCCCGACCGGTACGCGATCGTCACCGGCACCGTGGACCAGATCGGCAGCCGGTTGCTGTTCCGGGGGTACGGGGTCACGGCCGAGGCCCGCCCGATCGACGCGGCCCTGGTCGGAACCGACAGCCTCATCATCGTCGATGAAGCTCAGCTGGCCGAGCCGTTGCTCGAAACCATTGGCGCCCTGCGGGGTTTGGACCACGCGTTCGCCGCCACGGGACCGACGATCGTGCGCATGTCGGCTACCCACGCGCCCGGCGAGCAACGGGTGCACACCATCACCCCCGCCGACGAGGCCGATCCCGTGGCCGGCCCACGCCTGCGTGCGCCCAAGACCCTGCACCTGGTCGAGACCCGGACAACCCGGGGGGCCGCCGCCCCGACCGCCGTGCCCGACGCCCTGGCCCGACTCGCGCTCGCGCTGGCCGGGCCCGACCGCGTGGTCGGCGTGGTCGCCAACACGGTGGACCACGCCCGGGCGGTCTTCGAACGCGTACGGGACAAGCACGACGCCGTCCTGCTGACCGGCCGCAGCCGGCCGGTGGACCGGGAGTACCTGCTGGGCCAGTACTACCACCGCATCAAGGCCGGCCGTGCCGAGTCGGGTGGGCCGTTCATCCTCGTCGCCACCCAGACCATCGAGGTCGGCGCCGACATCGACCTCGACGCCCTGGTCACCGAGTCGGCCCCGCTGCCCTCGCTCGTGCAACGGCTCGGGCGGCTCAACCGGCGAGGCCGGCGCGACGCCGCTCCGGCGCTGGTCGTGCACGACACGTCGGTCGGTGACGACGACCCGGTGTACGGTCCGTCCCGGACGGCCACCTGGAACTGGCTCAAGCAACGGCCCGGGGCCGACCCGCTGGTCTACTCCGCCCGGCTGGCCGTGGACCGGCTCGACGGCGGACTGGACGTGTCGCCGCTGGCCCTGCGCGCCCTGACCGCCGGCCACCCGCCCGAGCTGCGGCCCCGGGCCGAGTACATGCCAGTGCTCCCCCAGGCCACAGTGGACGCCTGGGTGCGCACCGCGCCCGCGCCCCACCCCGACCCGCCCATCGAGCCGTACCTGCACGGCCTCGCCGAGGCCCAACCCTCCGTACGCCTGGTGTGGCGGATCGGTCTGCCCGAAAGTGACGCTGCTTGGGCCGCCCGGCGCGGAATGCCGGAAGCCCTGTCGCGCCTGCCGACGACGGCCGAGGAAGAGCTCGAGGTGCCGCTCGTCGCCGTACGCCGCTGGCTGAAGAACGGACGCGATACGCCACTGGTGTCCGACCAGGACACTGAAGCGTTGCTGTCCGCCGACGAGCCGGACGCCCAGCCGCGGGCGACCCGCTACCGAGATGGCCAGGGCCGGGTCCTCGTGCTGCGGGTAGTCAGTCGCGACGAGGCGTACGTCATTCCCGCCGAGGACGTACGGTCGGGCGACCTGATCGTGGTCCCCACCGAGTACGGCGGATGTGATCGCTTCGGGTGGAACCCGACATCGACCGAGCCGGTCGTCGACGTCGCCGACCTGGCCAGCCGCCGCGGGCGCCCGGCCCTGCGCATCGGCCCTCACCTGAAGGCAGTCGTGGCGGCCTACCACCCTGCTCTCGCCGACGACCAAGCCGTGGACGATCTCATCGCCCGAGCCAAGTCCGAGGCGGAAGCGACCGAGGCCGGCGACGGTGAGTTGGGAGACCTCGACGAAATCCTGAAGTCACTCTGTGATGCCCTGAGCGCTGACCCTGACCTGCCGCTGGCCCGTAACCTTCGTGAGATCACCACCCGCCGACGGCGCACAGCCGTCTGGGGCGAGAAGCGGCCGTGGTATGTCGATATCACGCTGTCGGGGCGTAGCTTCGCCGACGACGGGGCGGCGAACGCCTCCTCGGTGGTGCATCGGCGGATCCGGCTCGACCGGCACCAGCGGGCCGTGGCCAACCGGGCGGCCGAGTTCGCCCGCAACCTCGGCTTGGACGCGCTGGTGGAGTGTGTGGAGCTGGCCGCGCTGCTGCACGACGAGGGCAAGCGTGACCCCCGGTTCCAGGCGATGCTCTGGGGCGGTGACCCGCGGCTGGCCGAGATCGCCGACCATCTGCTCGCGAAGTCCGGTATGGACCCTAGCGACCGGGCCGCGCGCCGCCGAGCCCAGGCTCGGGCCGGCTACCCAGTGGGGCTGCGCCACGAGGCGCTGTCGGCCCAGATCGCCGCTCAGCGGGCCGTGGACTGCGCCGACCCCGACCTGGTGGTCCACCTCGTGGCGGCCCACCACGGCCACAGCCGGCCGCTGCTGCCCGCCGTACGTGACTCGTCTCCGCAGGTCGTCGTGATCGACGACCACGAATACTCCACAGAATCCACAGTGGACTGGAAGTCTCCGGCCCGGTTCGCGCGGCTCAACCAGCGGTACGGGCGGTGGGGCCTGGCTCGGCTGGAGACGATCGTCCGGCTCGCGGACATCTGGTGTTCCGCCCGCCACGAGGAGGCCGAGGAGCACGACGGTGACGAATGAGATTGTCCTCCCGGCGCTGGACGGCCGGGTGCCCTTGGGCTTTCTCGCCGCGCTCGGGGTGCTACGACTGCTCACCGAGCACGCCGAGGCCGACGTGACGCTCCACTTCGACCAGGAGACGGCCGCCGCGGTCGTGACCGGCCCGTACGCCGACCTCGACGCCGTTGCCGAGGCGCTGACCAGCATCGCCACGAGCGGCGAGGGCCTCATCCCCGGGCTGGACCCGGACTTCCCGATACCCCAGGGCAGGTCGGGCGGCGACCCGATGCGCCTTCCGCGGGCCGAGTACCGCGCCCGGTGGCTGGCCGACGGGGAGGAACGTCGGCGGTGGTGGTCCGCTCTGCTCACCGACCTCGCCGTGGACGACCACGGTCGGGTCGCCCTCACGCCCTACACCGCCCCGAGCGGACGAATGACCCTGCGGACGTTCGTCGAGAAGCCGGTGACCGCCGTGCGCGAAAACCCGGAGACGATTCGCGAGGCGCTAAGCAGCTGGCGACGCGTCGAGGGTTTCACGGGCGAATACTTCGATCACCAGGTGCTGCGCAGCTCGGCCGAGGACCCTCTGGGCCGGCAAGGCAAGGAGCGGGGCGTGCCGGGCCCGACCTGGCTGGCCGTCATGGCGCTTCCGCTGCTCCGCGTGACCGCGTCGGGCAAGGCGCCCACCGCCACGCTGTGGCACCGCCTGCCTCAACGACGTGACCCGGTGATGATCTGGCCCTTGTGGCGGCAGCCGCTCGACCTGTGGGCGGTGCAGGCGCTCATGGAACATCCGGCGCTGCGCCCGACCGTCACCAACGGAAGGATCACGGTCCGGAAACGAGACCTCGACCCGTTGGGGGTGTTCCTCGTCTGCGCGGGCGACCGTCAACGGGTCCTGCTGCGTAAGTTCGCTGGCGCGCTCGCCCCGGTCGGGGTCACCATGGCGTAAGTGACCCGCCCACCGGGCTCGCCCGCGACGCTTTCGGCGCTCGCGGATCATGCGAGCGCCCAGGTGGTCGCACCCGAGTGCGTAACCGCTCGCGCCCAGGTCAGAGGCGGTTTTGCTGCTTGACAACTACACAAAACGGACCGCTTGTTGATCTCCACGAGGAGGCGCTCGCAAACCACCCCGTTTGCCCAGCTCAACCGGCCCAAATTCCGCGAGCCCTCGTACCGCCCTTCACCGGGCGGCTCCATTGCGGCCTTACCTCACCCCCCCCTCCGGGGCCGCCCGCGCACGTCTCGTACCGCCCTTCACCGGGCGGCTCCATTGCGGCCCCGTGGAGGTGATCATGGGAACGCGAGGCCCCGTCTCGTACCGCCCTTCACCGGGCGGCTCCATTGCGGCGGCGACATTGTCCCTAGGAAGTGGTTCTAATGCGGCTCTTCCCAGTTAGCCGGGCACGGTGGGTCGGCGCGCCTGCGTTGAGGGAGCCCGTCCCTGCTTGATTATCGCTGTGTCTCACGCAGCATGATCGACAGGAACGGGCCTTGGAGCAGGGTACGAC
>Ga0310826_100298_pt1 | contig 62397 bp, 54 predicted proteins | sample WT_ome_FD_201306 | JGI IMG/M metagenome (GOLD analysis project Ga0310826, IMG submission 201306) | Sorghum-adapted microbial communities enriched on wild type (WT) sorghum from Joint BioEnergy Institute, Emeryville, California, United... ... | reverse complement strand
GCGGCCGCGGCCGCTGGACCATGCGCTGGAAAGCGGCATTGAACGCATTCGACATCGCCTTCGAAGGCCGACTCTCCCTCGCAAGGAACTAACCAAGATCACTTACACCGTTCACTTGACAGACCCGGCCGCGGCTGACCAGGGCGGCTCCGAGGCCGGACAGGGCGACGAGCGCCCCGAGCACGACGACCACCGGGCTCACGACAGCCACACCGACGGCGAGAAGCCGGATCACATCGACAGGTCCGGGCGGACCGACGAACCACCCGATCACCCACCGGGACTCGGAGTGGTTGGCCCGCGCCGGCCGGACGACGACACCGGCGGCGGTAGCGCGCAGGCCCGGCCTGCGTCCACATCGGACGCGGCATGCTCAGACAGGCCCGGCCTGGCCGACTCGCCGGATCCACCGCCCATCACTGATTCAGCGCCCAGGCCTGGGTCACCCGCCGCCGACCTACCACGAGAGGCTGACCCACCGCCGGTCACCGATTCGACGGGGACGCCAGCGGTCACGGCTGGTCGCGGGCGAACGGCTGCGCTACGCCCGGCGGATCGCCGGCACACGCACGCCACGCCAAACGCCGGTGGCGAGCCCGCCGGCAGGCCTGGCAGTGGCGCGCCCGTCGGCCACGATCCGGTTGGGGGTGTTCCGGCGGCCGATGCCCCAAACGGCCCGGGCGACCTATCTGGTGATGACCGGCCCGCGCTGGCCGCGCCTGATCCTCGCCGGCTATCACCGGCCGTGTTCGCGAACCGGCAGCGGGGTCGGGTGCGCGGCCGGGGGTTGCGGCTGCTGGTCGGGCTGACCACCCTGGCCGGGGTGGACCGGCGGCCGGGGCAGCTGGTGGGGTTCGGGTTCGTGCACGCCGAACTGGCCCGGCGTATCAGCGCCGCCCCCGCGGCCCGCTGGTGCTACGCCCTCGTACACCCGGACGGCACCCCCATCCAGGTCGGGCTGATCCGCCGCCGCCCTACCCGGCCGTGGGCCGACGGCCCCATCCCCGACTACCAGCAGCTCGAGGTCTGGCTCCAACTGACCCCTGACGAGCTGACCCAGCTCGTCGACACCCCGCCCGACGGGTGGCAGTCACTCATCCACGGCCTGGCCAAACGCATCACCGCCGCCCGCCGCTGCGGCGCCCCCACCAGCACCCACCCCAACGCCCGACTGCCCGGCCGGCTACTGCGCCGCTGGCTCCACCTGCGCGACCGACGCTGCGTCTTCCCCGGCTGCCGCATCGCCCCCCACCACAGCGACGCCGACCACACCACCGAATACGCCCGCGGCGGCCTGACCACCGCCGCCAACATCGGCACCCTGTGCCGACCCGACCACCGACTCCGCCACGACCACGGCTGGCGCGTCCACCAACCCCGCCCCGGCCAGTTCACCTGGACCAGCCCCCTCGGCCACCACTACCAACGCACCCCACCACCCGCACCCGCCGACACCCTGACCCCCATGGCCCGACCCATCCGCATCTGCGAAGACCCCGTCATCGTCTGGGTCAACGGCGACCTCGGCTACCGAGGCACCGAAACCTGCAAAATCATCATCCCGCCACCCCCACCACCCAAACCCCCACCGACACCGCTGGGCGACCCACCCTTCTAAACGGGTGCCGAGCATCCTCGGTGGTGCCACCCGCGGTGCCTCACGTCGACCGCGAACTACTGCCCAATGCCGCACGGGGAAGGGAGGGATCCGCCGACCCGGACAGATGGGTGCCCGGCACTACCGCGCACACGCACTGGCGCCTGTCACCACGCACACGACCAGACTCCTGTCGCCGCGCCCAGGTCACCAACGAGCGCAGACGGGCGCCGGCCACGACACGCCCGGACCGGCACCTGACCCACAACGAGCCCACAGCGGAACGAATGCGCGACTGGGCCGACACCGGGGCGGCACTCCGGGTACCTCACGTCAGGCCGGGTGCCGACACCACTTAGTCCACTGCGGACCGTTCGCCAGGAACCGGCAGCGACGAGCTGAGCGTCAGCGGCGACGGGTCGGCCACGCACAGCTGGGCGAGGTGACGGATGAGGTCGGCGGGGTCGGCTGCGGGATCGAGCCGCAGCGCCAGCTCCGGGTCCAGCGGTGGCACCGTCACCTGGGATATGAGCGGATGCACGAGCCGGACGTCCGTCTCGTCCGCGCCCAGCAGCTCCTCGTGCATCTTCTCGCCCGGACGCAGTCCGGTGTAGACGATCGGGACCGGCTGGGCCATGATCTCCGCGACCTGACGGGCCAGGTCGGCGATGCGCACCGGCGTACCCATGTCCAGCACGAGCACGTCCCCGCCGGAGCCCAGGGCGGCGGCCTGGATGACGAGCTGGACCGCCTCCTGGATGGTCATGAGGAAGCGGGTCACCTCGGGATGGGTGACGGTGATCGGTCCGCCGTTGGCCGCCTGGGCCATGAACGCGGTGAGCACGGAACCCCGGCTACCCAGCACGTTCCCGAACCGCACGTTGAGGAATCGCCCGGGATAGATCTGATGGGCGTACGCGGTGAGGCGTTCGGTGATGCGCTTGCTGTAGCCCAGCACGCTGACCGGGTTGGCCGCCTTGTCGGTGGAGATGTTGACGAACAGGTCGACGTCGGCGCACTGCTCGAGCAGGTTCCAGGTGCCCCAGATGTTGGTCTTCACCGCCTCCCCGGGGTACCGCTGCAGCAACGGCAGGTGCTTGAGCGCGGCCGCGTGGACGACCACCTCGGGCCGGTGGGTCGCGAAGACCCGGGCGAGCGCGGCCGGGTCGCGCAGGTCGGCCAGGACGGTCTCGGCCGAGTCGAGGAGGGCCCGCCCCGACAGCGACAACTGGACCGCGTGCAGCGCGGACTCGTCCCGGTCGAGCATGGTCAGCACCGCCGGCTCGAACCGCCGGATCTGCCGGCAGAGCTCGGCCCCGATCGAGCCGCCCGCTCCGGTCACCAGGACGCGGCGCCCCCGCAGGCACTCCGCGATGGCGTCGAGGTCGGTCTCGATCTGCCGCCGACCGAGCAGGTCGGTGACCGCCACGTCGCGGACATCGGTCACGCTCGGGCGCTGGTCCAGCAGCTCGCCGACGGACGGCACGATCTTGAAGGTGAGGCCGGCCTGCAGCGTCAGCCGCCGAACCTCCCGGATGAGCTCGGCGTCGGCGTTGGCCACCGCGAAGATGACCGCCTTGGCTCCGGTGGCCGTGGCGACCCGGGCCAGGGCGTGGCGGTCCCCCAGGACCGGGACCCCGTGCACCCGCAGGTGGCGCTTGTCCGGGTCGTCGTCGAGCACGCCAACCGGACGGTACGGGCTGCGCTGGTCGTTGATGATGGCCCGCACCAGGTCGTGGCCAGCGGAACCGGCGCCGAACAGCAGGGCGGGGGTGGCGCCTCGGCGACGGAGTCGGCGCTCGGCCCGCAGCCGGTAGATGTAGCGCCCGCCGAGCATGAACACCATGGCGAGCACCCCGCCCACGAGCGGCACGCTGAGCGGCGCCAACCGCGGGCGGGCCAGGAGGTCGATGCCCAGCACGAGCACCGCGGTCGCCGCCACGGTCGTGCCAAGCGTGATCACTTCATCGAAAGTTCCAAACCGATGGCGACCGCGGTAGATGAACCGTACGTGCCCCAGCAGCGCGTGGCAGCAGATCGCCAGGCAGCCCAGGGCGGTCGCCCCCGCTACGGCCGCGGGGGTCAGCACGCCCTCGTAGCGGCTCCAGATCGCGAGGTTGACGCCGACGAGCCACGCCGCGGAGTCCAGCAGCAAGGCCTTGTCCCGGCTGTTCAGCGGGGCCAGCAGCCTGCGTGTGCTCATCTGTCGATCCCATCGAAGCGCTCGGCCAAGTCCATGGCCGACATTGCCACCTCGAGGGGAATGTTTCGCCATAACCGCCGCAAATCACGCCTGAGTGGACATAACCTGATCCCCGTTCGAGATCGGGAGGGGCATCGGTGGATTGGCGGGAGGCGCTGCGCGCCGTAGTTCGGCATTGGTGGCTCGTCGTGGTGGCCACCGTGGTATCGGTCGGTATCGCTGGGGTGCTCACCGCGACAGCGGAGCCGCAGTACCGGTCGTCACTCACCTTCTTCGTGAGCGCCCCGGGTCAGGGGGTGACCGAGTCCTACCAGGGCGGCTTGTTCTCGCAGCAGCGCGTCAAGTCGTACGCTGCTCTGCTCAACGGTGACCGGCTGGCTGCGGCCATCGCCAGCAGTCCCCGCATCGACCTGCCGGCCAGCGCGATCCGCTCGAAGATCTCCGGTCGCGTGGTGCCCGACAGCGTTCTCCTCGAAGTCACGGTGACCGACACCGACCCGCGTCGGGCGCGGGCCATCGCCTCCGAGCTGGCCCGGGACTTCGTCGCCCTCGTCGAGGACCTGGAGACGCCGCCGGGGGCGCGGACTCCAGCCGCCACGGTCGCGGTCGTCTCCGGTCCGTCGCTGAACCTGACGCCCGTGTCGCCCCAGCCGGTCCGCAACCTCGGCGTGGGCCTGGTTCTCGGCCTGCTGCTGGGCGTGGCGGCCGCGCTGACCCGGTCGGCCCTGGATGTCACCATCTCCTCCGCCGACCAGCTGCGTCAGTTGACCGGAATGCCGGTGCTCTCCAACATCCCCCTCGAGGCGGCGGCCAAGGGCTCACCGCTGATCATGTCGGAGGATCCGCAGTCCACCTTCGCCGAGGCCGTGCGCCACCTGCGCACGAACCTGCGCTACGTCGACGTGGACCACGAGCTGCGGGTCATGGTGATCACGAGCTCGGTCGAGAGCGAGGGCAAGAGCACCACCGCGGTCAACCTCGCCCTGGCCTTCGCCCGCGCCGGACAACGGGTCCTGCTCATCGAGGCCGACCTGCGCCGACCCAAGATCAGCAACTACCTGGGCATCGAAGGCGCGGTGGGACTGTCCAATGTGCTCGCTGGCCTGGCCGAGTACGAGGACGTCGTCCAACCGTGGGGCCAGCACGAGTTCTGGGTCCTCCCCGGTGGGTTCGTGCCGCCCAACCCGAGCGAGCTCCTCGGCTCGCGTCAGATGGCGGACCTGGTGGCCCGCGTGCGGAACCAATTCGACATCGTGCTGATCGACGCGCCGCCCCTGCTGCCGGTCACCGACGCGGCCGTGGTGGCGAAGCTCGCCGACGGCGCCGTGCTGGTCGTCCGCCACGGCCGCACGTCCCGGGCCCGGATCACCGCGGCGGTGACCAGCCTGCGCACCATCGACGTCCGCATCCTCGGCACCGTGCTGACCATGACGCCGGTCGGGCGGCGCGGCGCCTACTACTACGCGTACCGGTACGGCCGGACACCAGCTCGCCGGCGCTGGTTCACGAGAAAGCAGGGGGCCGCGCCGGCCGGGCAGGCACCCACCTCGGCAGTGCCGGCCACTCCCCCCGCGGCGACGGCCGGCACCCAGCCGCCGTCGGCTGCGCCCGCCGAGAAGACGTCGGTCACGGCGGAGCGATGAGCGCCAACGTCGGTTCCAACGCCTGCATGATCTGCCGCGCGCAGGCGAGGAAGTCCTCCTTGGTGCCGAGGACCGGGTCGGCCAGGTCGTCCTCCTCGCCCGGCACCGGAGGCAGATCGGCCCGCACCGCCGCCACGGTGCGAAGCAGTGAATCCGGGCTGACCTCCAGGCCGGCGTCGAGCACGGCGGCCGCGAGCCGGCCGAACTGGCGGATGGTGAACGTGCGCCGCACCGCGGCCGGCACGAGTTCGACGCACACCGAGCGTTGGCGACGGTCGGCGGTCAGCACCAGGTCGGCCTCGGCCACCAGCGTCGAGGTGACCGGACGGCTGACGAAGCCCGTGGGGTCCGCGCCGAGTTCGTACAGCGTCGCCTCGGCGAAGGCGTGCATCGGCAGGCCCGGCCGGGCATGGGTGCCGGCGCTGGCCGCCTCGACCCGCCCGGCCCCGAGGGCCTGGGCGAGCCGCTCGGCCATCGGCGAGCGGCAGAGGTTGGCGTAGCAGACGAAGAGCAGTTTCGGCGTGGCAGCCACGCCACCCATTGTGGAGGACCGCCCAGCCGGGCGCAGGAGGACGTCTCATGAGTGAACGTATTTACCTCTCGCCACCCGACATCGGTGAACTCGAGCAACGGTACGTCCTCGACGCGCTGCGGTCCGGCTGGGTCGCCCCCGTCGGCCCGGACCTGGCCGCCTTCGAGCGCGACGTCGCGGCCGTCACCGGGACCGCGCACGCGGTCGCGCTCGCCTCCGGCACGGCCGGGCTGCACCTGGCCCTGACCGCCCTGGGCGTGGGTCCCGGCCACCGCGTGGTGGTGCCGACGCTGACGTTCGTCGCCACTGCCAACGCGGTGCGGTACACCGGGGCCGAGCCGGTGTTCGTCGACTGCGACCCGCAGACCGGCAACGTCGACCCGGAGCTGGTCGCCCGCGTGCTGCGCCGGCTGCACGACCAGGGCCACCCGGTCGGCGCAGTGATCGCGGTCGACCTCTTCGGGACGTGCGCGGACTACGACGCGCTGCGGCCGCTCTGCGCCGAGTACGGCGTGCCTCTCGTCGAGGACGCGGCCGAGGCCCTGGGGGCCAGCTACCGGGGACGGCCGGCCGGGTCGTTCGGCCGGGCCGGGGTGGTGTCGTTCAACGGCAACAAGATTGCGACAACCTCGGGGGGCGGCGTGCTCTGCTCCGACGACGAAGAGCTCGTCGCGTACTGTCGCTACCTGGCCACCCAGGCCCGGCAACCGGTCGTCCACTACGAACACACCGAGATCGGCTACAACTACCGGCTCAGCAACATCCTGGCCGCCCTCGGCCGAGCCCAGATGGCCCGGCTGCCCGAGATGATCGCCGCCCGGCGGGCCATGCGGGAGCGGTACGCCAAGCTGTTCGGGGCCGTCGACGGCGTCCGCCTGCTCGCCGCCGACGAGGGCGCCAACTGCTGGCTGACCGTGATCGTCGTCGATCCCATGGTGGCTGGCTGGCAGGCTCAGGATCTGGCCCGGGCGCTGGCCGAGGCCGACATCGAGACCCGGCCCGTGTGGAAGCCCATGCACCGCCAGCCGGTCTACGCCGGCCACCAGGCCGAGGTGACCGGCGCCGCCGACCGTCTCTTCGCGACGGCCCTGACCCTGCCGAGCGGGTCCGCGCTCACGTCTGCCCAGATCGACCGGATTCTCGACGTGATCACCGCCTTCCTGGAGCGGCCACGATGAACCGACGCTACGACCCGGTCAAGCGGTGCCTCGACGTGGTCCTGGCCACGATCGCGCTCATCCTCACCGCGCCGGTGCTCGCTGGGGCGGCATTACTGGTCTGGCTCCGACTCGGCCGTCCGGTTTTGTTCGTGCAGGAGCGCAGTGGGCGGGGGCAGCGGCCCTTCCGGCTGTACAAGCTGCGCACGATGACGGACGAACGGCGGCCGGACGGAACCCTGCGCTCTGACCGCGAGCGCCTGGACCCCCTCGGCCTGGCGCTGCGGCGGCTCAGTATCGATGAACTACCACAGCTCATCAACGTCCTGCGCGGGGACATGAGCCTGATCGGTCCGCGGCCCCTGCTTCCGCGGTACGACCCCTGGTACACCGACGAGGAACGACTGCGGTTCACCGTCCGCCCGGGCATCACCGGGTTGGCCCAGGTGAGCGGCCGCAACAACCTGGACTGGACGCAGCGGCTGGCTCTGGACGCTCGCTACGCCTGTGAGCACTCCTTCGCGCTCGACGTCCGCATCGCGTGGCGCACGCTGGTCCGGGTGGTGGCCGGCTCCGGCGTCGCGACAGACCCGACGGCCACCATGGCCGACCTCGACGTGGCTCGGGCCGGCTGGGCGACCAATGTGGACGCCGCGAGAGGAGCGGCGCGGTGACGACCAGGACCACGTCGGTGTCCACACCCGACCACGACGACGCCCCGGCGCTGACGCAGGTCGCCCGCATGCTCGGCGACTCCCTGCCCGCGGCCTGCCGCGGCCTGGCCGCCTACGACGCCGCCCGATTCGACGCCTACCTCGCCGCCGCGCTCACCGCGCCGCCGGCCGGACGGACCCTGCTCCTGCGCACCGTTCGGCAGGCCGGCGAGGTGATCGCGACCGCCGACTGGCGCTGCCCGGGGTCGGTCTTGTTCCTCAACGGCATCTATGTCCGCTCGGCCTGGCGGGGCCAGGGAGTCGGGCGAATGCTCATGGCCGACGGGGTGCGCCTGGCCGAGGCGACCGGGGCCGAGGCGGTCGAGCTGCACGTCTCCGACGACAACCCGACGGCCGCGGCCCTGTACCGCAAGCTGGGCTTCGAGCCCCTGGGCAGCCTGGTCTGGGAGGCGATCCCCATCGAGCCGGACGCCGGGCCCGAGCCGGATTCAGGGCCAGAGCCGGACCCAGGGCCAGAGCCCACCGTGCGGGTCCTCGACTGGCCCGCGTTCACGGCGCACCACGCGATGTACGGCTTCGGCGACCTGACCGTGGCGCACGGCCGATCCACGACACGCGTCCGTCTCGTCGGCCGCGCCCTGTGCGTCGGGGCGACCACAGGCCCGGACCCGGTGCCTGTCCAGACGCTCGTCCGGCTGCTCGCCGCCGAACGGGCCTACCGGATCACTGACCGAGCCGTGGGGTCGGCCTCGACCTTCGCTTCGTTTGTCCACATGCGAGCGTCGCTCGCCGAGCTGTCACGGAACCTGGGGGCGGTGTGAAAGTCGAGTTCTGGAATGCCCGCGACGCCGACGACTACCAGCGTTGGGCGAGTGTCCAGGCGTCCATGCCGTCGCGCCCGGTCTTTGCGCACCCGAGCCTCGTCGCCCAGCTCGCCGGGCCGGACGAGCAGCCGATGGCGGCGTATGCCCAGGTGGGGACCGCCGTGGTGCTGTATCCGTTCCTGCTGCGTCCGGTCCCCGTGCGGCCGGCGGCCGGTCGGCTGCCGCAGCAGGTGGCCGGTTCGCTGTCCTACGACATCACGAGCCCGTACGGCTACGGTGGCGCCTTCACCTCCGGCCAGCTCAGCCCGGCTGAGGCGGCGGAGTTCTGGCGACAGTTCGACGAGTTCTGCGCCGCCCGCGGCGTGGTCAGCGAGTTCACTCGCTTGTCGCTGTTCCCCGATGAGCGCCTGGCCCATCCGGGCGACATCACCACCCCGCTCGTCAACGTCGTCGTCGACCTGACGCTGACCGAAGATGAGCTGTGGCGGCAGTTCGAACACAAGGTGCGCAAGAACGTGGCGAAGGCCCGGCGCAGCGGAGTCACCGTAGAGACCGATCCGACCGGCCGACACCTCGACGCGTTCCTGTCGATCTACGAGTCGACGATGGACCGGCGCGCGGCCGCGGCGAGCTACTACTTCCCGCGGTCCTTCTTCGAACGGATAATCCGCGCCATGCCCGGCCAGTTCATGTTCTTCCACTCCTGGCTGGACGGCCGGATCGTCTCCACCGAGCTGGTTCTCGCCTCGACGGACACGCTGTTCTCGTTCCTGGGTGGCACGGATGAAGCCGCCTTTCCCTTCCGTCCCAACGACCTGCTCAAGTTCGAGGTGTGCCGGTGGGGCCAAGCCACCGGCCGACGGCGGTTCGTGCTCGGCGGGGGCCGGCACCGCGACGACGGCATCCTCCGCTACAAACGGTCATTCGCGCCCGACGGGCTCGTCCCGTTCGAGGTGTGTACGCGGGTGCACGATCCGCAGACGTACGCCCACCTCGTCGCGGCCCACCAGGCCGAGGGCCGCCGCCGGGACCCGCAGTGGCGGCCCGACCCCGGGTTCTTCCCGGCCTACCGGTGTCCGCTTCCCGCGGCCACCGGTGACGAGGCCCTGGCGGACGACCGCCCCCTGAGCGGCGCTGTCCAGAGTGGATGACCGATGTCCCGAGCCGGGTGATCAGAAAAGCGCCGGTTGCGACACCCGACCGTGCTCCGCCCGGCGAGGGCCATCGACCGGCTGCTCGGCTCGGCGCCCGTCCCGCGCCTGGAAGTAGTACATCAGCCCCAGCACCAACATGGCCCACGTCATCCGATTTCCATTGATGTCGCTGGATGTCTGGGCGACCGCGAACCAGTAGACGCCGAGGCCGAGCATCGCGACCGACTCGGCCGTCCGCGAGTTCAGGATGTATCCGCGGATCGACAGGACCGCGAGCACGAGGATGGCCGCCCCGGCCAGCCAACCGCCCTCCAGGAAGATCTCGACCACGAGATTGTGGGGGTAGAGCGGGCGCCCACCGTAGTTGGTGAGGATGCCCGGCAGGAAGCTGAAGCCTTCCCACCCCACGCCCAGAGGGTGGCGCGCGATCGCGCTGAGCGCCTCGCGCAGGAAGTCCTCCCGACCGGCGTCCGTCAACTCACCGGTGAACAGTTGCTCGATGCGCTTGGGATGACGCAGCGAGGACTCAATGACGAACCACACGGACGCCGCGATGATGACGCCGCCGACGCTGAGCGCGGTCGCGCGGCGGCTGAGCGGGACCCTACCAAGGAACAACGCCACGAGCACGGCCACGAGCAGCGACAGGACGGGGCCACGGCTGCCCACCATGACCACGGCACCGGTACACACCACAGCGACCGCGGCCCACCACCACCGACGCCCCGGGGCCAACGCCAGCATGATGGTCGCGACGACGGCGGCCGCCCCGATCACGCGCCCGGTCCCGATCGTGTTCGTTCCGGCCAGGTTCAGCCGGTTGAACTCGGTCCACGAGGCCATGTCCCGCAGCACGACGGCCGCCGCGACCATCGCCACACCAACCGCCACCGACAGGTGCAGCCAGAGCCGCTGTGCTCGCGGGGTGGCGAGCAGGAAGCACGGCCCGAGAGCGCACACCAGCGTGAGCGTGTACAACAGAGCGATCTTGGGTCCGCCGTGCCCCGTGCCGACGGTCATCACGGCACCGATACCGAAGAGCGCCCACAGCCCGAGCACGCCCGCCACCACGCGCCCGTCGAACGGGCGCCGGCCCAGCAGGGCCGCGCCGACCGCGCCCGCGGTCACCGCCCCCGCGAGGACCGTGAGGTCGACCGGTACCCGGGCGAGCACGGGTACCCCTTTGACGTAGCCGACGTAGCACAGTCCAAAGAGGGCCACGCAACCCACGAGGCGGCGGGTCGTAGGGCTCTCGGGTCGTGATTCGGACATCGACATCAGCTCCAGGACGACTCGGCCGCTGCCGGCTGGGGGACAGCGGCAACCGGACGGTCGGTCCGCCACACGGCGACGGCCCGGACAGCGCAGAAGGCCAGCACACTGGCCGCCAGGAGCCAGAGGGATGGCCGACCGACCAACGCGGCGGCCGTCAAGCCGCCCGCGACGAGCACGGCCGGCGCGACGATCGCCGCCCGCCGCCGCGCCGACAGAGCCAGCGGGCACCGCCACATCCGCAGGACCATGACGGCGGTCTTCCACCCGACCATCGACAGGGCCAGCACCGTGATGTCGCCGGTGAGCGCGGTCAGGGCCGTGGCGGCGGTGCCGGCGGCGTCGAGGGCGTTGAGCGCGGCGCTGCGCCACCAGGACCCGGAGGCCATCTGCATCACATCGGTGAGGGTGGTGAGGAACCGGGCCGGCAACGACGCCAGCAGGATGCAGATCACCGGGGCGGCCGCCTGCCAGTCGCCGGGCAACATGCCGCCGGCCAGCGCGATCGCGCTCACAGCCACGGCCACGGCCGCCCCGACCCCGGCGGCGACGACCGACATCAATTTCTCCGCCAGCACCGGACGGGTCCGCTCGTCCTCGGCCGCGAGGGCCGCCAGGACCGATTTCGCCAGCGGCGGCGCCACTAAACCGGACAGGCCCACCGTCACCTGGTACGCGAAGAAGTAGAGGCCCAGCAGCGTGGGCCCGGCCACCAGCGACACGACCAGAAAGTCGACCTGGGTCGGAAGCAGCTGGCACAGCGCCTGGACCGACCAGGCGGCCCGCGCCCGCCAGCCGGGCTGGGTCGACGGCTCGCCTGATCGGTTCCGCCAGGCCCGCGTGCGCGGCGTGAGCAGGGCGATCATCACCGCCGAGTACGCGACCATCGCCAGGGCGAACGCCAGCGCCGACCCGGTCAGCCACGCGACCGACAGGCCAACGGCCGTGCGCGCCAGGCCGGAGACCACCTGGGCGCGGACGAGCGAGCCGTTCGCGCGGCGCCGCACGTACGCCGCGTACAGCAGGTTGCACTCACCGAGAAGTGGAATATTGAGTCCGACGAGCGCTACCAGGATGGCGACCTCGTGCTGGCCCGACACCCAGTAGCTGGCCACGACGACGCCGGCGACGAGGGTCAACAGGCCGTTGAGCCGCCAGATCGCGCGCCGCGCCTCGCGCAGGCGTTCCTCGCCGCCGGCGAGGTAGCCGTTCACCTCACCGAAGTTGACCAGACCGGTCAACACCGCCATCGAGGACGTCGCGGCCGCCCATAATCCGAACTCCTCGGGCGACAGCCACACCACGAGCACGGCCTGGCTGACCGCCACCATGACCTGCACCAGCGTGGTGCCCAGCGAGAGCTGGGCCACGCCCCGCAGGACGACGCCCGCCGTTGCCGACACTCAGACCCGCCGAAGGAACGTGACGGCCGCGCACCCTCGGAGCGAGTGCTCGTAGACCCCGGACGCCTTGTGGTACCCCGACTCCACGAAGATCGTGCGCTTGCCGAGGATCGCGGCGGGAACGGCGACGTGGAGCCGGTCGGTGACGACGGTCGTCGCCCCCATGATCGCTCGAGCGAACTGGCCGAATGTCGCCAAGGACGGATCGCTGATGTCGAAGCACCACGGGCTCATGGTCGTAGGAAGGGCGTCGTCGAGCTGCTCCGTGACCGTGGTCAGCATGTGCTCGTTGGCCACGAGCTGGCGGTCCCGCGTCGTGCGCTGCCGAATGATCGTCAGCGCCGGCTGCGGCAGTCGGCTCACTCCCCGCACCGCGAGGCGGTACAGCCAGCTGCCCCGGTTGGTGGACGAGGCCATGCGTCCCGCCTCGGCATCCAGTCGGGCCACGAGCAGCAGACCGTCCTCAGTGGCCGGCCGTCGGGCCGCGGCCTGCAGGATCTCAGCCACGTACGCGTGCCCGCTCACCGCGACGTCGTGGTCGAGCGCGAGCGTGACGTGAGCGCGGGCCAGGCTGTCCCCCCACGTCTGCCGCAGGTGGTCGTACGACCGCTGCTCGCGGGAGATCCACAAGACGGGCGATCGCCGGCCGGCGAACATCGTGGCCGGGTCGTTCCGCTCGAACCAGCTCGAATGCGGAAAGATGATCAGCGGCAGGTCGGGCAGCCGCGCCAGCTGGCGAGCCAGGAGGGTCGGGGCCAGGTAACGATCCAGCAGCGCGCCGCCCGGACGTACCAGCAGGACGTCGGCCTCCCGCGGGCGCTGGACCAGCGTGATGCCGAACTCCTGCAGGACCCGGGAGAACACGCGACCGAGCAGTTCGTCGCCGTTGTTCCCCAGACGCATCCCCCAGGGAGTCACGAACTCGATCAGGTAACCGGCGGCGCCGTGCCAGTCCGCCAGAAGCGAGCGCAGCCCGGTCAAGTCCGGAAGTTTCTCCACCGCCGTCATCGGTCACCTGCCCTGCCCAGTGCGTCCATGTAAACGTGCGCGACGACCTCGGTGTCACAGTGGGACCGGGCGTACTCGCGGGCCGCGGTCGAGTAGTCGATCCACCGCTGACGGTCGCGCCACAACTCCATCGCGGCCGCGCCGATCGCCTCCGGGTCAGCCGGCAGCACCCAGCCGCAGCCCGCCTCCCGCACCACGCGGCCCATGGCGCCGACGTCCGTCACGATCGCGGGCAGGCCGCTCGCCATCGCCTCAATGAGCGCGCCGGGCAGGCCTTCCTGGATGGACGGAAGCACCAGGACGCTCATGTCGTGGGCGAGCAGGTCCGACACGTCGCTGCGGTAGCCGATGAGATCGACGGCTGCCGTCAATCCCAGCTCATCCAGACGGCCGCGGAAGAACGGCTCGTATTCCGGGTCGAACGGGCCGACGAACACGGCCCGGGCATCCGGGAACCCCTGACGGCGCACCAGAGCCAGGGCCTCGAGCACCACGTGGGGCTGCTTGCGGGAGCAGAGTTTCCCGACGAATCCCAACACGGGCGTGACCGCTCGTGGATCCTCGGCCACCGGCACCGGTGGCGCGAACCGCGCGGTGTCGACCGGGTTGTGGATCGCGACGATCCGATCACGGGGCAGTCCGAAGGCCACGAACTCCTCGGCGATGTCGTCCGACAGGGCCAGGCCTACGGCCGCGCCGGAGACGAGCCGCCGGCGCAGCGCCGGCACGAACGGGATGCGATTCGACCGGCTCGCTGGCGAGAGGTCGGCGCGCGCACCGAGCGGAACCAGCAGATAGCGTCGCCGACGGAGGATCGCCGCGATGACGGGCAGCAGGTTGTACAGCGAGACGCCGTGGATGTGCACGACGTCGTACTCGTCGGCGTGCCGCAGCAGCCATCCAGTGACCCGCAGCGCCCAGCGCAGCTGTTCGGCCAGCGAGTACCGCTGGAACGTCATGATGGGCACCGAGGCCGCCGCCCCCGGCAGGGCCGTGTCCTGCTGATTGCGCGCGCCGAAGAGCACCGCGGTGTGATGCCGTTGCGAGACCTTCTCCAACAGCCGGTTCAGGAACACGGCGGGGCCGCTGTACGTGGCCCCGGCCCCGAAGGGGTTGACGAAGACGATCCTCATCGGACACCACCCGCCGCGCGGAGGGCAGCCGTCACCGCGGCATCGATCGCCACCGCGTGCGCCTGAGGTGACCAGCGCGCCCGGATCTCCTCCCGGCAGGCCCGAGCCACGGCCTCCGGTTCGGCCCGGACCCGGTCCAGCCACTCCGCCATGACCTCGGCCAGGCTCTCCACGGAACCGTCCACAAAGAACCCACCGGTCCGCCCGGGCTGAATGGCCTCACACTCGGGCCCGTGCGTGTCCTCGTTGTCCGACGTGATGAACGGTCGGCCGTAGCTGAGACTCTGGACCACGGTCAGACCGGCGTTGGCCGGCAGCACGGACACGTGTGTCCGCTCATAGATGAGGCGGAGCTTCTCCTCCGAGTAGATCGGTCCGGTCGTCCGCACGTCGACCCCGAGGTCGTCGGCCAACCGGTGCAGGTTCTCCCGCTCCTCGCCGGTGCCCACCAGCACCACGACGACCTTCCGACCGGCGTTGTTCAGGCGCGCGGCCGCCCGAACGACCAGGTCGAGGCGCCGGGAGCGGTTGATCCGCACCACGCAGGTCACGACGTCGACATCGCCCGCCGGCAGCAACGCCTCAAGATCATCCATGCTGATCTCGTCCGCCACCCCGGTGGCGGCGACGCTGGACGTGTAGCTGTTGCCGATGACCAGCATTCGATCCGTCGGATAGCCCATCCGCGCCCCGATCCGCGCGCCCTTCCGGGCGTAGAGGAGCAGCGCATGGGCCAGCCGGTAGAACGCGAGCCGCACGAGCCGACGCAGCCCGGTGTCCGGCCGGTGCCAACCGATCGTCCAGAAGAGCACCGGACGCCGTAACAACCGGAACAGCGCGGCCCCGACCCAGGTCGACAGGTAGGCCCAGTCGCCGAGAAAGACGACCGCTTGATAACGCTCCCGCAGCAGCAGCCGGAGCAGCCCGGACTGCCACAGGAACGGCCCGAACCAGTGATTGGTCAAGGGATGGAAGCGCCGCACCTGGGTGGGCGCGATGGTCGGGATCGTGCCGTCCCGCGACTCCGTCCCGGCCGCGAACTCGTAGGCCACCTCGGGCCGGCGCTCCAGCTCGGCGAAGACACCGCTGCGGTAGTGCGGCAGGTGCTGGTAGACGACAAGCACACGGGGACGATCGCCCACGGTGATTCCTCCCTCAGCTCGCGCCCGCCGGCGCCGAGAGCGGCACGACGGTACGCTTCTCGAAACGGGAGCGGATCGGTCGGGCCGGTCGGCCCACGCAGATGGTCTCGGGCGGCAGGTCGGTGGTCACGAGCGATCCCGCGCCGACGATCGTCCGTCGCCCGATGCGCACGTTGCCCACGACGATGGTGCCGAAGCCGATGAGGTTGTCTCCCTCGACGTAGACGGTCGACGGGGGCAGCGGGCCCTGGGTCTGAATCGTCTTCTCCGGGTCATCGAAGGCGTGGTCGTTACCGATGAACGCGACCGACCCCGACACCATGATGTCGTCCCCGAACACCGCATTGACGCCACAGGTGAAGTTGGGGCCGATCGACACACGGTCACCGGCCACGAGCGTCAGGCCGCGCGCGAGCCGGAACCCCGGGCCGATGACGAAATCCCTTCCGACGTGGAGACGGCCCCACGCGTGAAGCCTCGCCCGCAACCGCCGGGACGCCCGGACGGCGTCACGCAGCAGATCGTCGACGGCCGTCATCCGTACTCCTAGACGCAAACACGTTGATTACCTACCGAGGAGACTGGCGGAGGAAACCGTGGATGACATCGGCGATGCGCGCGCCGGCGTGGCCGTCCCAGAGGGGCGGGGTGGGCCACCAGACCGGCTGTCCCGCGGCCAGGGCGGCCCGGACGGCACCCGGCAACCCGGAGCGGGTCACCACGTGGTTGGTGCCGTGACTGATCGTGACCGGCCGCTCATTGCCGGGCCCCAGGGTCAGGCACGGCACGCCGAGGATGGTCGTCTCCTCCTGCACCTCGCCCGAGTCGGTCACCACCACCTGGGCGCCCCGGACGAGGCTCACGGACTCCACATACCCCAACGGTTGGCTGACCCGCAGGTTTCGATGCTCGGCCAGCCCGAGTACCTCAAGGGAGGCGCGGCCGTCGGACGACAGCAGCACCACCACGCACACCTCGTCGGCCACGGTGTGCAGCACCTTGACCAGCTCGGCCGGATCATCGACCTCCCCTGGCCACTCCAGGACCGCGGCGACGTACCGGTCGGGCAGGCCCAGCTCGGCGCGGGTCCGCAGGACATCGAAGCGTTCGAGGTTCTGGAGCAGGACATCGACCACCGGGTTACCGACCAGGTGCACCCGGTCGGGCGGGATGCCCTCCCGCCCGAGGTGCGCGACGACGTCGGCACTGGTCGCGAACAGCAGGTCGGCGAGCCTTTCGGTGACGAACCGGTTAGCCCCGTCCGGCCGGCCCTGATTGCGCAGGCCGGCGTCGACGTGGGCCACCGGGATGCGCAACTGGCTGGCGGCCAGCGCCGCGGCAACGGTCCAGGTCGCCTCCCCGTACACGACCACGAGCGCCGGGCGGTCGGCCTCGAAGAGATCCGCGAACGCGGTCATCGCCCGGGCCGTCTGACCCGCAGGCGTGCCGGAGTCCACCGGGACGACGGCGTCCGCCGACGGCAGACCGAGTTGGCGAAACACCACCGCGGGCAGTCCTGTTGGCTGTCCGATGTGGATTACTCGCTGTCCGACCTCCCGGGCCGTCAGGGCCCGGACCACCGGCGCCGCCTTCAGCACGTCCGCCCGGGCGCCGACCACGTGCACGACCGTCATGGGGTCGACACCCCCGTCATCGGGCGGATGCCCGCCCACTCGTGGTGCCGACGCACGGTGGACAGGATGAAGTTGACCACCCGTTGCGAGGTGTCCGGGATCTGGTACTCGGGTGGGCAGGGCGGCGGAGCCTGGCGGATGGCCACGTCGACCGCCTCGACCACGCCCTCCGGCTCCAGGCCGGTCATGATGATCGAGCCCGCGTCCAGCGCCTCCGGCCGCTCGATGGACTCGCGGAGGGTGACCGCCGCGAAACCCATGATGGCCGCCTCCTCGCTGATCGTGCCGCTGTCGGACAGCGTGCACCGGGCGTGCCACTGCAGGTGGACGTAGTCGGGGAGGCCGAACGGCTCGTGGAAGGCGATACCGTCCAACGTAGACGGATCAGGAGACAAGCTCTCCAGGCGCTTGCGGGTGCGCGGATGGGTGCTGACCAGCACCGGCAGTCCCCACGCGTCGCGCACCGCCCGCAGGCACTCGAGCAGGCGCTGCAGCCGGCCCGCGTCGTCCACGTTCTCCTCCCGGTGCGCGCTGACCACGAAGTACTCGCCCGGGCGCAGGCCGAGGCGGTCCAGGACGGTCGACGAGGCGATCAGCGGCCGGTAGTAGTCGAGGACCTCGCGCATCGGCGAGCCGGTGAGAAGGATGCGCCGGGGATGCAGACCCTCGGCGAGCAGGTTCCGCCGGGCGTGCTCGGTGTAGACCAGATTGAAGTCGGAGACGTGGTCGACCAGTCGCCGGTTGGTCTCCTCCGGCACGTTGAGGTCGAAGCACCGGTTGCCGGCCTCCATGTGGTAGACGGGCACGCGCATGCGGCGCGCTATCAGCGCCGCGATGCAGCTGTTGGTGTCGCCGAGCACGAGCAGGGCGTCCGGTCGCAGCTCCGTGATCGCCGCCTCCACCCCGACCAGCACGCCGCCCATGACCCGGGCCAGGGACGACGTGTCGACGTTGAGGTACCGGTCCGGTCGCCTGATCCCGAGCTCGGAGAAGAACACGTCGGACAGCGTCCGGTCCCAGTTCTGTCCCGTGTGGATGAGAATGTGATCGACCGTCCGGTCCAGACGGTCGATGACCCGTGACAGCCGGATGATCTCCGGCCGGGTGCCGACGACGGTCATGACCCTGGTCATCGCGCCAACGCCTCCTCCACCGGCACCCGCGGCACGGGCGCGCCCGCGACCTCGGCCAGCGTCGCTTCGAGCGCATCGATCCCCGCCCGGCAGGACATCAGGGTCTCGTAGCTCTCCCGGGCCCGCTGGCCCATCGCGGCGACCTCCTCGGCCGGCATGTGGGCGACCCGGGCGAAACCGTCGGCGAGCGCGGCCCAGTCGTCGGGCGGCACCGCCACCCCCACCCGGTGGCGCTCCACCAGGCGGGCGCAGTCCCCGCCCACGGCGGCCACCACGGGCGAGCCACAGGCCAGCGCCGCCTGCAGCTTCGAGGGGATCGTCCCGCGCAGGCCGGGCAGGTCACGCAAGCTCACCAACTGGAAGTCCGCGGCCGCGTACAGCGGGGCCATCTCGGTCGGCTCACGACGCCCCAGGAAGCGGACGTTGCCCGCGCCGAGCTGGGCGGCCAGCTGTCGGGTCGACTCCTCCTCCAGACCACCGCCCACGAGCACCAGGTCGAGCGGGGCGACCTGTTCGATCGCGGCGGCCGCGCGCACGGCGACGGCCACGTTCTGGAACGGCCCGATGTTGCCGGCGTGCATCACCACCCGGCGGCCCCGGTAGCCGAGCGCGCGCCGGGCCTCGTCGGTCGCCGGAACCGGCCGAAACAGCGTCTCGTCCGTCCAGTTGAGCACGACGCGCACCTTCGCCGGGTCGGCGCCCCGTTCGATCAGCATCTCGCGCATCGACGGCGAGATGACGACGATGGCGCTCGCCGCCGCGTACACCCGTCGCATCGCCGCCGCCACCAGGCGGTGCAGCCCGGCGCCGGCCGCGCCGCCCGGGGCCAGGCTGGACTCGCTGATCGCGTCCGGCCAGACGTCCTGGACGTGCAGCACCACCGGCACCCGACGCAGCAACCGCAGCAGCGCGGCGGCGGCGAACGCCGTGCCCGGCGGGTGATACACGTACACCACATCGACGTCGCTCAGGAACCGCACGGCCGCCGCGGTGCTAGTGGCCGCGAACGACAGGTAGTTGGCCGCCCGCCGGACGGCCGAGTCGTCGTGGCTGGGGTACAGCGGCACCCGCCGCACGGTGATGGCGCCGTTCGTGGTCACGTCACGCCACCGCTGGCGGAAGCCGGGGTACAGCGTCCCGTGTGGATAGTTCGGGTAGCCCGTCAGCACGCGGACCTCGTGGCCGCGCGCGGCCAGCCCTTCGGCCAGGCTGCCCGCGATCAGGGCCGGCTCGGGCGGGAAGAACTGGCTGACGATTCCGACCTTCACGGCCGCGACCCCCCGGACGGGCCCGACGTCGCCACCCCCGGCCGGCTCAGCGCCACGGGCTCGGGGTACGTGTCCGGAGCCGCCGGGTCGAACAGCTCGTTCGCCCAGAACAGGGTCACCAGCTCCTCGCTTCCGACGTTCGTGATGGCGTGGGCCCACAGGGCCGGCATGTCCACCGCGACCGGCGTGTCGCCGGTCACCCGCAGCTCCACCACCTCGTCGTGCAGCAGGCGGCGCAGCGTGATGCGGGCCTCACCCCGCAGGACCACGAAACGCTCCACTTTGGCCAGATGGACGTGGTCGCCCCGGGTGTACCCCGGCCGGGTCGTCGAGCAGAAGGTCTGGCCGGTGCCGCCCCGCACCCGCACGGCCTCGACGAGCTCGCCCCGAGCGTCGCCGCGCCGGGGCAGCGGCACGGGGGCCGGGGGAAGGAAGGATCGGTAGGTGTTGAACAGCCGCACGTCGAACCGGCTGCGCAGCGCGGGCATGTCCCCGGTCCGGTAGACGGTGGCGAACTCGGTCAAGCGGGCCGCCAGCTCAGCGACCGTGATGCTCGTGGTCGGCGGCGTCGCCTCGAGCCCCAGCAGCTGGGCGGCGGCGTCGGTGGCGTGCATCAGCTCCAGCTCCCGGTCCTGGTGGACCTCGGGCGCCTGGCCGCTGGCCAGCCGGGCACAGAACGTCGCCACGACCGAGTTGTAGTACGGCCGCCCGTGCTCCCCGAAGATGTTCGGCAGACGTACGTCCACAAACGACGATCCGGCCCACCGGGTGGCCTCGACGAGGATCTGCGCGGCGGCCGCCTTGGCGTCCCCGTAGGGCGTGCCGTTTCCGGCCTGGATGGAGTTGGCGTAGACCACCGTCTTCGGCGGGGTCGCGCTCGCCCGGATGGCCTGGGCCAGGGACCGAGCCGCGGCGATGTTGCCCTCGATGACCTCGGCGGGGTTGGCCCGATTGACGCCGGCCAGGTGGACGACCCGTTCCGCGCCGTCGACAGCGGCGGCGAGCGTGGCCTCGCTCGCCCGCCCGAGGGGGACGGTCTCCCCCAGACCGCGCACGCGGGCCAGGGCCCGCACGTGCCACCCGAGGAAGCCGTGCCCACCGGTGACCACGATCATGGCACGACCGCCAGTTCGTCCGCTGGGGGCGCCGAGGGAGCCGGGGTCTGGCTCGGCGCCGGAACGGTGTTCGCCACGGCGGTCAGCCGGGACGGCGGCAGGGCGGCCCCCACCTCGGGCAGGGACGCCAACACCGCCATCACCTCGGCCACGTTGAGCCGCGGTGCGTTGTCCGACGTAAACGCGTCGGGCTCAGTCCCGTCGCTGTGCCCCTCGTCGACGTAGAGCGCGTAGTTGAGGTCTCGGTCGTCGATCGGGATGCGCAGGAAGTCGCCGAGGTCCTGCGCCCGCATCATCTCCTCGCTGCCCGCGAGCGTCTCGTGCATCTTCTCGGCGTGCCGGATGCCGATGATCTCCATCGTGGTCGGCACGTCGAACAGGCCGCAGACGGCGGCGGCCAGGTCGCCGATGGTGCAGGCGCTCGCCTTCTGGATGAGGACGTCGCCGGACTCGCCGTGGGTGAAGGCGTACTCCACCAGGCGAACGGACTCCTCCAGCGACATGAGAAATCGGGTCATATTCGGATTGGTCACCGTCAAGGGCTGACCGGCGCGAACCTGGTCGAGGAACAGCGGGATGACCGAGCCCCGCGAGCACATGACGTTGCCGTAGCGCACGCAGCAGACCCGGGTCGGGGAGTCGGGATGGGCCCGCACGAACGCCGTGGCGACCTTCTCCATGAGCGCCTTGGTCATGCCCATGGCGTTGACCGGGTAGACGGCCTTGTCGGTGCTGAGCATGACGACCGCGCTGACCCCGGCCTGCTCGCTGGCCTCGAGGACGTTCATGCTGCCGAGGACGTTGGTGCGCACCGCCTCCAGCGGGAAGAACTCGCACGACGGCACCTGTTTGAGCGCCGCTGCGTGGTAGACGAACTCGACGCCGCGGGCGGCGCGGAGGACGGAGTCCCGGTCGCGGACGTCACCGACGTAGAAGCGCACGCGGGGGTCGCGCAACCGAATGCGCATGGCCTCCTGCTTGGCTTCATCCCGGCTCAGGATGCGGACCTCGGCCGCCCCGTGTTTCAACAGGTGGGAGACCACCGCCTGGCCGAAGGATCCGGTACCGCCGGTAACGAGGAACCGCCGGTCACTCACTGCCCCCATGGCTTTCCCCTCCGCTGAAACGGGACGTTCGGTGTCCAGCACCGACGACGGATGGCCACAAGTTGGGGCGAAGTGAACCCGTGTCCGGTGTGGAGGGTATGCGGAAGCCCCGACCACAAAGGGGCGATTCCGGAAGATTGCTACCGAAAGGGGTGTTACTGTCCGGCTCATGTCGCGTCGCGTCGTCCGCATCGCCGCCGCCGTCGTCGTCACCGTTGTCGCGCTGGTCGCCTCTGGGGCGGGATGGGCGGTCCTGCGGGTGCTGCCCGTGCGGGCCGACCTCGTCCAGGCGGCCAGCCTCCTCCGAGACCTGGAGGGGCAGCTCGGGGCGAGCGACCTCGGGGCAGCGCGTGCCACGCTCGACGACCTGGCCCGGCAGGCCCACGCCCTGCGCGCCACCACCGACGCCCCGGACTGGCGGCTGGCGGCGCGGGCGCCGGGGCCGGCGGCCAACCTCGCCGCGATCCGCACCGTGGTGTCGGTGCTCGACGACCTGACGACCAACGCCATGCCGGCCGTCCTCGAGCTGGCGGACCCGGCGGCGCTGGGACAGCTCCTGCCCCGCGAGGGCCGGCTGGACCTCACGCCCCTGGCAGCGGCCGCGCCGGCCCTCCGGCAGGCGGACATGGTGGTACAGACGTCGATCGCCCGGGTCGCGGCCATCGACCCGTCCGGCCTCCGACCCGAGGTCCGGGACGGCCTGGGGCAGCTGCGCGAGGGCCTGGCCCGAGTCGGCTCCCTCGTCGGGGCGGCGGCGAAGGCGAGCCAGGTGCTGCCGTCAATGCTCGGGGCCTACGGGCCCCGGACGATCCTCGTGCTGTTCCAGAACCCCGCCGAGCTGCGCGCCACCGGTGGCATTCCCGGCGCGTTCCTCGTGATTCGCGCCGAGGACGGCGCGCTGCGCCCCGTCGACCAGGGCACGGCCGCCGCCGGACTGCGGTCGTTCCCGACCCCGGTGCTGCCGCTCACCGACGAACAGGTGGCGCTGTACACCGAGCGTCTCGGCCGGTACCCGGCTGACGTCAACCTCACCCCCCACTTCCCCACCGCCGCAGCGCTCGCCGCGGAGATGTACCGTCTCCGATCCGGTACGGCGGTGGATGCGGTGGTGGCGACCGACCCCGTGGCGTTGTCCTATGTGCTCGCGACCACCGGTCCGGTGGATGTGCCCAGCGGGCCCACGCTCACGGCGGAGAACGCGGTCCGGGTCCTCCTCTCCGACATCTACGCCACGATGGACGGGCCCACCCAGAACCGCTACATCATCGACGTCGCTCTCGCCGTGTTCGACCGGCTGGCCCGGGGCGTGCCCAACCCCGCGGCGACGCTCACCGCGCTGGCGAAAGCGGCCGCCGAGTACCGCATTCTCGTGTGGAGCGCCCACCAGGCCGAGCAGGAGGTCATCACCGGCACGGCCCTGGCCGGAGCGCTGGTCGACGACGATCCGGCCCACCCCACGGTCGGGGTGTACTTCAACGACGGCAGCGGAGCCAAGCTCGGGTACTACATCACGGCATCGGGCCACCTCGCCGCCGGCGAGTGTCATTCGGACGGACGACGGATCCTCTGGCTGCGCCTGGTCCTCACCTCGACCGCACCGGCCGATGGTCTGCCCGACAGCGTGCTCGGCCTCGGCCTCGCCGGTGACCCGTATACCGCGCGGACCAACGTGCTCGTGGTCAGTCCGACCCGCGGCGGCCTCGTCGAGATGGTTCTCGATGGCACGCCGGTCCCGTTCGGTCAGGGGCGGGAGCAGCGGCGCGCGGTCGGTGTCCTGACCGTCGACCTCGCCCCAGGGCAGACCAGGGAGTTGACGGTCCAGATCCTTACGCAAAAATATGTCGGTCAAACAATCGAACTACGCCCAATTCTCCGGATCACCCCAGGAGTGAATCCTTGGGCGATCGCGGTCGAGCCGGCACAGAACTGCCCAATCGCTGACTAACGTGCGGCTTGCCACCCACCCACATCGCTTCGCAGCGGAGGGAAAGCTATGCGCGTAGTCCGAACTATCGTGCCGCTGTTACTGGCGGCCCTGACGGTCGGTCTGCCGGCCACGGCGGCGTCGGCCGACGAATACCCGCCGCCGCCGCCGACCCTGACGGCGACCCCCGGGACGGTCATCGTCGGCAGCACCGTCACGGTGACCGGCACCAACTACGGTCCCAACGACCTGGTGACGTTGTTCGTCTCGACCGACGCCAACGCCGCTCCGGCTCCGGCCGACGCGGAGTACGTGCCGGTCGCCTACTCGGCGGCGGCCCGGGTGCAGGTGCAGGCCGACGCGAACGGTTCGTTCACGACGTTCCTGACCCTGCACCAGGTGGGCCTGGCGACCATCACCGGGGTCGGCAGCCCCTCGGGTCGCTCGGCCTCGACGGCCGTGCGGGTCCTGCCGCTCGCCAAGGGGCTGCCGGTCACCGGTCCGAGCACGAACTACGCCGGACTCGCGCTGGCCGGTTCGGCCGTCGCCGCGGTCGGTGTGCTGCTGCTGGTCCTGGCCCGGAGCCGCCGCCAGCGTCACAGCGCAACGCGGTAACACATCCGTTCAACACAGATAGGTGAGGTCCGATGAGCAGTAGAGTGGTCGTCGTCGGGCAGGGCTACGTGGGCCTGCCGCTCGCGCTGCGCGCGGTCGAGGTCGGCTACGACGTGGTGGCGCTCGACGTCAACGTCCACCGGATCGCTCGGCTCCGCGCCGCCAGCTCCTATGTGGACGACGTGTCGGACGCCCAGCTTCGGGCTGCCCTTCAGACCCGCCGGTTCATTCCGACCACTTCCTACGAGGAAGCCGCGGACTTCGCCTATGCCGTGGTGACCGTTCCAACCCCACTACGGGACGGCGCGCCTGATCTCAGCTTCATCGAACTCGCTATGCGGAGCATCGCCCCCCGGATCATCCCGGGCTCGACCGTCATTCTCGAGTCGACGACCTATCCCGGTACGACCGAGAATCTGGCTCGCCCCATTCTTGAGGAGGGCAGCGGATTGCGGGCCGGGGTCGACTTCCACCTGGGTTACAGCCCGGAGCGGATCGACCCCGGCAACCCCCGCTGGACCTTCACCAACACCCCCAAGATCGTCTCTGGCATCAACGCCACCTCACTGCAGATGGTGCAGGCCTTCTACAGCACGCTGGTCGACACGGTGGTCCCGGTCAGCGGGACCCGGGAGGCCGAGATGGCCAAGCTGCTGGAGAACACATTTCGCCACGTCAACATCGCGCTCGTGAACGAGCTGGCGATCTGCGCCCACCATCTCGGCATCGACATCGACGAGGTTATCAACGCCGCCTCGACCAAACCGTTCGGGTTCATGCCGTTCCGGCCCGGACCGGGTGTGGGCGGCCACTGCCTGCCGGTCGACCCGTCCTACCTGTCGTGGGAGGTCAAGCGTACGGTCGGCACCTCCCTGCGGTTCGTCGAGCTTGCCAACGACGTCAATGCCTACATGCCGCGCCATGTCGTGCAGCGCCTGTCCGAGATGCTCAACCGGCGGCGGCGGACGCTCAGTGGCTGTCGGGTCCTGCTGCTCGGCCTGGCCTACAAGCGCGACAGCGGCGACTGCCGCGAGTCGCCGGCCATCCGCGTGGCCCAGTTGCTGCACCAGCAGGATGCGCAGGTGTGGGCGGTCGACAACCACGTCGACCTCACCGACGTCCCGACCTTCGTCACGCTGGTGCCGTACGACGCCAAGCACATCGCCGCGGCCGACGTCGTGGTGCTGCTGACCGACCACAGCGACCTCGACTACGACCTGTTGTCCGAGGCTTCCCTGGTCTTCGACACACGGGGACGGCTCCGGCACGCCAACGTCGAGCGCCTGTAGAGTCGCGCGGGCCGCCCGGGTAGGGTCACTCGACCCACCCGGGCCCGCACCGATCCACCCATCCGAGCCTTCGTGTCCTCATGGGACAGTGATACATCTCCTTAAAGGACAGTATTCGACGCGTTCGTGGGCCGTACTTGGCGAGCATCTGCGGGACGTGCTGCGGGCGGTCACGCGTACGTACCGGCGAGCGCGTCCCCGGTCTGCGTATCCACCCGAGACTCTCAGGCGAACTCACACAATTGGCAGGAGCGGCCCCGGACGAAGACGGACCGACGGATCGCCGTCGGGCGCCGGGGCCTCCAGCATGGCGGCGATGGCCTCTACGCAGCGACGTGCCGCGTGGCCGTCGCCGAACGGAGCCGTGGTGGGTGCGGCCGGAGCGGGGGCCGACAGGCGCGCCTCCGCCTCGGCGAGGATACGGTCGGGATCCGTGCCGACCACGGCGCCGATCCCGCAGGCGATCGCCTCGGGACGTTCGGTCGTGTCCCGCGTGACCAGGAGGGGCACGCCGAGGGTGGCCGCCTCCTCTTGTATCCCTCCGGAGTCGGTGACGACGAGCGCGGCCCGGTTCAGCAGGCCCAGCATCTCCGGGTACGGCAGCGGGGGCACGACGAGCACGCCGGAGGACTCCGGCAGCAACGTGCGCAGGGCGGAGGCCAGGGCCGGGTTGGGGTGCGCCACCATGACCACCTGCACCTGGGGGTTGCGCCGCGCCAGCTGCCGCAGGGCGGCGCAGACGTCGATGAATCGCTCCCCCCAGTTCTCCCGCCGATGCGATGTGGCCACGACGAGCGACCGGCTCTGGTCGACGAAGGCGGGCGGCGTGGCCGCGCCCGTCGAGATCAGGTGCTGCACCGCATCGACGATCGTGTTACCCGTGACCACGACGTCGTCGCCCCGGACGCCCTCGGCCAGCAGGTTCCGCCGGGCGCGTTCGGTCGGGGCCAGATGCAGGCGAGCGACCCGGGCGAGCATCGCGCGGTTGGCCTCCTCGGGAAACGGCGCCGCCAGATCGTGCGTCCGCAGTCCGGCTTCCAGATGCACGACCGGAACCCGTCGCCAGAACCCCACCAGGCCTCCGGCCAGGGCCGTCAGCGTATCGCCCTGCACGACCACAGCGGCCGGCTGGCGATCGACCAGCATCGCATCCACGGCGCCGATGAGGCCGGCGCACAGCTCGGCCAGGGTGCCGCTGGCTCGCTGCAGGGTGGCCCGGGCAACCGGGGCGAGCCCGAACGGTGCGAGGGCCTCGTCGACCCGCCCCGGATGCTGACCCGTGTCAATAATTGATGCGATGAAACGATCGGAGCAGCGCAGCCGTAACGCCAGCGGGGCGAGCTTGATCCCCTCGGGCCGAGTCCCGGCGAGAAGCAGGATCTCGCGGGAATCGGTGCCCGGCCGCGGCTGACACCCGTCGGCGTGGCAGACGTGGCACACCTCGCCGTTACGGCTGCGCTGCTCCAACATGTCAGGACTCCACCGTGACCTGGTTACGCCGGCGGCGCCACAGGTACAGGCCGACCACGCCGGCGATGGCCAGCACGCCGCCGGCGATGGGCGCACCCGCAGCCGGAATCATTGGGACCGGCGGCGCCTCGACGTTCGGGCCGCAGAGGACGCTGCCGATCCTCACCTCGGCCAACGCGGCGTTCAGCGCCTCCAGGCGCAGCGCGTTGACCTCGATCTGCTGACCGTTCGTCGTCTGTTCGTTCAGGGTCAGGCTCAGCACCCCGGGAACTCCGATGACTGTGTTGGGCGCCGGGTTGGCGGCCAGGTCCAGCAGGACCGTGTCGATGCCGAGCAGCCGTGCCACCACCTGGGCGTCGCCGAGCGTGGCACTGCCCGACACCGTGGGCAGGCTGGTGGCCGCGCACTCGGCCTGGATCGCGGTCGCCCGCAGAATGATCTCGCCGAGCCCGAGCACGCTACCCAGCGAGATCTCGATCGGGGCGCCGGGCACGAGCACGCAGTCGTGGTCGACGATCTCGATGTCACCGCCGGCCCCGAGCACCGCGGCGCACGCCGACGAGATGCCATCCCAGGTTGCAACCGCGATCTGCTTGAGCACCCCGGTCGGGATGACAGTCTGGCCGGGCAGGCTCAACAGGGTGTCCTCATCGGTGACCGTCTGCACGCTGCTGTCGTTGAAGACACTCGCCACCCCGGTGTTGACGATCGAGCCCCCGACGAGGGTGACCTCGGCCGCCTGCGCCTGGGACTCCGAGGTATCCGCATACGCGGGCGCCGCGATCATGAGGGCGAGGGCCAAACCTCCGGCACCCGCCGCGGCCAGCCGACGTTTCTTGAGCGCTGACACTGACACTCCCTTCGGACAACCATTAATCGATACCGATCGCGATGGCCCGAGGGGCGACTCGGCATGGATCGGTCACCCGGCCAGCGCGCACGCGGGCCAGGACATCGTGGGCGTGGGGAAGTTCGAAGTACCCGGGAGGAGGTGACCGGACGGTGCCGTCCGGCGGGTTACGACGGTCGCGGCTGAACGCGTCGGCCCGCTGGCGCCGCGTACGTGCCGATTCGGATCGTCTTCTGCCAATCGGTCTTCATACGCACGAGCCGAAGGAAGGCGTACCAGACGGCCGCCGACTGAACGTAGCTGTACAGCCAGTACGCCAGGCCGAGGCCGAAGGCCCGCAGCCGGGTGACGCGACGGTCGATGCGCGCCCGGTAGACGGGGCCCCACACCGCGAACGGCAGGATGCCGAAGAGCACCACCAAGGGCGCGACGGCCCAGCCGCCGTGCCGCCACCAACTGTCGAAACCACCGAACTCGGTGGCGGCGTACCAGGCCATGATGCCGAGGCAGGCGGCATAGATTACGGTGCCCACGAGCTGTATCCACGGAGCGGCCAGGAAGTAGGCGATCTCCAGTACGGCCGAGTTGCCCAGACGTCGGGAGCGGAAGATCTGGGGCAGATACCTCAGACACTGCATGCAGCCCTGGCTCCAGCGCGAACGCTGGCGCACGAGGGCACGGATGCGGGTCAGTCCCTCCTGGGCAACCCAGGTCTCGGCGCAGTACTCGGTCCGGCCGCCGGTCAACAGGACGTGCAGCCCGAGCTCGAAGTCCTCCAAGAGGGCGCCGTGCCAGGGGGTTCCGTAGCGCTCCGCGATCATGTTCAGGGCCGACAGGCGGGTGAACTGGCCGTTACCGCCGAGCCCGACGCTGCCCGTGTGCTTGCGCAGCTGCTGCATGGCCGCGATCGGACCGCGGAACTCCATGTCCTGCAACGTCACCAACAGCCGACCCCACGCGCTGGCGCGAACACCCCGGTAGCGGCGTCTCCGGTTGATCATTCGCACCTCGATCTGCACGGCTTCCACGCGAGAGGAGCCAAAATAGGCCGGGCCCGCGAGGACGTCACGGAAGTTGGGATCGAGGCGGCTGTCGGCGTCCACGACGCCGACCAGCACGCGCGACGTGTCGGTACCGGGCGACAGGGATGCGCGCAGCGCACGCCATCCGGCGTTGAGCGCAGCTCCTTTGCCCTGGCGCGCCTCCGGCAGGTTGCGGCGAACCACATGAAGCCGCGGATGGACAAGACCGGCGAGGATCTCATCCGTGCCGTCATCGGAGCCGTCGTCGACGCACCACACGACCAGGTCGGGGAAGTTGTTCAGCAAGTCGCGTACGGTGTCGGCGATGACGGCCGCTTCGTTCAGGCACGGCACGATGACATGCCAGGAATAGCCCGAGCCGTCGCCGCGGGGCGTCGCGGCCTGTCGCAAGTAGACGATCAGGATACTCACGACGTACGCACAGAACGTCACGCAGAGGACGAAGGCGGACGCGTTGACGAATTCAAACTTGAGGTCGTACACGTCTCGCCCTCCGAGCGGCGTACCGACGGGTGCTCCCCCGACCCAGCATGAGGACGAACAGCATGGCCACGCCGATCATCCCTAGCGTCGACACTGTGGAGCCCAGCAGCACGTGACTGCGCTGGTATCCAAGTTCGAATCCCCAAGCCTGTATGGAAGCCACCACCGCGGCCAAGCGAATCTGATTGACCGTGACCAGGAGGGCGATGGCGGCCGTGCCCACCATCAACCCGCGGACCAGGCCGATCCGGCGCGCCGCGACCATCGCCATCACCGCCACCAGGGGCGCTATCGCCGGATAGACGATCGAGCAACCGGGTGTGATGAGGAAGCCCACGTAGTAGTTGTTCAGCGGAAAGATGACCGCGGCCCCGACCGCTCGCGCCCCCGTCAGCCCGAGGGCGTCCATGAGCGTGCCGTTGAGCCACGCCTCGATGCGGGCGACGTTCCACGTGTGGGTCAACAGCACCGCGCACAGCGCGATACCGATGACGGCGGCCACGACCGCACTCAGCACCAGCCGCCCACGCCCGACCCTGGCCACAGCGACCTACCGGGGTTGACGCCTACGCGTCAGATAGAGCACGGTGACGCCGAAAAGGACCAAGCCTACGGCGGCCAAGATCCAGTTCTGAAGTGCAAGGCCGGTGGCAGCGAGCGCGCCAGCCGCCCCACTTCGTGTCGGTGTCGGGTACATGCTCCGGAATTTGCCTTTCGATCACGTTGCTACCAGAGCATCCAGGTTTGGGAAAACCATGGCGGGACTACCATGAGCAAATCCGCCGATCAGGTGACTGTCGGCCTTCCAAGCCGTCAGCCCGGTGAACCCGAAAGCATCAACCCATCGAACCCGAAAGCCTCGGCCCGTCGATTCCACCGGCGTCAGCCCGTCGATTCCACGGGCATCGCCCACCGGCACCGGCTACGACTCGGCCGAGGTGCAGCCGGACACGTCGTTCAGTTGCACGGTGCGCACCGAGTTGAAGACCTGGCCGCCATAGATCACGATCCCGATCGTCAGGGACCGACCGGCCTCGATCCAGGCCGTGGTCGGGTCGGTCGGCGCGACGCAGGCGCGGCTCGGGCCGGGGTAGGCCCGGACCCGACCCGCGGGTTGCACCACCGCCACCGACGGCAACCAGCCGCTGGTGGACACCGAGACGCTGTGCCACGTCTGCCCGACCGTGCTCCGATTCGCGATCTCCAGGCTGACCTGGTGGCCGTTGTCGGGCAGGGGCACGACCAGGTACGAGGCGATCTCGAGCCCCGGCGACGGGACCGGTCCCGAGGTGGGGCTGTCGGTGGGGTCGGGGCTGCCCTGATCGCCCGGCCCGCCCGGGGCGCCGGTGCCGTCGGGGCCGGGGGTCGGCTCGGCGCTGGCGTCCGGACCCGGCGAGGCATCGGCCGAGGTCGGCGCGGGCGTCTGGTTGCCGATAACCCCGACCGCCGCCTCGGAATCGTCGAGGGGGGACTCCACCGGGGCCCGCGACCACGGCGTGATGGACGGAACGACTAGCAACCCGGCCACGACCGCGGCCGCTCCCAGCGCCACCAGGCCCCAGATAGGCAGGCCGCCGATGATCCGCGCCCGTCGATTCCTCGTGGGCGCCGCCGGGCCGCCTGGGTCAGCGACATGGGCGGCGGCCGGGTCAGCAGAGTCGGGCGCGGCAAAGCCTGGCGCGGCCAGGTACGGCGCGGCGAACGAGGCATCGGCCGCGGAGAGGAACGGATCCTGCGGGGGCGGCGGTGGCACGCCCGGTCGCCCGCTCACCGGCCGGCCACGGGGTGGCGGCTGGTCAGCCGGCGACGCGGGTCGATCCGGGACGTCATTCATCGAAACCACCCAGGCCCGAGGCGAGATTCACGCGAGTGCACCGTATCCAACCAGGACAAGCAGCCAAGCCAGAACAGGGGGCCGTGCCCGGAGGAAGGTCGAACCAGGAAGCCTGCCGTACGACCAGGCGGTGGCCTGGTTGGGCGACAGCCCGGCCGCGGCGCGGGTACCCGGCCACGGTGCCACGCTGGCCGAGCTGATCGCCCTGCGGGACGGCACCATGCCGGTCGGCACTACCGAGGCCGAGACCGGAGCCGGCCTCTACCTGTAGAGGATAGTCCAAAGCGGACGCTCACCGGTCCGAGCCGGGGATACGTCAGCCCGCTCACCGGTGGGCGTCCGTTCAACCCGTGCCCCGGGGCTACAGCGCGTCGCAGGGGCAGTCCTGCATGGCGAACCGCCACACGGCATTGACGTAATTCCAGTTTGGAATCTGAAGATAATGGACCCCGTTGGCCTCGCGTTCCAGGGCGCCGGGACCGACGTTGTAGGCGGCCACGACGACATCAATCAACATCAGCTTCTCCCCGTTGGGACCGACGTTGGCCTCGAGGAACGGGTCGAAGTTGTGCCCGTAGTAATACAGGCCGAAGTACATGAGCAGCCACTGAAGGTAGTTGACGCCGGCCTCGGTGTTCTCCCGCAGGTCCAGCGGAATCGTGTAGTTCGTCCCGAACCGCACGTTGAGATGGTCGATGGTCCCGGGCATCAGCTGCATCGTCCCCATGCCACCGTCACAGGCCCGGATCGCCGACTGCCAGCCGCTCTCCTGCCAGGCAATCGCCTTGACGAAGTTGAATGGAACCGCGACGTCGGTGCCGTCGCCGACGTAGCCCACTGGCTTGCTGACCCCCTGCCAGTAGTACTTGCTGGCCGCCGCCTGCAGCGCCGCCCGGACCTCGGCGAAGGGCGCGTTCTCGCCGTCGTACGTCGGGCAGTCAGGCGCCGGTGGGGGTGCTGGCTCGGGTGGTGGCGGTTGCTCGGCCGGGGGCGGCGCCACGGTGGGCGGCGCCGTCGGCACGGGGTTGCTGGTCCGCGCGGGCGACGGAGACGGGGAGGGCGTGGGCGAGGCCGATGGTGATGGGGAAGACGTCGGGGTGGGCGTGACGCCGGTGGTCGTCGTACTCGTGCCGACCGGAGTGGGCGCGGCCGTCTGGGTCGGTGAATTGGGGCGCAGAACCAGGAACGCCCCCGTACCTACCAGGACCACGGCGAGGAACGACACGGCCGCGGCCACCACGACGCGACGGCGCCACCACGGAGCGTTGTCGGCGCCAGGGGTGGGGATGAATGGAAGCGAGGCCGTCGGCTCGTCGACCCCGGACGAATGGTCGTACCCGTACATGGGCGGCTGCTCCCCCGAAGACACGCGTTCGACCATACCCCGCAGCGGCGTTCGGCTCCGCCCCGCGACGCGCCGCCGTCCGCGGGACCCGGGTCACTCAGCCGAGCCGGGCCCGGGTCGCCTTACCGGCGGGAGTCGAGGCGTACCTCGGGGTACCGCGGCGACGGACCGTCGAGCAACGGCGCCGGCCGACCCCGCAGGTGCCGGTCGAAGAAGGCGAGCGAGTACGCGTTGATGATCTCGTGTACGCGGCGGGCGCCGACCGGGCCACCCACGGCGAGCTCGACGACCGGCGAGAACAACGGGACATCCGTCATCTCAATATGGAACATTCCAATTACTTCGACATAGTACCCGTCGCCGGGTAGGCGATCGAAGACGGCCCGCATCGTCGACAAATGCTCCTCGATGGCCGCCTCGCCCCAGCCACCCGACTTCTCCCGCTCCAACCGCATGGTGTCCGCGTCCCGGGTGATCCACATCGTCGGCTGCGTCAATCCGGCCGCGACCACCTCGGCCGTCATGTAGGCGTCCTCGAGCAGGCAGGCCCGCAGGCGCGGCTCGCGCCGGCAGGCGGTGCCCCCGACGTTGCCCCCGAGCGACTGGCCGAACAGACCGACACGCGCCAGGTCCAGCCGGCCGGTGAGGATGCCCTGCGGATCGGCCCGGTTCACCTCGGCCAACTGGTCCAGCACGAACGAGACATCCTGGGCGAGGTGGGGCACGAGGCTGTCGGCGAGCGGGTTGTGCGCCGGGGCGGTACGCGCATCCCAGCCCGGCTGGCGCTGGGGTGGCTCCAGGCGCCGGTCGTACTCGGCCCGGCGCCCGTCCGGATAGACCACCACCGACGCCGTGTAGGGCTGGTCGATGCCCGCCACCACGTAGCCGTGCGACACGAGCTCCTCGATCTGGAAGGTGTTCAGCTGGCGGTAGCCGCCCTTGCCCGGCAGGAACACGAGCACCGGGTACGCCGCCTCCCCGTCGGCCACGGGTGCCGCGGCGACCGCGTGGCCGCGCACGTACTTCAGGTGCCCCAGAACGAACCCGGGCAGCCCCAGGAGAGCGGCCGACGCCGCCCCGACCGCCTCCGCGTCGTTGACGTAGGGCGCCCGTGGCGACGCCGGATCCGGCGACGCGGGGTACCAGACCTGAACCATCAATTCACGTCGATCATTGGGATCCGCGGTGATGACCTCGTCCCGGGCCGCATCGACCCAGTGGTAGGTCGTGGTCCCGATGGCGTACGGACCCGTGGGTTGCGGCAACCGGAAGACCGGGACCGCCGCCGGCAGGATCGCCGCGATCGCCAGTCCCAGCACCGCCGCGCCGACCGCCACCCCCGCCAGGACGCGGCGCGCACGAGCGCCGCCCGCCGGCCGGCGCGGCCGCCCGGCCTTGGTGAGGTTGGGCAGCGCGGCCAGGCTGAAGAGCCCGGCCAGGCAATAGGCGGGGATCAACTGCCACCGCAGCCCCTCGACGAGTGCCTGCGTCGCCGCGACCAGCGGCGGGGCCAGGACCGCAGACCAGGCCAGAATCGCGGGCCAGGCCGGAACTTTGGGCCAAGCCCGGCCCGCCCGCTCGCGCCACGGCAGCAGCAGTTGAGCGAAGGCCACGACGTTCGCGACCAGCAGGACGATCTCCAGCGGCCTCACGCACGCCTCACCGGGCGCCCGGGGTGCCGACCAGGGTCCGCGCCACCTCGGGGTCGGCGGCCCGCAGCCGGTCGCGGGTCCGCCAGGCCACCACGAACACGGTCACCCAGGCCCCGCCCAGCAGCACGGACGCGACCACCTCGCTCGGCCAGTTCCAGCCGAGGTAGAGCCGGGCCGCGCTGACCAGCACCACCGCCGCCACCGCGGCCGTCCAGCAGGCGACCCCCACGCCCCAGCGGCGGAACCGTCGGGTGAGCAGCCAGGCCATCAATCCGGCGCTGGCGGTGACCAGGGTGACCTGGTTCGCGTACAGCACCTCGCCGTCGAGCACCTCACCGTCGACCACGACCAGGCTGGGCCGGCCGTCGCCCACCAGCTCGGTCGCGGCCGCGAGGATCAGCAGCGGAATGAAGGCGCCCACGGTGCCGAGGACTCCGAGCACGTCGGCGCGCCAGCGCGCCGGGTGGCGGTTGAGCACGAGCCCGACCACGCCCGCGGCGATCACCAGGAACGAGCCACGCAGCACCGACAACGTGACGCGGGCGGCCTCCACGGTCTGCGGCTCGCGCTGCTCGGCGAACCACGCCAACACCAAGGGATCGACGAGCGGAAACCCGCTGCTGCGTACGGCGACGTCGATGAGCAGGCTGAGCAGCACGCCCGCGGCCAGGAGCAGCCCGACGCCGAGCACGATGGTGGCGCCGACCGCGCCGCCCACCCCGAGCCGACGGGTGAACCATCGGAACGCCGCGTCGTACGCCTCGTCGAGCCAGCGCAGCGGCCCCCACTGGCGCAGCCGGTCGCCGAACGCGGTCACCGGGTCGGGATGGCGCCCCAAATACCGGCCGAAGACGACCAGTCCGGCCAGCACCAGCACCAGCAGCAGGACGGCCCCGGTGGCCCGGCCGAGCACCTGCGTGGCGAGCTGGTAGGAGCCACCGGCGAGGTAGCCGATGAGGACACCCGAGGCGACCTGGGTGACGACGCCGACCGCGTCCCACCCGACGAACTGCCGGTACGGGATGCCGCCGATGGCGCACAGGCGCGGCAGCAGGGTCCGGGCGAAGGGAACGTACCGTCCGAAAACGACGGCTCGGCCGCCGTGGCGTCGCAGCAGCGCCTCCGCCTTGCTCCACCGCTCGTCCCCGACCCACTGGCCGGCGCGCGAGGCACGCAGGCGCGGCCCGTACCGGGTGCCCTCGGCGAAGGCCAGCGCGTCGCCGCCCAGGCCGGCCGCGACCAGCAGGACCACCGCGACGTACGGGTCGACCGTGCCGAGGGAGGCCAGGAACCCGACCGCGATCAGCGTGACCTCGCCCGGCAGAACCAGCCCGATGATGAGGCCGGTCTCGGCGAGCACGAGCGCGGCTGCGACGACATAGACCAGCGCCGGTGGCAACTGGCCCAACCACGCCACGACGTCCAGCACCGTCGCCCCTCCCGGGGTGAATCATCCCAAACCCGTGCTACCCCACCAAGCCGTTACCTCTGCGCCGTCAGCCGGCTCTCAGGCAGCCCCGCCCGCCACCGGAGGCGACCTCCGACCGGCCGACCTCGGCAGTACCCGCACCGGCCGGTCAGCCTGGCGGGTGGCCGCGCCGGCGGCCAGGACCGTAGTGCGCCCCCTCCCGGCCAGCGCCGGAGGTGACCGCGGCATCAGGGACAATGGGCGCATGCCCGACACCCTCAGCGCTGGCCGCGGCGTGCGTGCCGACCTGCGCAACGTCGCGATCATCGCTCACGTCGACCACGGCAAAACCACGTTGGTCGATGCCATGCTGCGCCAGGCCGCAGCCGTACACGCGAAGGCCGAGCTCACCGACCGGGTGCTGGACTCGATGGACCTGGAACGGGAGAAGGGCATCACGATCCTGGCCAAGAACACGGCGGTGCGCTACCGGCCGGAATCGGGCGAACCCGTCACGATCAACATCGTCGACACCCCGGGGCACGCGGACTTCGGCGGCGAGGTCGAGCGCGGGCTGACCATGGTCGACGGCGTCCTGCTGCTCGTCGACGCCAGCGAAGGGCCGCTGCCCCAGACCCGCTTCGTGCTGCGCAAGGCGTTGCAGGCCCGGCTGCCGATCGTGCTGGTCATCAACAAGGTGGACCGGTCCGACGCGCGCATCAAGGCCGTGCTCGACGAGACGTACGAGTTGTTCCTCGACCTCGACGCGGACGACAGCCAGATCGACTTTCCCATCATCTACGCCTGTGCCCGGGCCGGCGTGGCCTCCCTGACCCAGCCCGCCGACGGCACGGTGCCCACCGACTCGGACTCGCTGGAGCCGCTCTTCCGCACCATCCTCGACACCATTCCGGCGCCGACCTATGTGGACGGTGCCCCGCTGCAGGCGCACGTCACCAACCTCGACGCCTCACCGTTTCTGGGTCGGCTCGCGCTGTGCCGCATCCACCAGGGCACCCTCCGCAAGGGACAGACGGTGGCCTGGTGCAAGGCCGACGGCACGATCGAGCGGGTGCGGGTGTCGGAGCTGCTGATGACCGAGGGCCTGGAGCGGCGCAGCGCCGAGTCGGCCGGCCCGGGTGACATCATCGCGGTCGCCGGCATTCCCGACATCATGATCGGCGACACGCTGGCCGACCCCGACGACCCGCGTCCGCTGCCCCGCATCACCGTCGACGAGCCGGCCATCGCCATGACCATCGGCACCAACACCTCGCCCATGGCGGGCCGGGTCAAGGGATCGAAGGTCACCGCTCGCTTGGTCAAGGAGCGGCTCGACCGTGAGCTGATCGGCAACGTGTCGATCCGGGTCCTGCCCACCCAGCGGCCCGACGCCTGGGAGGTGCAGGGGCGCGGGGAGCTGGCCCTGGCGGTGCTCGTGGAGCAGATGCGTCGGGAAGGGTACGAGCTCACCGTCGGCAAGCCCCAGGTGGTCACGAAGGTGGTCGATGGCCGCCTGTGCGAGCCGGTGGAGCGGCTGACCATCGACGCGCCCGAGGAGTACCTCGGCACGATCACGCAGCTGCTGGCCACCCGCAAGGGCCGCATGGAGCAGCTCACCAACCACGGAACCGGCTGGATCCGGATGGAGTGGCTCGTTCCGGCCCGAGGTCTCATCGGGTTCCGCACCGAGTTCCTCACCGACACCCGCGGAACCGGGATCATGCACCACGTCTTCGAGTCGTACGAACCGTGGTTCGGCGAGCTGCGCACGCGCTCAACCGGTTCCCTCGTCGCCGACCGGGCCGGCGTCGCCACCGCCTACGCCATGCTCAACCTGCAGGAGCGCGGCACGCTGTTCGTCGAGCCGGGCACCGAGGTCTACGAGGGGATGATCGTCGGCGAGAACTCCCGCGCCGACGACATGGACGTGAACATCACCAAGGAGAAAAAGCTCACCAACATCCGCTCGTCCACCGCCGAGGAGCTGGAGAAGCTCGTCCCGCCGCGGCGGCTGTCGCTGGAGCAGGCCCTCGAGTTCTGCCGTGACGACGAGTGCGTCGAGGTGACGCCGACGGCGATCCGGCTGCGCAAGGTCACGCTCGACCAGGCTGCCCGGGCTCGGGAGGCGGCCCGGCGTAAGCACCAGAACTCCTGACCGCCCGAGGCCGTCGACATCGGAGCTCGCCAGCACCGGGGATACGTCAGCACCGGGGCTCGCCAGGCCAGAGTTCGTACGCATCGGAGCTTGTCGGACTAAATGCACGGCGGGCACGGCGCGGGCGGGCCGCTTCCCGACACGCGCGCCCGGTTCCAATGCGGCCGCGGCGCTCGGCAGTCCGATATAAGTTGCCTGACCGTCGTACGTTGCATGACTCGTTCGACTCGAGTGCTCGCCGCGGCGCGGCGGCTCTGGAAACCGCCAAGGAGTTAAATTGCCCACATACGCCACTCTTTCCGACATTTTGCAGTCGGACGGGGCCCTGCAGCGCATCACCGAGGACTGCCGGGCGCTCGTCGACCAGGAGGTCGCGGCGAAGTCGGGCGTCTCCGCCACCGTGCTCAAGGCCAGCTACAAGGTGGTGACGACGTTCGCGCCCGGCTACTACGATTCCATGATCGCCCGTATCGTCCCCCAGCTCATGGAGAAGCTGCAGCCGTACTGGGCGGAGTTCAACGCCTCCGGCAGCGGCAACTTCGGTGAGTTCCTCTCGGCCCGCGGCGCGGAGGTGGCCGAGGCGATGCTGAGCGTCACCGACGCCATGGCCGAACGGTCCAACCGGGGCGTCATCAGGAAGGCCTACAGCGCGGTCCGGGGCAGCGCCGCCGAGCACATTCAGGCCGCCCTGCCGTCGGTCGGCGCACTCGTCGAGAAGTACGCCGCCTGATCACCAGGCGCACCCGTTGTCAGGAGGGACGCCCTCTTGACGGTTCTTGCCCAACAAGGCGTCCTTCCTGACACCTGGTCAGGCCTTCCAGATACGAATCGCGCCGTCGCCGTGGCCCGAGGCGAGAGTCCGGCCGTCGGGCGAGTACGCCAGGTCGTAGATCCCGGCGGCGCGCTTGGTGACGCACATGATGTAGGCGCCGGTCGTGGCGTCCCACAGCCGGATGGTCTGGTCGGTGCTGCCCGTGGCCAGACGGTAGCCGTTGGGCGAGAACGCGACCGCCCGCACGGGCATCGTGTGGGCGGCGAAGACGAACAGCTCATCGCCGCTGCGGGCGTCCCAGATCCGGGCCGTGTGGTCCTCGCCCCCGGTTGCCACATAGCGACCGTCCCAGGACACGGTCACGTCGTGGACCGGGCCGCGGTGGCCCTTCAGCGAACCGATGCGTTGGCCGGTCCGCACGTCCCACAGCCCGGCGCCAAGCCGGCTGCCGGCTTCGGTGGGCGCGACGAGCCAGCTGCCGTCCGGCGAGAACACCAGGGGTGAGGCCGGCTTGACCCGCCCCGTCAGCGTCCGCAGCAGCTCGCCGGTCCGCAGGTCCCAGACGTGCTCCATCGTGTCGGCGCTTCCCGTGACCACGACGTCCTCGTCCGGGCCGATGGCGACCGAGGTCAACGGTTTCTTGTGCTGACCGATCTGCTTGATCAGCTCACCGGTCTCGGTGTCCCACAGGTAGACCCGGTTGTCCGGGCCGCCCGTCGCGATCTTGTCGCCGTAGCGGGTGAAGGAGACCGGCCACGTGGCTCCCTTGATTTCCCGGCGCAGCTGCCCGGTGCGCGGATGCCAGATGCGCACGCACTGGTCCTGGCCGGCGCTGGCGACCATCGACGAGCTGCGCGCCGGGTAGGCCACCGACAGGACCCGCCCCTTGTGCGCCTTCATCTCGTGCAGCAGCTCCCCCTCGCCCACGAGGTTGCGCAGCCGGTTGACGAATACCTGGCTCGGCATCTCGCCGCCCTGGAGGTACTCGCAGTGGATGCGCCCGAGTCCGAGGAACCGCTTGCCCTCCAGCAGAATCGGCATGAGTTCGCGGTCGTACGACTTGGCGCAGTCCAGCTCGTCGTGGACCCAACCGGACTCGTGGGCGGCCGGGCTCATGACCACGATGAAGGCGGCACATTGCGCGATCTTCTGCTCGATCGCGTCGTCGAACCGCCGACCAGGCACGAGGTTCTCGTCGTACCAGACCTCGATTCCCTCGCTGCGAAGAAAATTCACGAGCTTCTGGACGTACTCGAGGTCTTTACGGGCGTAGCTGACGAACACGTACCCGGCCATGCGCGTCCCTCCCTCGATGCTGGTAAGACGCTAACCAGCAACGCAGGGAAAGGCCAGTCGCGGAATCGACCAACCGCGGCCCAGAGATCGACCGACTGCTCCGCCCAGAGATCGACCGACCGCCGCCCCGGGATAGGCCGGCCCGTCGGCCGCAGAATCGACCGGCCGCTACAGCGCGGCGATGTCCGTACGGTACGTGGCCCCGTCGATGTGGACGCGATGCACCAGCTCGTAGGCGCGGGTGCGGGCCTCAGCCAGCGTGGGCGCCACCCCGGTGCAGCACAACACCCGCCCGCCCGCGGTGACCAGCCGCCCGTCGTCGAGCCGGCGGGTCCCGGCGTGCACGTAGCCCTCCCCCTCGGCTCCGGTGATCACGTCCCCGGTCCGGGGGTTGGTCGGGTAGCCGGGCGAGGCGATCACCACCGTCACGGCGGCGGCGTCGCGCCAGACCAGCGGCGGCAGCGAACCCAGCGTGCCGGTGGCGGCGGCGTAGAGCACCGAGCCGAGGCCCGTCTGCAGCAGCGGCAGCACCACCTGGGTCTCCGGGTCGCCGAAGCGGGCGTTGAACTCCACCACGTGCGGGCCCTTGGCGGTCAGCGCGAGTCCACAGTAGAGCAACCCGGCGAACGGCGTGCCCCGCCGGCGCATCTCGGCCAGCACGGGATGCACCACAGTGGACAGTACGGTCTCGGTGAGGTCCGGCGGGGCCCACGGCAGCGGGGCGTACGCCCCCATCCCCCCGGTGTTCGGCCCGGTGTCACCGTCGCCCAGGCGCTTGTAGTCGCGCGCGGGCAGCAACGGGACGGCCGCCTCCCCGTCGGTCACCACGAACAGCGACACCTCGGGGCCGTCGAGATACTCCTCGATCACGACCCGCCCGCAGGCGACGGCGTGGGCCAGGGCGGCGTCGAAGTCGTCGGTCACCACCACGCCCTTGCCGGCGGCGAGCCCGTCGTTCTTCACCACGTACGGCGGCCCGAAGGTCTTGAGCGCCTCCTCGGCCTCGGCCGGCGTCGTGCACACCCGGGACGCGGCGGTCGGGACACCGGCGGCCGCCATCACCTCCTTGGCGAACGCCTTGGAGCTCTCCAGGCGAGCGGCCGCCTGGGACGGGCCGAAGCAGGGCACACCGGCCGCCCGGACGGCGTCGGCCACGCCCGCCGCCAACGGGGCCTCCGGGCCGATCACGACCAGATCCACGCCCTCCTGCGTCGCGAGCGCCGCCACCGCGTCGGGGTTGAGGACGTCCACGGGGCGCAGCGTCGCCGCCGGGACCATGCCGGGGTTGCCCGGGGCCGCCACGACCTGCGTCACCTGGGGATCCGCCGCCAGGGCCGCCACCAGCGCATGCTCCCGGCCGCCTGAACCGAGGACGAGTACCCGCACGACGCCCACTCTAGGCGGGCCGCCTGGGCCGGGGTGCCGCCGGGTCGCACAGGTGGACCGCCGAGGCCTGTGGGATCTCGACCCCTCGAGCCGACGGCGCCTCGACCCGGCTCACGGCGTCTCGGCCTGAGCCAGGGTCGCCGACCGCAGCCCGCGAATCCGTGATCTCAGGTGCGGCTATGGTCCGTAGCGCGCGGTGCGCATGCGTGCGGTGATCGCCTCGGGGCCGGTCAGGTCGACCCGGGCATGCGCCTGCCGGCCGAAGAGGAACAGCAGCAGCTCCGCGGGCTCGCCGGCCAGCACCACGGCCGGACCGCCGCGACCGGCCTGGTACGAGCCGACCCCGAAAGCGGTGACCGTCACCGACGCGGGCGTACGGCGCAGGGCCAGCCGGGCGCGCAGCCGTACGGCCGGCCAGAGCGCGGCGACCAGATCGGCCGGCAGCGACCGCGGTTCCCAGTCGGGCTGCGCCCGCCGTACATCCTCGTGGTGGACGAAGTATTCGGCCCGGTTGGCGAGCTCGTCGAGCGGCCCGAACGACCACCAGGGCCGGCGCCGCACCTGGGCCACCAGGACGTCCCAGGGGCGCGCGGCCACGCGGTCCTGCACCCGCTTCAGCCGCCCGGACAACGCCGGGATGATCAGGCCCCCGGCCGCGTCCACCCGGGTGGCCCGGACGACCAGGTGGGCGGCCAGGTCACGGGTGGTCCACCCCGCGCACAGGGTCGGCGCGTCCGGCCCGACCTGCGCCAACAGGTCGGCCAGGGCCTCACGCTCCCCTGGTGCGTATCGGCGCGATCCCGACCCACGGCCCACGCCCGCATGCTACCCGCGGCCGGGCCCGGCGCTGGTCTGACGCTGCGACCCGCTCGGCCGCCGCGTAGGCTGCTCCACACCACAGCAGCACAAGAACAACAACGAAGCACCACGAGGAAAGGACTGCCGTGAGCCTTGGTTCCCTGCTCGCCAGCCTCGATGCGCAACTGCAGCCGGGGGCGGAGGCTGTGGTCAGTGTCGGGGTGGCCACGGTCTGGGCGGCCCCCGACCGGGTGCGGGCGGTGGACGAGCCGGCGGTGTGGGTTCCGGCCCGCCCACGCGACTGGGTTGAGGCGATGAGCGACGAGGACCGGGCCGACCTGCGGGGGCGGGTCCTGACCCAGCTTCTGCTCGGCGAGAGGGTCCTGATCAACGAGGTCAACGGCGACTGGGCCCGGATCGTCGCGCTGGGCCAGCCGAGTTCGCTCGACCCGAAGGGCTACCCGGGGTGGGTGCCGCTGGACCAGCTCGCGCCGGTCGAGGGCTTCCACGCGGCCGGCGTCCGAGTCGCCGCCCGGCACCGCGACCGGGGCGAGGAGGTCGAGGATCGCTCGGGCGTGTGGCACGTGGTGACGGCGACCGCCACGGCGTTGCGGGACGACCCGGACGGTGCTCTCGTGGTTCCGGGTGTCACCTTCGGTACCCGGCTCATGGCGGTCGGTGTGCCGTTCGACGGGTGGCTGCCGGTGGCCGTGCCGGGGCGGTTCGAGCCGGCCTGGGCGATCGAGGACGACGTGGCGGCTGTCCCGCTCGCCCCGCCGAACGACCACGCCGAGGTGCTGCCGTGGGCCGACCGGCTGCGGGACGTGCCCCACCTGTGGGGCGGCGGCTCGGCGTACGGCGTCGACGCCGGCGGGCTCGTCCACCTGGTCTGGCGCCGGTTCGGCGTCACCCTTCCCCGTGATCCCCACGATCTGGCTCAGGCGGTGCAGCCGCTGTCGCCCGGCGAGGAGCGGCCCGGGGACCTCTACTTCTTCGGCGACGGCACCAGCGTCAACCACGTGGCGTTCGTGGCCGCGCCCTCCGAGGAGGCGTCCGTCCGGCCGATGCTGCACGCCGACGACGTCTCCGGACGGGTTGTCCTGGAGGACATGCCGTCGGCCCGCGCCGCCACGCTCATGGGCGTCGGCCGGGTCCGGATCTGACGCCCACCGGCGGACCTGACACCGGCCCTGCGCCACCCACGGCCGGCACCGGGTAGCCCGGGGCCGGCCGGGACACGCCACGAAGTCGACCGAGCCCCGGCCGCTGGGCCGGCGACCGAGCGCCTACCGCCGCCGGGTCGGCTGGCGCCGGTTCGCGGCCCCCGCCCGCTTCCGGGGCGGGGCCTTGCGGGGCGGACGCGCCCGCGACGCGACGGCGGCGGCCCGCATCCGGTCGTTTCGGGTGCTCATCAGGCTCGCCACCGTGGTGATGGCCAGCACGAGGCCGATGAACCCGAGCGAGAACCAGATCGGCACGTGCGGGGCCCAGCTGATGGGCTCGCCGTTGTTGATGAACGGCAGGTTGTTGCCGGCGAGCGCTTCGAGAATCAGCTTCACGCCGATGAACCCGAGCACGACGGCCAGACCGTGCGACAGGTACTTGAGGCGGTCGAGCAAACCACCCAGGAGGAAATACAGCTGGCGCAGACCCATGAGGGCGAAGACGTTCGCGGTGAAGACGATGTACGCCTCATGGGTGAGTCCGAAGATGGCCGGAATCGAGTCGAGCGCAAAGATGAGGTCGGTGGTGCCGATGGCGATGATGACGATGATCAGCGGCGTGAGAATGCGCCGACCATCAGGCAACGTGGTGAAGAAGTGGCCTTTTTCGTCGTAGTCGGGGGACGTCCGCAGCCACCGCCGAGCCACGCGAATGAGCGCGTTCTCCTTGAGTTCGCTGTCGTCCTCGCCCCCATGCCGGACCATCTTGACGGCGGTGTAGATGAGGAACCCGCCGAAGATGAAGAAAACCCAGTCAAACCTGCTGATCAGTGCGGCGCCGGCGGCGATGAAGATGCCCCGCATGATCAGCGCCATGACGATGCCGATCATCAGCACCTTCTGTTGCAGGTGCCGAGGCACGGCGAACCGGGCCATGATGATGACGAAAACGAAGAGGTTGTCGACCGAGAGGCTGTACTCGGTCAACCAACCGGCGAAGAACTGGCCCGCGTACCCGCCACCCTTGAGCATCCAGAGGCCGACGCCGAAGATGACGGCAAGCGTCAGGTAGAGGCTGACCCAGAGGGACGATTCCTTGAGCGACGGCTCATGAGGCTTGCGCCCGATGATCAGCAGGTCGGCCAACAGGATGCCAACGAGGCCGACCAGCGTGATGGCCCAGACCTCGGTTCCGACGCCCATGCGTCCACTCCTCCGCAGACACGTGCCGACGCGGCACGGCCGACCTCGTCCGCTCAGGACAGGCTACGGGAGCCCGTCCACAGTGGACGAGCAGACACGGCCGACGTGCGCCAGCAAGCCGGTGTTCGTGCGGAGGTCTCTCCCGGCCGCCCGACCGACCTGGGTGGCCGGCCCGACGGTCCGCTGCGCCGGGTCTCCCACGGGCGGGCCCGCGGGAAGGCCGTGCTGACGACGCGGCGGCTTAAGGAATACTCCCCTCCTGATGCTCCGCCATTCTGCCTGACCCGGCTCGCTCCCGCCTAGGAGGGGGCCGTCCGCCACGCCGTACGCCGTTTGGACGGCCCATCCGACCCAGCCGTACCGCCCGACCCGACGGTCTCGAGCGTTCGCACGGCGTCGAACGGCGACCGGCCGCCCCGGACGGGTGACCCGACGCCGTTTTCCCTGGTAGCGACCGGCCAGTACGCTGCCCCCCATGGTGCTAGAGGTCGCGCTGTTCGACGTCACCCCCGGCCAGGAGGACCAGTTCGTGGTCGCCTACCGGACGGCCCGTGAGGTGCTCGTCACAACGCCCGGGTGCCGGTCAGTCCGGATGACCCGCGGCATCGAGTCGCCGTCGCGGTTCGTCCTGCTCGTCGAATGGGACTCGATTGAGGCGCACGAGCAGAACTTCCGGGCCACCGAGCGCTTCACCATCTGGCGCGGCCACATCGGTCCGTACTTCGCCGGACCACCTACCGTCGAGCATTTCACGGACGTCGATGCAACTCCTGCGGCCAGTGCCGCCGCCGGCCCCGCCACCGACGCCCCGGCTGACGGCGAGTCGTGACCACCCTCGATTTCGGCCGGGGCAGCACCACCGCGACCTGCTACGCCGCCGACGGAACACCCATCGACGCCTGCCATGACCCGGGGCCGTCGAACCGGCTCGCCATCGTGGTGGCGCACGGCTTCACCGGATCGTGGCGCCGGCCGGCGGTCCGCCGGGTCGTCGACGCGCTGCGCGAGCACGCCGGCGTGGTGAGCTTCGACTTCCGGGGCCACGGTCGATCGGGTGGGCTGAGCACGGTCGGCGACCGGGAGATCCACGACGTGGCCGCGGCGGTCAGGTGGGCCGTCGAGCTCGGCTACGAACGGGTCGCCACCGTGGGGTTCAGCATGGGCGCCTCGGTGGTGGTGCGGCACGCGGCGCTGCGGGCGGCCGACGACCCGGTTCCGGCCGCGGTGGTGGCCGTGAGCGGCCCGGCCCGCTGGTACTACCGCGGCACTCGGGCCATGCGTCGGGCCCACTGGGTCATCGAGCATCCGGTGGGCCGTCTGGTCGGACGGGTCGCCCTCCGCACACGGATCGCCGCGGACGGTTGGAAGCCGGTGCCGGAGGCACCGCACGAGGTGGCCGCGCGCATCGCGCCGGTGCCCTTCCTCATCGTGCACGGCGACGCCGACCACTACTTCCCCGTCGAGCACGCCGAGCAGCTCTACGCCGCGGCCGCGGAGCCCAAGGAGCTGTGGGTGGAGCCGGGCTTCGGCCACGCCGAGAACGCCGCCACCCCGGAACTGCTGCACCGCATCGGAGCCTGGATCACGTCCCGCCCCTGACGGCCGCAACACCCGGTCACGACCAACGCACCTGGGCCTTGCTGGTCCACAGGTCGAGCACGGCCGGGTCGCCGTCGACCCGCAGCTCGGGCAGCGGACGCCGGTTCCACAGGGCGTAGTAGACCACGCTCGCATCGCCCCGCACGGTGCAGTCGCCCGGCGCCTCGCTGCGCTCGGCCCGGGCCCCCTCGAGTCCTATGTGGACCAACCAGCTCGCCTCGTCGGTGCGGATCGAGAGCGTGCACGGCGTCTCGTGGCGGAGCCGGGACCGCGGCCGGCTGTAGAAGCCGAGGAGAAGCTCGTCGATCCCATCGACGGCGAACTCGGTCGACACGGGGTCGACGGTGCCGACGACGCGCTGCGCGTCGACCCGGTGAATCGTCAGCTCGTGCGCCTGCCGGCGCGCCCAGAACATGCGCGGCGGCGGCGGGTTAGGCAGGAATGTCCAGCAGACCAGGTCGGCCGGCGCGGCCTGCAGCGCCGTCACCAGGCGATCCCGCGTCCCCCGGTACCACCCGACCACCTCGGCGTCATCGGGCATGGTCCCCCACGCCGCCTGTTGCTCGTCCATGGACAGCGGCGTCTGGCGGGCCTGCTCGACGTGCACCGAGGCCCAGATGTGTGTGCGACCCAGGTGATGGGCCAGTTCCCTCAGCGTCCACTCTGGACACGTCGGGACGGTCGCATCCAGGTCGCCCGCGGAGACCGCGGCCGCGAAAAGATCGCCCTCCCGCCGGATCGCGGCGAGGTAGTCGTCGATGGGCAGGACCACGGCCGGGTGCTCCGTTCGTAGGCGGGACAGGCTCAGCGGGCGCCGGCCGCGTCCATCTGGCGGATCTCCTTCTTCAGCTCGGCGATCTCGTCGCGGATGCGGGCGGCCAGCTCGAACTGCAGTTCCCGGGCCGCGGCCAGCATCTGCTCGGTCAGCTCGGCCACGAGCTTGGCCAGCTCGGCGCGGGCCATGCCCTCGGTCGGCGCGGTGATGGTCTTCGACACGCGGCTGCGCGTCTCCTTCACCGGCGCCTTGCCGCGCGACACCTGCCGGCCGCGGCCGCCGACCTCGGTGGTGGTGCGCCTCACCGCCCCGCCGGGACCGTGCCCGCCGAGCGCCCCCAGCACCTCGTCGGAGTCGTCGGCCTCGCGGTAGATGTCGTCGAGGATGTCGCCGATCTTCTTCCGCAGCGGTTTCGGGTCGATGCCGTGGGCCTCGTTGTAGGCGATCTGCTTGGCCCGCCGCCGGTTGGTCTCGTCGATCGCCGCCTTCATCGACGGGGTGATCTTGTCGGCGTACATGTGGACCTGACCGGAGACGTTGCGGGCGGCCCGACCGATCGTCTGGATCAACGAGGTTTCCGACCGCAGGAAGCCCTCCTTGTCGGCGTCCAGGATGCTGACCAGTGACACCTCGGGCAGGTCGAGACCCTCCCGCAGCAGGTTGATGCCGACCAGCACGTCGTAGTCGCCCCGGCGCAGCTCCCGCAGCAGCTCGACCCGGCGCAGCGTGTCCACCTCGGAGTGCAGGTAGCGGACCCGGATGCCGTGCTCGAGCAGATAGTCGGTCAGGTCCTCGGCCATCTTCTTGGTCAGCGTGGTGACCAGCACCCGCTCGTCCCGCTCGGCCCGCACCCGGATCTCGTGCATGAGGTCGTCGATCTGGCCCTTGGTCGGCTTCACGATGACCTCGGGGTCGACCAGGCCGGTCGGCCGGATCACCTGCTCGACGACGTCCCCCTTCACCTTCCCCATCTCGTACGGGCCCGGGGTCGCCGAGAGGTAGAGGACCTGGCCCACCCGCTCCTCGAACTCGTCGAAGCGCAGCGGCCGGTTGTCCGCGGCCGACGGCAGCCGGAACCCGTGCTCGATGAGCACCCGCTTGCGGGAGGCGTCGCCCTCGTACATGCCGCCGATCTGCGGCACGGTCACGTGCGACTCGTCGATGACCGTGAGGAAGTCGTCGGGGAAGTAGTCGAGCAGGCAGTGCGGCGGGCTGCCGGGCTCGCGCCCGTCGATGTGCATCGAGTAGTTCTCGATGCCGGAACAGAAGCCGACCTGGCGCATCATCTCGATGTCGTACGTCGTGCGCATCCGCAGCCGCTGCGCCTCCAGCAGCTTGCCCTGCCGCTCCAGCTCGGCCAGCCGCTCCTCCAGCTCGGCCTCGATGCCGCGCAGGGCCCGCTCCATCCGCTCCGGTCCGGCCACGTAGTGGGTGGCCGGGAAGATGAGCAGCTCGCGTACCTCGCGGACCACGTTGCCCGTGACCGGGTGCAGGAAGTAGAGCTTCTCGATCTCGTCGCCGAACATCTCCACCCGGACGGCCAGCTCCTCGTAGGCCGGGATGACCTCCAGGGTGTCGCCGCGGACCCGGAACGTTCCCCGGTTGAACGCAACGTCGTTGCGCGTGTACTGCATGTCGACCAGCCGCCGCAGCAGCTTGTCCCGCTCGATCTCCGCGCCGACCGTCAGCCGAATCGACTGGTCGAGGTACTCCTGCGGTGAACCCAGGCCGTAGATGGCCGAGACGGTCGCGACCACCACGACGTCCCGTCGGGTGAGCAGCGACATGGTGGCCGAGTGCCGCAGCCGCTCCACCTCCTCGTTGATCGAGGAGTCCTTCTCGATGTAGGTGTCGGTCTGCGGGATGTACGCCTCGGGCTGGTAGTAGTCGTAGTACGACACGAAGTACTCGACCGCGTTGTTCGGCATGAGCTCGCGGAACTCCTTGGCGAGCTGCGCGGCGAGCGTCTTGTTCGGGGCCAGCACCAGGGTCGGGCGCTGCAGCTTCTCCAGCACCCAGGCGGTCGTGGCGCTCTTCCCGGTACCGGTCGCCCCGAGCAGCACCACGTGCCGGTCGCCCCGCTTGATCCGGCGGACCACCTCCTCGATCGCCGCCGGCTGGTCGCCCGATGGCGTGTACTCGTGAACCACCGACAGCGTGCCGTCCAGACGCGGAATGTCGAGACCCATGGTGTCGAACCTACGCCGGCCCCCCGACAACGCGTACCCCCTCCGCCGCAGCCATGTGACCGATCAGACGAAGCCGCCCCGGCCGTACGGCCCCGCCCACCGCCGCCCGTACGGACGCCAGTGCCGCTAACAATCGACGACCACCGACATTTCGGTTGTGTGTCAGGTCACTGTCGGGGTACCGTCATTGATGTAGGCCGTCCGCGACGGCCGACCGTATGCGCGACCGCCCCCACACCGGTGGTCTGCGCCGGCGCCCGGGTTGTAGCCCACGGCTCCCTAGGCGGACGAGCCACCGCTCGCCGGCCATTCGCGGACGGCCCCGCTCGCGGGGCTTTCTTGCTCGCGCCTACCGGCGATCGCACGCCCGCGTCACAGGCGGGGGATGATGAACTGCTCCCAAACGGCGTCCACTGTGGAGCGCAGCTCCTCGAGCGTCCCCTCGTTGACGATCTCCACGTCGGCGACCGCGCGGCGCTGCTCGTCCGTGGCCTGGGCGGCGAACCGGGCCCGTACCTCCTCCTCGGTCATGCCCCGGTCGCTGACGAGCCGGGCCATCCGGATCTCCTCGCTGGCCAGCACCACGATCACCAGATCGAACTTGCTCGCCAGCTTGGACTCGACCAGAAGCGGAATGTCGTGCACCACGACCGCATCCGGTGGAGCGGCGGCGACGATCCGCATCGTCCGCTCGCGCACGCGCGGATGGATGATGGCCTCCAGACGGCGGCGCTTGGTCTCGTCCCCGAAGACGATCTGCGCCACCTTCGCCCGGTCCATGGCGCCGGAGGAGTCCAGCACCTCCGGACCGAAGGCGGCGACGACCTCGGCCAGCCCGTCGGTGCCGGGCGCCACCACCTCCCGCGCCAGCTGATCCGCATCGATGACGACGGCCCCCAGCTCGGCCAGCCGCCGCGCCACCTCGCTCTTGCCCGAGCCGATCCCGCCGGTGAGTCCGACCATCAACACGCGCCTCAGTATGCCATCGGCAAGATCGCGCCTCCATCGATGCTCTCGACGGCCGAGAGGTCACGAAGCGCCCGCTGGCGGCGTCTGGCCGGCGCTCGCCCCGCCCCGCACACCCCAGAAGGTGAGTTTCTGGGCAGGCCCGGCACCACTCAGTGCCCAGAAAGTGAGTTTCTGGGCAGGGCCGCCCCATTTCACCCCGGGCATTCGGAAGAGGAGCACCGGCGGACGAGAACGCAAGAAGGGCACCCTCCGCAGAGGGTGCCCTTCTTGACCGTACGGACGACGGCGCGGGCGGCGCTCAGCTCTTGCCGCCGGCCAGCTTCTCCTTCAGCGCGGCGAGGGCCTCGTCGGTCGCGAGCGTGCCCTGCGGCTCCTCGGCCGCCTTGCCGCGACCGCCGGACTCCTTCTCGCCACCGGCCGCCCCGCTCTCGGCCGCCGCAGCGGCGGCCGCCGCCCGGGCGTTCTGCACCTGCCGGGTGTGGGCCTCCCACCGAGCGCGGGCCTCGGCGTACTGCCGCTCCCACTCCTCGCGCTGCTTCTCGTAGCCCGGCAGCCACTCGCCGGTCTCCGGGTCGAAGCCCTCGGGGTAGACGTAGTTGCCGTGCTCGTCGTAGGTGGCGGTCATGCCGTAGAGGGTCGGGTCGAAGTTCTCCTCGCCCTCGACGAAGCCCTCGTTGGCCTGCTTGAGGGACAGCGAGATCCGGCGCCGCTCCAGGTCGATGTCGATGACCTTCACCATGACCTCGGAGCCGACCTGGACGACCTGCTCGGGGATCTCGACGTGGCGCTCGGCCAGCTCGGAGATGTGCACCAGGCCCTCGATGCCGTCCTCGACGCGGACGAACGCACCGAACGGCACCAGCTTGGTGACCTTGCCCGGCACGATCTGCTGGATCGCGTGCTTGCGGGCGAACTGGCGCCACGGGTCCTCCTGCGTCGCCTTCAGCGACAGCGAGACCCGCTCGCGCTCCAGGTCGACGTCGAGCACCTCGACCTCGACCTCCTGGCCGACCTCGACCACCTCGGACGGGTGGTCGATGTGCTTCCAGGACAGCTCCGAGACGTGCACCAGACCGTCGACGCCGCCGAGGTCGACGAACGCACCGAAGTTGACGATCGAGGAGACCACGCCCTTGCGGACCTGGCCCTTGGCGAGCTTGTGGAGAAACTCGCTGCGGACCTCGGACTGGGTCTGCTCCAGGTACGCCCGCCGCGACAGGACCACGTTGTTGCGGTTCTTGTCCAGCTCGATGATCTTCGCCTCGAGCTCGCGGCCGACGTACGGCTGCAGGTCCCGCACCCGGCGCATCTCGACCAGAGAGGCCGGCAGGAAGCCCCGCAGGCCGATGTCGATGATGAGGCCGCCCTTGACGACCTCGATGACCTGGCCGCGGACGACCCCGTCCTTCTCCTTGATCTCTTCGATCGTGCCCCACGCGCGCTCGTACTGGGCGCGCTTCTTCGACAGGATCAGCCGGCCTTCCTTGTCCTCCTTCTGGAGGACGAGCGCCTCGACGCGGTCGCCGACGGAGACAACCTCCGCGGGGTCGACATCGTGCTTGATCGACAGCTCACGTGAGGGGATGACGCCCTCGGTCTTGTATCCGATGTCGAGCAGGACCTCATCCCGATCGACCTTGACGACCGTGCCTTCGACAATGTCGCCGTCGTTGAAGTACTTGATGGTCTCGTCGATCGCGGCGAGGAACGCCTCCTCCGACCCGATGTCGTCGACAGCGACCTTGTTGACGCTCGAGGTGGCCTCGATGCTGCTCGTCATGTGGGCAGATGCTCCGGTGGACTGGTGACTGTTTTCTTTCGGCGCCCGCAGGCCCGTCGCGCACACTGCTACCGCCGCGACGTTGGGACGGATTCAGTGACGAGGCCAAGCCGTTGGCCGGGCGCGCGACCGCGAACCTGCTCCCTGCCGAGGTCGCAAAGCCCACGAGTGCATTGAACAGATTACTCTGCGCGCGTCCCGTAGGTCCAATCCTCCCGGCAAGTCGCGGGTGATCGTGTCGCGGGGCGTTACCTTACCGCGCTGGCCGCCCGCGCCCTCCGGCGACCGGCCGACCGGTGACGCCCGCCGCCCGGGTCGCCGCCGGCCCACATCCGTCGCCCGCGGGGAGCCGGACAGGGCGACGGTTCGCCGACAGAAACCGTCGAAGCTGGCATACAGTGCCACAAGCCCCAACTGGCCTGATCTTTCGCATAAGTGCGCCATCGTCACCGGCGAGGGGACGTCGGGGGTCAGACCGTGCCCGCCCACCCCGGAGTCGGGCCGGCGACCCGGCAGTCGGGCAGCCACCGGGAGCCGGTCCGTCGCGGGGGAACCGGGCCGGTGGCCGCCGGGCCGGGGACTCGGGAGCCGGGGCCGGAGAGCGGAGTCGGGTCGAAGACCGGGCCGGGGCGGGGACGAGGGGGTTCGTGGCGAGAGGACCGTGGCGAGGGGGCCGTGGCGAGGGGGCCGTGGCGAGGGGGCCGTCGGGAGGGGGGTCGTTCACGCACGCGTCGCCCCCGGTCAGGTGTCCAGATGACGCAGGATCGCCGGCACCCGGCAGCTGCAGGCGGGGTGGCGGGCAGCTCCAGCTCGTCGGAGATGGCCTGGATGTGCTTCTCGACCGTGCTCAATGATACGCGCAGCGCCTCGGCGACCGCCCCGTTGACCGGGGACCACGAGGAGGACCGTCGATCCGCATGGCGGATTCCCGTATTGCACAGACCAGTCCAAAACGCTACCGTACTGCTCATGGCGCGACCGAGGACGTTCGAGGAGGAGCAGGCCCTGGAGGCCGCCATGCGCGCCTTCTGGCGGCGCGGCTACGAGGCGACCTCGACGCAGGACCTGTGCGCGGCGACCGGCCTCGGGCGCAGCAGCGTCTACAACGCCTTCGACAGCAAGCGCGAGCTGTTCACCCGGGCGCTGCGCCGCTACATGGACCAGATGAACGCCTCCCTGACCGAGCTGCTGGAGAGCGACCTGCCGATCAGGGAGAAAGTGCGCACCCTGCTGTGGAGCGCGGTCGAGCGCCCCGAGGGCGACCCACCGGGGTGCCTGGTCGTGAACACGCTGGTCGAGCTGGGGCCGCGCGACCCCGACCTGGCCGAGCCCGCCCGGCGCCACCAGGAGCAGCGGGTGGCGCTGCTGCGTGACGCGTTCGCCGCCGCGCAGGCCGCGGGCGAGCTGCCCGCCGACCGCGACCCGGAGGCGCTGGCCCAGTTCCTGATGGCGACCATAGGCGGGATGCGGGTGGCCGGCCGCGGCGGCGCCGACCGGGCGTCCCTGGAGGCGATCGCCCGCACAGCGTTGCTCGCGTTCTGACGCCTTCTCCTGCTGTCCTCGTACGCCCTGATTTTGTTCTGATCAATCCAAAACCGGAGGAGTCTCATGCCGTTGGCCGTCTATCTCCTGGGCGTGGCCATCTTCGCCCAGGGCACCTCGGAGCTGATGATCGCGGGCCTGCTTCCCGAGATGGCCGCCGACCTGGGCGTGTCCGTCCCGGACGCGGGCCTGCTGATCTCCGGCTTCGCGGTGGGCATGCTCGTCGGCGCGCCGCTGCTGGCCGTGCTGACGCTGCGCTGGCCGCGCCGCACGGCGCTGCTGGCGTTCATGGCGGTGTTCGCCGCCACGCACGTGGCCGGCGCGCTCACCTCCTCCTACGGGGTGCTGCTGGTGTCGCGGGTGGTGGGCGCTTTCGTGTACGCCGGATTCTGGGCGGTGGCGGCCGCGACCGCGATCGGGCTGGTGCCGGAGAACGCCCGGGGCCGGGCGATCAGCGTGGTGGCGGGCGGGCTCACCGTGGCGACGCTGATCGGCCTGCCGCTCGGCACCCTCGTCGGGCAGCAGTTCGGCTGGCGGGCCGCGTTCTGGGCGGTGGCCGTGCTCTCCACGCTGTCGGCGGCCGGCGTGTGGGCCACCATCCCCGGCACCGCCCGCGGGGAGGGCCGGACCGGCGCCCTGCGTGACCAGCTCCGCGCGCTCGTCCGCCCCGCCATGTGGCTGGCCGTCGGCACCACCGCCCTGTCCACCAGCGGCCTGATCGCCGTCTTCGCCTACCTGTCGGCGATGCTGGTCGAGCACACCGGCGTGGCGTCCGCCTGGGTGTCGGGCGTCCTGGCCCTGTACGGGCTGGGCGCGCTGACCGGCATCACGCTCGGCGGCCGGGTGGCCGACCGGTGGCCGTTCGCCCTGCTGTTCGCCGGGCTGACCGGCATGACGCTGGTGTCGGCCGGGTTCGCGCTGGGCTCGCAGACCGTGTGGGCCGTGGCGCCGCTGGCGCTGCTGCTGGGCGTCTTCGGCTTCGCGCTGAACCCGGCGCTGAACACCCGTGTGTTCGCGCTGGCCGCGGGCGCGCCGACGCTGGCCGCCTCCTGGAACGTGGCGGCCTTCAACGTCGGCATCACCGCCGGCCCGTGGCTGGGCGGCGTGGCGCTCGACGCCGGGCTCGGCTACGCCTCGATCGGCTGGATCGGCGCGGCGTTCGCGCTGGCGGCGATGGTCACGGTCGCCCTGTCGCGGGCGGCGGCGCGGCCCGCGGTTCAGCCGGTGCCGGAGACCGCCGGGCGCGCCTCGTAGACGGCGACCGCGAACGGCCGGTGCGTGGAGTTCTCCACCAGCTCGCTCACCCGCAGCAGTGGCCCGGCGTGCACGAACCGGTGGAGCCGCCGCGCCTCCGGCCACGGGTGCACCAGCACGCCGCCGGGACTGAGCAGGCGGGCCAGCTGCTCGCTGGCCCGCTTCAGCCGGTCGCGGCGGCCCAGGTAGTACAGCGTCTCGGCGCAGAACACCAGGTCGAACGCCCGGTCGCTGGTGAAGGTGAGAATGTCGGCGGCCAGCAGCGTGGTGCGGTCGGCGGCCTTGGCCACCCGCTCGGCCGCCCTGGCCAGGGCCCGCTCCGAGATGTCGAGCGCGGTGATGGCGGCCTCCGGGTAGGCCCTGGTCAGCAGCTCGGTGAAGACGCCCTCACTGCACCCGACCTCCAGGATCCTCCCGTACGCGCGATCCGGGATCTGGGTGAGGGTGGCGGCGTACTTCGCCTGTTCGTAGGCGTCCGTCCCCATGTGCCACGGGTCGGGTTTGCGGTGCCACCAGTCGAAGTAGCGGCGCAGCAGAGCGCCCTGCCCACGGGATCCCAGCAAGGAAAGTGTCCGGAAGAACGTCCGGTGCAGCAGGTCCCCCACGTGCTTCACACCTGGCATACGGCCCCCTTCGCATCAGTTGCGTGGCCGGACGCCTTCATCCTGCATGATCGGATCGCCGCGCGAGCGCCGGCATGATCCGCCGCTGCCAGGGGTACGCGGGCAGCCCGACCACCCGTCCCGGGCGGGGGAACACGGCGTCCCAGTCGGCGTCCGCGCCCGCCTCGATCAGCTCACGGGCGGCCGGCTCCACCCCGTCGCCGTCCTCGCCCAGGGTGGTGACCACGAGCGGCGGCCAGAGCGCGCCCCTGCGGATCGCCGCGCCCAGGCCCGGCCCCACCTCCACGAACAGGCCCGCGCCCGCGCCCGGCGGGCCGGAGCGGCAGCGCGGGCAGGCGCCGGGGTCGCACGAGACCGGGCAGGCGTCCGTCCGTTGCGTCAGTGCCCGGACGGCCTCCTCCAGGGTCATGCGCCCGGACGCCCAGGCGGCGGCCAGACGGCCGTGGCCCTCGCCGAACGCGGTGGCGGGCCGGATGCCGCGGACCGCCAGCATCCTGGTCACGCCGACCTGGGCCGCGAACACCAGCGCGGGGCCGGCCGTCTGATCTCGCAGCGACCGGCCCAGGCGCGGGGCCAGCAGCGCGTCCACGCGGTCCACCGCCGACCGGAACACCCGGTCGCCGAACGGCAGCGCGCCGCCGATCCCTCCCCCGTACGCGAAGGCCACCCGGCCGTCCCTGACCGCCAGCCGCACGCCCTCCACCAGCGCCCCGGCGGCGGCCTGCGGGGTGTTGGCCAGCACCACCCGCCGGTACGGGTGCCGGGTCCTGCGGGCGCAGGAGGTGTAGGCCAGGTCGTAGAACTCCTCCTGCGTGGCAGCGCGCAGCCGCCCGGCCATCCGGTGCACCGCCTCGCCGAGCGCCTGCCGGGACCGGGCGGACACGGTGACCGGCAGCGGCCCGCACTGCCTCACCACCCTGCCGAGGTCGGCGGGCGCGGGGGCGACGATCACGTGCGTGCCCCGGTCGCCGATGCCGACGAAGCCCTGCGCGGCGGTTCCCGGCGCGACGGGCTCCACCCGTGCCCCGCCGGGGACCGGCAGCAGGGTGTCGTCACGGTGACGCGGGGTGCGGCGGTGCCGCAGCACCAGCATCGCCTTGATCACCGCCAGGATCCCGTCCCGGCCCGTGCTCACCGGCAGCGGATGTGCCCGCCGGGGCGCCAGCGCTCTTGCGATCGCCTCGTGGTCGCCGGTCTCCACGTACACCAGGTCGCCGGGATCGACGCGGGCTCGCTCGTACAGTTCGCAGATCTCGTGCTCGCCGCCCCAGCCGGCGAGCACGCCGTGCACCCGGTCGCGCCCGGCGAGCGCGTCCCCGAGCCGCTTGAGCACCACCACGGCCCCCGAGGGGAGGGCGGGTGCGCCCGCCGGACCAGGCGGCGGGCCGGACACGTCCGCGGCCAGGGCGAGCCGGACGTCACCGGCGTGCAGGGCGCGGCAGGCCTGTTCCACGGCCGCCGGCGGCGACGGGCAGGAGCGGCCGGGACCGCCCAGGTGACGGGCCGCCGCGTGGTGGCCCGCACCGCCCGCGTACACGCCCGCGCCCGTCCCGTCCAGCCCGGCGTCGTCCAGTGCCTCCACGGTCAGTTCGAGCAGCAGCGCGTCCTCCGGGGACAGTCGCGCCGCCTCCTGCGCGCTCATGCCGAAGTACCCGGCGTCGAACCCCGCCGGCGCGTCCTGCGCACGCACCGCGCCCGTGTCGAGCGAGGCCCACAGCGCCTCGAGGTCCGCGATCCCACCCGGCAGGCGGCACGCGGCCCCCACGACCGCCACCGCCCCGCCACCGACTCCGCTCACCGACGCCCCCGACAGTGGACGCCAGGTGTCAGGAAGGACGCCTTCCCGCCGTCCGTAGGGTGCAGGACGTGACCGTATACGGCGACGCCCGGGGGGTGCGGGTCGCGCGGCTCCACGTCTCCCCCGCCGACAACCTGCGCGCCGCGCGGCAGTGGTGGGACGCCGAGGCCGACGACTACCAGGCCGAGCACGGCGCGTTCCTCGGCGACGTCGACCTTCTCTGGTGCCCGGAAGGGCTGCGCGAGGCCGACGCCCGTCTCCTGGGCGACGTGGCGGGGGCGCGGGTGCTGGAGGTGGGGTGCGGGGCCGCGGCGGCCGCCCGGTGGCTGGTCACGCAGGGCGCGGACGTGGTCGCGCTGGACCTGTCCGCGGGCATGTTGCGCCACGCGGTCGCCGCGGGCGAGGCGACGGGCGTACGACCGGTCCTCCTGCAGGCCGACGCTCAGTACCTGCCGCTGCGGGACTCGTCGTTCGACATCGCCTTCACCGCGTTCGGTGCCGTGCCGTTCGTCGACGACTCGGCCCGGGTCATGCGCGAGGTGTTCCGGGTGCTGCGCCCCGGCGGCCGGTGGGTCTTCGCCGTGACCCACCCCATGCGGTGGATCTTCCCGGACGACCCCGGCCCGGACGGGCTGGTCGCCACCCACTCGTACTTCGACCGCCGCCCCTACGTGGAGCTGGACGCCGACGGCCGACCGACCTATGTGGAGCACCACCGGACCCTCGGCGACCGGGTCCGGGAGATCGTCGGAGCCGGGTTCGTGCTGCAAGACCTCATCGAGCCCGAGTGGCCCGAGGGCGAGGACCACACCTGGGGCCAGTGGAGCGCCCTGCGCGGGTCGCTCTTCCCCGGCACCGCCATCTTCGTCTGCCACAAGCCCGCCTAGCCGTCGACGGGCCGCCCTCCCGAGCCCGGGTGGACGCCCGCGGCCCACCGTCCACGATGGACCAATCGGTCTGGATCGCGCATACCTCGCCTATCGGGTGATCCGGACCGGGGTTGCGCCCCTGGGTCGGCCTCACCGACCATGTGTGCGGCCGATACGACGGGGGTGTATATGTTCGGCTTTGATCCTGAGGATGCGCATCGGCGCATCGATGAATGGCACGCGACGCTGCTCACCCGCGCCGCTCGCGCCGAGCAGCTCGCGGCCCATGTCCGCACGCTTCACGCCGAGGGCGCCGATCCCGACCGCCTCGCCCGGGCCACGGTCGACCACCGTGGCCGCCTGTTGGAGCTGACGATCAGCGAACGGGCGCGGGACTGGCCCATGTCGCGGGTCGCCGAGGCCGTCCGGGTCGCGGTCACCATGGCCCAGGAGGCCGTCGTGGAACTGGCGCGGCAGGCCACGGCCGAGGCGGGCTTCGGCGATGACGGCTGACCTCGGGCCGCAGACCCTGTCCGTATCGCCCGAGGAGATCGCCACCCACGCCGAGACGGTCGACGCCTTCGCCGGCCGGTCCGAGGTGTGCGCCGCCACCGTGCGGCAGCTGCGCCTCGACACCGGGGCCTACGGCCAGTTGTGCGGCTTCGTGCCGGCGGTTCTCAACGGGATCACGTCGACCATCGAGTCGACCTCGATCGATGCGTCTGGGAGCCTCCGCGAGACCGCGGACGGTCTGCGGCGGCTCGTTTCGCAGTTCACCGCCGCCGACGAGGCGGCCGGTCGTCTCGGCTCCGGCGCGTCGACGCCGCTGGACAACCCGCTGATCGCGCCGCGCATCGACTCCACGACCTGGTTCTCCGGAGTCGGTGTCTACGAGACGTTCGACCTTCTCATCGCGAGCATCTGCAGCGGGACATGGATCGATGTCACCCTCGCCGGCGTGGGGACGGCCGTCGAGGTGGTGGCGTGGGGCCTGGATCCGATCGGCATGGCGTTCGCGGCCGGGCTCGGCTGGGTCGGGGCGCACGTCTCGTTCCTCTCCGAGGCGATGGACTGGCTGGCCGGGGACCCGGACCAGGTCAACGCCCACGCCCAGACCTGGGCCAACGCCGCCGCCGAGCAGTTCGCCCTCGCCGAGGAGTACCGCCGGTCGGTCGAGACCCAGCTGCCGTCGTGGACCGGCGAGGCCGCCGATACCTACCGCCGCCGGGCGGCCGAGACCGCGGACCTGCTCACGGCGTTGGGCAAGTCGTACGAAACGATGTCGACCATCGTCGCCAGCGCCGGCACCCTGGTCGCGATCGTCCGGACGCTCGTGCGGGACCTGATCGCCCAGTGCATCGTGACGCTGATCTACCGGAAGTCCAAGTGGGCGGCGGAGGCGGCCGCGTCGTTGGGCTTTGCCACCCCGTACATCGCGGCCGAGGTCAGCACCCTCGTGGCCCGGTTCAGCAACCAGATCATGCGGCTGCTGCACGCGCTGGTCGGCAGCTTGAACCGGCTGGCGACGCACGCCCGTCAACTCGACGAACTCATCACCACCATCCAGGACCTCCTCCGTCGCCGCTGGGGCGGGCGCGGCAGGCTTCCCCAGCTTCAACAGTCAGCCACGCATCCCAACGTCTACTTCGGACCCCTCGGCAAGAACTTCCGACCTGGCGTCGTCGAAACCGACCGCGCCTTCCTGCCAAAGGAACGTGACATCGCCGAGTACTTTGCCGACCTCGGGGTCAACGTCCAAGCCGTCAAGCCGGTCGAAAACGTTAAGAATCTCACCAACCCCGATGCTTTGCTTCGTTGGTCACCCGACGATCCGGGGCGGCTGACCGAGTTCAAGACGCTTACTAGTGCTAACACTGCAGCCGTCCGAAGAGCCATAATCGAGGCTGGTGATCAACTCGTCGACCATGGAGGCGGTGACACCATCATCGATGGTCGCAAGGTTGGACTCACCGAAGCCGAGGCCCGCCGCGGCTATGCCCGTGCCGTCGGACAAGCGACGCAACAGCAAAAGTACATGTCAGATCATGTATACATTATTCTGGGCGACGGAACACTCTTGGTCCTTCCGGATAGGTGAACCATGTCGACGTCGGATCACATTCTCTTCCGCACCGGGCTGGCGCCCACCGAGGCAGCGCAACGGATCGCGGAAACGCTAGGCTTGGAACTCTCCCCTGGCCGCCGGCCCGGTACCCAAGTCGTCGGCGGGAGAATCCCGAACGACACGCTGTATTCAGGGGGCTGGGTGAGTGACAACTACCTGGCCACTCCGGACGAACCGTCTATCCTGGCCCACTACGACGTGATGTGGGCTATTCGGGCGCCGGGCCGCGCCGAAGAGGTGGTCCACGCCGAATCCCTCCGACTCTTCCACCTCGTCACGGTGAACCTTCCGTGGCATGCCCTGCTGTACCGCGACCTAGCATGGCTCGTCGCCGTCTGGTCACCCACCAACGGACGCCACGACTTCCCCGCAAACGTCAGCGCCGACGCCGAGGACCAACACATCTGGGAGCCCTACATCCCCACGAGATGGTGAACCGTGTCCACAACCGACCACATCCTCCTCCGCACCGGGCTGACTCCGCCTGATGCGGCCAGGAACCTCGCGACTGCGCTTGGCATGGAACTCTCAACGGGCGGATTACCTGACACCCACATCGTCGGCGGACGGATACCTGGCTTGACGTCCTACTCGGGAGGAGTGGTCACAAAGAACTACCTGGGCAACGAGCCGGGTGAGCCGTCCATCATGGACCACTACGACGTCATGTGGGAGATCAGGTCCACGGACAGGAAGGAAGAGACCGTCCACGCCGAATCACTTCGGCTCTTCGCCCTCGTCACGGAAAAACTACGCTGGCCAGCCATGCTCTACCGCAGCCTGGCCTGGCTCGTCGCCGTCTGGTCACCCACCAACGGACGCCACGACTTCCCCGACCGCGTCACCCCACACCGCGAACACCAACACATCTGGGAGCCCTACATCCCCACGAGATGGTGAACAGTGGCCACCACCGACCACATCCTCTTCCGCGCCGGGCTCGCGCCCACCGAGGCAGCGCAACGGATCGCAGACGCGCTCGGCCTGGAGTTCTCCCCCGGCCGCCGACCCGGCACCCAGGTCGTCGGCGGGCGGATACCCGGCGACCTGACATACTCGGGCGGGCTCGTCACTGACAACTACTTGGGTAATGAGCCGGACGAGCCGTCCGCTCTCGACGCGTACGACATCGCGTGGGCGATTCGCACGACCGACCGCTCCACCGACAGGACTCATGCCGAGTCACAACGACTCTTCACCGTTGTGACCGAAAGATTGCCTTGGCCAGCGCTCCTCCTGCGTAACAACACCTGGCTGATAGCGGTCTGGTCTCCGCAACACGGCCGACACGACTTCCCGACCGGACCACCGCAGACCGACCGCACCAGCACATCTGGGAGCCCTACATCCCACCACGGTGGTAAACCATGTCCACATCGGATTACATCTTGCTGCGCACGGGACTAACCCCACCCGAGGCGGCGCGGTGCCTTGCAACTGCGCTCGGGTTGGAACTCTCGGTCGACCATCACCTCGAGACGCAGGTCGTCGCTGGACCCATACCAGGAAGTTCGTCCATGTCCGGTGGACAGGTGATCAAGAACATCTTAGGCAATGAGCCGGGCGAGCCCTCCATCATGGACCACTACGACGTGATCTGGGACATCAGAACTACGGACTGGAATCCCGACAGCGTCCATGCCGAGTCACTACGCCTCTTCGGTCTTGTCACCGAGAAACTACCTTGGCCAGCCATGCTCTACCGCGACCTCACCTGGCTCGTCGCCGTCTGGTCACCCACCAACGGACGCCACGACTTCCCCGACCGCGTCACCCCACACCGCGAACACCAACACATCTGGGAGCCCTACATCCGGTTACGGTGGTGAGCTATGTCCACATCGGATCACATTTTCCTCCGCACCGGACTGACACCAACCGAGGCAGCAAGGCGGATCGCGGACACGCTCGGGTTGGAACTCTCCCCCGGCCGCCGACCCGGCACCCAGGTCGTCGGCGGGCGAATCCCCGGCTCGGCAACGTACTCCGGGGGGTGGGTCACCAACAACTACCTAGGCAACGAGCCGGGTGAGCCGTCCATCATGGATCACTACGACGTCATGTGGGTGTCAATCCCCCCGAAGCGTGGAGGACTCCGCTATGCGGCGTCGGCCCTCCGAGCCTCGGCCATCAATCGTTCGTAGTCGATCGGTGCTAGGCCGTCGCAGGCACTGTGCCGCCGGCGGG
>Ga0310826_100297_pt1 | contig 62452 bp, 52 predicted proteins | sample WT_ome_FD_201306 | JGI IMG/M metagenome (GOLD analysis project Ga0310826, IMG submission 201306) | Sorghum-adapted microbial communities enriched on wild type (WT) sorghum from Joint BioEnergy Institute, Emeryville, California, United... ... | reverse complement strand
TGCACTGTTACCGATTTTGTTGTGTGGGCGGAAAAACGAGATGTAAATATATAGCATTCCAATTTCGTTCTGTGATGTGAACCTCAATTTGGAATTCGTGTTAACTTTGATGCAACGCTAGTGCCATCAAAGCTCCATTATCACGAAAATAACGCCAAATTCGTTTCTAACGGTCAAAATTGTCCTCCAAATGGCGGTTAATTTCAATAATTGGATCCTAATGGACATGGGTGACCGATAATGCTGTCCCCGATACAACCAACCTCGAAACGACTAACCACCTAAATTGTCCATCCCCCATCGAACATTGTGATTTTTGATTGTTTTCTGCGCCAACAGCCGTTTGCGATACATTCCTGTACGATGTTGCCGGCCGTTTTCGACAATCTGATCCAGACCATCAGCAATATCGTGCGAGAGTCTCCGATTTTATGGCGGGTTCGGCCGTCAGGTACGAAATCGGAAGTCAAGTGCGGTTTCGGAAGTCAAGTGCGCATTTCGGAAGTCAAGTGCGGGGTCGGATATCTGGTGTTTCGGATCACAAGCGCTTGTTCGAGGATCAGGTGCGGGGCGGGGGCGGGCGTATGCGCGGGATTCGGGAATCGGGCATGTACGGACAGCCATCAACCGGGAATAATTGGTTTAAGGGGACAGGCAAGTACATATACTGGAATTGGTACGCATGTCCGAGGAGGGAGATACGATGAATCGGTTCGTCCAAAGTCGTGCATTCACCATGCTCGTATATGCGATCCTCGGTCTGGTTGTTCTCTATCTGGTCATTCTCGTTCGCCCGATGCTCTGGTCCGTATATGACTTTTTCAAAGCGGTACTGACCCCGTTCCTGATCGCGCTGATCGTTTCCTATGTGCTGAACCCGGTCGTCAATATGCTGCACCAGCGCAAAGTTCCCCGCCCGGTTGCGGTGTTGCTGATCTATGTCATGTTTGCGGCTTGCTGCGTCGTTGTGCTGATGAATGTCATCCCGGTATTCATGAAACAGGTGGGGGAACTGAACGAGCATGTGCCGGAATTGACGATGCGCGTGCAATCACTGGCGGATCATTTCAATCATCGCGTCGTAATGCCGGACAGCGTGCGCGAAGGGATCAACCGGGCGCTTGCCGATTTTGAAAAGCAGCTTTCCACGGCCATTTCCCGCTTTTTGAGCAACATCGATGCGATGCTGAACATCATGTTTTTGGCGATGATCGTTCCGTTTCTGGCATTCTATATGATGAAGGATGCGGATCTGTTCGAGAAGGCGGCGCTGGAAATCGTGCCGCGGGCCCGCCGCATGCAGGCGGTACGCCTGATGAAGGACATCGACGAGGCGCTTGGCAGCTATATCCGCGGGCAATTTATCGTGTCCCTCTGCATCGGCGTCCTGGCCTACATCGGCTATCTGCTCATCGGACTTCCCTATCCGTTGCTCATGGCCGGTTTTGTTGCGTTGTTTGATATCATTCCGTATTTGGGGCCTTTTTTGGGAGCGTTGCCGGCGATCCTGGTCGCCGCGACCATCTCCTGGAAATTGGTGCTGCTCGTCGTACTGGTCAACCTGGTTTGCCAAAACCTCGAAAGCAATGTCATCAGCCCGCAGGTGGTCGGGCGCACGATGAACATCCATCCGCTGACGATCATATTGGTGCTGCTGGTTGGCGGAGAACTGGCCGGGGTCGTCGGGCTTATCCTTGCTGTCCCTTTCTATGCAGCCATGAAAGTGATCGCCCAGCATCTTTTTGCCTATTACATCCGCAGGACTTAGCCGAAAAATCGTTTGACAGCAAGGAAACCGGCTCGATATAATCATTTTGATTGCATACGGCGAATGCGTTGACAAAACATGAGTATTTCGTAGACCGCGCAACAGAGAGAAGGTTTCGCATCACCAGTCATGGCTGGCGGTTGCGGGTGGAAAAACCTTGGACGCGAAGGACGAAAGAAGCCGGTTTTGGAGTGCGGCCTTCAACAAGCCGCCGGATGGGACCGTTACATCCCGCAGCGAGGAGATTGCGCTGTATGCGCGATAACCAGGGTGGTACCGCGAAGCGATTCGTCCCTGACATGTTCAGGGGCGTTTTTTGTATGAAAGGAGACATACCAGAAGATGAAACCGATGAAATCAGCGGAAATCCGCGCCAAATGGCTGGAATTTTTCGCAAGCAAGGGACACCATATCGAACCGAGCGCATCGCTTGTGCCGCACAACGATCCGTCATTGCTGTGGATCAATGCGGGCATGGCGCCGCTCAAACCATATTTCGACGGCCGGGTGAAGCCGGACAATCCCCGGATTGCCAACGCCCAGAAATGCATTCGTACCAACGATATTGAAAATGTGGGCAAAACCCGCCGGCACCATACGTTCTTTGAAATGCTCGGCAACTTCAGCATCGGCGACTATTTCAAGGAAGAAACGATCACGTGGGCCTGGGAGTTTCTGACGAGTCCGGAATGGATCGGATTTGAACCGGACCGGATTTCGGTGACCGTACACAAGGACGACGAAGAAGCCTACCGGATCTGGAACGAGAAGATCGGCATTCCGGAGAACCGGATCTACAAGCTGGGCGACGACAACTTCTGGGATATCGGCGAAGGGCCCTGCGGCCCCTGCACGGAAATTTTCTATGACCGCGGCGACAAATACGGCGATCTGAACGATCCGGAATGCTGGCCGGGCGGAGAAAACGAACGCTTCCTCGAAGTTTGGAACCTGGTGTTTTCCCAGTTCAACCATAACAAGGATGGCAGCTACACGCCGCTGCCGAACAAAAATATCGATACGGGAGCCGGTCTGGAGCGGCTGGCCTCGATTTTGCAGGATGTCGATTCCAACTTCGATACCGATCTGTTCCTGCCGATCATCGAACGGACGGCTGCACTCTCGGGTGTTCCCTACAAACACAGCGAGGAAACCGATGTGGCGCTCAAGGTGATCGCCGATCATATCCGGACGGTTACGTTCTCTGTCGGAGACGGCGTGCTGCCTTCCAATGAAGGCCGCGGCTACGTCATTCGCCGCCTGCTGCGCCGTGCGGTGCGCTACGGCAAGGTGCTCGGCATCGACCGTCCTTTCCTGTGGGAACTGGTCGCGACGGTCGGCGAAATCATGGGCGTCTACTATACGGAGATCGTGGAAAAACGCGAATTTATCGAAAAAGTAATCCGCACCGAAGAAGAACGCTTCCACGAAACGTTGAGCGAGGGCCTGGCGATACTCGCGGATCTGTGCAGCAAGGCGCGGGCGGAAGGACAAACCGAAATCAGCGGCACGGATGCGTTCAAATTGTACGATACGTACGGGTTCCCGCTTGATTTGACCGAGGACTATGCGACGGAGCAGGGCATGACGGTCGATCGCCAGGGATTCGAGACCGCGATGGCGGCGCAGCGGGAACGCGCGCGTCAGGCCCGTCAGGAAGCGGAAAGCATGAAAGTGCAAGGTGGCGCGCTCAGCGATTACGCCGAGGCGAGCGAGTTTGTCGGTTATGATGCCCTGAGCGTCGAGGCGCGGGTGCTGGCCATCGTCAAAGATGAGCAATTTGCTGATGCCGCCGCTGCGGGCGAATCGGTGCAGGTCATTCTCGACCGGACGCCTTTCTATGCGGAAAGCGGGGGGCAGGTGAGCGATCACGGCATGCTGGAAGGCGAAGGTGTACAAGCCTCGGTTGAAGGCATGAGCAAGGCGCCCCATGGCCAACATGTGCATCATGTGGTGATCCGGTCGGGTTCCCTGCGCATTGGCGACCGGCTGACGGCGGCTGTCCATGCGACGGAACGCGCCGATATTGTGCGCAACCATACAGCGACACACCTGCTCCACAAGGCCCTCAAGGAAGTGCTCGGCGAACATGTCAACCAGGCAGGTTCGCTCGTGGAACCGGAACGGCTCCGCTTCGACTTCAGCCATTTTGGTGCCGTTACGCCCGAGGAACTGGCGGAAGTGGAACGCCGGGTGAACGAACAGATCTGGCTGGGCATCGATGTCGAAATCAGCCTGCATCCGATTGCGGAAGCGAAGGCGATGGGCGCGATGGCACTGTTCGGCGAGAAGTACGGTGAAATCGTGCGGGTCGTCCGGGTGGGTGATTATTCGCTCGAACTGTGCGGCGGCTGCCATGTAAAAAATACGGCCCAGATCGGGCTGTTCAAGCTGGTCAGCGAAGGCGGCATCGGCTCGGGTGTCCGGCGGATCGAAGCGTTGACCGGCCGTCACGCATACATGTATCTGGATGAGCAATTTGCAACCTTGAAAAATGCGGCTGCATTGCTCAAGAGTTCGCCGGCCGATGTGCCGAAACGGATTGATGCCGTGCTGGCAGACGTGCGGCAACTGCAACGTACGGCAGAGTCTTTGCAGAGCAAGCTTGGCCGCCTGGAGGCGGCGGAATTGGCCGGTTCCGCGAAGCAGGTTGGCGGCGTGACGGTGCTTGCGGCCCGCGTGAATGTCAGCGGGATGGATGCGCTGCGGGGTGTGGCAGACGAATTGAAAGCAAAACTGGGTTCGGCGGTGCTGGCGCTGGGCGCGATCGATGGAGACAAAGTCAACTTCGTCGCTGCCGTGACGCAGGATCTGACGGCCAAAGGCTTGCATGCAGGCAAGCTGGTGAAGGAACTCGCCGTCATCTGCGGCGGGGGAGGCGGCGGCAAACCCGAACTCGCCCAGGCCGGCGGCAAAGATCCGTCCAAACTGGCGGAGGCGCTGGCGGCAGTCGATCGCATCGTGCTGGCGCAATTGGGAAGCTGATGGTGAAGCTGAAGCCGGACGACGCCTGAACTTGCAGGTACCCGTTTGCCGTGAATTTCCTGTCGGCTCCGGATTGTGGTATGATGGAACAAACAAAGATTGGCAGGATGAACGAAAGGAAGGTGCCTGATACGAGCATGGCGGATCAAAACCAGTTTGACAAGACGGTTCAGTTCGATGTCGTAGCGGATTCGCAGGAGTTGACTGCCAGGGATATTCTGCTCCAGGTACACGACGCATTGGTGGAAAAAGAATATCACCCTATCAACCAGATCGTCGGGTATCTGCTTTCGGGTGATCCGGCCTACATTCCTCGGCACAACAATGCGCGAAGCCTGATCCGGAAAAAAGAACGCGACGAGCTGATCGAGGAACTCGTTCGCTTCTATCTGCAGCAGCAGCGTTGACGATGCGGATTCTCGGTCTCGATTACGGCGACAGACGCATTGGTGTTGCGATCAGCGACGCGTTCGGGTGGACCGCGCAAGGCCTGGGCATGATCGAGCGAGGCCGGGAAGGCGAGGAATTCCGGCAAATCAGCGAACTGGTCCGGGAACACGGCGTGGACAAAATCGTGGTGGGGCTCCCGAAAAACATGAACGGAACGCTGGGGCCGCGTGGTGAAATTTGCATGGCATTTGCAGAACAACTCAGGCAAATGCTATCAGTGCCTGTTGATCTTTGGGATGAGAGGCTGACTACCGTTGCAGCCGAGCGAATCTTGCTGGAAGCTGATGTCAGCCGCCGCAAGCGCAAGCAAACGGTGGACAAATTGGCTGCTGTCCTGTTGTTGCAAAATTATCTGGACGCCAGGGGAAAGTGAGGGTTCGGCATGGCGGATAAAGAAGTCGTAGCACAAGAAGAAGCGGAATTGATCTACATTCCGGATGACGATGGCAATGAGGAAGCGTTCGAAGTCATCATGCGCTTCGAAGTGGACGACGGTACGGACCGCAAATATTTGATGGTCGTACCTGCGGACGAAGACGAGGAAGCATCCGAAGAACAAGAGGTATATGCCTTCCGGTACGAGGAAGAACATGACGAAATCAAGCTGTTTCCCATTGAGGATCAGGCGGAATGGGACATGGTGGAGGAAACGTTCAACACGCTGATGGGCGAATTCGAAGCTGCGGAGGAAGATGCGCAAAGCGATCGCTGATCCGTTCCGGGAGGATGTTGGATTTGATGAACAAGAACATGTCCGATGACCAATCATCGCATTCGCTGAAAGCCGCTTTCGGCGAATATGTCGAATTGCAGGCGGAAGGCGATGCGCCAATCACGTACCGGATACTGGCCGAGCTGGATGTGGATGGCGGGAGATACGCGGTTTTGCAGTCGGAGGAAATGCGCAAGGAAGGCGATATCGAAGTGCTGCGGATCGCGGTTGACCGTGATGGCGGAATCCATCTGGTGTCCATTGAAAGTGACGACGAATGGGAACGGGCTGCGGAAGCTTACGACGATCTGCAGTTTGGCAGTGACGATCGGCCCTGATTCGTCATGCGGGGAAGAGCGGGCGACCGCTCTTCTTGGTGTGTTGGCAGAGCTGGCCGTTAAGGGGGAATTCGTTTGGAACGGGATGACAAACTGAAACCGACCGCACAACCAACAGTTTCGGGTTCACATACGGGGGACAGACAATCCGGTTTGCGACCGGCGGATGAGACGGGTCGCTACCGGGCTTCGGGGCTGCCGAGCCGCTCTGAACGTTACGGGACGGGCAGAGCCCACGCGGCTGCAACACCTGCGCCGCAGAAGGCGCACATGTATGTGCCCCAGCAGCGCAAACCGCGCGTGGTTTTGTGGTCTTTCATCATCGCCTTGAGCCTGGTGCTGGCCGCAACCGGCAGCGTACTGTTCTATGTCTGGAACGGGCTCAGGCCGACAGCCGCTTCGGATACACCGATCCGCATCACGATCGAAAAAGGAATGCGGGCGCAAAAAGTGGCCGAACTACTGGAAGAAAAAGGATTGATTCGCGATGCCAAACTGTTTGGCGGCTGGCTGAAGCTGAAAAACGAAGGTTCCCGGTTTCAGGCCGGCATCTATGAACTGACGCCGGGAATGACCCGGGATGAAATCGTAGAGAAGCTGAACAAGGGCGAAATTGTGGCGGAAGCAACCATTCGCTTCACGATACCGGAAGGCTGGACAATTCGGCAAATGGCTGAGCGGCTTGCGCAAAACGGTAAAGTGAACAAAGACGAATTTTTGCAGGCGGCATCCGATCCCGCGAACTGGACAGGTTCAGTGTGGACGAGCCAGATTCCGCTCGAAGCGGAGCTTCGCTATCCGCTCGAAGGTTATCTGTTCCCGGACACCTATGAAGTGAAAACCGAAAGTACGGCCAAGGACATCATCAATCGCATGTTGGCCGAACTCGACAAAAAGCTCAATCAATTGCCGGACGACTGGCAAACGACCTTGGAAGAACGAGGTTTGACGGTGCATGAACTGTTGACGATCGCCTCGCTGATTGAACGGGAAGTCGTCGTAGATGAGGAGCGTCCCATCGTATCCGGCATCATCGCCAACCGGCTGAACAAAAAAATGCCGCTCCAGATCGATGCCACCATCCAGTATTTGCTGGATCAGCCCAAAGAATTGACTTATGACGACCTGAAATTGGAGAGTCCTTATAATACGTATCTGAATACGGGACTGCCGCCCGGACCGATCGCTTCGCCGAGCATGAAATCGATCGAGGCGGCGCTCTATCCGGAGGAAACTGACTACCTCTATTACGTCACCAAGAAAGATGGCAGCAACGAGCATTTGTTTGCCGTGACTTTGAAACAACATCAACAAAACATCGCAATCAGCAACAAGAATGCCAAACAATAAGTTCTGGCCATAGACGGAGTGCAGCGCGCCCAGGCGCGCCCGACCCGGCGTACTTTCCACCGTTTTGCTGTGTGGAACGGACGCCGGGTCGAAGACTTCTTTGGAGGAGGCAATCACAAATGAATGCGGGGACAATGCCCGAACTATTGATCGCGGCGGGGTCCATCGGACAAGCGGAACGTTATATCCAAGCCGGCGCTGATGCCGTTCTGATCGGGGATCCCCGTTATGGCATGCGTTTGCCCGGCAAAATCGCGGCAGATGAATTGGCGGAAGCGGTCAGGCGTATTCACGAACTTGGCGCCAAAGCCTATGTCAACGTCAATAAGCTGTTCCGCAATGAAGAGTTGCCGGAGTTGCCGGATTATTTACGCACCGTTGCCGCATCGGGCGCGGACGCGATCGTATTCGGAGATCCCGCCGTGCTGGTGAATGCGCGTACGGCTGCGCCGGGAGTTCCCCTGCACTGGAACGCCGAAATGACGGGGACGAACTCGGCGGCCGCCAACTATTGGGGGCGCAGGGGAGCAGTCCGGGCCGTGCTGGCCCGGGAACTGAACGGGGAAGAGATCGCCGCTTTCCGGCGCGGTACGACACTGGAAATCCAGGTCCAGGTCCATGGCATGACGAATATTTATTATTCGCACCGAAATTTGCTGTTCAGCTACATGCAGCATTTGGGCCGGGAGGCGGAATTGCAGCGGTTCGGACCGGATCAGGGATTGTATCTGGTCGAATTGGAACGGCCGGATTTGCGCTTGCCCGTATATGAAGACGAGACGGGGACGCATGTCATGAGCGCAGACGACATCTGCTTGCTGGAGGCGCTGCCGGAATTGCTGGAGATGGGCGTAGACAGCCTGTATGTGGAGTCGTTGCTCAAAACGGAGCATTATAATGAAACGGTGCTGCGCAGCTACCGCAGCGCGCTTGATTGCATGGCAAAAGGCGTGACCGACAGCGCCGCATTTGATCCGGCCTGGCTGGAAGCCATCCGGGCGCTGCAGGATCCACACCGGGAACTGGGATTCGGATTTTTGTACAAAGAGCAAGTCTATTGAGGCCATGCCCAAAGAGAGGAGGTTGTCGTCCGTGCAATTGCAAGCGACTAAAAGTGGCGGGAAACGGGTCCGCCTGGCCAAACCGGAACTGCTGGCGCCTGCGGGCAGCCTGGAAAAATTGAAGTTTGCCGTCCATTATGGCGCGGATGCGGTCTATATCGGCGGCCAAAAGTACGGATTGCGTTCCAATGCCGACAATTTCAGCATCGAACAGATGAAACAGGGCGTCGAATTCGCCTCGAAATATGGCGCAAAAGTGTTTGTTGCCGCCAACATTTACGCGCATCAGGAAGATCTGGCGGGCATCGCGGACTACTTGAAGCAGCTTGAAGATGCAGGCATCGCCGCCATCATCACCGCCGATCCGGCGATCGTGGAAACGGCGCAACGGGAAGCGCCCGGCCTGGAAGTGCATCTCAGCACGCAGCAATCGGCGATGAACTGGCAAACCGCGCAATTCTGGAAAGAAGAAGGGTTGCCGAGGGTCGTGCTGGCCAGGGAAACAACCATGGATGAGATCAGGGAGATCAAGCAAAAAGTCGATATCGAAATCGAAGTGTTCATCCATGGCGCCATGTGCTCCTCCGTGTCGGGCCGTTGCGTCCTGTCAAACCATTTTACCGACAGGGATTCCAACCGTGGGGGCTGCTGCCAGTCGTGCCGCTGGAAATATGATCTGCATGCGGACGATCGCGCCGTTGCTTTTGAGCATGAGAATCGTTTCACTATGAGTTCCAAGGATTTGTGCATGATCGCGCATTTGCCCGAACTGATTGAAGCCGGTGTGGACAGTTTCAAAATTGAGGGCAGGATGAAAAGCGTCCATTACGTGGCTTCCGTCGTGAACGCCTATCGGCAGGCCATCGATGCCTATTTTGCCGATCCGGCCGGCTATACACTCCATCCCGCTTGGGTGGAGGAAATCGGCAAGGCGGCGAACCGTCCGCTCAATACCGGTTTTTTCTTCGGTACGCCCGGCGCTGCCGATCACATCTACGAACCGGAAGAAAAGCCGGCGCCGTATGATTTCGCGGCGGTCGTAACCGATTACGATCCCGGAACCGGCATCGCAACCGTGCAGCAGCGCAGCCCGTTCCGTCCGGGGATGGAAGTGGAATTTATCGGTCCCGGAGGCCGCCGGTTCAAACAGAAAATTGCGGACATGACCGATGAACAGGGCCATCGCCTGGATGTTGCGCGCCATCCGCTGCAAAAGATCCTTCTGCATACCGAGCAGCCTGTTGCTCCGCTGGATCTGATGCGCAAACGGATCGGCTGAAGGCTGGGCTTGAGAATGTCTGAACAGTTTGGAATTTGTTGAAAAAAAAGTGGCGAAATAAAGGATTTTCTTTATGACTGTCGAACTTACTAGTATGGACAACAGCAATGCCGAATAGGCGAAAAGAGAAATTCGGATGAGGCTTCTGCATTGTCTGAACCCAAAATCCATACGTCACATTCGAAGCCGGAGGGATCCATGCCATGAAAAAAGTGTGGCGCAAAATGTTGGATGCAAAGAAGTGGAAGAACGGAGCCCAAACCGTAAGCGGAGTAGGGAAAAAGTGGGGAAGTCAGATCACATCGACCAAATTGATGGTCAATCCTGTCCGTTCTGTCAGTGTAAAGCTTTTTTTGCTGATCATGAGTGGCATCCTGGCTTGCGTCCTCCTATTGGGCCTATTTTCGTATAATCGATCAAGCAGCGTTATCCAATCCAAAGTCGCGGATGCCAATGTGCAAATGGCGGAACAAACCGCCGGCAAGCTGAGTTTGCTGTTGGCCAACTACGAGCGCCAATCGATGCAATTCATTACGGATAACGAATTTATGAATTTGTTGAGCAGGGTCAGCCTGACTAACGATGATTATGAGAAATTCGACTTGTCTCGCCAACTTGCCGAGCGGTTGACAAGGGTAACGATGGCTGACAGCAGTTTGGAAGCGATTTCTCTTATCCCGCTGGATGAAAGCCTCCAGTTCATCACGACGGGAAGTTCGAACGATTACCAAAACATGCTCAAGCTGTCTTACATGGAAAAAGTCAAGGAAGGTAGCGGCAAGGCGGTCTGGATTCCGACGCAGGTCGGGGGGATGGACGGTTCGCGTCCGGCCCCGACATTGGGTGTAGGGCGGGTGCTGAACCAGGGCAAGCCTGTCATCCTGCTGCTGGAAATCAAGCTCAAGTCGCTGGCCGAAGAAATGCAAAGGGTCAAATTCGGGGATGGCGGTTCCGCCTATATTCTGTCCAACGACGGGTACATCGTATATGCGGAGGACATTTCTAAGATTGCCACGAAATACGAATATCCGATACCGGATGGTTCCGATACGATTACCATTGACGGGGTAAAATCGTTGTCTTCCGCAGGCAGCATCAGTTCGAACGGCTGGACGCTCATTGGCAATACCCCGGTGTCCGAACTGGTCAAAGACGCCAAACAAATCCGCAGCTTGACGATCATCATCTCGATTGTGGCGATTTTCATCGCGGCTGCCATCGGCGTGATCGTGATCTTTACGGTCGGCAGACCGCTCGGACAACTGCGTACCCTGATGAACGAAGGCGAAAAAGGCAATTTGACCGTTCGCTCTTCCATTCGCAAAAAAGACGAAATCGGTCAAGTGGCGGAAAGCTTCAATCGCATGATGGAAGAAATTACAAGTCTGGTGCGCAAGACAAACCAATCTGCCCAGGAAGTGCTGGAAACGGCTGTCGCATTAACGGAGGCTTCCCGCAAAACCGCCAGCGCAGCCAAAGAAATTGCCATCGCAACCGAGGAAATTGCCAATGGCGCAACGAATCTTGCCGTTGAATCGGAGCGGGGCAGCGATTTGACCGGCCAAATCGGCGTGCAGGTGCAATCTGTCATCCATGCCAACTCGGAGATGGGACAAGCTGCCGGGGAAGTAGAGGAAGCATCCCAGCGCGGCTCCGAATACATGAACACATTGATCGTGAAAACCGGCCAAACGGAAGAAATGACCCGGTCCATGGTCGAAAAGGTGGACAAGCTCAAAGAAAGCACCGGCTCCATTCGCAAAATTCTCGATGTGATGGGCAATGTTTCCAAGCAGACCAACATCCTGTCGCTGAACGCAACAATCGAGGCCGCGCGTGCCGGCGCGGCTGGCAAAGGCTTCATGGTCGTTGCGGATGAAATCCGCAAATTGGCAGACCAATCCCGCCAGTCGATCGGTGTGGTTGGTGAAATCGTCGAAACGATTCAGCGGGAAATCGAAGAGACGGTATCCGTATTGTCGGAAGCTTATCCGATTTTCAAGGAACAAATTGAATCCGTCAGGGAAGCCAACGAGATTTTTGTCGCAGTTCAGGAAAATATGAACGGGTTTATCAATCGCCTGGAATCCGCAACGGATTCGGTTCGCAATCTGGAAGAGGCACAGTCCACGCTGACGCTGGCCATGACGAACGTCAGCGCCGTTGCCCAGGAAGCTTCGGCGACATCGGAAGAAGTCGCTTCCTTGAGCAACGAACAGCTTAGCATCAGCGACGGACTCGTCCAATTGTCCAACAAGCTGGAGTCGGTATCCAATGAACTTCGCGAATCACTTGCCCGCTTTACGGTCAATTGATTCCGGCATACATTTGAAAATACGGTGTACGGGACAAGCTCCCGGCACCGTTTTTTTGTGGCCGCCTATTGTGGGCATCATGAGGATTGCATCGTTTCAAATGAAAAGCTGCTAAATGAAATCGGTTTTGGCAATTCTGTTAAGGGAGATGTCAATGGAGGCCACTGTGCATGAATCATGGAAAGAAAAGGCTCATTTATGTGCTCGCATTGATTGCGATCATGTTTGGCGTATTTTTCCTGCGATTGGCCTGGCTGCAAATCGGTTTTGCCGTTCGCGGGGCGGCCGCAAGTCGCCAGGCCGTATTTCAGCGTACGGACCGCATCGTCGTGGATGCGGGCAGGGGACAGTTTGCGGACCGCACGGGCAAACCGATCACAGGCGAGACGGTACAGGCCTTGATCGCTTTTCCGACGTATGGCAAGCCCAGGGGTACACCGCAAGCGCTGCAACGGGTAGCAGAAAGTTTGGGAACGGATGCTGTGGAATTCGAAACCTGGCTGCGCAAGCTGACGACACCTGCGGTCTGGAGCCGAAGTGCTTCTTCAACCGGTCATGCAACCGGTTTGTCCGATGCGCAAATCCGTGCAATTCGCCAGGCCGATTTGAATGGCATCGCGATACTTCCCTACCGAAACCGGTATCCGGACGATATGCCCGCGCTGCATGCCATTGGCTATGTTTCGCAAGATCCGCAGCGATTGGCGCGACTATATCCCCGTGAACTCGCTTCTCATCAAATCAGGGAAACGGATCTGATTGGCGGTGCGGGACTGGAAAAATCGATGGATCGATTGTTGCGGGGCGTGGGTCCAACCGTTGTTCACCATGTGACCGATGCCGCCAGGCGGCCGCTTGAAGGGCTGGGCCTGCGCATGTCGTCGCCGGGCAATCCGCATTTTCCGCTGGAGGTGCGCACGACGCTGGATCTGTCCGTCCAGAACGAAGTGATCCAGGCGATGCAATCGGCAGGAGTGCGGCGCGGTGCGGCTGTCGTGCTGGATGTCGCCAACGCAGACATATTGGCGATGGTTTCCTTGCCGCATTTCAATCCCGAGCAAATCGGGGCGCCCGGCACGGATGAACGTAATCGGGCGATTACGGCTTATGCGCCGGGTTCGGTTTTCAAAATCGTGACGATGGCGGCAGCGCTGGAGGCAGGGGAAGTGTCCATGGATACGCGATTTCACTGTACGGGGACGTATGGCCGTTACGGACTGAAATGTTGGAAGCATGACGGGCATGGCATGCTGAATCTGCCATCGGCGTTTGCACAATCGTGCAATGTCGCGTTTGCGGCAATGGCAGACGGGCTGGACCCGGCCTGGATTCAAGTTACCGCTGAACGGTTGGGACTCGGCCGGCAAATCGGATGGGCCACTTCATCGTTTGTGGATGGCCAGCCGTTGCGGCTGCTTGAAGAAGAGGAAGCTGGCCGCATCTTCCTGAGCCGCGAAACGGCGAATGACGGCGGGGTGCGAGCCGGGACCGGCATCGGTCAGCGGGATGTCCGCATCACGCCGCTGCAGGCCGCCAATCTCGTCGTGACGCTGCTTCATGGCGGCCGGGTGTTGGCGCCGAGGCTCGTTCATGAAATCCGCTACGCGGACGGAAGTGTACTTGCAAGACTGCCCGAGCAAACCGCCATTTCCAGGTACGGCCAAATCCGGCCGCAGACAGCCGCAGCGGTTCTGGGGGCCATGCGGCTGGTCGTAGCGGAAGGTACGGCCAAGCATGCGTTATCGGATGCCCCCTGGCCACTTGCGGGCAAATCCGGAACGGCAGAACTGGCGGGACGCATGCAATCCCGCAATGACCATTGGTTTGTCGGTTACGGACCGGCCGACGGCAAGCCGCGATATGCCGTTGCCGTACTCGTGCAGGAACAACCCGACGGATTGCGCAATCGCGCGACAGCCGTGTTTGGCGACATCATGGCGCGATTGAGCCGCCTGACTGATGCGAAGCAGCATCCGATTGCTGTGCGGGGGCATTTGGCTGCTGCGGTTCGAGCGGAGACACGATGAACTCTTCTTTCGGGAGCCGAATCCATTGTTTGAGGTAGCCCTGATCGTACAGCGCCTTCAGCAAAATCATGAGAATGGGCGCCAAAATCATGCCCGCTACGCCAAACAGGGAGAGCGAGATGATGGCGAATGCCAGCATCGTAAAGGCGGATACGCCGACCGATTGGCTGGTAATCCGCGGTTCCAGAAACTGACGGGTGATATTGACCGCAAGCAGCAATCCGGTCAACCACAGACCCATATTGTAGTCGCCAACGATGAACAGGTAGATGATCCAGGGGATGAACAACACCTGAACGCCCAGCAAGGGCAGGATGTCGAAAATGGCTGCCAGCAAAGCGATGGCAAAGGCGTTGTGGACACCAAGCAGCAGCAGTGCAACCAGGATGACAATGAATGTGATGCTGATCAAAATGCCTTGCGCCTTCAAGTAGGAGCCGATGCCCTTGAAGACGTTGGCCCGCAGGAAAGCGACGACGGCTTTTAAAGTTTTCGGCGCCCGTTCGGCTCCGATCTTTTTCCACGTATCGATTTCGAGACTGAGGAAATAGGCCAGTATGAGTCCGATTGAAAAATTGAATACGAATGTGGACACGGACATCAGCGATTTGATCAGCCAGTCCAGCAAGCCGGCGGCAAAATTGCTGCCCCATTTCGTGATCATGGAAAACGTCTCGGTAATCCGCTTCGCCCAGTCCGGAGGCAATGAATCATAACGTTGCTGCAATTCGGCGGCAATCGCCATTGCCTGCTCGGTAACGACTTTTTGATAATAGGGCAACTCGGCTTGCAGTTGCACAATCTGGGAATAGAACAGAAATCCGAGCCCCGCAAGCACACCAAGCACGATCAGGATGAACAGCATCATGCTGATTCCCGTGGCTATCGCTTTGTTGATGCCGAGACGGTGAAGACGTTTGGCTACAGGTTCGATGCAGAGGAAAATCAGTATACCGAGGAATACCGGTGCAGCGATGGAATACAAGTAGCTGAATACAAACATCGTCAGCCAGACCGTAAACGCAATGACCGCAATATCGAATGCCGTTCTCCAATACTTCTGATAAAATGGCAGCATCAACAAATTCTCCTCGTTCAAATAATTGGGAAATCAATTAGATCATATCAGGTTTGCATCCAATAAAAAAGAGATTGAAGCGATGCTGCAACGGAATGCGATATGGTAAAATGGAATGGAGGGGTCGCGCGCCGTTTCACCTCGCGGAAGGAGAAGCGCGACAAGTTGTTTACAACCGAATATTTCTTTTTCATCTGCAAATTGCAACCAGTCAGCAGGAAGGGGAAGGCATGGAACTTATACTGTGGATCGGTTTTTATTTCATGACCTTTTATGCGTTTTTGCCGGCGCTGATCAGCAGGATTTTCGGCTTCCGGGTGTTCATGCGGGGACAAACGGACAAGGAAATCGCCCTGACGTTTGATGATGGTCCGGACCCGGTGTACACACCGCAACTGCTTGATTTGCTCAAACGTTACGGTGCGACCGGCACGTTTTTTTTGGTTGGTTCCCATGCGGAGAAACATCCCGAGATTGTTGCCCGCATTCATCGCGAAGGTCATGACATCGGCATTCATAATTATGTTCATCATTCCAATTGGTTCATGCGGCCCAAAACCGTCACCAAACAAATATTGCGCACCTCCGACGTCATCTACCGGATCACCGGCCAGCGTCCCAAATACTACCGACCGCCGTGGGGGATCGTCAATTTGTTTGATTTTCGTCGCCTGGGGCATTTGCAAATTGTATTGTGGACGTCCATTTTTGGCGATTGGCGGGCCCGATTGGGTGCGGACAAGCTATACAAACGCATGAGGGCCAAATTGAAGCCGGGAGAAGTATTCGTGCTGCATGATTGCGGAAGGACGTTTGGGGCGGACGAACATGCCCCGGCCCAGATGATTGCGGCGCTGCAGCGTATATTGGAGGATGGCAAGCGTGAAAACTACCGTTTTGTCGGCATTGCCGAGATGGTTCAATTGACAGAACGCAACAAAAAAGGCAAAGGAGCAGCAGCGACGTCAGATACACCAATCGAGCATGACATGACAACTTTAGCTAGCAGGCCGGACACGAATGAGACACCGGATGCGCCAGTCGGCAAACCGGTGCACCGGATCGGTCCCGTCAAGCGGGCCATCGTGGGGTTGTGGATGCTTTGGGAATCATGTTTCCATGTCCTGTTTCGGTTGAAACCGGTGGGCAACGGCCAAGCATTCAATTACCGGATTCGCAAATACACGGGGCAACCGGTGTTACTCAAAGATGGTCAGCAGCTGCGCTCGGGTGATTGCGTCATGGAAATGCATTTTGAAAACAAAATACTGTTTGAAATGGGCATGAGTTCCCGTTCGACTGTTCATACGGCGATTCGGCTGTTGCGTGAAGTGGAGCGGGCCATACCGGATTTGGCCCGGGTGTTGGAGGAAGATCCGCGAGGGGACAAGGTAAAGGCACTATATGGTATTTCGATGATCCATCGTGGCGCGGATGGACTCGGTTTCCAGACGTTTGATCTGCCCAAGGGTCTGTTTGCGAAGTTGACGAATTTATATTTGCGAATTTTGCTTTCTGTAATCCATCCCGATGGCCGAAAACATGTACGGAAGCAAAGTGAACGTCTGTCGCCCAAAATAATTGTTATGGCCCGGGAAGACTTGCTGAAGTGGAAAGATCGATCAGTCAAGAATCGTGTCCCCCGTCTGTCCAGAGCGGAATCGCAGCCGGCTGCGGGTTCGTTGGCACCTTTGGTCGATGCAGGCTTTGACGCGGAACAGGCTTGAGATTCGTGCAAGAGCATTTTTTGGCGTTACAGCTGAACGGGAACGCATTAAAAAGGTCAGACATGAAAACGACACGTTTTCTGCCTGACCTTTTTGTTTGTGTGCCTGTGACGGGGGTGTGTCCGTGTCCCAAGGCCTGCCGGTGCAGTACGTGAAGCAAACCTCTTCATCGCGTGACCGGTGCCGCAGAGCGAAGCAAAGATTACATCTTCATCGCGCCGCCGGTGCTGGCCGAGGTGACAAGCGCAGAGTAGCGGGCGAGATAGCCGCGGCGGATTTTCGGTTCAAAGCCGGGCCATTCCTTGCGGCGGCGTTCCATTTCCTCATCGGAAATTTCCAGCGTAATGGTGCGGTTGTTCATGTCGAGTTCGATCATGTCGCCATCGCGAACGAAGGCGATCGGTCCGCCTTCCGCCGCTTCCGGGGAAATATGGCCGATCGAGATGCCGCGGGATGCACCGGAGAAACGGCCGTCGGTAATCAGGCCGACCTTCGTGCCCAGGCCCATGCCGACGATTTGTGATGTCGGAGCGAGCATTTCCGGCATGCCGGGACCGCCTTTGGGCCCTTCATAGCGAATGACCACGACATGGCCTTCCTTGACTTTGCCGTTTGCAATGCCATGCAGCGCTTCTTCCTGTGAATCGAAGCAGATTGCCGGCCCACGGTGGTAGCCGCCCACAGACGGATCGACTGCGCCGACTTTGATGATGGCGCCGTTGGGTGCCAGATTGCCGAACAGGACGGCCAGACCGCCGCGTTCGGAATGCGGGTTGTCGATCGGACGGATGACTTCGGTGTTTTTGATTTCGCAGCCGGCGACATTTTCGCGAAGCGTCTTGCCGGTGACTGTAATGCGGTCGCCATGCAGGGCGCCTTCTTTTTTCAGCAATTCGTTGAGGACGGCGCTGACGCCGCCTGCTTCATGCACATCTTCGATATGCCAATCGGATGCCGGAGCGATTTTCGCCAGGTGCGGCACGCGGTTGGCGATTTCGTTGATGCGTTCGATCGGATAATCGATGCCGGCTTCGATGGCGATGGCCAGCGTATGCAGCACCGTGTTGGTGGAACCGCCGAGCGCCATATCCAGTGCAAACGCGTTGTCAATCGCTTCTTTCGTCACAATGTCTCTCGGCTTCAGATCCATCTTGATCAATTCCATCAACTGGCGGGCCGATTGTTTGACAAATTCGCGGCGTTCCGGCGATATCGCCAGAATCGTGCCGTTGCCCGGCAGCGCCAAACCAAGCGCTTCCGCCAGGCAGTTCATCGAATTGGCGGTAAACATGCCCGAGCAGGAGCCGCAGGACGGACAGCCGTATTGTTCCAGTTCCAGCAGCGTTTTATCGTCGATTTTGCCGGCAATGTGAGCCCCTACACCCTCAAAAACGGAAGTGAGTGAGATCGCCCTGCCGTCTTTGGTGCGTCCGGCCTTCATGGGGCCGCCGCTGACGAAGATCGTCGGGATGTTGACGCGCAGCGCACCAAGCATCATGCCGGGTGTAATTTTGTCACAGTTCGGAATGCACACCATTCCGTCAAACCAGTGCGCATTGACCATCGTTTCGACGGAGTCGGCAATAATTTCGCGGCTGGCCAAAGAATAGCGCATGCCGATATGGCCCATGGCGATGCCATCATCGACCCCAATCGTATTGAACTCGAACGGGACGCCGCCCGCTTCGCGAATCGCTTCCTTGACCAATTGGCCGAATTCCTGCAAATGAACGTGACCGGGAACGATGTCGAGGTAGGAGTTGCAAACCGCAATAAAAGGTTTGTCGAAATCTTCTTCCTTGACACCGGCTGCGCGCAGCAAACTGCGGTGGGGCGCCCGGTCAAATCCCCGCTTGATCATGTCGGATCTCATTTTTCGTGCGGCCATAATGTTGATTTCCTCTCTTTCTTCATCTTCAACAATCGGACTCGGTTGGTATCAAGTCTACCATATTTGCGCCGGAATTGACAGATGAAGCGCTGGAAATAAACATGTAAGGAAATCTAACATAAATATTTACTTTCATTGCCACATATTCATATAATGTAAGAAAAGTTGCAGAAAGGGGATGTGTATGAACCTGACCGAACGGGAAAAGGAGAAACTGCTGATTACCGTTGCAGCGGATCTGGCGGCCCGGAGGTTGAAGCGGGGCGTCAAATTGAACTATCCGGAATGCGTTGCCTATATTACTTCGGCCATCATGGAAGGCGCGCGTGACGGCAAATCGGTATCGGAGCTGATGGCGTACGGAACAACGCTGCTGAAGCGGGAACAGGTGATGGAAGGCGTGCCGGAAATGATCCATGAAGTGCAGGTGGAGGCGACATTTCCGGACGGCACCAAACTCGTGACGGTCCATCAGCCGATTCCATAGGACGGGAGAGGGAGCAAATGATTCCGGGTGAAATTCGCGCTATGGCAGGAGATCTGACATTGAATGCGGGACGCCGGACGGTGACCCTGATTGTGAACAATACCGGAGATCGGCCGGTTCAGGTTGGATCGCATTTTCATTTTTTTGAAGTCAACCGGGCGCTTCGTTTTGATCGGGAGCTGGCGTTTGGCATGCGGCTGGATATTCCGGCCGGAACGGCGGTGCGGTTCGAGCCCGGCGAGGATAAACCGGTTGTCTTGACAGAATTGGGCGGCGCCCGCAAATGCTACGGTTTGAACGGTTTGACCGAAGGATCGGTGCTGGAGGGACTTTCTCCGGCAATCAGGAAACGTCTGGAGATTTGGCAATCGATTGGGGAGTTGGACGGCTGATGCGAATGGACCGCGGCAGTTATGCAGGCATGTTTGGGCCTACGGTCGGAGATAGCGTAAGGTTGGCGGACACCGGGCTGTGGGCACAAGTGGAAGCGGATTACACGGTTTACGGGGACGAATGCAAGTTTGGTGGCGGAAAGGTGATTCGTGACGGCATGGGGCAATCGAGCCGCGCGAGGCGTGATGAAGGTGTGCTCGATACTTTGATTACCAATGCGGTCGTCATTGATCACTGGGGCATCGTCAAAGGAGATATCGGCATCAAGGACGGCGTGATTGTCGGAATCGGCAAGGCGGGCAATCCGGACATCATGGACGGCGTCCATCCCGGCATGGTGGTTGGCGCCAGCACGGAAGTGATTGCGGGTGAAGGGAAAATCGTGACGGCCGGCGGGATTGATACCCACATTCATTTCATTTGTCCCCAGCAGATCGAAACGGCGCTGTCATCGGGCATCACGACGATGATTGGCGGAGGCACGGGGCCGGCGACGGGGACGAATGCGACGACTTGCACGCCGGGCGCATGGCACATTGCGCGCATGCTGGAAGCGGCGGAGGCGTACCCGATGAACCTTGGTTTCCTGGGCAAGGGAAACGCTTCTACGCTGGAACCGCTAGCCGAGCAAATTGAAGCCGGCGCGATCGGATTGAAGCTTCACGAGGATTGGGGGACGACACCGGCCGCGATTGACGCCTGCCTGCGGGTGGCCGACCAATACGATGTCCAGGTGGCCATTCATACGGATACGTTGAACGAAGCGGGGTTCGTCGAAGATACGTTGCGGGCAATCGGCGGCAGGACGATTCATACTTATCATACGGAGGGGGCTGGCGGCGGCCATGCGCCGGATATCATCCGTGCAGCCGCCGAGAGCAACATCATCCCGTCTTCCACCAATCCGACCCGTCCGTTTACGGTAAACACGATTGAAGAGCATCTGGACATGTTGATGGTTTGCCATCATCTGGACAGCCGGATTCCCGAGGATGTGGCATTTGCCGATTCCCGGATTCGCCCCGAGACGATTGCGGCGGAAGACATTTTGCATGATCTTGGCGCATTCAGCATCATCAGTTCGGATTCCCAGGCGATGGGGCGGGTCGGGGAAGTCATCATCCGCACCTGGCAAACGGCCGACAAGATGAAACAGCAACGCGGCCCGCTTGCGGGGGATGGCGCGTACTGCGACAACAACCGGATCAAAAGGTATATTGCCAAATACACGATCAATCCGGCGATCGCACATGGCATTTCCCATCTGGTCGGATCGGTCGAACCGGGGAAATGGGCGGATCTGGTCGTCTGGTCGCCTGCCTTTTTTGGCGTAAAACCCGATCTGGTAATCAAGGGCGGGAGTATCGCCTATGCCCAGATGGGCGACCCGAACGCCTCGATCCCGACGCCCCAGCCGGTGTTTGGCCGTCCCATGTTTGCGGCATTCGGCAAGGCGAATTACAACAGTTCGATCACTTTTGTGTCCCAGGCTGCGTATGACTGCGGCATTGCGCAGCGACTTGGTTTGCGGAAACGGGTGGAGCCTGTTCGCCGTTGCCGGGGCATCGGCAAAAAAGACATGATTCACAACGACGCGACGCCCCGGATAGAGGTCGATCCGGAGACGTACGCAGTCACGGTGGACGGGGTGCCGGCCGTTTGTGAACCGGCATCGGTCGTACCGATGGCGCAGCGTTACTTTTTGTTCTGATGGGCGGCGCGCATTGGTTGTCACTGCAAATGCTGCTGGATTCGGCATTGCCGGTCGGCAGTTTCGCTCATTCCTACGGGCTGGAGACGCTGGTGCAGGACGGGGCGATCACGAATGCCGAAGACTTGCGCAGGTATATGCAGGGCATGATCCGGCATAATTGGGCTGTGTCCGACCTGATGGTCGTCAAGGCGGTTTACCGAGCGGAGGCCGAACAAGCTGGCGATTTGCCAGGGAAAGCCGGTGGCGTGCAGGAATGGGCTGTAGGGGCGTCTGAAACTGGCGTGACGCCAAAAGCTGGCGCAGCGGGAAAGAAGGCGGACGGCGTACCGGACCAAGCGGACGAATTGGCGAAACAGATGGCCGCGGGGATAGACGGTATTGACTATGCCTTTGAAGTTGAAACCAGAGTGCATCTGCAGCGCCTTGGCGCCGAAACGCGCGACGGCATTGTAAAAACCGGTCGCAGATTGCTGGCGCTGGCGCGGGAACTGTTTCCGGATGAAAGATTGGAATGGCTGGCATCCGCCGTTCATGCGCAGCGGTGCTGGGGGACGTATCCCCTCGTGTATGCGTATGTTTGCCGGATGCTGGGTGTGCCGCTGATGCAGGCCGCAGAAGGCTATTTGTACGCATGTGTGACCGCGTGCGCAGGGGCGGGGTTGCGGTTGATGGCGATTGGCCAAAGCGAAGCGCAGCGGATTGTCGCTTCCCTGCTGCCGGACATTTCGGCTGCCTGGTCGGCGGTGGAGGAGATGGACCCGATGGACGCCTACAGCGCCATGCCGATGGCCGAATTGGCGATGATGCGCCACGAGCGGCTGTACTCCCGGCTGTTCATGTCATAAATGTTGCCAAATCAAAATTGGAGGGATTGCAATGTGTCAAGGAAAAGGACATCACCATCATCATGAGTGGGAGACCCCGAAAACGGTCGGAAACCGGCCGATGCGTGTGGGCATCGGAGGGCCAGTGGGATCGGGCAAGACGAAGTTGGTTGAAAGGCTGGCGTTCGAACTCAAAAACCGGATGAACCTGGCGGTAATCACGAACGATATCTACACGAAGGAAGATGCCCGGATCTTGGTGGACACCGGCTGTCTGGCGGAAGAACGGATCATCGGGGTGGAGACCGGCGGTTGTCCGCATACGGCGATCCGTGAGGACGCTTCGATGAATTTTGAGGCGGTCGCCGAACTGGAACGCAGATTTCCGGATCTGGACTTGATCCTGATCGAAAGTGGAGGCGACAATCTGGCCGCTGCATTCAGTCCCGAGCTTGTCGATCGGTTCATCTATATCATCGATGTGGCGCAAGGAGACAAAATTCCGCGCAAGGGTGGTCCTGGCATTACCCGGAGCGACCTCCTGATCATCAACAAGACGGACCTGGCGCCGTATGTGGGTGCGAGCTTGCAGGTGATGGCCGATGATTCCCGGAAAATGAGGGGGGAACGTCCTTTTGTGATGACGAATCTGTTGGGCGGCGAAGGTCTGGACATGGTCGTGGAATGGGTGTGGAAAGAGACTGCGCATGCCTCTGCAAGTTGACGGTGCGGTCGGTCTGACGGAAGGCGGGCGGAAGATGCGTGTTTCCGCGTTGCGCGCGGTTGCGGGCTGGTCCGGCGAACGTCCCGCGCTGCTGTCTCGTTTTCATTCGTCCCCGCTCAAAATCGCCAAGTCTTTCACATGGCACGAAGAAGATCGCTGCCAACTGGCCGTGCTGCAAATGGACGTATCTCCCGGCATGCTGGAGGGCGATTGCTACGAAATCGACTGGACGGTGCAGGCCGGGGTGGCGGCGTATGTGACGAATCAGGCCTATACGCGCGTCCATCCGTGCGGGGACGGGCGGGCTTGCCTGATCCAGCGGCTTCGTCTGGAGTCGGATGCGTCGCTGGAATGGATACCTGAGCCGGTGATGCTGTTCAGGGACGCGCGATTTGTGCAGGACACCCGGATCGACCTGGCGCCGGGAGCCGTGTTCATGATGGGCGATATCGTTTCCCCGGGGAGGCTGTCCAGGGGGGAGCGTTTTGCTTATGCCGAATATGATGCCAGGCTGGAAGTGCGATTGTCCGAACGGCTCGTTCACTGCCAGCGGTTGCGCTGGGTGCCTTCGGAACTGCCTGTTAAAGCGCCCGGCTGTTTCGGCACCTACTCCCATCAGGCGTCGTTTTCGGTTTTCGGGGATCGCATCCGTCCCGCGCATCTGGCCGGCATTCGTGAAATGTTGGAGCAGGAAGGCGACGGGTTGGGCGATGTTGTCTGGGGGGCTTCGCTCACCGCGCAGTGTGGTCTGACGGTGCAGGCGGCGGGTGACGCCGCCTGGTCGTTGCAGCGGTTTGTGCTGCGCGCGTGGGATGCGGCAAGGCGGCAAGTGCTGGATTTGCCGCCAATGCGGCTGCTCAAGGAAGCGTGGATGGATTGACAGGGCCCCAATCATGCGTTAGCAACCAAAAAATGTACAAGAATGTGACATAGAAATGATGTCACATTCTTTTTTTATCCGGTAAATCATGAAAATTGCAAACATAAACGTCACTAAATATTACATAAAATGATCAAAGTATCACCAAAAAATTAAATTTTAATATTTTATGTAAGAAATATTGACGTGATATCCTAGACTGCCATATAATGGTTTCACGAACGTTTGAAGGCTGATCCGTCCGAACGTTCGGAAAATAAAGAGAAAAACAGTTGGATGAGGAGTGGAGCTATGAAAGGGAAACGGAACGGTTGGTTGAAGGGGTTGTCATTGCTTTTGGCGGCGGGGTTGATGCTCGCGGGTTGCGGTAGCGGCGGCCAGGGCACGGGGGAAAGCCCGGCAGCATCCAGTTCGGCGCCTGCATCGTCTTCCGCCGGCGCAAGCGGCGATACGGTAAAGGTCGGCATACTTCATTCGCTGAGCGGCACGATGGCGATCAGCGAGGTGACGGTAAGGGATTCCGAACTGATGGCAATCAAAGAGATCAACGCCAAAGGCGGCGTCCTCGGCAAACAGATCGAACCGATCGTCGAAGACGGTGCATCTGATTGGCCGACTTTCGCCGAAAAAGCGCGCAAGCTGCTCTCGGAAGACAAGGTGGCCACGGTTTTTGGCGGATGGACTTCCGCAAGCCGCAAGGCGATGCTGCCCGTATTCGAAGAACTGAACGGGCTGCTGTGGTATCCGGTACAGTACGAAGGGGTGGAGTCGTCCCCGAATATTTTCTACACCGGCGCCACGACGAACCAGCAAATCGTTCCGTCCGTGGATTACTTGCTGGAGCAAGGCAAGAAGAAATTTTTCCTGCTCGGTTCCGATTACGTATTCCCGAGAACGGCCAACAAGATTATCAAAATGCAGCTTGCCGCCAATGGTGCGGAGGCGGTGGCTGAAGAATATACGCCGCTGGGCCATACCGACTATTCCACCATTATTGCGAAAATCAAACAGGCAAATCCGGATGTCGTGTACAACACGCTGAACGGCGACAGCAACGTTGCCTTCTTCAAGCAACTGAAAGATGCGGGGATTTCGTCCAAGGATCTGATGACGGTATCCGTCAGCATTGCGGAAGAAGAAGTCAAGGGAATTGGCGCGGAATATCTGGTCGGCCATCAGGTGGCCTGGAATTACTACCAAACGACCGATACGCCGGAAAACAAGGCATTCGTGGAAAATTTCAAAAAGATGTATGGCGAGGACCGCGTGACGAGCGATCCGATGGAAGCGGGCTATACAGCCGTATACCTCTGGGCTGCCGCCGTGGAGAAAGCCGGATCGTTCGACGTGGACAAAGTGCGGGAAGCGGCCAAAGGCATCGAATTTGACGCGCCGGAAGGCAAAGTGAAAATTGACGGAGACAATCAGCATATCTACAAGACGGTAAGGATCGGTGAAATCCAGGCCGACGGCCAGATTACGGAACTGTGGAACTCGGGTAGTCCCGTCAAACCCGATCCGTACCTTAAAACATATCCGTGGGCGGCAGGGTTGAGCGACGAATAACACTTGCGCAAGGATGAATGGCGTGTTGGAGGAGCACCGGGTGAGCACCGGGGCTTCTCCCCGCCGACAATGAATGCCGCAGGCCGCAAGTGGCGAGAGGAATGGGGTGCTGAGGGTGGCATTGTGGATAACCCAATTATTCAACGGACTTAGCGTCAGCTCGATCCTGTTGCTCATTGCGCTCGGGCTGGCTGTCACTTTCGGATTGATGCGCGTCATCAACATGGCGCACGGCGAGTTTATCATGATCGGCAGTTATGCGGCCTATATGACGCAGCAATTTTTTCAGGCCATGTTGCCCAAAGGAGCGTTTGGCGCATTTTTTCCCTTCGCGATCCTGTTCGGATTTTTGCTCGCTTTTGCGTTCGGCTATCTATTGGAAGTGACGCTGATTCGGCATTTGTACGGACGCCCGCTCGACAGCCTGCTGGCGACCTGGGGTGTCGGGCTCATTTTGCAGCAGCTGGCGCGTTCCATCTTTGGTGCGCCCAATGTTGCGGTGGTCAGTCCGGCCTGGCTGGAGGGCGGATTGACGGTCATGACCGGCATCGTGTTGCCGTACAAGCGGCTGTTCATCATCGGGCTGGTCGTGTTGTGTCTGGTCGCGATGTACCTGTATATTTACCGGAGCAATCCGGGCAGGCGGATGCGTGCGGTCATGCAGAACCGGGAAATGGCAGCATGCCTGGGGATTTCCACCCGCAGGGTGGATGCCGTTACGTTTGCCATTGGCTCCGGCATCGCCGGCATTGCAGGCTGCGCATTGACGCTGATCGGACCGATCGGTCCGTCGATTGGCACTTACTATATCGTGGACGCCTTCATGGTCGTCGTGCTCGGCGGGGTGGGCAAACTGCTGGGCACTGTGGCGGGCGCGCTCGGCATCGGCATGTTCAACACGCTGTTTGAATGGTGGACGACCGCCTCGATTGGCAAGGTGTTGGTGTTTGTGTGCATTGTTGCCTTTTTGCAATGGAAACCGATGGGGATGTTTGCGATTCGCTCCCGTTCCCTTGATGGATAAAAGACGAAACGTTCGAAGGAAGGTGAGCGACGGTGTCGACTCCACTGGGGCTGTCCAGGCGAACCTGGACGGCAATCATCTACGCGATTGTGGTTGCTGCCTTGCTTGCGGCTCCCATGTACCTGGGAGATTTTCGGCTCAATCTGCTGGCCAAGTGCCTGGCGTTTGCGATTGTCGCGCTGGGACTCGATCTGCTGTGGGGTTATACCGGTATCTTGAGTCTTGGCCATGGCGTGTTTTTCGGATTGGGCGCCTATGCGATGGCGATGCATCTGAAGCTGGTGGCCAGCGGCGGCCGCCTGCCGGATTTCATGTCCTGGAGCGGCCTGAGCGAATTGCCGCTGTACTGGATGCCGTTCCGGAACTTCGCGTTTGCGGCATTGATGGGCATCCTGATTCCGGCTGCGCTGGCACTATTGCTGGGCTATTTTACATTCCGCAACCGTATCCGCGGCGTTTACTTTACGATATTGACCCAGGCGCTCGTCATCATTACGGTTACGCTGTTTGTCGGCCAGCAGGCCCACACCGGCGGGACCAACGGCCTGACGGGATACACGTCGCTGTTTGGCTATGATCTGAAAGATCCCGGCGTCAAAACGGCGCTCTATCTGGTGACCGTCGTGGCGCTCGTGGCGGCTTTTGCGCTCTGTTCGTTTCTTGTCCGCAGTCGCTTCGGCAAAGTGCTTCGCGCCATTCGGGACGGCGAAAATCGCACGCGGTTTCTCGGATACGACCCGGCCCAGTACCAGATGACCGCATTTGCCGTTTCCGCGGGGTTGGCCGGTCTGGCAGGCATGTTGTTCGTCCTGCATGTCGGCATCATTTCACCTTCCATGATGGCCATTGTCCCGTCTGTCGAAATGGTGCTGTGGGTGGCCATTGGCGGAAGGGGGACGCTGATCGGCGCCGTGATCGGCGCTGTGGCGATTACACAGGCCAAAAGCGAGCTTAGCGAATCGTTTCCGGACATCTGGCTGTTTTTCCTGGGCGTGCTGTTTATCATTGTGACGGTCTTTATGCCCCGCGGGCTGGCAGGCTTGTTCCGGCAGCTTCGGGAGGCGATCGCGAGGAGGAGAAATGTGCATGAAAACAAAGTCCGTTCTGTCGTGCAAAAAAGTGACGGTATCGTTTAACGGATTCAAAGCGGTAGACGGCATGGACCTGGAGCTGGCCGCCGGGGAATTGCGGTTTCTGATTGGTCCAAACGGCGCGGGCAAAACGACGATGCTGGATGCGATTTGCGGCAAAGTCCGGCCTTCGTCCGGTTCGATCCTGTTTCAGGGCAAAAACGGGACCATCGAGGTGACCAAACGCCGCGAACATGAACTGGCGCAGCTCGGCATCGGCCGAAAGTTTCAGACGCCTTCGATTTTTGCGGGTTTGACGGTGTCCGAAAATCTGGAAATCGCCATGTCCCAGCGGCGGGGTGTATTTTCCACGATCAAGGCGGTCATGAAGCAGGAGGAACGGGAGCGGATCGACGCCGAACTGGCATTGATCGGTCTGGGCGACAAACGCCACTGGCGTGCGGGCGGGCTGTCGCACGGAGAAAAGCAATGGCTGGAAATCGGCATGATGCTGCTGCAGGAACCCGAAATTTTGCTGCTTGACGAACCGGTGGCCGGAATGACCGACAAAGAAACCGAAAAAACCGGCATGCTGCTGCAGGAAATCGTCCGCAAACGGACGGTCATCGTCGTCGAGCACGACATGGAATTCGTCCGCAATTTCGCCAGCAAGGTTACGGTCATGCACGAAGGCAGGCTGCTCAAGGAAGGCACGATGAATGAAGTGCAGAACGATGAACGGGTTGCGGAAGTGTATTTGGGCAAAAGGCGGGATTATCATGCTGTCGGTTCAACAGCTTGAATCGGGATACGGCGAAAGTGTCATCCTGCGCGACGTGTCGCTTCAGGTGGAGCCGGGGCAGGTCGTGTGCCTGATGGGGCGCAACGGTGTAGGGAAAACCACGCTGATGAAAACGATCATGGGGCTGCTGAAAGCAAGAAGGGGTACCGTTTCGTTCCAGGGGCGCGATCTGACCCATGCCGCGCCGGGCGAACGCGCCAGACGGGGCATCGGTTACGTGCCCCAGGGACGGGAAATCTTTCCTCTGCTATCGGTGTATGACAATCTCCGCATCGGCCTGGAAGCGAGCCGGGATTTGGCCGCTCGCAAATCGGGCGCATTTCCGGAGGAAGCCCTGGAGAAGTTTCCCGTTCTTGCCGAAATGTACGACAGGCGCGGCGGAGATCTCAGCGGCGGCCAGCAGCAGCAACTGGCCTTTGCGCGGGCGCTTGTGGCCAGGCCGGAGCTATTGCTGCTGGATGAACCGACGGAAGGCATCCAGCCTTCCATCGTCGGGGATATCCAGGATGTCATTCGCTCCATTCGCGACGAAGGGAAGACCGCCATTTTGCTCGTTGAGCAAAGCCTCGATTTTGTCCGGAGCGTTGGTGACAGATTCTATATCATGGAAAAAGGTTCCATCGTATGGGAAGGTAACCGGGATCAACTGGACGATCCTTCGGTGATGCGATATTTGACGCTGTAAAGGCAGTGCCGGGACCGTCATGATTCCTGTTTGTCTGCCATGCGTTTGGCGAGTTCGGCAAACGGCAAGTGGGAAAAATGGTCCGTCTTGTAGACGATTTCGGTCTGCAGCGTGGCATCGTCGGATATTTTGTTGTGCCGGAACGAAAGTTTGTCAAAAAGCTTGATCAGCACCTGGGCCGTATTGGTTGCATCGTCCAGCGCCCGGTGATGCGATCCGGAAAAAGGGATTTCCAGCATCTCAAGCGCATTTTTCAAGCCGATCTGCTGGTGCTTTTCCAGTTTGAACGTATTGGACAACATTTTTTGCAGGTTGTTGTGGTTGACGATCCAATCCACCGGAATGCCCTGCTGACGGCATTCCTGCAACAATTGGCGCAAGTCGTCCGGGCCCCAGGCGCACAGAAAGTATTCCCCTGGCCCGATCCACTCGACAAATTTCTGCAGCACCGCCGGAAGCGGCTCTGCGTCGTTTACGTCCTGTTGGCTGATTCCGGTAAAACTCGTCGTATCCGCAGACAGCAACGGGACGATGACCGGTTTGACGAATGATTGGAACGTTGAAGTAATTTGGGGGACCCCGTCAGGGGTCTCCACCTTGACAGCGCCAATTTCAATGATTTCCGCGACCTGTCCCCGCTTTCTCCGCACGGACATCTCCAGATCATAAACGATATAGCGCAACACATACACCCCAGGCTTCTCTGCCAACAAAAAAGATTCGTACCCTGCTATTATAGTCCCCGGATTCAAATTTGTCAGGAAAAAAGAAGATCCCCCGCGAAATTTCACCCGGTTGACGGTAAAGCCATCCCGGACTAAAATGAGTTTACACATACGATTATCGATAATCGATAATTTGCCAAAGGACGTGATCGGATGGCAGATCTCCATACTTTGCCGTATCAGGTGCATTCCATCAGCGGCACAGTCTACTCTGCATTGAAAAGCGAAATATTGGACGGCACGCTCGCGCCGGGTACACGGCTGATCGTTACGGAAATCGCCGGACGGTTCCAGATCAGCCAGGCACCGGTGCGGGAAGCGCTTGAACGACTCAAGCAGGAAGGGCTCATTGTCGGCCAGCCGAACAAGGGATCTGTCGTTTCCAATATTACGGCCAAAGAAATTACAGATTTGTTCGTGTTGCGGGAACTGATCGAGTCGTTTGCGGTTCGCGTGTCCATGCCGCTGCTCACTAACGAGGACTTTACGCATTTGATGCGCATTTTGGGTGAAATGAATGAAGCTGTTCTGGAGCAGGATCACCTGAAAATTTTGGAAAAGGACATGGCCTTCCACGGCTATTTCTATCAAAAATGCGGCAATGGCGCAGTGCTGGATCTATGGAAGCAGATGGAGACGAAGATCATGCGTTTCATGGCCATCTCCAACCGCCATTTTTCGACGAATCGGCTGGTGGAATGGCATCTGCGCCTGATCGAAGCACTGAAGTCGGGGGATGCGGAACTTGTCGAACGGGAGTTTATCGAGCATATGCATGCCTATAAGCTGATCCCGATAGAGTAACAAGAGAAAAAAGGGGCGTTGGCGGTATGAGAGATGAATGTATGCTCACCAATGATGCGGACTTTTGGATGATGTGCCGGGACCGGGTGCTTTGCGACGGATTGTCGCGGAAACAGGCGAAGGGGCGCGATCGCGGATTTGCCGAACAGCTGGCAAGGGTAGGCATCAATCCCCGGTTTACGTTTCCGGCGGTTGCCCTGTTCGAACCTGCCGGTCATGGAGATGCGGGTGGCCAAAGCGCCGCCTCGCTGCGGTCGGCGCTGGACAAGCTGCTTCCTTCGGGTGCGGTGTCATTTGTCAACGATCGCGGACAGGTGGGATTGTTGTTCTCCTGGTGGTCATCCGGATGGATCGAGTCGCTTCACCAGCAGCTTGGCGAATCCCTTGACACGTTGCCTACCGTCGGGGTCGGCAAGCCTTGCAACCGCCTGGCCGATGCCTGGAATTCCCATGCGCAGGCGGCCGCCGCATTGCGCCACCGGTTTTATCGCGGCCTTGGCGGGGTAATCCATTTTGCCGAGGTGCCGCCGTTGCAATCGCTGCGGGCCTATCCGCTGCAAAAAGAGAAGGAACTGTTCGAACGGATGATGAAGGCGGAGGAGCCGTCCGCCATTGCCAAGGCCGTGGGCGATTTCTACAAAAGCCTGCTCAGGGAAGGACCGATTGCCGTCGACCATGTTTACGAGGTGACGATCCGGATGCTGGCCGGCATGGAAAAACGGCTGTTCCACGATGCCAAAACGCCCCAGGTCCAGATTCGCCACGAAATGAAGGCGGTCTTCAAACAGGATACGCTGAAACAAGTGGAAAACTTCGTTGCGCAATACCTGTCAGACCTGAAGGCGGAAGTCCGGTACCAGGAAAAAGAGAGTCATCGCAGCATCATCCAGAAAACGATCGGATACATGGAATCGGAATGCCAGCATGCGACTCTGGACAGTGTGGCCAAGCGGGTTTACATGACGCCGACCTATCTGAGCATGCTCTTCCGGGTCAATACCGGCAAGACGTTTATCGAACAACTGACGGATATCCGCATTAACAAGGCAAAGGAAATGCTCCGGAATACGCACCTGAAAAACTACGAAGTCGCGGAAAGAGTAGGCTACCGCGACTCCAGGTACTTCAGCCAGATTTTCAAGAAAAAAGTCGGACTTTCTCCGAGCGAATATCGCGAATCGATGATGCGCTAGAGCCGGACCTGGTGGGAAGGACCTTCTCCTTCCTGCCTTTTTGCTTCTTCCAGCTCTTCTTCCCAGTTCAGGTGCCGATAGCCGGCGGCTGCCGGATCGTTCTCGAACCATTGCAGGAAATCTTGCCAGAGCGCAAGCGGCCAATTGGAATCGATCTGTGCGGTCGAATAGACGCCCTCCCTAAGCCGGACGAAACCGAAGATGTCACGCACCTGCGATTTTTCCGCATTGACGACGACCGTTTCCGCCAGATGCGGGGGAATGAAGATGACCCCTGCGGGCGTTCCGAGCACGACATCGCCAGGCAGGCAGATGGCGCGTCCGATCCGGGCCGGCGTATTCATGCCGACCATGGTGACGTCATCGATGGCTGTCGGGTCGCTGCCCCGGTAGTACACATTGATGTTTTCGATCCGGGACAACTGCTGGTTGTCACGGATGCCGCCCCAGATGACCGCGCCGCCGCGCTTCGTTCGGGTCGAGATGGCAGTCCCCAGATTCCCCCCGATATATGTACCCTTGAAAATCTTGTCAAACATGTCCACGACCACTACGTCGTCTTCTTCCAGCTGGTCGATGACCCATTGATTGAAAAATCCGCGTCTGCCTTCCTGTTCGTGGCCATATCTCAGCAACGTTTCATGAAGGTCCGGCCGTTTGGGCACCATGACGGCCGTGACAGCACGGCCGACCATCACCTTGTCGGGATGTACGATTTTGAAATCGCCTTCGAATTGGAACATATAGCCGTTCTGCCACAAGGGTCCCCAGGCTTCCTCCAGCGTAATGTTGCGCATTCTCCGCAAAATGTCGGCGGGTACTTTCGGCCGGCCGTTCGGGAATCGTTCGCCTTTCCACAACGGTGTCAACTGGATAATGTCTTCCGCATGATCGAATTTCATCGCCATCCCCGCTTTCACTTGAATTGGTTCCGCTGTATCTGCCTCCCATTATTCCGATTTCCATCGTTATTGTACAGGCTGCGTTTTTAAGGATTTGATCCGGATAATCGTAAATTTTTCACCCCTTTGGCCGGAAGCAACATCTTGAAAATCTCACCCCTGTCTACGAATTTTTTCACCTTTTCCATTGAAAGCGATTTCGAATATAGTGATTTCAGAAAGCAGGAAAGGAGGTTCGGCACGTGCAGACCCGACGCCTGAATTCAACCCAGCTGGCTGGCTATATTTTCATTTCGCCATGGTTGCTCGGATTTTTCCTGTTGACGCTATGGCCGATCGGGCAATCGTTCTACTTGTCTTTTACGGACTATTCGCTGCTGTCTGAGCCCGTCTGGAAAGGGCTTGAAAACTATGAGCGGATTTTCGGCCAGGACGAGACGTTTGTCAAATCGCTCAAAATCACGTTTACCTACGTTTTTGTGTCGGTTCCGTTCCGGCTCGTGTTCTCGCTCCTGGTGGCGATGCTGCTGGTCAAGAGCCTGCGGGGCATGAACCTGTACCGGACGTTGATCTATTTTCCCTCACTGGTCGGAGGCAGCATTGCCGTTTCCGTATTGTGGCGGAACATGTTTGGCGTTGACGGCTACATCAACGCGATTCTCGCCTGGTTCGGCATCGAGGGAAGAGGCTGGATTTCCCATCCCGACACCGCACTCTGGACGCTTGTCGTACTGAATATCTGGCAATTCGGATCGATGATGGTCATATTCCTAGCGGGCTTGAAACAGATTCCGCAGGAATTGTATGAAGCTGCAGCGGTGGATGGAGCACGAAAAATGCAGCAGTTTTTCCGGATCACGTTGCCCATGTTGTCTCCGGTCATGCTGTTCAACATCATCCTGGGGGTGATCAACGCGTTCCAGATGTTTACGCCCGCCTATATTGTAACACCCAGACCCGGCGGACCGATGCAATCCACCTACGTTTACGCGGTGTTCCTGTATGAAAAGGCGTTTAAACATTTCCAGATGGGCTACGCGTCCGCACTTGCCTGGATCTTGCTCGTCATCGTTGCACTCTTGACGGCACTCAATTTCTTTGCCTCCCGATACTGGGTATTTTATGAGTCCGGATCGGAACGGGGAGGGCGTTGAAAATGACAGCAAGACGTTCACGATGGATTTCCCACCTGGTGCTGATCGCATTCTCGTTTATCATGATTTATCCGGTCTTATGGTGGATAGGCGCTTCGCTCAAGCCGGTGGAAGAGATGACGTTGCCGACGATCTGGCCGAAAACGCCGATGTGGGAGAATTACATCGAAGGTTGGAAATTTTCCTCCAAGTATACGTTTGGCCATTTTTTCCTCAACACGTTGCTCATGGAAGTGGCCAACGTCATTGGCGGTGTGGTGACGGCAGCGATCGTCGCCTTCGGATTCGGACGCTTGGAGTTCAAATTGCGCGGACTGTGGTTTTCGATTCTGCTGCTCACCATCATGCTGCCGACGCAAGTCACCATTGTGCCGCAGTACATCCTGTTCAACAACTTCCGCCTGACCGATAGTTATGTCCCTTTGATCTTGCCGCACTTCCTGGGCGGCGGCGCATTCTTCGTCTTCCTGCTCGTGCAGTTCATCCGGGGCATTCCGCGGGATCTGGACGAGGCGGCCAAAATCGACGGTGCTTCTGTCTACGGCATTTTTGCAAGGGTGATCTTTCCGCTGCTCAAGCCGGGACTCGTGACGGTGGGCATCTTCACCTTCATCTGGAGCTGGGATGATTTCTTCGCACAGGTGCTCTACCTGACCTCTATCGAGAAATTTACGGTATCACTGGCGCTGCGCATGTTCGTTGACCAATTTGAAATCCAGTGGGGTTATTTGCTGGCGATGTCGCTCGTATCAGTCATGCCATCCACGATCATATTTTTCCTCGCGCAAAAACATTTCGTCGAGGGAATTGCAACTACAGGCCTGAAAGGCTAGGCCAAATCCTGAGAGGAAGAAAGGGGAAGAGAACGTATGAAACGCAAAATGTTCACAGGCTTGACTGCATTGTTGTTGGCCGTAATGCTGGTGATGACCGCCTGCAGCAGCGGCAAAAGTAGCAGTAGCAGTAGCCCGAGCGCTTCGGCGTCGTCCGGCGGCTCCACCGGACAGCAGATCAATCTGTCCATCATGTGGTGGGGGCCCGATCCGCGCCACGAAGCAACCCTCAAGGCACTTGAAATTTATACGAAGCAAAATCCGAACGTCACTTTTACGCCGGAATACATGGCATGGGATGGTTTCTGGGATAAGCTGCCGACGCTTGTTGCATCGAAGTCCGTCACGGACGTGCTGCAAATGGACGCCGCCTATATCAACGAATACGTTGCCAAAGGCGTACTGGAAGATTTGTCCGATATCGATCTGACCGGGATTGTCGATCCGGCGGTCATCGAAAATCTGAAAATCGGGGGCAAGCTGTATGGCATTCCGCTCAGCCAGAACGCACAGGGCGTAGCCTTCAACAAGCCGGAACTGGAAGCGGCAGGTGTTACGCTGCCGAAGCAGAACTGGACCTGGGATGACTATTTCGCGTTCGGCCGCGAGGCGAAAAGCAAATTGCCCGCGGGCAAATACGGTATCAGCGACACGGCGAACCTGTGGGATTGGTACAACTGGTATCAAACCGGCCATGGCGAAAAACCGCTGATGAGCAGTGACGGCAAGGAGTTTACGCTCAACAAGGAACTGTTCATGAAATATCACACGACACTGGATGAACTGCGCAAAGAGAAAGTTGTTCCGCCTGCGGATCAGGTGCTGGCTTTCAAGGAAAACGACCCGACCGCCGACCCGATGGCTTCCGGCGTCGTCATGACCCGCGGTGCCACGACCGGTTCGGTGGGTGCGCTCGAACAGCTCATGCCGGGCAAAGTCGATGTCGTAAACATTCCGGTCGGACCAAGCGGCGGCGGCTGGGCGCAATCCACGATCTTCCTGGCTGTAAGCGCTGACTCCAAAAACAAGGAAGAAGCGAAAAAATTCGTCAAATGGTTCATTACCGACAAGGAAGCCGGCAGGGCGCTCGGACTGACGCGCGGCGTGCCGATCAGCCCGGAAATCTACGAGGAACTGGAGCCGACGTTGGAGCAAAAAGACAAACTGGGCAAAAAGATCTATGACGTATCCGTCGAAAAAGCGTTGCCGTTCTATGCAATCGCAGCCGGCTATACGGAATGGGTCGACACGTACAAGGCGACGATGGAAGCCGTCATGTTTGGCCAAACCACCATTGAAGCCGCCTATGAAAAATTGAATCAGCTTGGCCAGGAAATCGCCAAGAGGAACCAAAACCAATAAGCGCGTCTTACCGGCATTACAGGCGCGGAGCCGCCACCTGCATCGGCAGGTGGCGGCTTCGCTGTCCGCTACATCAAAGGATTGATGGAGGCTGCCGTCAAGGAATGCCGGCGGCGCTAGCCATTGGCGGAAACGCGGCTATTGCTAACCAAACTGGCGCGTCTGTAAGATAAGAGAAAGGTTGTTGAGGGGGAAGATTGGGCATGGCGGCAATGAGACTGGCAGCCAGGCTGCTGCTGATTGGCGGTATCCTTGCGGCACTTCTGGCTGGTTGCGGCGTAACCATGACCGCTAGTCCGGATGCGGTCATGCGGACCGGGCAGGCGGATGAACGGATCAGGCTGACCATCTGGCACAACTGGGTCGGCCAGGACGGCAAAGCGATCGCCATGCGTGAAATTTTGAACCAGTTCCGCGCCAATCGGCCCGATGTGCTGCTTGTCGATGAAGGCATGGCAACCGATGCTTTCCGGACGCGGCTCAGAACGGTGGCAGCCGCTGACGAAATCCCCGACTTGTTTGTCATGTTTCCCTATACCATGACCCGGGAATTGGCGACCGCAAATCTGATCCAGCCGGTTGATGATTTCCTGGAACGCTACCCGGGGTGGAAAGAAGGTTTTTTGCCGGGTACACTGGACGGGTATACGATTGACGGGCAAATCTATGCGGTGCCGATGAATTTGGCGCCTACTTCCCTGATCTACTACAACCAGGCCATTTTCGACCAATACGGCGTCAAAGTACCGACAACATGGAATGAGTGGCTCGACGCCATACGCATCTTCAATGAGCATGGCGTCATACCGATCGCTTTGGGCAACAAGGCCAATTGGGTCGTGCAATCGACGATCTTCAGCACGCTGGCGGATCGGGTAACCGGTTCGGAATGGTTTTACAAGGCGGTTGCCCAGGATGGCGCCCGTTTTACCGATCCGGTTTTCATCGACGCTTTGCGCCTGTTGCAGCAATTGAATGAAGCCAAACCGTTTCAGGACAATTACCGCAGTCTGGACGAGAACCAGATGGCGCAGCTATATTTTGAAGGCAAGGCGGCCTCGTTCATCAATGGCGGATGGGCCACCTCCAACATCGTCAAAAACGCGCCCAAAGATGTGCTGGATCATACCCATATTACGATATTGCCCCCGATCGAGGGTGGACAGGGCATGCCGAATGCGATATCCGGCGTCGTCGGTACGGGTCTGGGGGTCAGCAGCCGGCTGGAAGGGGCCAGGCGGGAAGCGGCGCTGGAACTGTTTTATGCGCTTTCCGGACCTTCGGGACAGCAGGCGACATTGGAGAGCAGCACGCTGATCAGTTTCCGGATGGAGCCGGACAAAGAGAAAGCGCATCCATTGTTCCTGGAATTGCACGAACTGGTGCAGAGAACGCCGCTGGGCCCCGTCTATGATGTCCATCTGAGCCCCGAGGCAACGGTTGTCATCAATGAAGGCTTGCAAGAATTGCTGTTGGGCGGCGATCCGTACGCCATTGCGGCCCGGTTGCAGGAGACGCAGGCGGCTGCCGTCGCCAGAGGTGCGCCATGAACGGGTTGCGGCGTTGGCTCGGTTCTTCGCTGCAGCGGAAACTATCGACAATCATGCTCGTGTCCACCCTGTTGCCGCTGCTGTCGCTTGGCATTTTTACCTATCAAATCTCGTCCAACATGACCAAGGAAAAAAGCGACCAGGCCGTGATCGATACGCTCCGGCGCATGCATGCCACGCTAAGGTTTATCATCAGCGACGTGGAGAACATTTCCGTGGCCCTGATCGGGCAGCGGGACATCCAGCAATATCTGGTTGGCACAGACGACCACGAGGAAGTCCGGACCCGGATTCTCGCATTCATGAGTACGCTGGCCAGTTACAAATCCTATATTTCGAACATCACCATATTTCCGTTGAGGGAAGAAGAGTATCTGTCAACGGCGACCATCTACCAATCGGACCTTGCCCAGGTCGCCAATGTCGGCAATGTGCAGGAGAAAACATGGACAAGCGTCTATTCCGTCTACGATTATGCAGGGCTGCATCGCGTATTTTCGTTCATACGCCCAATCCGCAACGTTTACGCGTTTGACGCAACGATCGGCTGGCTGGCAATCAGTCTGGACGAAGATGCATTGTCCCGGAATTGGTCCGATTCCCACCTGGCGGACGGCCAGGGACAGGTTGCATTGCTGGACCAGCATGGCATTGTGCTTTCCTCCACCGAAAAAACCTGGCTCAAGCAGCCGTTTGACCAGGTATATCCGGGCGCATTCGAGGCGATTCAGGCCGGCAAGCAAGGTGAGATCGTCGTCGGCAATCCCGGGGGCAAACGCACCATCCTGTTCGTCCGGGACCCGGATACCGACTGGACGTTTGTCGGCGCGATTCCCTATGATTTTTACCGGTCGCAAAGTGACTATATCCTGCAATTGACGGCTGCCGTCGTAGCCGTCACGCTGCTGATTCTGGCGGCATCCGTGCTGTTCGTCGTATATCGCGTCACCAATCCCCTCCGGGTGCTCACCCGGCTGTTGACCAAAGTGAACCCTGATGAGATCATGCCGTTCTACCAGGCTTCATCCGACGATGAAATCGGCAAACTGGCAGCCAGCTACAATATGCTCGGTTCGCATATCAAAACGCTGAAGGAACAACTGATTCGCCAGGAAGCTCGCAAAAAAGAGGCGGACATCCGTGCGCTGCAAGCGCAGATCAACCCGCATTTTCTCTACAATACGCTTTCATCGGTTCATTGGATGGCGCTCATGCGGGACGAGAAACAAATCGCCGCGATGGTCGGCGCGTTGAGCGATTTTTTGCAGTTCAGCCTGAACAAGGGAAATGATTACTGTCCGGTCCGGCAAGAAATGGCGCACATTCGCAACTACATGCAAATCCAGCAGATCCGTTATCCGGATCAATTCGAATTCGACCTGATCGCAGACCCGCAATTGCTGGACAAGTGGATGCTGAAACTGCTGCTGCAGCCGCTGATCGAAAACGCCATGATCCATGGCATCCTGAAAAAGAAACAAAAGGGACGGATTACGGTTATCATCCAGAGCAAAGGCAATATGATGCACGTGCTGGTCATGGACGATGGCGCAGGCATGGATGGCCATCGGCTGCAACAATTGCGGCAGGTGCTGGCGCGCGCCGGAGACGATGTCGAGCTTTCGTCCGAAACGGGTTCCGGTTACGGATTGCGCAATGTTGCCGAACGGCTCTTCCTGCACTACGGTCCGGATGCGACATTGGAAGTCGACAGCAGGCCCAATGAAGGAACGCAATTTTCCTTTACCATTCCGATCTTGGAGGGATTCGGTGAAAATATTGATCGCAGATGACGAAGTGATTATCCGTACCGGTCTGTCCCGGGTCATCAAGTGGGAGGAGCTCGGTCTGACGCTGCTGGAGCCTGCTGCATCGGCGGAAGAAGCGCTTGAGCGCATTGACGCGGAAAAACCGGACATTTTGCTGACGGATATTCGCATGTCGGGCATGACGGGTCTCGAACTGGCGGAGGAAGCGCGAAAACGGCTGCCCCTTCTGGAAGTGATCATCCTGACCGGCTATGACGACTTTGTCTATACCCAGCAGGCGATCCGGCAAAACGTCTCCGATTATCTGCTCAAGACGAGCAAACCGGAAGAAATCATCCGGACGGTGCTGAAAGCCAAACAGCGCGCGGAAGAAAAAAGACATTCGCTCAGCCGCGAATACCAGATCCGGCAAGAGGAGCGAAACCGCAAGCTCATGGATTGGATCGTGCGCGGCGATCCGCTTGCGGCACAGGCGGATTGGCTGCCGGAAAGTCCGGGTGGAAAATGGCAAGTGCTCATTGTGGAACCGGATGGCTGGGGACAATCCGCTCGCGAACTGTCCCTGCTGCAATTTGCGGTTAATAATGCGCTCCGGGAGGTGCTGACGCCCGTAAGTTTCGTTGCCGACCACCGCATCGTCGCCATCGTGCCGGCACTGGCCGGCGAACAGGCGCAGGCCCTTCGCAGCAAAACGTTTGTGCAGTTGGAGCGACTGCTCAAATGCAACCTCGTCGCGGCGGGAGGCACGCATACGGCGCGACCCGAAGAACTGCACCAATCCTATGAAACCGCGCTGGAAGCCTTGTCGTACAAAGTCCTGATGAAAACAAACGTATGGGAATATGCGGACATTCGCAGCCGGAAGGGCGGCAAGGCGGTGTGCACGGATGAAGAGGAACGGGAACTGTGCGCCATTTTGCTGGATGATGATCCGCTAGCGCTGCAGCGATGGGTGCAGCGGTATATCTCGGCGCTGCTGGCGGATGAAGAAGCGACGCCGCATACGCTGGAAGCTTCGCTGCAATCTGTCGTGCTGGCCGCACACCGCTGGTTGGACCGGGTGCTGTCGGCGATCGGCAAAAAAACAGCCGGAGAGCCGGCCATTGCACCGATCCGATTTCACGAGGATTTGATCTTGCAGGACGGGTTGTTCAAGCATTTGCTGGACGTGATGAAGTGTTATCGCAATCTATCCGCTGACGGCAAAGTTTCGCATGTCATGAAAGCGATCGTCTATATCGAGGAGCATGTCGGAAAGGAAACCGGTCTGGCGCAGGTTGCCGCACACGTGCATCTTCATCCCAACCATCTGAGCGACCTGTTCAAAAAGGAAACCGGCATGAAATTCGTCGATTTCGTGACCCAGACCAAAATGCAAAAAGCAATGGAACTGCTGGCCACCTCCCCGGCCAAAATCAACGAGGTTGCGGGGCTTGTCGGGTATGATGACGTGAAGTATTTCAGCCAGACGTTCAAGAAATTTACGGGAATGACACCCAGCCAGTATCGGGAGCAACAGGTGGCCCGGTCTGAATGAGACCTGGGCCAAAGCCGCTATTCTGCTGCAGAGAAGCGGTACCATGATGCAGAAAAGCCGCTATCAAGCTGCAGAAACGGGATTTCGTGCCTGCAGTAATGGCGAGGCGGCTTTTTTGTTTTTGTCTGCATCGCGATGGCTGTTGCGAAAGTTATCTACTTTCAGCGAAAATAAAGCTGAGGCGTTCAGACTTCCATTTTCGGGTGAACCCGATTGACAGCTGGGTGAGTGACAAACATGCGAGCGATCGTGTTGGACGACGAACCGTTGATCGCGGATCATATTGCACGTCTATTGGCCAATTCCGGGCATGAGGTGACCGGGTGTTTTTCCAATCCGTTCGAGGCGCTGGAAGCCGTCAGATCGCGGCGACCGGATGTGCTGTTTCTGGATATTTCCATGCCGGGAATGAGCGGACTGGAATTGGCCGAGCGCATCTACGAAGATGATCTCGACACGGAAGTGGTGTTTGTCACCGCTTACAACCAATTTGCAATCGAAGCCTTTCGGGTAAATGCAATCGATTATTTGTTGAAACCGGTCATGGAAAAAGATGTTGCACGCACGCTGGAGCGAATCGGGAGAAGGTTGCGGCAACGCGCTGCAATTGCCAGCCAATATGCAGATAGCGGCCTGCATCCGCAAATGACGGTCTCCCTGTTCGGCAAATTTGCCGCTCATGCCGGAGACGGCACGGAACCGATCCGCTGGGTTACGTCCAAATGTGCGGAGTTGTTTGCATATATACTTCTGCAACATGGGGACAAGGAAGTGACCAAATGGCAGCTGTTTGAGGCCCTTTGGCAAAACAAGGATGCGGAAAAGGCGGACATCAATCTGCGCAGCACGGTGAGCAGGATCAATCGGACGCTGCGGGAATGGCAGACCGGACTGGCGCTTGTGTCGGTCAGAAACGGGTACCGGCTGACGGCAACTGGCCCGATGCCCGTTGTCGATGCGGACCAACTCGAACGTTTCGCCCTGGATGTGGTGCAGGTGGGGCCGGATAACCGGTCCGATGTCGAACAGCTTCTCTTTCGATGCCATGCCCCGTTGTTGCAGGAATTCAGCAGCGAAGCTTCGATGCTGGCATACGCGAAGCTCGATGCCGGCGAATGTCCCGATCGGACATGTTTGGTCTGTGCAATTTCCTTGTTTGGTGCAACGGCATATGATTGCTGTCGCCTGATGTAACCACACAGATTTTGTGGGTATGGGCCAGTCCCGGGTTGCACATCTGCCGAAATCAGTTTCAGATTCGCATGTGATCTGGTTTTCATTCTGGATGATTTCGTGATTTGACTCCGTTCGGGATGTACACTGGTTTGTCCATAGAGCATGCATAATGCCGGGTTCGGACAAAATTGACCGTTAGCGGTGGTTTTGTAGCTTTTTTCCCTATTTAATGGTCATAAATTTCCATTAGCGCCTCATTTCAACGAAAAATGTGCAATTTTTGAATTTAACGGTCGCAAATGACCATTATATTGGGATATTTCCCGGTTTTTGATTGTAATGGACATTTATGTCCGATTCGCAACGCAGCTATCACAGCGAGTTCACTTCATGCTCAGTTGACGACCACCTGATAACTGCGATACCGTTGTTGCTCATTGTGGACGCGAAACAGATTCCTTTCGACCAACTTGTTCAGAATGCGTCTGGCTTGACGGTCGGAACGCTTGAGGTGCAGGGCAAGTTCGCCGGAATGGAAGAGGCGGATGCGTCCCCGGGCAAATTTCAATGTTTCTTCCTCAATCCAGCTAAGCGAATGGGTGTTGGTTGTCGTCACAAACTTGCCGATGAATGCCAATACGATCTGCTTGATGATCTCCGGTTCTTCTTCGATGGACAGATACGCGATGGGCAAAAAAATCCAGTCGTCCATGACAAGGTAGGATTGTTTCTTGCACAAATCCCGAAATCGCAAAGCTTCGATATCTCTGGCATGGGAGCGGTAACCGTGGATTTCGATGCAACCTTTTGCCCCGCCTGGCAAGTAGGCGAGATCCAGATATCGGTATTTGCCCCCATAGTCCCGAATCTCCCATTCCAGATACAAATGCTCAAAATGGCCTGCAACCGGATACCAGATCGTTTTCAAAAACGTTTTGGTCGCATGTCCGATTTCGTTTTGAAGCAATTCTCGTCTTCTTGGATTTTGTTCGGCCGCTAGCTGTTTTTCCAACCATTGATTCAACTTTTTTTCGAAACCTTTGCTACTCATGCGAATCCCGCCTTTCCTTGAAAATAAAAAACGCCTTGATCCGGAATCATCCGCGATTCCATTGGATCAAAGCGGCATGTGCTTCATACCGTCATGGCCACGAAATTGAGCAACTGCGCTGTTGCACATGGCAATTTGGGCATTGTAATTATTGCCAGATATTGATTTCAAGTTTAATCCAAATGACGTGAGTTTACAATCCTTCAGACGTGGACATTTTTGACCGTTAAAGACGAATATGGTGATTTTGGATTTTCTTGCAGTCAGAAATGTCCATTAGCGGTCCGTTTCAACAAAAAAGTTGCGATTTCCGCTTCCAATGGACAAAATTGTCCGTCAAAAAATGAAATGATGGGCAACTTTGCTTCTAACGGACAATTTTGTCCGATTCAACCGACCAGTGGAGATCATTGTCACGCGCCAGCTCCAGCAAACGAGTCAGCCTTGCAAACAAACACTGGCTCCCCAACCGAGATCAATCCCGCAACAGACAGTCAAAACTCCGAAAACGGCCCCAGTCTCCAAAGGCGGACTCTAGCTTCGAAAACGGCCCCAGTCTCCAAAGGCGGACTCTAGCTTCGAAAACGGCCCCAGTCTCCAAAGCCGGACCTTAGCTCCACAAACGGTCTGAACTCCAGTAATGGTTCCATTCGTCCGTAGGCTCCCAGATGCCCGGGATTTCCGGGTGCAGGTGCTGGGCGATTACTTCGTCGTTCAGCTCTTCGATGCCGAGGCCCGGCGCATCGACGATTTGCAGGAAGCCGTTCTGCACGAGCGGTTTCGGCAAACGGCTGCCGATGACCAGATCGTCCCACCAGTCGATGCCGACCGAGTGGTATTCCAGCGCAATGAAGTTTTCCGTCGCTGCTGCCACGTGTGCTGCCGCAAGGCAGGCGATCGGGCTTTCCGCCATGTGAATCGCCATGCTGACACCGTAATCCTGTGCCATGTCGCCGATTTTCTTCGTTTCCAGGATGCCGCCGGCCGTCAGCACATCCGGATGGATGACGGATACGCCGCCGGCTTCGAGCAGCGGCCGGAAATTTTCTTTCAGATAGATGTCTTCACCCGTACAGATCGGCGTCGTGACCGATCGCGCAAGCCGCACATATTGATCGGTATATTGCCAGGGGATCATGTCTTCCATCCACGCCAGGTTGTATTTGTCCACGCGGCGTCCCAGCTTGATGCAGTCTTCAACCCCGATGTGGCCGAAATGGTCGATGGCCAGCGGCACTTCATAGCCGATGATGGAACGGACTTCCGCCACGTATTGCTCGAGCATGTCCAGGCCTTTTTCCGTGATATGGATGCCGGTGAACGGATGGGCGATGTTGAATATGTCGTAGTGCCGGTTGCGCAGCGCCCGCAATTCTTCTTCGGTGTAATTGTGGTTTTTCCGTCCTTGCCAGGCGCGGGATACTTCCCGCATCTCTTCCAGAAAGCCGAGCGGTGCGCTCAGTGTGCCCGGTTCGTGTATGATCTGGCCAATGCCCAGGTCCATCTTCAAAAACGTAAAACCTTGCTCCATGCGCTGTTTCAAAGCTTTGCCCATCGCAATGCCCGTATCTTTGCCCACAACGTCCGTATCGCAATACATGCGAATGCGGTCGCGGAATTTGCCGCCCAACATTTGATAAACGGGAACCCCGTAAGCTTTGCCAGCCAAATCCCACAACGCGAGCTCAATGCCGCAGACGCCGCCGCCCTGGCGGGCATGGTGGCCGAATTGCTTGATCCGGCGAAACAGCTTGTCGACATTGCACGGGTTTTCGCCCAATAGCCGTCCCTTGAGCATCTGGGCATACACTTTGTCTGCGCCATCCCGCACTTCGCCGAATCCGACCAGCCCCTGGTTGGTATAAACTTTGATCAGGCTGGAATGGAACGGTCCACCGACAATATCCGCAAATCGGATATCGGTAATTTTCAGTTCGGATGGAGAGGAATACGTGTTGACATGCGCCAGCGTTTCTTCGTAAGTATGTTCCTGCGCCATTTCGGGCATCCCCTTTTCTGTTATTAAAGAAGCATGCTACCGCCGTCCAGACGGATGGCGGAACCGGTCATGAATTGGCATTCGTCCGATACGATATAGCAGACCAGCGATGCGACATCGGAAGGCAATCCCCGGCGTCCCAACGGAAACTTGGCCGTGATCGGCTTCGGATTGCGGTCGATTCTTTCTTTTTCTTCGGGCGTATAGAAAGGTCTGGTTTCCGGCGAACTTTTCAACCCGACATCGACGGCTCCCGGTTCGATCATGTTGACGGTGATGTTGTATTTGGCCAGTTCGATTGCACTTTCCCGCCCCAGCATGCGGATGCCGCCTTTGGTCATCGCGTAGACGGGATCAAAATCGGTCGCCCGCTTGGCATGGACGGATGATATGATCACGATGCGGCCGCCGCCTCGCTGTTTCATATGGGGAACCGCTGCCTGAATGCATTGCCAGTAACCTTTCAGGTTGGTATTCATCATCCGGTCAAACAGATCACCGGTGTATTCCAGGAACGGTATGTTCAACTGCAGCGCAGCGTTGTTGACGAGAATATCCAGTCCGCCAAAATGTTGCACCGTCTGCTGCATCATGCGCTGGATGTCTTGCGCGTTGGATACGTCCGCCTGAACGAGAACGGCTTCACCGCCTTCCGCTTCGATTTGGCGTTTCGTTTCCAGTGCGCCGCTGTCGCTCCGGTTGTAGTGGACGGCGACACGAGCGCCGCGTTTGCCCAATTCCACGGCGATTCCCCGGCCGATGCCGGTACCCGCACCGGTAACCAGGGCGATTTTGCCATTCAGCTTCAAATAACATCCCCTCCCGCGCTACGTGTTTTCATCTTCTGGTGAGATTACGGTTTCTTCATCATCTGGTCGAGGTTACGGTTTCTTCTGGTGTCATGATTACGGTTTCTTCGTCTTGTGGTCGAGATAATGGTTGAGAAAACCGCCATCCAGACGAATGTCTGCGCCGTTCAGATAGCGGGCCCCGTCGCCTGCAACAAAGACGACAAGTTCTGCGAGGTCGTCCCAGGAACCGAGTATGGCGTTCGGCACCTTGTATTCGTAATCTTCATAAAGGAAGGAAATGTCGCTATGGAATGTTGCGTCGTCACCAGGCAGCGGTCCCATCTGGATGTAATTGACATTGATGCCGAAACGGCCGAGCGCCAGCGACGCTTCACGTGACAGCATTTGCACCGCACCCATGGCGACACTGTACGCAAAGGTGCTGCCCGTCGGCTTCTCCGCATGGATCGAGCCGACAAACACGATGCGGCCCGTGCCGCGGGTAGTCATGCGAGCACCAACTGCCTGCGCGCAAATGAAGGCTGACTTGGCATTGGCGCGCAATATCGCGTCAAATAGCCGTTCTTCACCGGCTTCGACGGATATCGGTGCGACAAACTTGCGATTATGTACCAACACCCCGACCCCGCCCAGCTGTTGTTCGGCCTGATCCAGATGCCGGCTGACATCCGCGTGATCGCACAAATCGATATTGCAGACGTACGTACGCGTCCCCCTTGCATGCAACTGTTGCAGTTCGGAAGCGATGCCGGCACCGCCTGAATCACTGTTGAGCAGCAGACTGGCGCCTTCATCCGCCAATCGGCGCATCAGCGCTTTCCCGGAGGGGCTATCTGCGTCCGTCAAAAAAACGACCTGGTCTCGCAGTTTCATAAATACCTCCTTTGACGAAGTACGGAATCATTTCCCGATCTATTTTCATCTTACAAATTCGGCTGTACGGAAGCGATACCGTAAATTTACGATTTTGTTTAATTTTTTTGGTTTGGTTGCCTGCCGGTTTTCCTGTTCAGTGAAGAGAGGCACCGATATAATGATAGATAACGTCTCTATCGTGATGAAAAGCGTCTTGCAGGGGAGGAACCGCAAAAATTGTGGCTCGCTGGATTCGGTGAAAATGTATGCCGGGGCATGCGGCAACTTGTCCGTGAATGGCGTCTGCCCGTCCTGCTGGCCCGGGAAATGGCGGATGGACCCGAACCAACGCCGGCAGCGGATGTTCCGGCCGGGGAGCCGATCCTGGAGGCCAATCGGGATTTTCATCTCATCGGCAGCATTGGGGATGCGGACAAGGCTGTTCAAATTGTGTGCATGACGCTGCGGATGCAAGCGGGAGCCGCCAGACCGACTCGCGCGCAACTGGCGGCAATGGCGCGGGGGATATGCCGCCAATTGGCCGGCCGGCCGGTGCTGGCTGCTTTCCAATATGGCCGGCATCTGTCGCTTGCGTTTGTGGAACCAGCCGGCAACCGGCATGCATCCTGTCCGCTGAAAGTGTCCCTGATGCGGGACATTTCGCTTGATCGTCCTCTTCCGGCGCACAGGCGCTGGCTGGAATCGTTGAAGTATACCGGACCGCAACAGGATGGCGCGGATGATGCCGCTGGCCATCAGCATCTGAAAACCGTGTTCAGCGCCGCCTATTGGCGCAAATCATTCATGGATGCCTGGCACAGATGGTTGGCGGAGAGCGGCAATCGGGATGAACGCTTGATCCGTTTGGCAATCCGGCAAATTGCGACCTGGTTGACCAGGGAAGCTTGTGCTGTGCCTGCACATCGCGACTTGCTGCATGGGCAACTGGACAGGTGGTTTTCCCGGTGGATGCCCGGTCAGGCGGAGGGGGACGAGCCTTGCGGGGAATCGCTGCAAACGCTGCTGGTCCGGTTCCCGTGCACGCTGGAGGAAAATACGCCGCTGGTAGCCGATGCCGCGCTTGACCCGGAAATTATGGGAGCGGTTTTTGAACATTGGCTGGCATCCGGCCAATCGGCGACAAGTCGAAACGCTCGGATATCGACCGGATCTTTTTATACACCCAAGGTGATCGTTGGCGGCATGGTTGAGCGGGCACTGGCTGCCTATCTGAAGGAGCGGCTGCCCGGTGATGATGCAGCAAGGGAGCGGCAGCTTGCGATGCTGTTGTCCGGGGAGGACGTGGAGGACCGGGAGGATGGGCTTCCCCCGGGGGACCGGCAATGGGCCGGGCAGATCGTCCGGCTGCTGGATGCCTGCAAAATTTTCGATCCCGCTTGCGGCTCGGGGGCCTTCCTGATCGGCGCGCTTCATGTCATGACTGCCCTCCTGCGCAAGCTGGACCCGCACAACGTGTACTGGAAACAGCAACAATTGTCCAGGGCCGCACAACTGGAAGATGCGGCAGCCCGCGCCATGGCCATGCGCGAAATAGAGGATGCGTTTGCCTGTCCCGCACCGGATTATGCGCGCAAACGCTTTTTGATCCAACACTGTCTCTATGGCGTTGACATTCAACCGCTCGCGGTACAAATTTGCAAGTTGCGGCTGATGTTGTCGCTGCTGGCCGAACGGCACCGCCATAAGTGGCAACCGGATGGCGATCTGCCTTCGTTCGCCGAACCGGAGGCGCAAGTCGTGGCAGCCAATGCGCTGGTGGCGCTGGATATGCCGGAGCCGGGCTGGAACCTGGGAGCCGAATGGCAGGCAATTGCGGCCGAGCGCCACATGATCCGCCGCCGGCTGCGGGACGCCGACGAGTTGGCACAGGTGTGCAAGCTGCGCGAAGATGAGCGTGCGCTGCGCAGCAAGCTGGCCGATCAACTCAAACAGCAGGGGTGGCGGGATGCGTCGGTGCGGCAACTCATCGAATGGGAACCCGATGATCCGCACCGGGCCGCCTCATTTTTCGACAAAACCTGGATGTTCAACCTCCGGGAAGGTTTCGATATCGTGATCGGCAACCCGCCATATCTGGGTGAACGCAAAAACAAACCGCATTTCCTGGCGGTGCAGCAAAGTCCGTTGGGTCGGTATTATTTGGGAAGGATGGACTATTTTTATTTCTTTTTCCACCTTGCCATTGATTTGCTGGCGGAAGGCGGTGTCGGCGCCTTCCTGACAACCAACTATTTCCCGACGGCGCTTGGCGCCAGGAAGTTGCGCACGGATTTGAAAAATCGCACGACGCTGCTCGAACTGATCGATTTCCATGAAACGAAAATCTTCGAGGGCGCAGCCGGCCAGCACAATCTGATTACCGTGTTCCGGCGGGGCAAGCGGCCGGCGGCCGCCAAAGTCAAACACATCCATGAGACCGGCGTATTGACGGAGGAGCAACTGGCGAATGTGCTGCGGTCGCCCGAAGGCGAGTTGCGGCTGGCCCAGGACGAACTGTGGGACGGGGAGGAAAATTATCTCCGCCTGTCGGGAATATCCGGCAAGTCTGCCCCGATCAATCTGGCGCTGGATCTGCTGAAGGAGGCGGCGACGGACGTGCTGGGCAACATCTGCCGGCCGTTGATCGGCCTGGAATCAAGCCTGGACAGCGTCTATGTGGCGGATCGCGATTTTTGGGCGCAAACGTTGCAGGATGAGCGGGAATGGGAGCACGTCAAACCTTTTTTCAAAAACTCCGATATTGCTCGTTACCGGGCGTCGCATGACACCAATCGGTTTATTTTGTATTTGCACGAGGGAATTCCGGACATCACCGCCCTGCCGGGCATCTACCGCCATTTGCTGGCCAACAGGCCGCTCATCGAAAACCGCAAGGGGGCAAATCTGCGTGGCGCTTACCGCCGCGGCAACTGGTGGGTGCTGAACACGCCGCGGCTGGACATGGATTTCGAAGACGAAAAAATCGTGACCCCCTATCGCAGCCGGACGAACCGGTTCGCGATCGTGCGAGAACCGTGGTACGCGTCCCGGGATGTCTATTATATCGTCAAGCGCAAGCCGGACGTGTCCCTGTCTTACATATTGGCGCTGCTGAATTCAACTTTGTATTACCAATGGCTGTATCATCGGGGCAAACGAAAGGGCGACATGCTGGAACTGTATGCGAAGCCGCTGAAAGAGATTCCCGTCAGGGAAGTGGACCCTGCCGCACAGCAGCCGTTCATCCGGCTGGCTGAACTGGCGACGCATGCGGCGGCGCACGAACCGGACAAGTTGCCGGTGGTGGAAATGGTGATTGACGCGCTGGTGTTCGATCTCGTTTTCGGTAACCACATGAAGGCGCGCGGTCTGGAGACGACACCCTGGATCGTCGCGGATTTGCATGCGGTGATTGGCGATCGGGATCTGGCCGCATTCGGGCCACGGGCGCAAAGAGAGATGCTTGCTGCGCTGTGCGGCAGGTGGACGGATCGGGAAGGCGAAGTGGCCGGACGGATCCGTTGCTATGCGGAGCGAAGTCCGGAACTGCTTGGTCCGATTCTGAATTCGAGTCCCGGGAGGGAATGGCTGTGAAATTGTTTCATACGGCTGACTGGCATCTGGGCAAGCTGCTCCACAACGTCTACATGACGGAAGACCAGCGGCATGTGCTGATGCAGTTTGCGGATGCCGTCGCCGCGGAGAAGCCCGATGCGGTCATCATTGCGGGCGATCTGTACGATCGGGCTGTCCCGCCTGCGGAGGCGGTGGATCTGCTTGATGATATTTTGCGGACGATCGTGCTTGATCTGCGGACGCCGGTTTTGGCTATCGCCGGAAACCACGACAGCCCGAGCCGCCTGCAATTCGGGAGCCATATCATGAAGGCGGCCGGCTGTCACATTGCCGGTGAATTCCAATATCCGTTCGAAGCTGTGACGCTGTACGACGAGCACGGTCCCGTCCATTTTTATCTGGTGCCCTATGCCGATCCGGCAGTCGTGCGTCACCGGCTGGAAGACGAGACGATCCGCAGCCATGATGATGCCATGAAAGCGATCATCGACCGCATCAAGGAAACGATGCAACCGGATGCGCGCCACGTATTGGTCGGCCATGCGTTTGTGACGCCGCATGGCGAGGCGCAGCGCAACACGAGCGACGCCGAGCGCCCGCTTGCCATCGGTGGCGCAGAACATGTGAGCGCTGAACATTTCGCTGTTTTCCAATATACGGCGCTTGGCCATTTGCACCAGGCGCATCACGTTGGTCATGAAACGATCCGCTATGCCGGTTCGCCGCTCAAATATTCGATTTCCGAAGAATTTCACCAGAAAGGATTTCTGGTTGTCGAGCTGGATGCGCAAGGCGTGGTTGCCGTCGAGAAACGTCCGCTGGTTCCGCGGCGCGATGTGCGCACCGTCGAAGGCCGAATCGCGGACATCGAACGCGGGGAGAAGAGCGAGGATTATGTATTTGTTCGTCTGCTGGACGAGCAGCCGGTCATTTCTCCGATGGCCCGGGTGCGCGCCGTATATCCCAATGCGATGCATGTCGAACGGCAGCCGGCGCTTCAGCAATGGACCGGCGGGACGGAAATCGCCGCTGCCGCTGAGCGCGCAGGGGCGGACATGCTGACGCTTTTCCGGACGTTTTATCTGGATGCCAAGGGGCAGATGCCTACCGCAGAAACGGAACAGCTGTTTCTGGAAGCGATGCGGGACGTTGAACGGGAGGAAGGTGAACGGCATGAGGCCGATCAGGCTGATGATGACGGCGTTCGGACCGTATAAGGACAAGGAAACGATTGACTTTGGCGCTTTGAACGGCCATCGGCTGTTTCTCATCTCCGGCAATACGGGCGCAGGCAAAACATCAATTTTCGACGCGATCTGTTTTGCCTTGTACGGCGAAGCCAGCGGTTCAGACCGGAACGAAGCCGTCATGCTCCGCAGCCAGTTTGCCGATGATGACGTGCATACGTCGGTGGAATTCGAATTTGAGCTGAAGCAGCGCACGTATCGCATTTTCCGGCAATTGCCGCATGTGAAGGCAGGCAACAAAACGGCCACTGGCGAACGGTATGAATTCGTCGAAACGACAGGCGGTCGGGAAACGATGATGGTGGATCGCAATCACGTCCGGCAAATCAATGAGCGCATCGTTCGCCTGATCGGTCTGACCAAAGACCAGTTCAGCCAAATTGTCATGCTGCCGCAGGGCGAATTTCGCAAGCTGCTGACATCGGATACGGAAAACAAGGAACAGATTTTGCGCAAAATTTTTCGGACCCATCTGTACCGGCTTGTTGCCGAATCGCTCAACAACAGGCGCAAAGCCGCACAGGCGGAGTGGGAACTGGCCAGACGCGAACTGGAGGCGCAAATGTACAACCTGAGAATGGCTCTGCAGGATCGGGAACATTCGCCGCTTCAAATGCTGTTTGCGCAGGAGCATTACAACACGGTGCAGGTGCTGGAGGCGTTGGATGCGGAAACAGCCGATCGCAGGCAGGAACTGGCCGCATGCGAACGGCGATTGGGCGCGCAGACGCAGCAGCTCAAGTCGCTGGTGGAACAGTTCCATCATGCATCCCGGTTGTCCAGCCTGTTTGATGCCCAGGATGCCAAACAGCGGGAACTGGCTGCACTTGAGTCGCGTGCCGGCGAGGTGGACGGCTGGCGCAGGCGGCTGGCGCTTGCGGAGAAGTCATTGCCGATCCAGGTGCGGGAACGGCATGTGGAGGCGGCTAAAGCGGACCTGCGATTGCAGGAGCAGCGCGTCAGGGAAGCGGAAGCGGCCCGGCGTCAGGCGGCCGCGGACTACGAGCAAGCCGGTGCGAGGTACCGCGCGGAAGAAGGCAGGGCGCATGAGCGGGAGCGTCTGGTGCGGGAACAGGAGCGCTTGTCGCGGATCATGCCAACCGTGCAGGCACTGGAAGCGGGCAAAATGCGTCTGGAGCAGCTTCGGGACGAAGCGTCCGCCCTGGAGAGGCAATGGCGGAAAATCGAGGAAGAAGCGGCAACCGGTCTGGAAGAAAATCGGCTGCTTGCCGCACAGATTCGCGAACTGGAATCGCGGACAAGACAGTTGCCGCCATTGATCGAGCAGCGGGCCCGAATGCGTGAAGATGCGGCTTTGGTTCGCGAATGCCTGCGCCTGGATCAGGCGATTGCCGCACAGCGCGAATCGGTGTCATTGCTGCATGCGCAGTACAGGCAAGCCGCAGAGGCCTGCGCCTTGCTGGAATCCCGCTGGCTGGAAGGGCAGGCGGGGCTGCTCGCCGGACACTTGCTTGACGGCGCACCCTGTCCTGTATGCGGCAGCGTGGACCATCCGCGCAAGGCGGTACAGATCGCCGACATGCCTGACAAAGCGGCGCTGGATCGATCGCGCGGCGACAGGGCCGAACGGGAATCCGCCTATTTGGCGGGGCAGGCCAAACTGGCGCAGATGGAACAGGAGCGCCAGGCGAAAAGCCGGGAAGCGGCGGCCCGCGGATTTGACGTGCAGGCGCTGGAGTCGGCATATGCGGCGCTGGTTGAATCCGGCAAGGCGATCCATGCGGAGATTCAGCGTCTGGAATCGGATCAGTCGGCATTGATCGAATTGCAGGCCAAACTGGCGCAATTGGAGCAGCGTCTGGATTTGCTGCTGGCGGAAAAAGAAGCCAAGGCGGCGCAATACCGGGATCGGGAGAAAGCCTGGCTGACCGAACAGGCGCGCTACGGGCAGGCGCTGGCAGACGTACCCGATGATTTGCGGGATCTGGCCGGACTCAAGCGCCGCATGGACGAGACGGAAGCGGAAAAGACCCGTCTGGAGACCGCCTGGCGACAAGTGCAGGAACAGTTGCGGCAAACGGGCGAGCGGCATGCGGCGGCGGTGGCGCATGCGGCTGCCGCAGCGAAGCAAATGGCGGATAGCGCGAATCGGCTGGCCGAGGCCGAATCCGAATTCGACCAGGCGCTGCAAGCAGCCGAATTCGAATCGGAAAGGGCGTACGCACAGGCGAAGCTGCCGGAGCCCGAGCGTGCAGCATTGAAAGCGGACATCGAGGCTTATGATGCGCAATTGGCTGCCATCCGCAACCAGCTGGCGGAATTGAATGCGGCCCTTGAGGGCCAAACGCGGCCCGACCTGGATGTGTTGAAAGAAGAAATCGACCGGATGGAGGTGCAGGTCGAGGAGGCCCGAAGCGCGCTGCAACAGGCGCAGGACGGGCTGGACAAGGCGCTGGCGGGGCGCGACGCGATCCTGAAGGCCGACCGACGCTTGCAGGAAACCGAAAGGGCATATGTGCTGGTCAAAGATTTGTACGATGTGGTTCGCGGTGAAAACCGGTTCAAAATTTCACTGGAACGCTATTTGCTGGCCGAATTTCTCGACCGCATCCTGCAAGCGGCCAATTTGCGCCTGCGGACGATTTCCGGCGGCCAATTCTATCTGGCCAGAAGCGACCGCCGCGAAAAGCATGGCAAACAGAGCGGTCTCGGACTGGATGTATACGACAACTACACCGGGCAGTTTCGCGATGTGAAGTCGCTGTCCGGCGGAGAGAAGTTCAATGCCTCCTTGTGTCTGGCACTCGGCATGGCGGATGTCATCCAGGCCCATGAAGGCGGCATTTCGCTGGAAACGATGTTTATTGACGAAGGATTCGGCTCGCTGGATGAAGAAGCGCTGAACAAGGCCATCGAGACGCTGGTCCAGTTGCAGGCAACGGGCCGGATGATCGGTATCATCAGCCATGTGCAGGAATTGAAGCAGGTGATTCCGGCCGTACTGGAAGTGCGGAAATCAGCCGAAGGGCATAGTTATACACGGTTTCGTGTCGGTTGACGGACAGCCGCGTACACCCATCATTGTCTATTGTTGCTTGCGCGCTCATAGAATGGAACAAAGATCGGAACAAATGGGGCGTGATGCGGATGGACAAGACGGTGGACCGTTACTACCAATTGAAACAAACGGTTCAGGCGCTGGAGCGGCAATTGGCTGCACTGCGCCAGGAGATTTTGGGCTATTGTGCGGAACGGGGGCTGTCCGAAGCCGATTTCGGTGACTATCGTGTCAAAGTCGTCGTGCAGGACCGGCGTGTATATGATGACCGGAAATTGTATGAAGCATTGCCTGATCCCGAGGTGTGGCGGCTCATTTCCAGAGCGGACGGATCGAAAATCGCCAGCCTCGTGAAATGGCACGTCATTGCCGAAGATTCGCTGCGGGGAACGTACACCCTGAACCGGGTTGCCTCCCTGCACGTGGAACGGAGATGAAGCCGGACCTGCCGGGTTCGCGTCTGGAGATCCGGCCGTTCATCTGCCTGTTGCAAAACGGATTTTGTACTCGGAAGGCGTCATTTTCATATACTGCTTGAACCATTTGGCAAAATAGCTGGCGTGCGGATAGCCGGCCTCAAGCGCCGCCTCCAGCACATTGTAGGAACCGGTTTGCAGCAGATTGGCCGCCTTGACGATGCGGATGTAGTTCAAATATTCCATCGGACGCATACCTGTCTGGTTTTTGAAAAATTTGCAAAAGTGGGACCGGCTCAGCGAAACAATGGATGCCAGTTGATCCAGCTCCAGTTTCTCATGCGCATGTTCATCCATATAGGCGAGCACGCGTTTGATTTGCCGGTCGAGATCGCGCCCCCGCCGGCCGCCGGAAGGGTTGCACCTTTCGACGAGTTGTTCCTGGTACATGCCGGATACCAGCAACAGCAGCAGGCCCTTGAGGCTCATTTCGTAAGCCGGGGATTGGCGCTCGTATCGGTCGAGGATTTGCCGGATGTGCTCCAGCAGCGGCAGATGCTTGTCGCTTGCGGCGGTCAACAAGGCGGGAAGCCGCACTTCTCCCTGCAGGATCGGTGCTACATATTGCGTCTGGACCCGGTCCGCATGCAGGGAAGACAACCAGGAAAATTTGAATACGATAGCGTAATAGCAGGTCGCCTCTCCTTGATCGTTCTCTCCTGAATGCAGTTCTCCCGGATGGACAATTAGCGCATCTCCGGCCCGCAGCAGATAGGATTGATTTTCGATTTTGAAGGTGGCAGCCCCCTGGGCCAGATAGATGATTTCCATCTCGTTGTGCCAATGGATCGGCATGATGGTATGGATGTTTCCCTGATGTTCCACCCGGTAGATATGAAACGGAAAATCCGGCATCCCGTGCATTTTGTCCTCCCGATAGCGATGCTCGTACATGAAAACCTCCCGCAAAATCGCAATATTGTGATCATCAAGCGCAATTCCCTGCTAGATGCCAGTATTGAACAATAATATCATTATAATATAGCATTTGGACAAAACAACGCCGGGCGTGCGGCCGCAACGCTTGAATCGAATCACGGGAGGTTTTGCGCATGAGAAAACAGGGCTTCAATCCCTATCTTCCTTCATGGGAATACATACCTGACGGGGAGCCGTATGTGTTTGACGGCAGAGTGTACGTCTATGGATCGCATGACCGGTTCAACGGACATGCCTATTGCCTCAACGATTACGTCTGCTGGTCTGCTCCCGTTGACGATCTCCGGGATTGGCGATATGAAGGCGTCATCTACCGGAAGACGGACGATCCGCTGAATGGGGACGGCAGGATGTGTCTCTATGCGCCGGACGTGACCGTCGGGCCGGATGGCCGGTATTATCTCTACTATGTGCTGGACAAAGTTTCCGTTGTATCCGTAGCGGTATGCGATACGCCGGCGGGCAAGTATGAATTTTACGGATACGTCCGGTATGCGGATGGAACACGGCTGGGTGAAAGGGCAGGGGACGAGCCGCAATTCGATCCGGGTGTGCTGACCGAGGGAGATCGCACCTATCTGTATACCGGGTTTTGCCCGGTGGGCGACAAATCCAGAAGCGGGGCCATGGTGACGGTGCTGGGACCGGATATGTTAACGGTGGTGGAAGAACCGGTCTTCGTTGCACCCAGCGAGCCTTATTGCCAGGGAACCGGGTTTGAGGGGCATGCCTTTTTTGAAGCGCCTTCCATTCGCAAGAGGGGCGACACGTATTATTTCATCTATTCTTCGATTGTGCTTCACGAGTTGTGTTACGCGACCAGCAAGTCGCCAACCTCGGGTTTTGTCTACCAGGGGGTTATCGTCAGCAACAACGATCTCCATATCGATTCGTACAAGCCGGCAGACAAACCGATGTACTATGGCGGCAACAATCATGGCAGCATCGTGGAAATCAACGGCAAATGGTATATCTTCTATCACAGGCATACCAATGGCACAAATTTCAGCCGGCAAGGCTGCCTCGAGCCGATCGAATTCCGTGCGGACGGCACCATCCCGCAGGTGGAAATGACATCCTGCGGGCCGAATGGCGGACCGCTGATCGGGCGCGGAGAATATCCGGCCTATCTGGCCTGCAACTTGTTTGCCAAGGACGAGGCGCTTTATACGGGCGCACCCGGCGAGTGGATGGATTGCCGCTTTCCGAAGATCACCCAGGACGGCCGGGATGGCGACGAAGAACTGGGTTACATCGCGAATATGCGCGACGGCGCGACGGCTGGGTTCAAATACTTCCGTTGCGAGGGCGTCCGGCGGGTGAAAATCAAAGTGCGCGGCTATTGCCGCGGTTACTTCGAGGTCAAAACAGCATGGGACGGGCCGGCGCTCGCGCAAATTCCCGTTGATGATTTCTCGAATATATGGACGGAATATGCCGCAGATGCCGCAATTCCGGACGGCATTCATGCGCTGTATTTTACGTTCAGGGGTTCGGGCGGCGCTAGTTTGGCTTCGTTTACGCTTGAATAGGGGAGGCAGAAAGCGATGCTCAGAGTCGTGCAGGTGGAAAACGGAATTGTCCAGGGGTTGCCCGCAGCCGATCCCCGGATAACGAGTTTCAAAGGCATTCCCTATGCAGCTCCGCCGGTCGGCAACAACCGGTGGCGCGCGCCGCAACCCGTGCAAGATTGGCAGGGCGTATGGAAAGCGTATACGTTTTCGCCCGTTCCGATGCAGGTCAGGCAGGAACTTGACGACAACAATATCTATACACGGGAATGGGCCGTGGAGCCGGACATCGCAATGGACGAGGATTGCCTTTACCTGAACGTGTGGACGCCGGCCAAGTCGGCCGATGAAAAGCTGCCGGTCTTCGTCTGGTATTTTGGCGGCGGCCTGCAGGTCGGCCATACGGCGGAAATGGAATTTGACGGCGAACGCATTGCGCGGCGGGGGATTGTGGTGGTGACCGTCAATTACCGCCTGAACGTATTCGGGTTTTTGTGCCATCCCGAAATTACGGCAGAATCGCCTGATGCGCCGGCCAATTTCGGCCATCTCGACCAGCAGGCGGCGACAAGATGGGTAAAGCGGAATATTGCGGCTTTTGGCGGCGATCCGGACAACATCACGATCGGCGGCCAGTCTGCCGGCGGGTGGAGCGTGCTGACGCAGCTCACTTCGCCCCAGAACGAGGGACTGTTCCAGAAAGCCATCATCCAGAGCGGGCTGTTTGAATATGTGTATTCGAGCGATTACATGCCGCCTTTCTGGCGAACGCTCGAAGAGGCCGAACAGGAAGGACAGCGGTTTTTCGAGTATCTCGGGGTCTCTTCGCTTGCCGAAGCCCGGCAGCTGGATGCGGTATATTTGCGCGACAAGGCAGTAGCCTATGAGGGGTTCTGGGGCACGGTACAGGACCATGCATTCAATGTCGGACATCCCAATACGCTGTTTTTGCAGAACAGGCACTGGCAGGTGCCCATTCTGTTCGGCCATACGGCAGACGAGTTCATCACTGCGCCGAAAGCCGAATCCGTCCGCGAATTCGAGCAGCTCGCATCGCAAATGTTCGGCCCGGAGGCCGAGCGGTTTCTCCGGTTGTGCGAGGCTGCGGATCTGGAGGGAATCAAGCAAAAAGCGTCCGTCAACATGATCGAATATGCGATTCGTTTGGCGGTTCAGGCCCATGCCGATGCGGGTGCCCGCCAGCCAATGTACTATTACAAGTTTGATGCTCCGATTCCCGGCTGGGACAATCCCGGTTCTTTCCATTCCGTGGATTTGTGGTTCTTTTTCGAGACGCTGGCCAAGTGCTGGCGGCCGTTTACCGGCAAGCACTATGATCTGGCCCGCCAGATGTGCAATTACTGGGCGAACTTTATCCGTTCCGGCGACCCCAACGGATTGGATGCAACAGGGGAGGCGCTTCCGCACTGGGAAGCCTGTACGCCCGAAGCGCCGTACGGGATGCTGTTTGCGGACCGGGCGGAGTTTGTGAAAGAAAAACCGGGCGAGCTCATGCAGTTTCTCGTAAGCCAATATTTCAGGCGTCTAGCGCGCAAATAAGAGCTGGCTGTTCATAACTTTCACGCGGGTGCCTTTGTTTGGAAAAAACAAACGGACAAGAGAAGTTTTCATGGGGAAGATCCGTCGCGACATCATCGATTATTACCATCATCACTCTGAGGAGGGCCGGCTTGCGGGGATGAAGTCCATTTGCTGGACGTTTCCCCCAGCCGGAGTGTATTGACAACAGCAGGGATAGACAAAATTATATTTTGTTGAAGAGTGAGAATCGTGGCGTTGTACCTATCTATCCTCGTTTATGGCGTTATCCTGTCGGCCGCTAATGGCCTGATCATCATGGCGGCATTGTATTTCAATCCAAGGTTGCTCATGCGATCGTATCCCAAGGAAATCAAGCAAGCCGTTCAGCCCCAAACAGCCAAGGAGAAGAAGCAGGCGATCTATTTGGGAATTCTGTTTCTGGCGGTCCTGATCGGTTTGACTCTCGTATCGACGCTGGCTTTCAAACATGTGCAAGGCGGCGAAATTTCGTTCAGGACCGCGTTCGCCCATCTGTTTGGCGTCTCCATGGTATTCAATGCGGCGGACTGGCTCATCATTGATTGGCTTATTTTCTGCACCATTTCGCCGAAATTTTTGGTCATCCCGGGAACCGAAGGACATCCCGGATACAAGAATTATTTCTTTCATTTCAAGGGTTTCCTAACCGGCACGGTTTTGCTGGGGCTGTTGAGTGTGCTGCTGGCATGGATCGTCATTGCGGTATGACCGCATACTGATCTCCTTAACACGCATGGTTTCCCTATGAATCCGGATCGGCCCATCAGCGTGTTGAAACGAAAGTGATGGCGGCAAATGGAAGCCGGTGAATCTGATCACCGCTTGCTCTTGTAAAACTCATGGTACAGCTTCATTAGCGCCCGTTTCTCGATGCGCGATACATAGGAGCGTGAAATGCCGAGTTCACGGGCGATTTCCCGCTGGGTGCGCTCGTCGCCGCCTCCGTTCAATCCGAAGCGGCTGCGGATCACTTCTTGTTCCCGTTCGTCCAGAATGTTCAGATTGTGATAGATTTTCCTCTTCTCGATTTCCAGTTCCACCTGATCGACGACCTCGTCGTTTTCTGTTCCCAAAATATCTTGCAGCGTAATTTCATTGCCTTCCTTGTCCGTCCCGATCGGATCGTGAAGGGAAACGTCTTTGCGGGTTTTTTTGAGCGAACGCAAATGCATCAGGATTTCATTTTCTATGCACCTGGCGGCGAAAGTGGCCAGTTTGGTTCCTTTGCCCGTCTGGAAGCTTTCAATCGCTTTGATCAGGCCGATCGTGCCGATGGAAATGAGATCCTCCAGGTCTTCTCCGGTGTTGTCAAATTTTTTGAAGTTGTGAACACGAACCGATGTCAGAAGGAGGGTCGCTTTGTGTGCAGCGGGCGGTTTGTGCGGTGAGGGTGGACAAGCCATCTGGATTGATAAGCTGGTCTGAAAGGGGCCGGCTTATCTCCTTCTGGATTTTGAGTGTGTTATGTTATACTGTTGGTAACACGAAATTAAGCGCTCCAGTATGACAGAAGAAACGATTATGACAGGAGTGAAATGATATCGAAAAACAGCGATCGATTCAAGCTGATGTTGAAGCCAATCCGGAGCTCCAATCCCTGATTGAGCAGAGCAGAATGGAATATAAATCCGGCAAAGCCCAGAATACGTCGGAAATACGGAAATATTTTGCAAATCTTAAATCGGAAGGTTGGTGTTTTAACCATGTCTTTGCCCAAAAAGATGGATCAAAAAACGGCTAATGAACTTCGTTCCATCTTGACGAAGATGAATATTACGCAAAGCAAAGTGAAAATCAATTTGGATAACCAAACGATTGAAGTCGAGGATGACTATTCCATTGATGACATACTTGAGTCGGCCGGGGTTTTAACACCGGAACAAGCTAAACAGTTGGCTGATGAAGTCAAGAAAATGCGCGAGGAAGAGTGGAATTAAATGGATGGTTATTTACTCGATACCAATATCGCCATTGCACTGCTGGCTGGTGAGCATGCCGCGTTGGATTTTGTTCGGCAAGCCAGTGACGATCGGATGTCGATTTATTTCTCCGTCATTACGGAGTGCGAAGTGTTCAGCGGGCTGGAATCCGCTTATCGTTTGCAAGGAATCAAGCTGTTTAATTCACGAAGATGTATTGAGGTAAGTTCCAGTGTTGCCCGACTTGCCGGGGACATACGCAGGGAACAAAAGTCGAAAGGACGGAAGCTTAAAACTCCGGACGCAATTATTATTGCAACTTCTATTGAGCACCAGCTTGGTCTTGTATCAAGGGACCACGATATGAGCTTTGTTCGGGAAGCATTCGGTTTGCCGCTGTTTACCATTTAGCCTACCCATTGTAATTCCAACCGGGATACAGTGGGTTTGTTTATATACTCGGAATACTTAAAAGGAGAACAGACGATCATGGTTTATAGATGCAGAATCGAACTGAATGAGATTGCCCCGAAGATTTGGCGGGAGTTTCAATTTCATCCGGACGTGACGTTTCATCAGCTTCACAAAATCATCCAATCGGTCATGGGTTGGGAAAATTACCATTTGTACGAGTTTCATGTGAACGAGAAGGTGATCGGGCTGCCTGATCCGACATTCGCGGATTTGGAGAACCGTGAGATACTAAATGCACGAAGAGAAACCGTTCAGAAGCACGTTCAAGAGGAAAACGCCGTTTTTACATACGTCTATGATTTTGGCGACGATTGGCGGCACACGGTTACGTTGATCAACATTGACGCATCGATTTCCGATCCGGCGCCCTTGTGTCTGGATGGAGCTCGCAGTTGCCCGCTTGAAGATGTGGGAGGTGTCTGGGGGCATCAGCATCTGATGGAAGTAATGGTTACTCCCAATCATCCGGATCGGGATCATTTCATGGGCTGGATTCGCGAAGGATATGATCCCGAACATTTCTCCTGCGAAGAAGTAAATCAGGAGCTTGAGCGGCAGAAGGACAAGCTGATCCCCAAGTCGCTGGTTAAGCGTCCGGCAGGGAAAAAGCCTGTGAAGCTGACGAAGTCCGTTCTAAATAAGCATCTGAAACAGTTAAATAATGACCAACTCATCAATTTGGTGAAGGCTTGTTACGGCGCCAGCAAAGATATGGAGAAGTTTCTCGCCGTAAGATTACTGGGCGATGAAGCGGTAGAGTCTCTCTTTCAAGAGTATCGCAAGAAGATTGAGAAGGAGTTTTTCCCTGAGCGGGGATTTGGCAAGCTGAGACTCCAGG
>Ga0310826_100288_pt1 | contig 63950 bp, 53 predicted proteins | sample WT_ome_FD_201306 | JGI IMG/M metagenome (GOLD analysis project Ga0310826, IMG submission 201306) | Sorghum-adapted microbial communities enriched on wild type (WT) sorghum from Joint BioEnergy Institute, Emeryville, California, United... ... | reverse complement strand
GCCCGCCGACGCGCCTTCACCCGATGGCAGCACATCTACAATCACCACCGGCCCCACACCGCGCTCGGCGGCAAACCACCCATCAGCCGCGTCACCAACCTCCGTGGACACGACACCTAGATCAACGCGTTTTTGGGGCTCAGGCGCGGGCGGTGTGGGCGGCGGCGAGCGGGGCACCGCCGGTGGCCAGGTCGGTCCAGGCACCAGCGAACGTATGGACCGCGATCCCGGCCGTACTGAGGCCCTCGGTCTCGGGCCGATCCGGATCGAGCGCAGCGGAGAGGGCCGAGAGCCCCGGGTTGTGCCCGATGAGAAGCAGCGTGGTGGCCTGCGGTGGCGCCCCGCGAACCGAGGCGAGCAACGTGCGTACGGAGGCGCCGTAGAGCACCGACTCGTAGCGCACCTCAGGCGAGACGGAACCCGACGACGGCTGGGCCGGGTCCGCGAGTTCCGCGCCCACCGCCGCGAGGCCGAGCGCCACCCCGTGCCAGGTCTGGCGGGTCCGCAGGACCGGCGAACAGAGAACCAGATCCGGCCAGAACCCGCTGCGGGCCAGCCACGCCCCGGCGGCCTCGGCGTCGGCGCGCCCGCGATCGGAGAGCGGGCGGTCGGCATCGGCAACGCCCTCCGGGTTGGCCGCCTCGCCGTGGCGCAGGATCACCAGCGTTCGCGTGCTCACCCCATCATCCTGCACCCCGTCACCCGGGCCCCGTCGTCCGGAGCCGATGTCAGGAAGGACTCCTTGCTGTGCATCAGGCGTCAAGAGGGCGTCCTTCCTGGCACCAGTCCCCTGGCACCGGTACCGGTGAGCCGCCTACGCGAACAGGACGAGGTAGACCCCGATGTGGTGGGCCAGGGCGGCCAGCAGGGTCGCGGCGTGGAAGAACTCGTGGTGGCCGAAGACGCGGGGCCAGCCCGTGGGCCAGCGCAGGGCGTAGCAGACGGCGCCGGCCGTGTAGGCCACGCCGCCGAACAGGAGCAGCGCCAGCACCGCCACCCCGCCCGCGCGCAGCAGATCGGGCAGCACAACGATCGCGACCCAGCCCAGCACCACGTAGAGCGGCGCCGAGGCCCAGCGGGGCGCATGCGGCCAGACCAGCTTCATGGCCACCCCGGCGGCCGCCCCGCCCCAGACCACGGCGAGGATGACGGTCGCCCGATCCGGGGGTAGCAACAGAACGCTGAACGGCGTGTACGTGCCCGCAATGAGCAGGAAGATCATGGCGTGGTCGAGCCGGCGCATGAGGGCGAAGCCGCGGCGCGACCAGACCCGTCGGTGGTAGAGCGCGCTCACGCCGAACATCCCGGCGACGCTCAGGCTGTACACCACGCAGCTGACCAGGACGGCCCGACCGGGCCGGGTGGCGGCCAGCCCGCAGAGCACGGCCCCGGCCGCGGGCGCGACCGCGAAGCCGTACGTATGCAGCCACCCGCGCATCCGGGGCTTGCCGAGGTCCGTCGGCCGCAGCCGCGCCGCAGTCGTCATGTACGGCATCGTAGGTTACGCAACCGTAAGTTACCACTTGGTAGTGGGCAATGTCGCCACGCGCTGGCTCCGATGGGCGATGATGGATCGCGTCATCTCCACGACGAGAGATCACTACCAGCGAAAGATCGTCGCCAGCGGACGGCCGACGAACGATCGCTACCGGTGAACGATCTCACCCGGCGAAGGCAGCGGAGGCGGACATGCGGGTACGCCCGGTCGGCGCGGACGCGCTGCTGCTGGAGGTCGATGACCCACCCGCCTGGTTCGCCGAGTTGAGCCGCCGCCGCGACGCCGGAGAACTGGTGGTGGCCGACATCGTTCCCGGGGCGAGCACCGTACTGCTCGACGGCCTGGCCGACCCCGTCGGCGCCGCCGAGGCGATCCGAGGCTGGCGGCCACCGCCGTTGGCCGATCGGGAAGGTCGACTCGTCGAGATTCCGGTGACCTTCACCGGCCCCGACCTCGAGGAGGTGGCGGCGTTGTGGGGCACCGACCCCGCCGGGGTGGTGGACCGGTTGACCGGAACCGAGTTCCGGGTGGCCTTCTGCGGCTTCACCCCGGGCTTCGCCTACCTGACCGGGCTGCCCGCGTCGCTCGCGGTGCCACGACGGGCGACCCCGCGCACCCGGGTCGAGGCCGGTTCGCTCGGGCTGGCCGACACGTACGCCGGCATCTATCCCACCGCGTCGCCGGGCGGCTGGCGCCTGGTCGGAACGACGGACGTGACGCTCTTCGATCCATCCCGCACCCCGCCGGCGCTGCTCGCCCCGGCCACCCGCGTCCGCTTCATCACCACCCGCAGCGCAACCGAGTCCACTGTGGAGGCCGGGGTGGAGGACGGGGAGGCGCCGTGCTCACCGTCGTGAAGCCGGGCCTGCTCACCACGATCCAGGATCTCGGCCGGCCCGGGTACGCCCACCTCGGGGTGGCCCGCTCCGGTGCTCTGGACGCCCCCGCGCTCGCCCGCGCGAACGCCCTGGTCGGCAATCCGCCATCGGCGGCCGGTCTGGAGACCACCCTCACCGGACTCACCCTGCGCGCCGACGCGGACCTCACCCTGGCGGTCACCGGTGCGACCGCACCGATCACTGTGGACGGTCAGCCGGTGGCCTTCGACGCCCCGGTGAAGGTCCCCGCCGGTTCGGTGATCGCCGTGGGTTCGACCCGCACGGGCGTACGGTCCTACGTGGCGGTCGCCGGTGGCATCGCCGTCCCGCCGGTCCTCGGCAGCCGGTCCACCGACACGCTCTCCGGCCTGGGTCCCGCACCACTGCGGGCGGGCACGGTACTGCCAGTTGGCACCCCGCCGGTCGGTGTCCGGCCGGTCGACCCGTCGCCCGGCTCATCCGGCGTCACCGACATCGCCGCGCCGGCCGGCCCGGGGGAGGTGACCGTCCGCATCCGGTGGGGTCCCCGTCACGACTGGTTCAGCGAATCAGCCCGCACCGCCCTGGTGGAGCAGCCGTACGTCCTCACGCCGAAGAGCAACCGCATCGGCGCCCGGCTCGCGGGCCCGGCGCTCACCCGGGCGGTGACAGGGGAACTGCCGAGCGAGGGAATCGTGCTCGGCGCCATTCAGGTGCCGGCCGACGGCCAGCCGCTGATCTTCCTGGCCGACCACCCCACGACGGGCGGTTACCCGATCGTCGCGGTGGTCGAACGCGCCGACCTGCCGCTGATCGCCCAGGCCCGGCCGGGCACGACGATCCGGTTCGTGCCGTGGGCCGAGGACGCGGACGGGTCAGCGGTCACCGGGCGCGCCGTCCCGGAACCGTTCCCAGCCACCGGCGACGGCAGTCCCGGGCCACCAGTCACGGCGGACGAGGGATCGACGGGTGGGCAGTCATGGACCTGAACGCTGACCTCGGGGAGGGCTTCGGCACCTGGCGGCTGGGCGACGACGAGGCGCTGCTGGCCATCGTGTCCAGCGCGAACGTCGCCTGCGGCTTCCACGCCGGGGACCCGGAGACCATGCGCCGAGTCTGCGCCCGGGCGGCCGAGCGTGGTGTGGTCGTGGGTGCGCAGGTGGGCTATCGGGACCTGCACGGCTTCGGGCGGCGGCGCATCGACTACGACCCGGCCCAGTTGCGGGACGACCTCATCTACCAGATGGGTGCGCTCGACGCCTTCTGCCGGGTCGCCGGCACGCGGGTGCGCTACGTCAAGCCCCACGGAGCGCTCTACAACACGGCGATGGTCGATGAGGTCCAGGCCCGCGCCGTGGTGGAGTCCATCGTGGACTACGACCGGTCGCTGCCGGTCCTGTGCCTACCCGGTTCGGTGCTGGCCCGGGTCGCGATCGAGGCCGGCCTCCGCGTCGTACCCGAGGGGTACGCCGACCGGGCCTATCGCCCCGACGGGACCCTCGTCCCACGGCGCGAGCCGGGCGCGGTCCTGTCCGATGTGGACGCCGTGGTCACCCAGGCGGTCCGGCTCGCCACCACCGGCACCGTCGAGTCGATCTGCGTTCACGGCGACACCCCCGGGGCGGTGGAGATGGCCGCACGGGTCCGCGACGGCCTGGCGGCGGCGGGCGTGACCCTGGTCCCGTTCGTCGAGCCGGCCTAGCGGCTCGGTGACCCCGGATCCGGGCCAGGCCACCGGGTCGCGCGGCCGGCCGACCAAGCGACCGCCCGCCCGTCCGCGTTCCGCGGCCGATCAGCGTCAGATCTCGTTGCCGTACGTGTTGGTGCAGCCCGGCACCGCGCTATGGGCTCGTCCGGCGTCCGTGGGGGCGTAGATCTCACCCGGAGCAACCGGGTAACCCGGGCCGGGATCGACGATCACATCCCACACGCCGGTGATCTTCCGCATGCAGCGCTCGGCGCCCGCCTGGGTGCCGCCTTCCCCGCCGATCCACACATCGAGCCACGTCGTTGACCCGGCCGGGTACCCCGTGTGGCAGGGGCCGTCCTGCGGCCGTTCCCCGTCGCCGCACGTGTCCTCCACGATCAGGTACCGACGCAGGTTCGGCACGTAGAACCGGGTCCCGGCCGGCCAGTCCAGCACGCTCACGCCGCCCTCACGTACGTGGCCCACAGCGACCGTGATCGGGTCGTCGTAGGTGCCCCGACCCCCGGCCACCGAGTGGAGGACCGGGTGGGAGATGCGGGCCGAACCGGGCGGTGTGTTGTCGAAGTACGAGTACCCGGTGATGAAGGCGCGGATCGAGGTGACGGTGGACATGTCGTTATCCGCTGACGGGTAAGGCGCCGCCTCCGTCCAGGTGGAGGAGAGCTCGCCGGGAGCCGTGGTTGAGACCTCGCTCGCCGGAGACGCGGAGACCTCACCCGCCGGAGTAGCCGACGCCCCGCTCGTCGGCCGGGCGAGGATCTCCACCGCAGGCGTCGACGCGCAGGCCGACAGCGCGACCAGGGCCGCGCACGCCAGGGCCGCGCCGGCGCGGCGCCGCCCGGCGCGGTGATCGTTGTCTCGTGCCGTTACCACCATCTCAGAGGGTCTTAACGGTTGCGACCGAGACGGAGTCGCGGGGAAGCGACGTGACGGCCTCGGAGTCGACGCTCGCCACGTGCGCGGCCGCGGCGCCGGTGCGCTGGAGCTTGTGCCAGCGTAGGGCGACGCCGGCCAGGGCGGCGACGACCGAGCGAACGAGGATGATGTAGAGGAGCTGCCGGTAGACGAACTGCTGCAGGGGCAGGCTCCACAGAGGACGCAGCGACTCTCCGTCGAGGCGGAAGGCGATGACGGCGGTGACGAGCTGCAGGCCGAGCATGGCCAGCCAGGCCAGCCCGGTGCTGAAGTTGCCAGACACCAGGATCCCGTAGATCGTCATGATGTCGACGATCGGGGCGAGCAGGGGGAAGACGATCCCGAACGCGGCCAGGAACGGCAGCCCGAGACGCCCGAACCGGCCGGAGGCCCCCGAGTCGCGGATGGCCCGCCGATGGGCCCACATGGCCTGCATGGTGCCGTAGCTCCACCGGTAGCGCTGCCGCCAGAGCTGGCGCAGGGTGTGCGGGGCCTCGGTCCACGCCCGGGCCCGCTCCTCGTAGACCACCTTCCAGCCCGCCCGGATGATCGCCATGGTCAGGTCGGTGTCCTCGGCCAGGGTGCGGTCGCTGACCCCGCCGACGTCGCGCAGGGCCTGACGCCGGAAGGCGCCGATGGCCCCCGGAATGGTCGGCATGCACTGCATAAGCTCGTAGAGCCGGCGGTCGAGGTTGAAGCCGATGACGTACTCGATGTGCTGCCACTTGCCGATCAGCCCGCGACGGTTGCTCACCTTGACGTTGCCCGCCACACCGCCGACGCGGGGGTCGGCGAACGGCTGCACCAGCATCCGCAGCGAGTCGGGCTCGAGCACGGTGTCGCCGTCGACCATGACGATGATGTCGTGGCTGGCGTGGGCGATGCCGACGTTGAGCGCGTTGGCCTTGCCGCCGTTAGGGATTCTGATGAGCCGGACGTTGGGCAGGCCCAGCCCGGCCACGATGGCGGCGGTGTCGTCGGTGGAGCCGTCGTCGACCACCACCACCTCGATCGCCGGGTAATTCCCGCAGGCGATCGAGCGCACCGCAGCGGCGATGTTCTCCCGCACGTTGTAGACCGGCATGACCACCGTCACGGGCCGGGTGACCTCGGGTCCCCACGACCAGGTCGGCGAGCGACGCCGCCGGGCGTGCCGGCCGGCCAGGAGGAACAGGGCCACCGTCCGTACGACCAGCAGCAGGCCAACGACCAGCATCGCCAGCCGCAGCCAGTCCAGGAGCCCGTCGGCGAACCGCACGCTCAGCGCGAGCAGGCGGCCCCGCCACACCTCGCTCGGCGTAGCCTCGGCCAACACCGGGACTTGGGCCGCCTCGGCCAGGATCGGCGACAGGTCCGGGGCCGCCTCGACCAGCGCCGGGTCGACGCCGGCCAGGGCCTGGGCCACCCGCAGGCCCTCGGAAGCGGTCATGAACTGGTAACCGCGTTGCTTGAGGATCGGGATGAGCCGGTCGAGCGCGGCCACCGTCTGCGAGCGATCCCCACCAGCGTCGTGCAGCAGGACCACGCCGGACTCGCCGTCCGGCGGTATCGACGCCTCCACGATCCGCTTGACGCCGGGCGTCTCCCAGTCGCGACTGTCCACACTGCTCATCACCACGATGTAGCCGGCCTGCCCGGCTTCAAGGACGAGCGGCCAGGTGGTGTCGTCCAGCGACGACGCGCCCGACGAGTACGGAAACCGGATCATCGGGGTGGTGACCCCGGCCGCGGCGGCCAGGGCCATCTGGGTCTGCGAGTACTCCAGGCCCCGCAGCTGCGGCGACAGCGCCGCCAGATCCGGGTGGGTGAACGTGTGCACCCCCAGGTCGTGTCCCTGCTCGACCATGTCCCGGACGATGTCCGGGTACCGCGCCGCCTCGGTCCCGACCACGAAGAACGTGGCCTTCACGCCGTGCCGAGCCAGCACCTCCAAGACCTGCGGCGTCCACTGCGGATCGGGGCCGTCGTCGAACGTCAGCACCACCGTCTTCGGGGGAAGGTCGTACGACACCATCCGGCCCCCGGTCGTGTCGATGTACGGCCCGCCCTCGAGGATCTCGACCGGCACGCTCGCCCGGCTGTCGCTCACGACGGCTTTGCCGTCGGGCCGGAACGACGCGTCGATGTAGGCCTCGTACGTCAGCACAACGACAAACGCCGCGAGGAACAGCACAACCGGCACCACCGACGCCCGCAGCCGGGGCAGCGGGAACCGGCGAGCTACCGCCGACGCGGTCTCGCGGCGCACCCGCCGACTAAACATCGAAGTCCGAGTCATCGTTGTCACCCGTTGGCGGATCGACCGCTGCGCCCGACGCTGTCGACGTCTCCGTCTCCGACGGTGGCGATACCGGCGGATCGGTTGGATCGGCCGGGTCGGATGGCTCACCGGTCTGGGTCGGCTCGCCGGGCGTGGTCGACCCGTCCGACGGCGACGGCTCATCGGACACCGACGGCTCATCCGAGCCGGAGGCCGGGGCGGTCACCTCGACGGAGACCGGGGTATCCACCCACCCGACGCCGCCACCCACCATCACCATCGGTTCCACCTCGGCCTCGGGTTCGGGGGTCGGCGACGGGGTCGGCATCGGGTAGGCGATGCGGGGCCGGTCCCCGACACCGGCGTGGGGCGAGATCTCCCCACCAGCGAGCGCAAACCCGAAAGCCACGACGTAGGCCAGGGCGGCGGTGCTCGTCGCATACGCGACCGTCCACACACGACGGCGTCGGCGGCCGGTGGCGTCGACAAAGACCGGCTTCGCGTCGACCGCATCCTCATTCGTGGGCGAGAAATCCTGATTCGTGGCCGAAACCGGCCCGGCCGGCTCCCCGACGGGGTCCGTGGTCCGCAGCCCCAGCATGGTTCGGCCGAGTGCGAGTCCGAAGGCCACCGGACGCCCGAGCAGGAGAAGCGGCCAGGTCAGGGCGCCGCGCACCAGGCGTCCAACCGTGAGGTCCCGACGGGCGACCCACCAGACGACGACTGGAACCACGGCCGCGCCCAGCCACGGCCCGGCGGCCGTCAGAAGCGCCTCCCATGACGGCGTATCCAGGCCCAGCGCCGTCCAGGCCAACGCAAGCCACGGGGAGTCCGATGTCCCTGACTCCGGCGCGGCAAGCAGTCGCGCGGCCGCGGCGCTGAACGCCGTGAGGGCCCACAGGGCGGCGACGCCCGGCAGCACCCATCCGATGAGGGACGTCGCCCAGGACAGGCGCTCCCACCGGAGTCGCCGGACCCCCGACGCCGGCCAGGCCCGCAGCCGACCCTCCACGGCGCGGATGTACCGCCGCAGGAGGTTTTTCTGGTCGGCGCCCCGGACATACACCCTCGCGTCGGGACGGTGATGGATCAGCACGCCTTGGCGGCGCAGGCGAAGGCCGAGGTCGCCGTCTGTGGACGCCTCCGGTCGCCACGGCCGCGGCCCGAGGCGGGACAGGGCGGACAGCCGCACGAACGCCCCGGTGACGCCGAGTCGCGCGTGGCCCCGCCGGCTGCGCACGAGATTCGCCGAATCCGCAAGGACTCCCTGCTCATACTGCTCGGCCGCGCCCAGCCCGCCACCGACGATCTCGACCCGGGCCTGGACCGCCCCGACACGAGGATCGTGGAAGGCGCGTCCCACGGCCTTCACCAGGTCTTCATCCGGCAATGCACCAGCGTCGATGATTCCGACCGCGGTGCGAACCGGATCCTCGCCGTAGTCCCGACTCCGGGTGCGAATCAGGCGATACGCGCGGTTGAGCACCTCAGCGCGCTCCAACCGCGGTGGCACCACGAGGTAATGCACGTCGGCGTGGCCGACGTGTTCGTGCTGCGAGGGGTCGGACACGACCACGACGGGCCGGATCCGGCCGGGCATCCGCTGCCGAGCGCCCGCACCGCCGACAGGGCCGCTGGCGTCGGGTTGAGCAACACCAGCCACAGGACGGTAGGGGTCGCCATGGTCCCGTCGCTCGAACGCGCGTGGCCCGACGCGACTGCATCGGTCACCCGCCGGGCGCGCGCCGCTACCAAGGCAAGGCCCACGTGCCACACCGAGCCGACGGCGAGACAGGCGACCCCGGCAGCCATCAATGTCATGACAGTTCCGAGGGGGGAGAAGGGGCTGATCCGAGGGTCGGGCCAGTACCGCTCAAGTACACCTGGCCCACTGCAGGCAGCGTTACGCCGCCGCTACTTGCGATAACAATAACCTAATACACCACGCCAGCCACCCACGAATCGTCTAAGCGAATTCACACTGACGGCTACCCGACTGTTGATCAGTGGGATGGGCAACGCGTGATTTTCCCCTCGTCAACGCGACACCGGACGGCGTGTGCGAAACAACCACAAACCAGCCGGTGCGCCACGGCCGGACGTCGTCACCGGAAATTAACGACGCGCGGCGAGAACGGGCACGGGGTCAGCTACTGGTCGTCCAGTCCGCGCAGGATGAGCGACAGTCGCGCGGCACCGTCCGAAGTGACCACGATCGGCACGCCCCAGTCCTGACGGGTGAGGTAGCACGCCGCGTGCTCCCCCTCGTCGTCACAGGTGGCGGCCCGGGCCACGACCTGAAGCACACCCCGCTCCACAGTGGACGAAATGACCAGGGTCCGCTCCAGCTCGGTACTGACCCCGGCTCCGGAGACCAGCAGCTCCGGCGGCGACGCCGAGACCTCCAGCCGGGTCGACGGCCCGTACGTCTCGTCCAGCTTCTGCCCGGGCGCGGGCGTGAAAACCACCCGCAACGACACCTCCCCGGGGGCCAGCAGCGTAGGCGGCCGTTCGGTGCGCAGGCGTACGGGCTCGGCCGTCAGGCCCTCGGTGAGGCTCAGGGGAACCAGGCGATGGGCCGCCGACTCGACCACCACCAGACTGCCGTCGGGCAACACCGTGATGCCGCTCGGCTCGGCCAGCCCGGTGGCCACGGTTGAGACCAGGTCGGTCCCCGGTTCGTAGCGCCGGATCGCCCCGTTGTACGTGTCGGCGATCAGGACCGTGCCGTCGGCCAGCGCGCAGACGCCCAGCGGGTGCTGCAACAGCGCCTCGCCGCCCTTGCCATCCATGTGTCCAAAGTCGAACAGACCCTGGCCGATCGCCGTGCCCATCTGGCCGTCACGGACGAAGCGCAGCGCCGACGACTCGGAATCGACGATCCACAGGGTGCTCCCGTCGGCCGACACGGACAGGCCCGACGGTTGGGCCATGAAGACCTGCTCCAGCGGTCCGTCCCGCAACGCCTCCACCGTGGTCCCCGCGTACACCCCGGCGGTCGACTGCACCGGGTCGAACCACCACAGCTGGTGAATGCCGGCCATCGCCACGATGACCCGACCGTCGTACCAGGCCACGTCCCACGGAGAGGAGAGGTCGACCTCCAGCGCCGGGTGAGCGTCGAAATCGACCGTGCCTCGCCAGGGACGGCCCGTACCAGCCACAGTGGACACTTCCCCGGTGTCGAGCCGGACCCCGCGCAGCAGGTGGTTCACGGTGTCGGCGACGACCAGGTCGTACCCCACGGCGGCGGCCACGTCGGCCGGCAGCCGGCACAGTCCGTTCGGCTCCGAGAACTCGGCGCGCTCGGCCGGCCCGTCCGCTCGGCCCCGCCGCCCCGAACCGATACGCCGCACCACCGTCTCGAGGCCGTCGAGCACGGCGACGCTGTGGTGCGCGGCGTCGGCCACGAGCAGCTCGCCCGCCGGCCCCACGACGGCCTTGGCTGGGAAGAGCAGGCGCGTGCCCGGCTCGGGTGCCGGAACGTAGCTGCCGTCGCCCCGGCGCAGCGTGCCGCGCGCCGTGTGGATGGCGACGAGCTCGTCGATAAGCCGGGCCAGGCCCTCGGCGTGACCCTCTCCGGCCATCGTGGCCACGAGGTACCCCTCCGGGTCCACCACGCACAGCGTGGGCCAGGCCCGCGCGGCGTACTGGTCCCAGGTCCGCAGATCGGGGTCGTCCAGCACCGGGTGGGTCACGCCGTACCGCTGCACGGCGGCCGCGAGCGCGTCCGGGTCGCGCTCGTGCTCGAACTTGGGCGAGTGCACGCCGATCACGTCGAGCACGTCGTGGTACCGCTCCTCGATCGGCCGCAGCTCGTCAAGGACGTGCAGGCAGTTGATGCAGCAGAACGTCCAGAAGTCGAGCACGACGATGCGACCCCGGAAGTCGGTGATGGAGTAAGACCGACCTCCGGTGTTCAACCAGCCACGTCCGCGCAGCTCCGGCGCCCGAACCCGAGTCATGCGGCTCATCATGCCGGACCCCCGGCCGCCGCTGGCCGGGCGGCCGCACCAAGGCCTCGACCGGTGACCGTACGCCCCGGTCGGCGCCCGTGTCGGCCGGCGCTACGCGGGTGGGGAACGCCGGCGTCAGCTGGCCGCGGGGACGAGGCACCGGGCGGAGCGACCGCCGGTGGGCTCGCGCACCTCCAGCCACGGCTGGGTGACGTCCTGGCACTCGGCCTGCGACTCGACCGACGCGACGATCCGGTACGCGTCCGGCTCGGAGCAGTCGACGACGACGGCCGCGGAGCCGTCCTTCTTCACGCAGGCCCCGACCCGGTAGTCGGCCCCGCTGCGGTCCAGCGCCAAGCCGACGTACGAGCCGACCCCGACGACGGCCAGGACCGCCACCGTGACCAGCGTGATGATCAGGCCGCGCCGCGGCTTGCGCTGCGGTGGCGGCGGGACCGACCGCTCGGGCCGGTCGTAGCCACCGCCCCCGGGGCCCGACGGGCCACCACCGGGCCCGCTGCCCGGCCCACCCGCAGGGGGTTGGCCGAACGGTCCGGGCGACGGCGGAACGGACGCGGAGCCGAACGGGCGAGCCGGCGGCTCGAACGGCGGCGCGGGTGGTTGGCCAACCGGGGCCGGCGGCTGGCCGAACGGCGTCGGCGGGGCCCCGTAGGCGGGCGGGGCCGCGGCGGCGAAGGCCGGCGGCGCGGGCGGTCCGCCAAAGGGCACGGCCCCCGGCACCGACGCGCTGCCGCTCACCCGGGCCTGCCCGGTGGCCGGCGGGGGCCCGGCCGGAGCCGAGGCGACCGTGGCCGTGCCGGATGCGCTCGGGGTGGTGCCGGTCCCACCCCCGCCCGCCGGCGGCTGGCCGAACGGCGGCTGACCCATCGGCGCGGGCTGGCCGAACGGTGGCTGCCCGAACGGCTGTGCGCCCGCGGGCGGCTGGCCCACGGGCGGTTGCCCGAACGGCGGCTGGCCCATGGGCGCGGGCTGGCCGGCCGGCGGGGCCGGCGGCGCGCCCGGCGACTGCTCACCAGGGCGCGGCCCGCCGAACGGGGGTGCGGGCGGCGGCACCGGCACCGAGGCGGAGGCGGTGAACCGTTGCGGTGGCTGCTGCGGCCGGTCGGCGTCGGCCGGGGGTTCGGCCGGTGCGTACGGGGTCTCCGACATGCTGCCTCCTGCTTTCTCTTACCGCCGGCGCGCCCCGCGCGGGCGAACCGAGGACACCGTACCTGCCCAGGGCCGCCGCCCGTTACCCCCGGTCCGGGCCGGGTTAACCCCAGGCGAGCAACGTCGCCTCGGGGTCGGACAGGAACGCGCCGACGTCCCGCAGGAAGAGCGAACCCAGCTCGCCGTCGATGATGCGGTGGTCGAAGGAGAGCGCGAGCGTGGTGACGTCCCGGACCCGCACCTTCCCCTTGTGCACCCACGGCGTGGGCCGCACCGCACCGAAGGCGAGGATGGCCGCCTCCCCGGGGGGCAGGATCGGCGTGCCGGCGTCGATCCCGAACACCCCGATGTTGGTGATCGTGAACGTCCCCCCGGTCATGTCGGCCGGGGCGGTCCGTCCCTCCTTGGCCGCGGCGACCAGCGCGTTGAGGGCATCGGCCAGCTCGCGCAGGCTCAGCCGACCCGCGTCCTTGATGTTCGGCACGATCAGGCCCCGGGGCGTGGCCGCGGCGATCCCGAGGTTGACGTACTCCTTGACGATGATCTCGTCGGTCTCCGCCGACCAGGTCGAGTTGACCATCGGGTGGCGACGGATCGCCAGCAGCACCGCCTTGGCCACGAACAACAGTGGCGACAGCCGCACGCCCTGCCAGTCGGGGTGCTCCCGCAGCCGGGCCAGGGCCCGCATCGACCGGGTCACGTCCACCGTGAGGAACTCGGTGACGTGCGGGGCCGTGAAGGCCGAGGCCACCATGTTCTGCGCGATCAGCTTGCGCACGCCCCGCACCGGAATCCGGTGCTCCCGGTTGGGGCCGAACACGGCCACCGTCGAGGGTCGGGGCGCCACATCCGTCGAGAACTCCGGCCCGGTCGAGAGCTCGGGCTGGCTCGCCGCGCGGGCCGCCGCGTACACGTCGTCCCGCGTGATCGTGCCGCCCGGACCCGTCCCGATGACCGTACGCAGGTCGACCCCGAGCTCGCGCGCGAGCTTGCGCACCGGTGGCTTGGCCAACGGCGGGCCGGACGGGGTTGCCGGGCCGGATGGAGCAGCCGGGCTCGCCGACGCGGCCGGCGCCGGGCCATCCAGTGTGGACGGCGCGGGCGTCGCGCTCTCCACTGTGGGCTGCTCGGCCACCCGCCGGCGCCGGGCCGGGGCCTCCGTACGCGGCCCGTACCCGACCAGGACGGAGATCCGCTCGGCTCCGGCCGACTCACCCGCGCCGGTCGACGGCGACCCCGACGCGACGCTCGACGCGGTCGAGTCGCCGTCGGCTCCGGGCTCCGGGTCTCCGGCGTCGGGCTGGGTGTCGATGACGATGATCGGGGTGCCGACCAGCACGGTGGCGCCCTCGGGGTGGTGGATCCGGACGACCCGACCCGCCCACTTGGCCGGAATCTCCACCGCGGCCTTGGCCGTCTCCACCTCCACGATCGGCTGGTTGAGCTCGACCATGTCGCCCTCGGCGACCAGCCACTTGATGATCTCACCCTCGGTCAGCCCTTCACCCAGGTCGGGCAGGGCGAACTCACGCATCCGAGTCATTGCCGATCACCACTTCTCGGCCCGGTCGACGGCCTCGAGGACGCGGTCCAGGGTGGGCAGGAACTCCTCCTCCAGGCGAGCGGGCGGGTAGGGGATGTCGAAGCCGGTCACCCGCAGCACAGGCGCCTCGAGCGAGTAGAAGCACTCCTCGGTCACCCGGCTCGCGATCTCCGCGCCGAGACCACCGGTCCGCACGGCCTCGTGCACGACGATCGCCCGACCGGTCCGGCGCACCGAGTCGTACACCGGCGCCAGATCCAGCGGGGACAGCGACCGCAGGTCGATCACCTCGAGCTCGCGCCCCTCGTCGGCGGCCACCTGGGCCGCCTGCAGGGCGGTCCGCACCGTGGGACCGTACGCGATCAGGGTGGCCTGGGCCGGGCGGTCGGCCGGCACCCGCCGTACCACGCGGGAGGCGAACAACGGGTACGCCTGCTCGAGCGTGGCCGCCGTGTCCACCTCGGCCTTCTCCCAGTAGCGGCTCTTCGGCTCGAAGAAGATGACCGGATCGTCGGACCGGATCGCCTGCTGGATCATCCAGTACGCGTCGACCGGGTTGCTGCACGTGACCACCTTGAGGCCGGGCGTGTGCACGAAGTACGCCTCGGGCGACTCGGAGTGGTGCTCGACCGCGCCGATCCCACCGCCGTACGGAATACGGATCACGATGGGCAGCCGCACGCGGCCGTGCGAGCGGTAGTGGATCTTCGCGACCTGGGAGACGATCTGGTCGTACGCCGGGTAGACGAAGCCATCGAACTGGATCTCGCACACCGGCCGGTACCCCCGCAGGGCGAGCCCGACCGCCGTGCCCACGATTCCCGACTCGGCCAACGGCGTGTTGAACACCCGCTGCTCGCCGAAGTCCTTCTGCAGTCCGTCAGTGACCCGGAAGACGCCGCCGAGGCGACCCACGTCCTCGCCCATGATGAGCACCTTCGGGTCGTCCTCGAGCGCGCGGCGCAACCCCTCGTTGAGGGCTTTGCTCATGGTCAACGTGCTCACCGGCGCGGCCCCCCTCCGGTCGTCTCGGCGCCGTGACCGCTCTCGGGAGCGAACCCGGCGAGGTAACGGGCGAAGTCCTCCCGCTGGGCCGCGAGGTCGGGCGACCCGCCGGCATAGACGTGATCGAACATCTCCAACGGGGCCGGATCCGGCATGGCCAGGACGCGCTCCCGCAGGTCCACCGCCTGGCGGGCCGCCTCCGCGTCCACCTCGGCGAAGAAGGCGTCGTCGGCCAGCCCGGCGTCGGCCAGGTACCGCCGCAGCCGCAGGATCGGGTCCCGAGCCTGCCACGCCTCCACTTCGGACGCACTGCGGTACCGCGTGGGGTCGTCCGAGGTCGTGTGGGCGGCCATGCGGTACGTGCACGCTTCGATGAGGCACGGGCCCTGGCCGTGCCGGGCCTCGTCCAGTGCCCGCCGGGTCACGGCGTAGCAGGCGAGCACGTCGTTGCCGTCGACCCGGACGCCCGGGAAGCCGAAGCCGGCCGCCCGGTGCACCAGCGGTCGCCGGGTCTGCCGCTCGACGGGCGTGGAGATGGCGTACTGGTTGTTCTGGCAGAAGAAGACGACCGGCGCCTGGAAGACGCTCGCCCAGACGAACGCCTCGTTCACGTCCCCCTGGGCCGAGGCCCCGTCGCCGAAGTAGGCGATCACCGCCTCGCCGTCGTCGCCGCCGACCTTGCCGTCGAGGGCCACGCCCATGGCGTAGCCGGTGGCGTGCAGGGCCTGCGCGCCGACCACGATCGTGTAGAGGTTGAACTTGTATTCGTGCGGATCGAGCCCGCCGTGCTCAACCCCACGAAACAGGCCAAAGGGCTTGATCGGGTCGATTCCCCGGCAGTAGAGCACGCCGTGCTCCCGATAGCTGGGGAAGACCATGTCCTGCGGCCGCAGGGCCCGGCCAGACCCGACCTGGGCCGCCTCCTGGCCGAGCAGGCTCGCCCAGAGGGCGAGCTCACCCTGGCGCTGCAGCGCGGTTCCCTCGGCGTCCAGACGCCGGACCACGACCATGTCGCGGTACAGGCCGCGCAGTTCCTCGTCGGTGAACTCGACGTCGTACTCGGGATGAGTCAGCCGCTTTCCCTCGGGGGTGAGCAGCTGGACAAACTCGGAATCGCCGGTTTCGTGACCGGCCGATGCGGGTGCGGTGGGTGGGTCCAGGGCGCCGCCGTGGGGGGCGGCTTGGCCGTCCAACATCCGTTCTCCCTGTTGTCAGTGCCGGCGCCGGGGGTCACCCTGCCGGCGGAGCCTGCCCCGCGCGTCCCATGCGCGCGGCCTCGGGCCGAGCCTGCCCCGGACGCACGGTACGTGACCCGGGGCCGACCGGCGATGGGACCGCTGTCTGCAGGGTGTGCGGACGGCCCCATTGCCGGTGACGCCAAGCATGGCAGACGATGGCCGTCCAGAGAACAGGCAGGTTGCTCGACGCCCGCGACGCCCGAGTTGTCCGTCCGCCGCAGTCGGCGAAGTCGGTTCCGGCCAACCGGACGGCGGGGGCGCGCCACGCCGGCGCCGACCCTGGTCGCCCGGGTGGCTCGGGGCAGGGTCCACCCGACCGGGGAGCCGAGCGGACGTCCCCCGGCCGGGTGAGTGGGAGAGCAACGGTTCAGTACGCGCCGCGACGGGCCAGCACCACCCCGACCGTGCGCCACAGGATGACCAGGTCGAAGGCGAGCGACCAGTTGTCCACGTAGTAGAGATCGAGCCGTACCGCGTCGTCCCAGGACAGTTCCGAGCGGCCCGAAACCTGCCACAGGCCCGTGATGCCCGGCTTGACCAGCAGGCGTCGGCGCACGTCGCCGAGGAAGTCGCCGTCCTCGGCCGGCAGCGGCCGCGGCCCGACCAGCGACATCTCGCCCTTGAGGACGTTGATGAGCTGCGGCAGCTCGTCCAGCGAGGTCCGGCGCAGCACCCGCCCGATCGGGGTGACCCGGGGATCGTCGCGGATCTTGAACAGCAGGCCGTCGCTCTCGTTCTGGTCGATGAGCTGGGCCAGCCGCTCCTCGGCGTCCGGATACATCGTCCGGAACTTGATGACTTTGAATACCTTACCCTCGCGCCCGACCCGCGACTGCTTGAAGAAGACCGGGCCCCGGTCGCCGATCTTGATGATGAGGGCGATCACCAGGAAGAGCGGCACCAGCAGCACGAGCAGGATCGCCGAGAGCACCCGGTCCATGACGTTCTTGAACAGCCACGCCATGCCGGAGAGCTTCGGCTCCTCGACGTGCAGCAGCGGGAGCCCTTCGACCGGGCGGATGTGCACGCGGGGGCCGGCCACGTCGGTGAGCTGAGGCGCCACGACCAGGTCGATCCCCGTGCCCTCCAGCTGCCACGCCAGCCGGCGCAGCTCGGCGGGCTCGGCCCGCGCCGACCCGCACACGGCCACCGTGTCGGCCCGCAGGTCGCGAACCAGGCTGAGCAGGTCGCGGCCCCGGAACACCGGTAACGGCGACTCGGTCACCCGCCCGGACGCGACGCCCTCGGTCAGGTGGATACCGACCGGTACCAGGCCGGCAGCCGGCACCCGCTTCACCGCCGTCAGCACGTCCATGGCGTCGGAGAAGCTGCCCACCAGCAGCACCCGGTGGACGGCGCGGCCGTGCTTGCGGACCAGGATCAGCACCCGCCGGGCCAGCACCCGACCGATCACGACGTAGACGAGGGCGCCCACGAGCGCAGTGCCCACGGAGAGCCGGGAGAGGTTGACCTTCAACGCGAAGGCCAGGAACGAGACGGTGGCCGCCGCGGTGATCGAGGCGCGGAAGACCCGCTTGTACTCCTCCGAGCCGACGCCCAGGTACCGGCGGTCGTACGCGCCGTGACCCCACAGCGCGATGAGCCAGCCGACGGGCATGCCCACGTAGGCCACCAGCTCGAACACTTCCCGGCTCAGGATCAGGGCCGTGAAGCTTTCGAACCCCGAGTCGGCCTGGGGGAACAACCGGATCGCGGTGAAGCTCGCCAGCGCGACCGCGACAAAGTCCAGCACGAGCAGGGCGGCCGCGTAGGGCCGGTGCCAGGTGGACATGCGGGGGATGTGCCGGAACCAGGTGGTCCGGGGCACCCCGTTGTGCAGCTGGGCGAGCTCGATCGTGTCTTCGACGATGGCGCGCTGCTTGGCCTTCGCGCGGCCCCGGGGGGCGGCCGCGGGTGGACTCACAGTGGTGGTCACCTGCTGGTCGACCGACCTTTCGTTCGCTCGGTGTCGTGGGGAACCGGTGCGAGGTCTGGTCACGTCAATCGGCTCCCCACTGTGACGCGCGGACCCGCGCGGCCCACCGTGTCCCTGGGGCCAGTCGGAGCCCGCCAGCGGCTCACTCAGTGTGACACGGCGCCGCGTCTCCTTGCTGACCGGGCGAGACTAGTCGCCCGGCCGCGCACCTGTCGAGCGCGGGCAACAGGACATACACACCGAGACGACCCGCTCACGGAGCGTCCATCCGGCCGGGCGGGTACCGCTCAGCCCCGACGGGACCGGCGGGCCACCATACGGTCGATGACCTCGAAGTATGCGAGCTTCTGCTGGTCCCAGGCCATGCCGGCGACCACCTGGCTCGCCCGCTCCGCCCGCCGGCGGGCCAGCTCCGGATCGGCGATGAGTGTCCGCATCGCGACAAGAAGGTTCTCCGGGCTGGCCGGATCCACATAGGTGACCGCGTCCTCGGGGAAGTACCGCTCGATCACCGGATTCCGGAAGGTGATGACGGGAATCCCCGAGACCGCGTACTCGAGCAGCTTGGTGGGCAGCACCTCGTCGGTCCACGGGTCGCGCTGGCTCGGCACCACCCCGATGTGCGCCCGCTCGAGGAACGCGGGCATCTGGGTGATCGGCAGCAGCGTGGTCGGCAAGGACACGATGTCGGTCAGGCCCAGCTCCTGGACCCGCGCGCGCAGCTGAGGCAGGCCGTCGCCGCTGCCGAGCACCTGCATCCGGACGCCCGGCACCTCCAGACGCAGCTTGGCCAGCGCCTCGACCACGTTGACCAGGCCGTGCCGCGGGGCGATGAGCCCGTGATAGCTGAACACGATCTGGTCCGGCGGCCAGGGCCGGAACGGGCGCGGCGGAAAGAGCCGGGCGTCGGGGGAGTTCATCACGACGCTGACCGGCCGACGGGTCCACTCCCGAATGACCGCGGCGTACGGCTCATGGACGGTGAGCACCTCGGTCGCGAACCGCAGGGCCAGCCGTGTGCTCGCCTTGACCGCGGCCAGCACCGGGCCGCCGTCGCGGAACTTCGAGGCGAACAGGCGCTCGGTCAGGTCGTGCACGTCGAGCAGCACCGGAACCCCGACCAGACGCTGCAGCGTGGCGGCGAAGGCGACCGCCTCCGGCATGGTGTGGGCCTGCACCAGGTCGAACGCCCGGGGCTGGCGCAGCAGCCACCAGGTGGCGTGGGTGATGAAGCCGCCGTAGAGGCTCAGGTAGGAGCGGGTGGAGTCGCCGCGGTACTTCCGGACCGGCGTGTGCACCACGCGCACGCCGTCGACCACGTCATCCCGCGGCCGGCCCTCGGCGTGCAGCGCGAGGACGGTGACCTCGTCGCCGCGGGCCACGAGCGCCTCAGCCTGCCGGCGTACGCGGGGGTTGGCCTCGTATTCGCTGCAGATCACCATGCCGATGCGCAGCGGACGGCGCGGGCGGGGAGCGGCGACCACATGCCGAGGATAGCGGCCGGTTCGGGGGCCCCAGCGTGCGGCGACGGGCCCCGGAGCCGTCGGGTAGGGTCCGGCCAGCGGACCACTTCGCGCAGGTCCGCCCCCGCTGCCACCCCGCCGCGGAAAGGACGACGCCATGCCCGCACCACCGCCGACGTCGCACCGCGACGCATCGCGGCCGGCGAGCGGGAGCACGGTGACGACGACGCTCGGGCGGTACCTGTCGCTGGCCCTGCTCGCCGCGCTCACGGTGCTCCTCGTCGAGGTGCTGTTCGAGTCCTGGGTGCAGGAGCTGCTCGGCAACCGCGTGGCCGACGAGGAGGGCATGCCGGTCGGCGACCTGCCCTCGTGGCCCAAGGCGCTCAAGAACGGCCTGCTGATCATGCTGGCCGTCCTGGCCGCCGCCAAGGTCGCGGTCGAGCGGCGGTGGCGGGAGTTCACCACGGCAGCCGACATCGCGATCGTGGCGCTGGCCGGGGTGATGGCCCTGGCCGGGCTGCTCGGGACCTCCGGCCCCGTCCTGATCGGCCAAGCGATCTTCGTCTACCTGCGGGGGGCGATCGTCTTCTACGCCGTCCGGGCCCTGCGACCCACCTGGCCGCAGGTCCGCCGGGTGATCGGGATCGTGGGCGCCGTGGTGGCCCTCAACATCGCGGTCGCCGTGGTGCAGATGATCGTGGGCCGACCCGCCTTCTCCGGCCTGGGCTGGGTGGACATGAGCTGGGCCGACACCGCGCGGGCGCACGCCCTGCTCGACCACCCCAACCACCTCGGTCACGTTCTCGGCCTGGTGCTCATCGGCCTGCTCGCATTCATGACCGGCCAGGAGCGGGTGTCGCGACGCTGGTGGTTCGCCGTCCTGGCGGCCGGGATCGGACTGGCCGCCACCCAGTCCCGCGAATCGATGCTCGCCGTCCTCGTCGCCGCGGTGGCGATCTGGCTGCTGCGCCGGGGCGGCGGTCGCACCATCCTCGTGGCCTCGGTGCTGGTGGCCGTGCTCTTCGCGGTCAACCAGCTCGCCCGGCCCGGCAACCTCGAGACGTTGATCTTCCGCATCCAGGGCGTGTTCAACGCCACCGAGACGGTGGCCGGGGAGGAGGACTGCGAGGGGTTTGCGACGACGCGGGAATGCGTCGAGGCCGGCCGGGTCGAGGCCCGCGAGATCCGCGTGCTGTTCTACCAGCAGGGCGCCCGGCTGCTGGCCCATCGACCCGTGCTGGGCTACGGCGTGGGCCAGTTCGGTGGCATCGTGGCCGAGCAGCACGACCCGAACTGGGAGCTCGACCCCCGCTTCCCCGGAGGCTTCAAGCTCTACGACTTCGACGGCACCACGGTGGACAGCTTCTGGCTGCACCTGACGGTCGAGGTGGGGCTACTCGGACTGCTCGTCTACCTCGCCTGGCTCTGGCTGGTCACCGCGCCCCTGGTGGGGGTCACGAACCGGTACGCCGGTCGCCGCGTGCTCGGCGCGGGCCGATCGCCGACCCCGGTCTTGACGCCGACCCAGATCCCGGAACGCACCCAGGCGGTGGCCCTCTGGGGCATCGGCGTCATGATCTTCCTGGTGCTGGTGGGCTTCTTCTCGCCCGCGCTGGAGGACCCGCTGTTCCCGCCGCTGGTCTTCGCGGTCATCGGTCTCGGCTGGGTGCTGGCAAGGGATGGGAATCACGGTGAGGCACCGCGCCCGACCGAGCCCGCGGCCGATGACCTAGGGTCCCACCGTCAGGACCCGAGGAGGTCAGCATGAAGCAGGCCGAGATCAGCCCCCTCGCGGTCGTGGCACCGGAGGTCCACCTGGCCGAGGGGGTCACGATCGAGGAGTTCTGCGTGGTCGGGCGCCACGCTGGCAAGACCAGCGACGGCAACCCGAGCCCCACCAGCATCGGCCCGAACTCGACCCTGCGGACCCACACGGTGGTCTACGCCGGCACCACGATCGGGGCCCGGTTCCAGAGTGGACACCACGTGCTGATTCGGGAGGCCAACACGATCGGCGACGACGTGTCCATCGGGTCACTGACCGTGGTCGAGCACCACGTGACGATCGGCGACAAGGTACGCATCCACTCCCAGAACTTCGTGCCCGAGTTCACCGTGCTCGAAGAGGGGGCCTGGATCGGACCCCGGGTCACGATCACCAACCACCCGTTCCCCGAGTGCCCCCAACCGGACGGGTGCATGGTCGGCGTCCACATCGGACGCTACGCCCGCATCGGGGCGAACGTGACCCTGCTGCCCGGGGTCAAGATCGGGGCGCGCGCCCTGATCGGCGCGGGGGCGGTGGTCACCAAGGACGTCCCGCCGGGAGCGGTGGTCGTCGGCCACCCCGGTCGGGTGACCAAGACCATCGACGACCTGCGGTGCCCGGCCCACCTCGACCACCGGCCGTACCCACCGCTGGCCAGCGCGGACATGCCATGAGGTCACCCGTGGAACTCGCCCGGATGTCCCGCCGGCCCCGACCGATATCCAACGTGGACCCGCTATCTACTGTGGACGACGCCACCGGAGTCACCTCATGACGCATGTTCCGCCCGCCCCGGCCGACGCCCCCATCCCGCTGGTGGACCTCAAGGCCGCCTACCGCCAGCAGAAGGAGGAGATCGACGCGGCCATCCGCGCGGTCATCGAGAACACCCGCTTCATCAACGGACTCGAGGTGGTCGAGCACGAGCGGGCGTTCGCCGCGTTCACCGGAAGCCGCTTCTGCCTGGGCACCGGATCGGGCACGGCCTCGATCCACTTGATCCTGGCCGCGCTCGGCATCGGGCCGGGCGACGAGGTCGCGGTCCCCGCCCACACCTTCATCGCCTCGGCCGAGCCGATCTCCTGGCGTGGAGCCAAGCCGCGCTTCATCGACGTCGACCCGGTCACCGGCTGCATCGACCCCGACGCGCTCAAGGCGAACATCGACGGGGTCAAGGCGGTCATCGGCGTGCACATCCACGGGCGGCCGTTCGATCTCGACGCGGTGGGGGCGGTGACCGCGGCCGCGGGCGTGCCGCTCATCGAGGACGCGGCCCAGGCCCACGGCGCGGACTACGTGCGGGCCGACGGGACCGTGGTGCGGGCCGGCACGTACGGAATCGCCGCCGCCTTCTCGTACTACCCGGGCAAGAACCTGGGCGCGTTCGGCGACGCGGGATCGATCACCACCAACGACGAGGCGCTCTACGAGAAGATGCGCCTGCTGCGCGACCACGGCAGCATCCGCAAGTACGAGCACCAGGTGGTCGGCTTCGCGGACCGGCTCGACACCATCCAGGCGGCGGTGCTCAACGTCAAGCTCACCCGCCTCGCCGAGGGCAACGAGCGGCGCCGGGCCCTGGCCGCGTCGTTCACCGAGAAGCTCACCGGGGTCGGCGACCTGTGGATCCCGCCGGAGACCCCCAACCGCCGCAGCGTCTACCACCACTACGTGATCCGCACCAAGCACCGCGACGCCCTGCACGCGTACCTGAACGAGCGGGGCATCGGGGCGACGATCCACTACCCACGGCCGGTCCACCTGCAGCCGGCCTACGCCTACCTCGGCCACCAGCGGGGCGACTTCCCGAACGCCGAGGCCTGGGCGGACGAGGTGCTCTCGCTGCCGATCTACCCCGAGCTGACCGAGGCGCAGCAGGACCGCATCGTCGCCGAGGTGAAGGCGTTCTTCGCGAGCCGGTGATCCTCCGCGGATGCCCCGCGTCCCCGCCGAGCGCGTCCCGGCGCGGCTCCCCATGATCGGCTGAGGCACTCCGGCTGACCCATGATCGCAGTGAGGCGGTACCCCCGTTCATGACGGAGAAACGCCTCACCGCGATCACTCGCCAAGACCACGGTGAGGCGTCCGTACGCCCGCCGGCCCACCACCGCCTCACGGTGATCATGACGTTCGGGGGGACGAGGACGGTCGGGCGCCCGCGAACGTACGGTCAGAGGGTGCGGCGTACGGCGAGGATGGCGGCGATGTCGCGCCACAGCAGCCCGGCGCCGACGGCGGCCAGCCCGAGCGCGGCGGCCACGTCCAGGCCCGCCCGGCCGGCGCCGACCCAGCCGAGGGCGTCGAGGACAGCAGCCAGCACCACGGCCGCGAGCACGACGGCCAGGGAGCGCACGGCCGGTCCCGTCCAGGCCAGGCTGAAGCGACGCCACACCACCCCGAGCGGCACCGCGGCCCCTACGACGATCGCCACGAGGTACGCCACGGCGACGCCGATGCCACCGAGCCAGGAACCGAGCGGAAGCACGGCCACCAGACCGACGACCGCGCCGACCACCGACGCCCACACGGGAATGCGGAATCCGTCCCCACTGGACAATGCGTTGACCGCGGCGACCTGAACCACGGCCACGTACGTGGCGAGCAGGATGACGCGCAGCACGCCGGCGCCCTGGGCGTACTCGCCCCCGCCGAACAGGGTGAGCACCTCGGGGGAGATGAGCACACCGACGGCGAAGACCGGGGCGAGCAGGACCAGCAGGGCTCGGGTGAAGATGTCGGCGTGGCGGCGCACCACGTCGGTGTCGCCGGCCCCGTGCGCCTTGGCCATCGCGGGAAACAGAGCCATGCTCAACGCCCGGGGGAGGAAGTACAGCGGCGCGACCAGGGTGACCGAGGCGGCCACGTACGACACCTCGGTCAGGGTCGTGAACCGGTTCGCCACCACGGGCAGGGCCTGCAGCAGCCCCGCGCTCGCCAGACCCCCGAGGCTGGCCAGGCCGACGTAGACGGCCATCTCCTTGAGGTCCAGCCGCAGCACGCCCGAGCCCGACGGCGACCGTCGGCCGCGGCGCAGCACCACCAGGGCGCCCAGCATGAGCACCGCGTAGCCGAGGGTCAGCGGCATCAGGTACGCGCGCGCCCCGGTGGCGACCACGACCACGGTGGCTCCGATCGCCACGACCGAGCCGGCGATCTCCAGCCACGTGTAGGGCACCACCCGGTCGAAGCCGTACAGAGCCGACTTGGCCACGCTGTACGCCGAGAACACCGCGGCCAGCAGGCCGACCGCGACGGCGTCCTGCGCGGTCACGCCGTCCAGGGTGGTCGCGATCAGCGCCACGTTCACCCCGAGCCCGGCCGCGCAGGCGTACCCGGCCAGGGTGAGGACCCGGTAGGCGCTGCGGGCCGCCGCCTCGTCCCCGGCGCCCCGGTGGAACGGGATGAACCGGGAGGCGGCGCTGGCCAGGCCGCCGGGCAGGAAGAGGCTCACGGTCATGGCCAGGCCGATCAGGGTGCCGACCAGACCGTACGTCTCCTGGTCGGTGGCCCGGCTGATCAGCGAGCCATGCACCAGTCGGGTGCCCCCGAGCGCCACCAACCCGACCATCGACAGCAGCCCGGCGCGGACCACCGACGCTCCGCGCGCCCTCGTCGCGGCGGGCACCGTCACCTGGTCGGACACGGCCGACAGGCTATCGGAGCCGTCCCGCGCCCCCAGCCGCGAGGCCGGCCACCCACCCCTGGCTCTGCTGCCTTATACGCAACACCCCCGCGTCCGGCAACGCTCGTCCCCGGCGGGAGTTGATCGCCGTGAGGCGTTCGTGGGCCCGACGGCGTACGGGTGCCTCACCGTGATGTTGGGCAGTGATCACCGTGAGGCGTCGGTACGCCGCAGACGGGGGTATCGCCTCACGCCGATCATGGGGCCGAAGGACCGGGAAACTGGCGAACCGGGATGGGATCCCACGCACCTGGCTCGGCGGGCGGTCACCGCAGCAGCTTGGACAGGCGGCGGTCGGCCAGCGGCTTGCCGTCGGTCTGACAGGTGGGGCAGTACTGGAGGCTGGAGTCGGCGAACGAGACCTCACGGATCGTGTCGCCACAGACCGGACAGGGCAGCCCGGTCCGGCTGTGCACCACCATCCCCGACCGCTTCTCGCCCTTGAGGTTCGCCGCCCCCTGACCCACCAGGCGGGCCGTCGCCTCGGCGAGCGTGGCCTGGGTCGCCTCGTACAACGCGGCCATCTGCTCATCGGTGAGGCGGGTGGTGATCGCGAAGGGCGACAGTCGGGCCCGGTGCAGGATCTCGTCGGACCAGGCGTTGCCGATGCCGGCGATCACCTCCTGGTCGGTGAGCATTCCCTTGACCTGGCCGCTGCGGCTGCGCAGCTGCTCGGCGAACGTGGCCAGGTCGCACCGCTGGGCATCGGGTCCGAGCTTGGCCACCCCCGGCACCTCGGCGGGGTCGCGCACGAGGTAGGCGGCCAGGCGCTTCTGGGTGCCCTGCTCGGTGAGGTCGAAGCCACCCCCGTCGTCCAGCCGGATGCGCAGGGCGATCGGCCCTTTGCCCGGCTTCAACGGGGTCGCGGGCAGCGCGTCCCGGTAGTGCAGCCAGCCGGCCCGAGCCAAATGCACCACCAGGTGCAGGTCGTCGGCGGCCGGCTCGGGGGCGCCGCAGACGATGTCGAGAAACTTGCCGAATCGACCGGCGTCCGTGATCGCCCGCCCGTGCAGGGCGGTCGGGGGAGGATCGAATGTCTTAAGCGCACTGATCGCCGCCACCTCGACCCGGGCAATGGTCCGCCCGGCGACGCGCGCACGCAGATCGGCGGCGAGGGCCTCGACCTCGGGCAGTTCCGGCATCGACCCACAGTAGCGCTCCGCGCGTCGACCCACAGTAGCGCTCCGCGCGTCGACCCACAGTAACGCTCCGCGCGTCGACCCACAGGAACGCTCCGCGCGCCGGCACAAAGCGCTGCCCGCGCGAGCCGGTAACGCTCGCACGCCGGGGTCTTGAGCTTCGGTCCGAATGGGGTGACCATGGCTGAATACCGCCTCGACATCGGTCGCTGGCCCGACGCGTCCCGGTGGCCCGCTGGGCCAGGAGGGGAGTGATGCGTGATGCTCGTACGCGACGCGATGACGAAGGTCGTCCTCACCGTGGGTCCGGACCACACGCTGCGGCAGACCGCCCAGCTGATGACCGCGCGTCGGGTTGGCTCAGCGATCGTCATTGATCCAGACGGTGCCGGCACCGGGATCATCACCGAGCGGGACATTCTGTACGCGATCGGCGCCGGGCTGGATCCCGATGTGGCGCGCACCGGAGACCACCTGACCTGGGACGTGGTCTACGCCGCCCCCTCCTGGACGATCGAGGAGGCGGCCGCGGCCATGGTACGCGGCGGCTTCCGGCACCTGGTCGTGCTCGACGGCGCCGAGGTGCTCGGCGTCATCTCGGTCCGCGACATCCTGCGCGTCTGGTCCCGGGAGCGAGTCGCCGCCTAGGCCCGGGCGCGCCCGGCGCAGGTGCGTGTCCCGGAGAGTGCGTCACAGAGAACGCGCGTCAGAGCAGCCGGAGCTGCCGGTGGCGCGGGGCGGTGCGGGCCGGCTCCGGCTCGCCGAGCCGCTCCAGCAGGCCGGGGTCGACCGGGTCCAGGAAGGGCGTCCGTCGAGGCTGGTGCTCGGCGCCGTGGCGGGTCCGCCGCAGACAGTGAGACAGGTACAGGCGGCGTTGCGCCCGGGTGACGCCGACGAAGAACAGACGCCGCTCCTCGGCCACCTCTTCCGCGCTCAGCACGGTCCCGGGCAGCCGCAGCGGCAGCAGGCCGTCCTCACACCCGATGAGGAACACCACCGGCCACTCCAACCCCTTCGCGGCGTGCAGGGTCAGCAGGGTGACCGCCTCGGCCCGCGGGTCGAGGCTGTCCACCTCGGCCCCGGTGGCCAGGGCCTGCAGGAACCCGGGCAGGTCGTCGCCGTACCGGCTGGCCAGCGGCACCAGCAACTCCACCGCGGCGTACACCTCGGCCCCCGGCAACTGGACCGCTGGTTGACCGTCTCCATCGAACAGTCGCGGCCGGCCGTCGACCAGGGCCTCCGCGGCCGCCCGCACCCGGTCCACCACCGAGCCGCTCGTGGCGGCCCCGGATCGCTGCATGAACTGCAACTCCCGGGCCAGCGCCGCCACGGCCCGACGCTGGGTGAGCCGGTCGTGGGACCGCTTCTGCACCGGCAGACCGGCGCGGGTCAGCGCCTCGATGACCGGCCCGGCCTGGGCGTCGGTGCGGTAGAGCACCGCGATGTCCGCAAAGGACAGTCCCTCCTGGACGGTCTTGCGGGAGTCGACCCGTCCTGAGTCGAACGAGCGGTGGGAGGTGCCACCGACGAGCTCCTCGATCGTGCGAGCCACCCACTCCGCCTCGGCGGTCGGGGTCGCGGCCACGTGCAGCCCGGGCACCGGAGCGTCGGGCTCGAGCCGAGCCGGCTCCAAGCGCCGACCCCGTACCAGGGAGGAGGCCGCGATGACCTGCCCGGCGGTGGCCACGATGGGCGCGGTCGACCGGTAGTTCCGGGCCAGCCGCACCACCCGGGCTCCCGGGAAGTCCTCGGCGAAGCGCAGGAAGAAGCTGACGTCGGAACCCCGGAACGAGTAGATCGACTGGTCGGGATCGCCGATCGCGCAGATGTTGCCGCCAGCGGGTACCAGGGCGCGCAGCAGCTCGTACTGGGTCGCGTCGACGTCCTGGTACTCGTCCACGAAAATCCACGGCCATCGCGCGTGGTACCGGTCGGCCAGCTCGGGGTCGCCGCGCAGCAGGTCGCGGGCCAGGCTCACCAACTCGTCCAGCGTGACCTGATCCGGCCGTCGCGCCCGAGCCGGCCGTTCCGCGGTCGCGGCGGCTCGGCCGTTGGCCCGACGAGCCCGGCCCGGGCGCGGGGCGGGCACGGCCCGGTCAACCTCCGGCAGCTGCTCCGGCCGCCCGTCCGGGTCGTCGCCGTTCTCGGTCGCCTCCACCACGGTGAACTCCGGGTCGAGCCCCACGGCGGCCGCGTTCTCCCGCAGGATCCGCAGACCCAGCGAGTGGAACGTCGTGACCGTCACCTCCTGGGCCGGCTCGCCGAGCAGCGAATCCAAGCGGGTGCGCATCTCCTCGGCCGCCCGGCGGGTGAAGGTGATCGCGAGGCACTCGCGCGGCGCCACCCCCATCTCGGCGCAGAGGTACGCGATGCGGTGGGTGAGCGTGCGGGTCTTGCCGGTGCCCGGACCGGCCACCACCAGCAGGGCACCGCCGGGCGCGGAGGCGGCGACCCGCTGCAGGGCGTCGAGCCGATCGAGCAGACCGGTTCCGACCTCCTCCATCCCGGCCAGCACCGGCTCCCACGGCTGGTGCGGCGAGGGCGGCTCGGCCAGCGGTGGCTCGGGAACGCGCTCCTTCCTGGCTCGCGAGGATGCCCGAGCCCGCTTGGGCTCCGCCGCGGCGGGGACGTCGGTCGGGCCCGACGCCGGCTCGGGCGAGGCCGCCCGCGGCCGGGGGGCCGTGGCCCGGGTCGGAGCCGCCGAAGGTACGGGCACGTCGAAGAGAGCATCCACAGTGGACGCCGCTGGCGTGGCCGGGTCGCGCAGGCGGATGACCCCGTACTCGCCGTCGTAGCCGGGGCGCCGGTGCACCTGGCCCGCCCGCAACCGGGCGATGGCCTCGCCCAGGTCGGCCCCGCCGACGCGGGTGATGTCCTCGACGTCGACGTTCAGCAGGATGTCAAGCTCGCTGCCGAGCTTGGCCACCAGCGTGGCGATGCGGCCCTCGACCGACTTGCTCTTGGCCCCCACGCCGTGCAGCTCGCCGATGATCTCGTGGAGCTGGATGAGGTGGGTCGCGGGCGGACGGTTGGTGGGCCGATAGCCCTCCGGCCGGTCGGCCAACTCCTCGACCCGGTGCAGCACGCCCACGGTGAGTGGCTTGCCGCACTCGGGGCACAGGCCACCGGCGGCCCGGGTGCGCGCCGGCTCCCAGCAGACACCGCACGCCCGGTGCCCGTCGGCGTGGTACTTGCCCTCCTCAGGGAAGAACTCGATCGTGTCGTACAGCCCGTCCCCGGTCTCGATCGCCCGCTTGACTGCGTAGTAGTCCAGGGCGCAGGCCAGGCGGGTCGCCTCGCGGGCCAGGGCCTGCGGCGAGTGGGCGTCGGAGTTGGAGACGAGCTGGTAACTGTCCAGACTGGACACCCGCCAGTTCATCTGGGGGTCGGAGCTCAATCCGGTCTCCACCGCCCGGATGTGCTCGGCGAGGTCGCCGTAGCAGTCGGCGATCGCGTCGAACCCCGACTTCGAGCCGAGCGCGGAGAACCACGGCGTCCAGATGTGGGCGGGCACGAGGAAGGCGTCCGGGCTCGCCTCCAGCGTCACCTCGAGCAGGTCCCGCGAGTCCAGCCCGAGGATCGGCCGGCCGTCGGACCCCAGGTTGCCGCCGAGGCCCTCGACGCCCTCGCCACCGTGACCGAGGCGGGCCGTGAACCGGGCGGCCGCCGCGAAGTCGGGCAGGTAGATCAGGTGGTGGACCTTGCGGGTGCGGTCGTCGCGCTTGTAGATCGTCGAGATCTCGACGGAGAGCATGAACCGCACGGGCGCGTGCAGGTTCGACGGCAGGCGCCGCGCCACCTCGGCCTCGAGGTCGGGGCGCAGGCGGAACAGGCCGGGCTCGGCCGGCACAAGGTTCTCCCGCAGGTGCGCGAACCAGGCGGGGTGGGTGACGTCGCCGGTGCCCAGCAGGGTGATGCCCTTGCGCTGCGCCCACCACGCGAGGTTGGGCAGCTCAAGGTCCCGGCTGCAGGCCCGCGAGTAACGGGAATGGATGTGAAGATCCGCCACCCAGGGCTGCGACGGGACACGCACGGAGGGCATCTTGCCCTATCCCCGGGCCAAACCGGCGTACCCACGGCGCCGCGTCGCAAGATCAACTGGTCACGGTCGGGTGGTCCGCGGGGGCCGGCCCGCCCGTTGGTCAGGCGGACTACGGGGTGCGCAGCTCGACGAGCGTGACGTCGGGCGGGGCCCCGACCCGCACTGGCGGGCCCCAGAAGCCGGCGCCGTTGGTGACGTACACCGGCATGCCGTCGACCTCGCCCAGCCCGCTCACCACCGGCTGGCCGGAGGCGCGGACCACCAGGTTGAACGGCACGAGCTGGCCCCCGTGGGTGTGCCCGGACAGCTGCAGGTCCACCCCGTGCCGGGCCGCCTCGTACGCCTGGATCGGCTGGTGGGAGAGCAGCACCACCGCCTTGTCCGGGTCCCGGCCGCCCAGCGCCGCGTCGAAGTCCGGCCCGTCGCCGTACCGCTGCCCGGCCACGTCGTTGACCCCGGCCAGGTCGATGCCCTCGGGCAGTTCGACCCGCTCGTTGCGCAACGGACGCAGGCCGAGCCGGGTCACCTCCTGGATCCACGGCTCGTACCCGGAGAAGTACTCATGGTTGCCGGTCACGAAGAACGTGCCGTGCCGGCTGCGCAGGTCGGCCAACGGCGCCGCCGCCGGGCCGAGCTCCTCCACCGACCCGTCGACGAGGTCCCCGACGACGGCCACCAGGTCCGCGTCGAGGCCGTTGATGATCTCGACGATGCGGCGCGTCCGGCCGGCGCCGTTGAGCGGACCGAGATGAATGTCACTGACGAGCGCGATGCGCAGGCCGTCGGCGCCGCGGGGCAGCCGGGCCAGCGGAATCTGGATACGCGTGACCCGCGGGTCGCCCAGGGCGGTGGGCACGCCGGTGCCGACGAGCCCGACCGCCGCCACCCCCGCGGTCACGGCGACCGCCCGCCCCAAGAACAGCCGCCGGCTCAGGTACGACCCGTCGACCGGGCTCGGGGAGATCGGAACGGGCGCAGGCGCGCCCGCTGACGCGGCGGTCGCTGGCGGTGTGTCCGTACGGTCCGGTGCGCCGACGGTGACCGCCGGGATCGCGCGCCGGTGGGCTCGACGCAGCAGCAGTTTCGCGATGAGCGCCGGGATCTCGAGGATCGCGAGCACGACGAGCAGGTAGAACAGCAGCGCGAGCCACACGTACCCGACCCAGGCCAGCGGGGTGGCGACCGCGGGCGGCAGCACGTCCGCACCCGTGAAGGTCGCGAGGGTCAGGATCGGCAGCGCCGCGAACACCCACAGACCGATGCGGCGCCAACGCTTCGATGCCGTCGCGTCGCGGACCAACCGCCGCCACAGGTAGTAGTGCGCAGCCCCGAGCACGACCGCGCCGACGACGACAAAGATCAACACGAACAGCACCGAGCCAACCTACCCACCGCCACTGTGTCCGCCCTGAGCACCGCGTTCCGGCGTGGTTGGTTCGCACCGGACCGCCCGGGTGCCTCGCTCAGTTCTCTACGAAACGGAGCCCCACGATGCCTACCGTTATCAAGGCCAGGAAGGTCAGCCGGAGCGGGGATACCGCCTCGTTCAGGAACAGCATGCCGACCGCGGCGACTCCGACGGCGCCCACCCCGACCCAGACGGCGTAGGCCGTCCCGACCGGCAGGCTCTTGAGGGCAAGCGAGAGCAGCACAAAGCTCAGCATCGCGGCGGCGATGCCGATGACGCTCGGCCACAGCCGAGTGAACCCATCGGCATTCTTCAGCGCGATCGCCCAGACGATCTCGAGGAGACCGGCCGCAATGAGGAGCAGCCACGATATGGTCACGGTCCCGACCCTTACCTGTCTTCTCTCCGGTATACCGACTTCGCCGCCGCCTGGGGCTCCGTTGTCGACACGGTCCACTGTCCTTTCCCTCGCCGGTGCCGACGAGCCCGCTCGCGCTTGCTCAGGCCGTGACCCCGCCGTCGACCGTGATCGACGCGCCCGTGATACCGCCTGGGATGGTCTGGTCCAACGCCCGGCGCCGAACGGGCCGTCGGCCAACTGACCGCGTTGTCGGTCACCTGTCCATTCGAGGTCCCACGCCCCGGGGCGTCTCGGCGGTCGCGCCCAGGCGTTCCCTGGCGCCACGGCGGGCCGCCGCACTGGTCTTCCCGATCGCCACACGAGAGGATGGCCTCATGCCCGTCGTCCGCTACTTCGCCTCGGCCCGGGCCGCCGCGGGCGTGAGCGAAGAGGTCGTGCCCGCCGGTACCCTCGACGAACTGCGCTCGACCCTGGCCGCCACTCACGGGGAGCGGCTGGCCGCCGTGCTCCAGGTGGCGAGCTTCCTCGTCGACGGGGTGGCCTGGCGCGATCCGGCGGCCCCTCTGCCGCCGGACGGCACGGTCGACGTGCTGCCCCCCTTCGCCGGCGGCTGAGCGCGAACGCCCGACGTCGACCCGGACGAAGCCGGACGTCACCCGCCGATGGCGGACATGGGGCGTACGGGTTGAAGAAACGTCGGGTCGTCGATGCCGTGGCCGGCCCGCTTGGCCCACATCGCGCCTCGCCAGGCGTCGGCGATCGTCTCGTCGTCGGCACCCGAGCGCAGCAGCCCGCGCAGGTCGGTCTCTTCCTGGGCGAACAGGCAGTTACGCACCTGGCCGTCCGCGGTGAGCCGGGTCCGGTCGCAGGCCCCACAGAACGGTTGCGTGACGCTGGCGATGACACCGACCCGGGCTGGACGACCGTCCGGTGTGGAGTGTCCCTGGACGATCCAGGTCTCGGCCGGGGCGGCGCCGCGGTGACGCGGATCCGGCTCCAATGTGTACACCGTCCGCAGCTGGGCCAGGATCTCGTCGGCCGTCACCATGGCGTCGCGCCGCCAGGCGTGCTGGGCGTCCAGGGGCATCTGTTCGATGAACCGCAGTTCGTACCCGTACCGGAGCGCGAACGCGAGCAGGTCCACGGCCTCGTCGTCGTTGATTCCCCGCATCAGGACGGCGTTGAGCTTGACCGGCCGCAGTCCGGCCGCGTCCGCCGCGTGCAGCCCGGTCAGCACGGCGTCGAGCTGGTCGCGGCGCGCCAGCGTGATGAACCGGTCCCGGCGCAGGGTGTCGAGGGAGACGTTCACCCGGTCCAGCCCGGCCGCGCGCAACGCCGGGGCGAGGCGGTCCAGCCCGATGCCGTTGGTGGTCAACGACAGCTGCGGCCGCGGCTCCAGCCGGGCGACCCGCGCCACGATCTCCACCAGGCCCGGCCGCAGCAATGGCTCCCCGCCGGTGAACCGGATCTCGGTCACGCCCAGCCGCGTGACCGCGATGCCGAGCAGCCGCACCACCTCGTCGTCGGTGAGCACGCTCTGCTTGGGCAGCCAGACGAGTCCTTCGGCGGGCATGCAGTATCCACAGCGGAGGTTGCACCGGTCGGTCAGGGAAACCCGAAGATCTGTCGCTATCCGGCCGAACCGGTCGATCAGGCCGGGTACCGGGGGTCGGTCACCGGTCACAGGCTGCACCATCCGTCGACACTAACCCCGACCTTCGTCTGCCCCAAGGGGCTCAGCGGCGACGCTCTACCGGTTCGGCTACGACAGCGCGGCTACGGCGGCCATCACCGACCCCCGATACGAGGCGCCGAAGAGGGCGACGTGCACGAGCAGCAGGTGCAGCTGGTGCAGGGGTACGCGTTCCCGCCAGCCGTCGGGTAGCGGCCACGCCTCGTGGTAGGCGGCGAGGATCCGGTCCAGGTACGGCGCCCCGCCGAAGAGGGCCAGCTGGGCGAGGTCGGTCTCCCGGTGGCCCCCGTGCGCGGCCGGGTCGACGAGCCACGCCCGCCCGTCGTCGGCCCACAGCACGTTGCCCGGCCAGAGGTCACCGTGCAGTCGGGCCGGCGGTTCGGGCGGCGGCGCCAGGTCCGGCACGCGGTCCAGCAGCGACCGTACGGTCGCCACATCCTTCGGCGACAGGGCCTGGCGGCGGGCGGCGAGATCGAGGTACGGCTCCAGGCGCCGGCTGACGAACCACTCCGCCCAGCCCTGCTCGACCGGGGTGAGCGTGTTGTCCTGAGGCAGCGAGCCGATGAAGCCCGGCCAGGGCGCACCGAACGCCTCCGCGCCCGCCCGGTGGGTCGCGGCCAGCTCACGCCCGAACCGCTCGGCCGCCGCCGGGCTCGGCTCACCCGGCTCGACCCAGCTCAGGGCCAGCAGGTCCGGCAGCGCCACGATGACCTCCGGCACGGGCACGCCGCCGGCCGCGGTCGCCTCGCCGAGCCAACGCAGCCCGGCCGCCTCGGTGGCGAAGAAGTTCTTCGGGGCGCGGCTGTCGTCGCCATCCCCGTACGTCTTGGCGAACAGGGAGGCGCCGTCCTCCAGGGTCAGCCGTCGGGCCTGGCAGATCGAGCCGCCACCGACCGGCGTCTCCCGGATTCGCTGGTGGAACAGGTACGTAGGCAGGAGTTCAGGACGGGCGCGCAGTTCGTTGAGGTCCACGGTCGTTCCCTCGGTCGCGACGGTCGGCATTCAGCCTGCCACGACGGTCCGGCCAGACCGCACCTGGCCACGCGCGGCGTGGGCGGCGACCACCGGCCGCGGCGCACACCCGGGGGCGCTCTCGCGTCGTCACAAGGCGCGGCGACCCGCCTGACCTGCGGTTTGTCACCGATGCGGAGGGGGACGGTTGTCCACAGCCACCCGAGTTATCCACAGATTTGCGCACCCCCCTACCGCCCGGGTCGGCGGGGCTCCACCCTGGCAGCCATGACAGTGCCGCGGGGGACACACCCACGGGTCCGCCTGGGCGCACCGAGCGACGTCCTGGCGACCATCCCGTTCCTGGTGGGCTACCACCCGAGCGACAGCATCGTGGTCCTCGGACTGAGCGAGGGCCGGGTCACCTTCGCCGCCCGCGATGACCTGCCGGCCGCAGGAGAGCCGCCGGCCGACGACCACGTCACCTATCTCGTCGAGGTGGTGCTCCGACAGGGCTGCCATCGCGTGATGCTCGTCGGCTACGGCGACGAGGAACGGGTGACGCCGATGGTCGAGGCGCTCCGCGCCGCCTTCGAGCGGGAGGGGGCCACGGTCGTCGAGGCGCTGCGAGCCGACGGGCAGCGCTACTGGTCGTACCTGTGCACCAACCGGTACTGCTGCCCGCCGGAGGGCACGCCGTACGACCCCTCCACCAGCGAGGTCGCGGTCGCCTGGACGCTGGCCGGTCGGGTGGCCCGGCGCGACCGAGCGGAGTACGAGGCCCAGATTCAGCCGGTCACGGGAGCGGCCCGGGAGGCCATGCGTCGGGCCACGGCGGCAGCCCACGAGCGGCTCCTCGCGCTGCTGGCCGAGGCGGAGGACGACGACCACGCCGAGGCGGCGCTGCTCAACGCCGGCAACCTGGCCATCGCCCAGGCGCTGGACCGCCAGTTGCACGGCATCCCGCCCACCGATGAGGAGGCGGCCTGGCTGTCGGTGCTGCTGCAGTCGACCGCCATCCGGGACATCGCCTGGAGCCTGATCCGAGGCTCCGGGCCGGGCCTGTACCACCACCGCGCCCTGTGGCAGGAGGTGCTGCACCGGGCCGAACCCGACCTCGTCCCGGCGCCGGCGAGCCTGTTCGCGTTCGCCGCCTGGCGGAGCGGTGACGGAGGCATCGCCCGGCTCGCCGTGAGGCGGGCTCTCGAGGTGGACCCGCGCTACCGGATGGCGCAACTGCTCCACGAGGCCATCACGCACGGCCTGCCGCCTACCGCGCTGGACGACTGGCCGTCGGGCCGGGACGCGGCGACCCGACGCCGTCGCCGTCGTCGACGCTCCGAGAAACGGCACGCCGGGCGATCGGCGGGGTAGACCGAAGGTGGTTTTCTACCATCCGTGGTAGATTTCTACCATGGGGCTGAACATCAAGGACCCGGAGACAGAGAGGTTGGCGGCTGAAGTGGCCACACTCACGGGGGAGACGAAGACCCGAGCGATCAACATCGCGTTGCGCGAGCGCCGGGAGAGGCTGCTGGCAGCCCGGTCCGCGACCGACCGGGCCGACCGGCTCACGAGGTTCCTGACCGACGAGGCCTGGCCGCAGGTCCCGCCGGAGATGCTCGGCCGGGCGCCGTCCAAGGCCGAGCGGGAAGCGATCCTGGGCTACGGACCGGAGGGCGTGTGATCGTCGACAGCTCAGCCATCCTGGCCATCCTGTTCCGGGAGCCGGAGTGGCCGCGCCTGCTCGAGCGGCTGACCGAGGGAGAGTCGCCGGGCGTGGCCACCCCGACCCTGGTCGAGTCCGGCCTGGTGCTCGCCAGCCGACTGGGCCCGCCCGGTAAGTCGCTGCTGGCGCGGTTCGTGCAGGAGAGCGGTCTGCGGGAGATCCCGTTCACCGCGGCGCACTGGCCGGTCGCGGTCGACGCCTATCTCCGCTACGGCAAGGGGCGTCACCGCGCCGCCCTGAACTTCGGGGACTGTCTGACGTACGCGACGGCCGCCCTGGCGCGGGAGCCGCTGCTCTGCGTCGGGGACGACTTCGCCCAGACCGACCTTCCGCTGGTGCCCCGGTAGCTTCGTGTCACGACAGCCCGATGGGCCGACAGCTGCGCGCGTAAACAGCTTGGGTGCCCCGGTAGCGGGGCACCTCACCCAGCGGCCCGTACACGGTGGGCGCCGGCGTACACGTTCATCGACGGGCCGCGCAGGAACCCCACCAGCGTGAGACCCGCGTCCTCGGCCAGGTCCACCGCCAGCGTGCTCGGGGCCGAGATCGCCGCCAGCACGGGGATGCCGGCCATGGACGCCTTCTGCACCAGCTCGAAGCTGGCCCGGCCGCTCACCATCAACACGTGGCCCCGCAGCGGGAGGCGTCCCTCGCGCAGCGCCCACCCGATCACCTTGTCCACCGCGTTGTGCCGGCCGACGTCCTCCCGAACGCAGACCACGTCGCCATCCACGGTGAACAACCCGGCCGCGTGCAGCCCACCCGTGCGGTCAAAGGTCCGCTGCTGGGCCCGCAGCCGGTCGGGCAGGGCCGCCAGGGTAGCAGGGTCCACTGTGGAGTCGTCCGCCGCCACGTCGAACCGGGACTTCGTCCGGACCGCCTCGATGCTCGCCTTGCCGCACACCCCGCAGGAGCTGGTCGTGTAGAAGTTGCGGGCCGGGTCGGTCACCGGCGGCGGCACGTGGGGCGCGAGCGTGACGTCGACGACGTTGTACGTGTTGGGTGTCTCGGCGCCGGCGCAGAGTTGGGCGGTCACCACGTCCTCGGCCGCCGCGACGATTCCCTCGGTCAGCAGGAAGCCGAGCGCCAGGTGCACGTCGTCGCCCGGGGTCCGCATCGTGACCGCGAGCGGCGTACGCCCCAGCCCGGGCCGGCCGACCCGGATCTCCAGCGGCTCCTCGCCGGTCAGCGTCTCCATCCGCTTGACCACGGTGGGACCGCCCGCGTCGCCGGTCTCGATGTGGACCACCGCGCGCCGGTCCGTCACCCTGCCCATCGCCCCATTCTCCCGCGCGGCCTCGGTCGGCGACAGGCCGGCGGCGCGCCGCCAGGTCGGGCCGGTTGCGACTGCGACCGACCCGGCCCGCTACTAGGCGTCGGCGGCGCCTTGGCTGCCCCGATCGACATGCTCGCGGCCCGATCGGGCGGTGGTCGGATCAACGAACCGCCACCCAACGGCGATGGCGATCGGGGCCAGGCCGGCGACGGTCATGACCAGTGCGATCGGGGCGACCTCGGCCAGCGCGCCGGTGACCAGTGGCCCGACGCCCTGCAGCGTCATGATCCCGGTGAACTGCAGCGCGAAGGCCTGACCGCGCACCTGCGGGTCGAGCGCGTCGAGGAAGACCCGCTGCAGGCCGAGGCTGTAGCTGAACCCGACCCCGGCCAGGAACGCCAGTCCCGCGGTCAGCCACAGGTGCACCGGCAGGGCGAAGCCAACCATCGGCGCGCCGAGCAGGACGAGCAGCGGCGCCACCAGCCGCTCCCTCGTCGGCGGCGGGACCAGCCGGCCCACCACGAGGTTGCCCAGCAGCATGCCGACCGGCACGCTCGCCATCAGCAGCCCGGCCGAGCCGGCCGGGAAACCACGCTGCGCGGCGTAGGGCACGAACAGCGCCTCGGCGGCGGTGACGCAGGCCGGCGGCAGCCACTGCACGAGCAGCAGCGAGCGGACCGTGCGATCCCGCCACAGTCGCACGGTCACCGACCAGCTCTGCCCGACGGCCCGGCCAGGCACCGGCGGCAACGCGTCCAGGCGCGGCAGCCCGAATCGCGCCGAGCCGGCGGCGGCGAGCTGGCAGGCGGCGGTGACCAACAGGGCCTGCGTCGGGCCGAGTTGGGCCACGGCGAGCGCGCCGACGGCGAGACCGACCAGTTGCGCCCCGGCAGAGGCCACGCTGAACAGGGACCGGCCAAGTACGTACGCGTCGCCGGTGAGCGACTCAGCCACGACCCGGTTCGATACGCCCTGGAAGATCGGGGTCAGCGTGGCGGCCACCGCGACCAGGCCCAGGCTGGCCGCGACAGGCAGCGGCACCAGGGCGAGGGCGGCCGCCACGGCGCTGTCGAGCAGGAAGCCGGCGACGATGAGCCCGCGCGGACGGAGGCGGTCGGCGAGCGCGCCCAGCAACGTGCCGCCGATCACCTGGGGCACGAACCCGATCCCGAACGCGAGCGCGGTGAGCAGCGCCGAGCCGGTCTGCTCGAAGACGAGCACCGACAGCGCGTACATGCGCAGCGTGTTGGCAGTGATGGACAGGGTGCGGGACCCGAACACCACGGTGAAGACGCGGTCCCGGAACACGTCGCCGTACCGCGCAGGTCGGGTCTTTGCCTCGATCGTCGTCACGGCAGCACTGTCGTCAGCCCGCCGGCCCGGGTCCAATGTTTCGTCCTCCGGCGTAACGTCGGGCCGTGCTCCGGTTCGAGGTGTCGATGGACGACATGCTGCGCAGCCGGTTCGCGGTGTCACCGATCTTCGAGCTGTCGTCGTTGTTACGCGTGCTGGCTCGGCTGCGGCCCGGCCACCGCCTGCCGCCGGCGTGGACCGCCCGGCTGGCGCCGGTGTTCCGGAGCCTGCGCGAGGACCCGGCGCTGCGCGCGGTGCTGGCCCTGCACTCCCGCTCCTGGGGTCCTTCCTTTCTCGCCCCGCCGCCGACCGGCGGCCTGACCCAGCGCATCGAGGACGATCTGGCCAATATCCGGGCCACTCCGCTGAGCCTGGCGCGCCGCGAGATTCGGCAGGCCCTCCAGCGGCGGCCGTGTCACGACGAGGAGGCGCTGGCCATCCTGGGCCGCCGCGACGTGACGGAGCAACTCAGCCGCGCGCTGGACCGCGCCTGGCGGGAGTTGCTCGCCCGCGACTGGCCTCGGCTGCGGGCGATCTGCGAGCGCGACGTGCTGTACCGCTCCGACGAGCTCGGCCGGGCCGGGTGGGCAGCGGCCATCGCCGGGCTGCCCCACGTGCGCTGGCGCGCGGGCGGCATCGAGATCGCCCGGCTCGGGGGCGGCGCCGCAGTGCCCTCGGAGGGCGGCGGCCTGCTGCTGATGCCCTCGGTGCTGGTCTGGCCGGCGGTCGCCGCCTTCTCGGACCCGCCCTGGCCCCGCGCCATCATCTACCCGGCCCGGGGTGCCGGGGTGCTGTGGGAGTCGCCACGGGCCACGGATCCCGGCGTCCTGGGGGTCCTGATTGGACAGTCGCGGGCCCGCGTGCTGCGCGCCCTGGCGGAGCCGGCGAGCACGACGCAGCTCGCCCGCGCGCTGGGGCTGGCCATCGGCGCGGTCGGCGATCACCTCGCGGTGCTGCGCCGGGCCGGGCTGGTCGACCGGGCCCGGGCCGGCCGCTCGGTGCACTACCGCCGCACGCCGCTCGGGGACGCCCTCGCCTCCTCCGCCGACGATTGAGCCGCGCCGTGGCGGTGGTGGCGGCCTGGCCCGCGACCCGCCAGTCCGCCGCAATGCCAGGCAGCGGCGATATCAGTCCAAAGTGGATGGAGTTATGTCGTCGCGGCCGGCGGGCGGCTGGAGGAGGTCACGGATGGTCGCGACCACCTGCGCCAGGTCCGCTCCCTCGGCGACGGCCAGGCCAGCCACGTAGGCCGTGAGCGGGGCGGCCGGACGGGCAACGCCGTGGGCCGCCTCGCGGGCCAGGTCGAGGATCAGGGCGCGGTCCACCCGATCGGGGGACACGCCCAGCGCGGTGCAGACGGCGGCGATCCACTCATCGAGAGTCATGCAGCATCTCCTCGGCGCGACGGACGTCCTCCTCAGTGTCGCAGTCGAACCAGGGCGGCGGGCCCAGCCCGTCGACCGCGACCCGGTGTACGGTCAGCTCCCCGACCAGGTCCCGCACGCGGACGCCCCGCGCGTCGGGCCAGGCGGCCAAGCGCGTGTCCAGGGCTTCGCGCCGCCACATCGAGCAGAGCCACTGGGGGCGGTCGGAGTCGTCCAGCAGCACCGCGACGTCGCCACCGTCCGCCAGAGCCGCCTCGAGTTCCGCCAGCACGGCCGGGGTGAGGAACGGCAGATCGGCCGAGAGCACCGCCACCCGACGCACGCCCGGCGGCACGAGCCGTACGCCGGCCGCCAGCCCGGCCACCGGCCCGCCCCCGGGCGGCCGCTCCTGGACCAGCCGCACGCCCGCCGGTAGCAGCGACGCCAGGGCCGGTGGGCCCACGACGACCCGAAGCGAGGCGGCGGCCGCGGCGTCGAGCACCCGGGTCACCAGCGGACGCCCGCCCAGGGGCAGAGCCGGCTTGAGCACACCGCCGAGGCGGCGGGCCGCCCCGCCGGCGAGCACGATGACGGCGAGGTCAGGCGGTGGGCTCGAGGCGGACAATGATCTGCTTCGACGTCGGCGTGCGTGAGCCCTTGGCGATGGAGTCCAGGGGCACCAGGACGTTCGCCTCGGGGAAGTAGGTCGCGGCACAGCCCCGCGCCGTGGGGTAGGCGACCACTCGGAAGCCCTCGGCCCGCCGCGTCCCGTCCGTCCACTCCGACACCAGGTCCACCATCGACCCGTCGACGATGCCCAGTTCCGCGAGATCGTCCGGGTTGACGAACACGACCCGCCGGCCCCCGCGAATGCCGCGGTAGCGATCGTCGAGGCCGTAGATCGTCGTGTTGTACTGGTCGTGGCTGCGGATGCTCTGCAGCAGCAGTCGCCCGGGCGGCACCTCGATGACGCTCAACGGATGCACGATGAACCGGGCCCGGCCTGACGGGGTGGCGAACGTCCGCGAGTCCCTCGGCGGGTGCGGCAGGACGAAGCCGCCAGGCTGGCTCACCCGAGCCTCGAAGTCGGCGAAGCCGGGCACGATCTCGGCGATCCGCGCTCGAATGATGCGGTAGTCCGCCTCGAACTCCGCCCACGGCAGGGCGTCGCCGAGCAGGGCCCGACCGAGTCTGGCCACAATGGACACCTCGGACAGCAGGTCGGGCGACGCCGGCTCGAGCCGGCCGCGCGAGGCGTGCACCACCGACATCGAATCTTCGACAGTGACGAACTGCTCGCCCGAGGCCTGCCGGTCCACCTCGGTGCGCCCCAGGCACGGCAGGATCAGCGACTCGGTGCCGGGCAGGACGTGCGACCGGTTGAGCTTCGTGGCGATGTGCACGGTGAGGCGGCACCGCTGCAGCGCGGCCTCGGTGACCGCCGTATCGGGTGTGGCTGCGGCGAAGTTGCCACCCAGGCCGAGGAACACATGCGCGCGGCCGTCCCGCATGGCCCGGATCGCCTCCACCGTGGCGTACCCGGGTTGGGTCGGCACCGTGAAGCCGAACACCTCGCCGAGCTTGGACGCCCAGCCCGGCGGGCGTTCGCAGATCCCCATGGTGCGGTCACCCTGCACATTGGAGTGACCCCGCACCGGGCACAGGCCGGCCCCGCGCTTGCCGATCATCCCGCGCAGCAGTTGCACGTTCACGATCTCCTGGATCGTGGCGACCGACTCGCGCTGCTGCGTCAACCCCATCGCCCAGCAGACGACCGTGGCGCTCGACTCCGCGAAGAGCCGGGCCACGGTCTCGATCGCCTCCCGGGACAGCCCGGTGGCCCGCTCCACCGCCGACCAGTCCAGCGCGCGCACCGCGGCCGCGTACTCCTCATAGCCCTCGGTCAGTGAGTCCACAAAGGACCGATCGACCGCGCCCCAGGACACGAGCAGCGAGCCGATGGCCTGGAACAGGGCCATGTCCCCGCCGACCCGGATCTGCAGGTAGTGGTCGGCCAGGGGCGTACCGGGGCCGAGCACCCCGCGGGCCGTCTGGGGGTTCTTGAACCGGATCAGCCCGGCCTCGGGCAGGGGATTCACCGCCACGATCACGGCCCCGTCGCGCTTGGCCCGCTCCAGCGCGGTGAGCATCCGGGGGTGGTTGGTGCCGGGGTTCTGGCCCACGATCACCAGCAACTTGGCGGCGTGAATGTCGTCGAGGGTCACGCTGCCCTTGCCGATGCCGATCGTCTCGCTCAGGGCCACGCCCGACGACTCATGGCACATGTTCGAGCAGTCGGGCAGGTTGTTCGTCCCGTACGCCCGGGCCAGCAACTGCCACAGGAACGCGGCCTCGTTGGAGGTCCGGCCCGACGTGTAGAAGATCGCCTCGTTCGGGGTGATCCGTCGCAGGTGGTCGGCGATCAGGGCGAACGCCTCGTCCCAGCCGATCGGCTCGTAGTGCGTCCCACCGACCCGCCGCACCATCGGCTCGGTCAGGCGGCCCTGCTGCCCCAGCCAGTACCCGGAACGCTGGGCCAGGTCGGCGATCGAGTGGGTGGCGAAAAATTCCCGGGTGATCCGCCGCAGCGTCGCCTCATCGGCCACGGCCTTGGCCCCGTTCTCACAGAACTCCGCGTGGCCTCGCCGAGTGCCGGCCTGCCGATCACTGCGGGGCGCCGGCTCGGGCCAGGCGCAGCCCGGACAGTCGAAGCCGTCGACCTGATTGACCCGCACCAGGGTCAGGGCGGTGCGCCGTACGCCCATCTCGCGCAGCCCGGCGGCCAGGCCCGCGGCGACCCCCGGGACGCCGGCGGCACTCCGTTTCGGCGGGCCGACCGCCAGATCCCGGTCGCCCACATCCTCCGTGGGCGGCTTGCGCACCATGACGTCGATGCTATGCCCGGGATTGCTGGGCCAGGAAGGACGCACTTGTCAGGAAGGACGCCTTGTTGTGCATGGGGCGTCAACAGGGAGTCCTTCCTGGCACGGGTGTCCGCGGGCCTGGGCAGACGCCTGCGGGGGCGGGTCGGCGGGGTGAGACTAGAGCCATGCGCGCGACGCGGACGGGTGCGATCTATACGGACCGGATCGAGGCCGGCGACCGGCTCGCCGCTGAACTCAAGCAGTACGCGGGTCGCCCCGACGTCGTGGTTCTGGGACTGGTGCGCGGCGGGGTCCCGGTAGCCGCCCGCGTGGCGGCGGCGCTACAGGCCCCACTGGATGTCCTGGTGGTGCGCAAGCTCGGGGTTCCCTGGGCACCCGAGGTGGCGTTCGGGGCGCTCGGCCCGGGCGGCGTCGTCGTGCACAACCCGGAGGTCGAGGGGTACGTCTCCACGGCCGACGTCCAGTCGGTAACGCGGGCCGAGTCCGACGAGCTCCGCCGGCGGGAGGAGCGGTACCGGCCGGGCCGGCCACCCCTGTCCCTGGAGGGGCGGGTGGCGATCATCGTCGATGACGGACTCGCCACTGGAGCCAGCGCCCGCGCGGCGGTGGCCGCGGCCCGGCGCCTCAACGCGACCCGGGTCGTCGTGGCGATCCCGGTGGGCGCCCCAGACGCGGTCGAGACCCTGCGGCGTGAGGCCGACGAGGTCGTCTGCCCGCTGGCCCCGCCCGACTTCGGCGCGGTGAGCCGCTTCTACCAGAACTTCCCGCAGACCAGCGACGAAGAGGTCGTGGCGCTGCTGGCCGCGGCCGAGCGCTGACGGCGTCCCGAGCCAGCGTCGGGGCCAGCCGGTCGCTGAGAGTCGCGCTGGGGCATCGATCCCGTCGGAACGTCCAGGTAGCGCGAACCGGTTCGTCAGAAACCGACCGAGGGACCAACCGAGAAGACGGACCGGCGCCACGGCGACAGCCAGGCCCGGCCGCCGACGCGTGGGCCACCCCAGGTGCCTACACCGCCATGTCGACGAAGCGGGAGAAGTGCAGCTGGGCGGCCACGGTCACTGTGTCGGTCGGTCCGTTCCGGTGCTTGGCCACGATGAAGTCGGCCTCGCCCGCGCGCGGCGACTCCTTGTCGTACGCGTCCTCCCGGTGCACCAGGATCACCACGTCGGCGTCCTGCTCGATGCTGCCGGACTCCCGCAGGTCCGACAGTTGCGGGCGCTTGTCGGTGCGCTGCTCGGGGCCCCGGTTGAGCTGGCTCACCGCGATCACCGGGCACTCGATCTCCTTGGCCAGCAGCTTCAGGCCCCGGGAGAGCTCGGCCACCTCCTGCTGCCGGCTCTCCACCCGCTTCGGCGACGTCATGAGCTGCAGATAGTCGACGACCACGAGCCGCAGGTCGTGGCGCTGACGCAGGCGGCGCGCCTTGGCCCGGATCTCCATGAGCGTCATGTTCGGGGTGTCGTCGATGAAGATCGGCGCCTCGGCGATCTCACCCATGCGCCGGGCCAGCCGGGTCCAGTCCTCGTCGGAGAGCTGGCCGGAGCGCAGCACCTGCAGCGGCACCTTCGCCTCGGCCGAGAGCAGACGCATGACGATCTCCGTCTTGCTCATCTCGAGGGAGAAGATGGCGCTGGTCTGGTTGTGCCGGACCGCGGCGTTGCGGGCGAAGTCCAGCGACACGGTCGAGTTGTGCGTGGGGATCATCGCCCGACCGGCCAGGAACAGATGCTCGTCGTTGTCCACGGTCACGCACCGCACCGGCACGCTGGGCACGGGCCGGACATCGACGATGTACCGCACGCCGACCTCGCGCGGGCGCAGCAGACGGCGACGCCGCTTGTGCTGCAGGGCCTTCTCCTCGTCGCGGAACACGTCGTCGAGCGCGGCGAACGTGACCACGAAGCCGGGGCCGTCGCTGGTGGTGGTGCAGTGGTAGCCCAGACCGGTGATGAGCTCGGCCACGTCGCGAGCCAGGCGGGCCGACCGTACGGGCAGCTGCACGTGACCGTCGGCGGTGACCGTGCCGGCGGCGTCGAGCAGGCCGGCGAGCAGGCCCCGCCGCTGGCCCTCGGCCGCCCGCAGGTACGCCGTGGGGATGTGCCGCTCGCGCAGCACGCCCAGGTTGCGCAGCAGACCGTACGAGATCCGCACGGGCTGGCCCACCCCGGCCAGCCACGCGCCCAGCACGTACGGGGCCACCAGCAGGTCGGTGAACGGTAGCTGCAGGGGGGCGGTGGTGACCACGCTGTGGTTGACCCGGCCCGCCCGGCCCCGGCGGATGCCGCGCGGCCGCAGCGTGGCCCGGATCTCCTCGGTGGTGCGCACCGAGCCGGGCCGGCCCTCGCGCCGCTCGCGCCGGGTCTGCGTCACCCAGCGATGGTTGGCGTCGGCCACGATCACCGACCCGTCGGAGAACTCGACCTCGTAGCAGGGCCGGTCGAGCATCACGTCGCTGCAGGCGATGACGGTCGTGGGGCGGCCCGAGGCGTCGAGCAGCCGATCGCCGACCCGCACCTGGCCCATGGTGGTCCACCCGGTCGGGGTCGGCAGCGGCGTGTCGAGCGCCAGCGCCTTCCCGAGGCCGGGGCGGCCGGCGACCACGATGAGCTGGCCGGGGTGCAGGCCCCCGAGCAGCCGGTCGAGGTCGGCGAACCCGGTCGGCACGCCGGCCATGACGCCCTCGCGTGAGCCGATCGCCTCGATCTCGTCCAGCGTGGGTTGGAGGAGGTCGGCCAGCACCGCGAAGTCGTCGCCGGTGCGGCGCTCGGTGACGTCGTAGATCGCCTGCTGGGCGAGGTCCACGATGTCGTCGACGTCGCGCCCCTGCCCGTTGGCGGCGCCGTAGCCCATGGCCACGATGCGCGTGCCCGCCTCGACCAGACGACGCAGCACCGCCCGCTCGGCCACGATGCGGGCGTAGTAGGCGGCGTTGGCCGCCGTGGGCACCAGCGAGATGAGGGTGTGCAGGTAGGCGGCGCCGCCGACGCGGGCCAACTCGCCCGACGTGGTGAGCGCGTCGACCACCATGATCGGGTCGGCCGGCTCGCCCCGCCCGTAGAGATCGAGGATGGCGTCGAAGATGGTGGAGTGCGCGGGCCGGTAGAAGTCCGAGGACCGCAGCACCTCGACGACGTCGGCGATCGCGTCCTTGGAGAGCATCATCGCGCCGAGGACGCACTGCTCGGCGGCGATGTCGTGTGGCGGTGTGCGGTCGAAGGTGGGCTCACCCGAGGGATCGACGCGCTCCGGCACCCGCACGTCGTCGGCAATCGACACGACAACCCCCCAGCTCGCAACCCCCGCGGCTCACGGCGCCATCCGGCTCCCTGAGCCGTCACCAGTCGCTGAACGACACGTGTGTAATCCGGGGGTCTGACATCCCTGTCGCGGTGAGCCTCGCCGACCGGATTCCCCGCTGAATCCGCCCGCGAATCCCCCCGGCCGCTCGGGCTGGCCCCCCGACCAGCCCGAGCGGACGTCTGTGTGGTCGCACCCCGAGCGGCCACACCATAGCCGCGGCCGACAGACGAGCTCAACGACGCCTGTTGATAGCGCTGTCGACAAGCCTGTGGACAACGGCGGGGAGGATGTGCACAACCCTGTGGACAAGCTGGGGATTGGTCGGAGCCGCACCGCGCGGACCGCCTCTGACCAGGCACGACGCAGTACGCAGCCTGTGGAGGAAAATTCTTTGTCGGCGTGTCCGGACCACGCCGATCATGACGGTGAACGCTGCGGAGAATTCTGGCGGTTTGGGGGATACCGAACCTTCGGTCGTATCAGGGAGGCTCCGCCCTGTGGAGTCGACCGAAGGCCGTTACGGGTGGGCGGCCGACGACCCGCGGTGGACTGACGCGCGCGCGGGTGGCCAGGGCCGGCTCGAGCCCTCCCCGCCGCCGACGTTCGGAGCCGCCGACCTGGACGGTGCACCGTCGGGGGACGGGGGACCCGACCTGACGCCCATCGACGCCACTACCGGCACTTCTACGACCGGCGTTCCTACGAGCAGCATCCCGGAGGCGCCGTCGGTCGGCCCCGGCGGCCCCCCACCCGTGACCACGGTCCGGCCCCTGAACCTGCCCCCGTGGCCACCGCCGCCCCCCATTCCCAACCTTCCGGCGCCGGCGCCCCCACCCGCTCCGGCCCTGAGCCCGCTGCCTCGCCGGGACCTCTTCGGGCCGCCCCTCGCCATCACCGCCGCGCCGGCGTCACCACCCGAGCCGACGATGACGCCCGGGCCGACCATGGCGCCGCCGTCCTCCCCGTCGGCGCCGGAGGGCCAGGGCGCGGCGGCCCCGAGCCCGCCGCCGGCCCCGACCTGGGTCCCCAGTGCGGTGCCGACGGCGATCCCGCTGCGCCTGAACACCCGCCCTGGACTTCCGGGCCCGACGGCCGGGGCCCTGCCCGGACCTACCGGCGTGGGGCTGCGAACCGGGTACGGACTGGGTACGGCCGTCACCGCGGGCACCGGCGACGCCAACGGCACCATGCTCCGCCGCGATGTCCGACCGACGCGGCTGGAGCGGCGGGTACGCATCCGGTCGCGCTGGCGGGCCGACGACGAGTTCCGGCAGGCCGGCCGGGCCGAGCTGTTCAGCGACGACGCGCGCTACCAGGTCCTGTTCGCGTTGACCGCGATCTGGTACGCCCCGGTCGCCGTGATCGGGCTGCTGTGGGTCCTGCTGGTCAGCGGCGACGGGACCCTGGCCGGAGCGCTCTCCGGACTGGCCTGGCTGGCCTTCGCGGCCGGCGTGTCCATGGCGATCGCCGGGCTGCTGCGGTGGGCCTCGGTCGGCTGGCGAGCCATCACCCTGAGCATCGCCTCCGCCCTCATCGGGGGCGGGCTCACCACGATCGCGTACACCCTCACCGGCTGAGGGTGCCGACGCCGAGGGTGGTCGCCCGCCCAGACCGTCACCCGACGAGGATGGGCAGGCTACCGTCCGCGATCGCCTCGTGCCGAACGGAGCGCCCATGCCAAACGGGGCGCCACGGAAGATCCGCAGCGCCCCGCCGTCGACTTGAGACGGTGTTACTTCTTGGCCGCCACCACGTTGAGCGAGAACGTGGCGGTCACCTCGGGGTGCAGGCGCACCGACACCTTGTACTGGCCCACGGACTTGATGTGCCCGGGCAGCTCGATGCGCCGGCGGTCCAGCTCCGGGCCACCCGCGGCCTTGACCGCCTCGACGACCTCGGCCGGCGTGACCGAACCGAACAGGCGGCCACCCGTGCCCGCACGGGCCGTGAGGTTGACCTTGAGGGCCTCGAGCTGGGCCTTGACCTCGTTGGCCTGGCCCAGGTCGCGGATCTCCCGGGCCTCGCGCGCCCGCTTGATCGAGATGACCTGCTTCTCGGCGCCCCGGCTCCACGGGATGGCGAACCCCTGCGGGAGCAGGTAGTTGCGCCCGTACCCGTCCTTGACCTCGACGATGTCGCCGGGACCGCCCAGACCGGTCACTTCGGAGGTAAGAATGATCTTCACGCTCGAGCCTCCCCTCAGCGACCGGTGGTGGTGTACGCCAGCAGCGCCATCTCCCGGGCGTTCTTCACGGCCCGGGCGATCTGCCGCTGCTGCTGCGCGCTGACGCCCGTCACCCGCCGAGCGCGGATCTTGCCGCGGTCGGAGATGAACTTGCGCAGCAACGCGGTGTCCTTGTAGTCGATGTAGGTGATCCCCTCCTTGTCGAGCGGGTTCACCTTCTTCTTGGGCTTCCGTTGTGCCGCAGCCTTCGGCATGTCTTTCCCTGACTCTCAGTCCCGGCCCGCCCCCGCGAGCCAGGATCGGGACCAACTGCTAGAACGGGGGTTCCTCGTCGTAGGTGCCCACCGAACCGCCTGACGCACCGGTCCGCACCGGCTCCGCGCTGGCCCAGGGGTCGTCGTAACCCCCGCCACCCGCGCTGGCGCCGAACCCACCGCCGGAGCTGCGCGACATCTTCTGCACCTTCGCCGTGGCGTACCGCAGCGAGGGGCCGACCTCGTCGACCTCGAGCTCGAAGACCGTACGCTTCTCGCCCTCCCGGGTCTCGTACGTCCGCTGCCGCAGCCGCCCGGTCACGATGACCCGCGCACCGCGCTGCAGTGACTCGGCCACGTTCTCGGCTGCCTGCCGCCAGACCTGGCACTGAAGGAACAGCGGCTCGCCGTCCTTCCACTCGTTGGTCTGCCGGTCGAGGTACCGCGGGGTCGACGCGACCCGAAACCTCGCCACAGCCGCACCGGATGGCGTGAAGCGCAACTCCGGGTCGTCGGTCAGGTTCCCGACGACGGTGATGGTGACGTCTCCTGCTGCCATGATCCACACTCCCTATGCCCGCTGACCCCGGGCCTGTCGCTGTCGTAACGACGCGAAGCGGCAATCCCGGCGCCGGCCGGCGCGACTGAGCCCACAGATTGTTGTCGGCTCAGGCTGCCACATGGCTGCGACGGTTCGGCGGATTGTGCGCTGTGAGGGTCAGCGCGCGTCGGGGCGGATCACCTTGGTCCGCAGGACCGCTTCGTTGAGTCGGAGCTGCCGGTCCAGCTCTGCCACCGCCTGGGGCGTGGCGTGCAGATCGATCACCGCGTAGATACCCTCGGACCGCTTCTTGATCTCGTACGCGAGGCGCCGACGCCCCCACACGTCGAGCTTCTCCACCGAGCCGCCCGAGGCGCGGATCACGTTGTTGAGGTACTGCTCCAGGGCTGGAGTGACGGTGCGCTCTTCGAGGGTTCCATCGAAGATCACCATCATTTCGTAGTGACGCAAGACGACACTCACCTCCTATGGGCTAAGCGGCCACGGTCTCTCCGTGGCAGGAGGTCATTGCGTCCGCTCACGCCCGGCGGGCGCGAGCGGGCCGGACCGATCACCCAGAACAGCTGGCGCGGACCGACCGGTGCCCAAGCGTACCGGTCGTGCGACTGAGGCGACCCGTCGGGCTCCACCCGAGTCGACGCCAGCGCACGAAGACCCAGGCCTCGGACGACGGGCGTCAGACGACAGGCATGCGTCGACGGGGACCGCACGTCGGCTCCAACTTCCGATCCCCCGGGGCACACGAACCGGACCGGGCACCAGACCCGATGAGGGCAGAGAAAACCGCGGAGCGCCCGTCCAACATCTACAGGGTGGGACCTGGGGAGGAACGACCACACCGACGAGCTTGGATTGGAGCGCTCCGCGGAGCCTGTCGCCAGCGGCGGCCCTAGCCGGGCCCCGCTAGGCGTCTAACCGGACAATAGACCGGATTATTGCCGCTGTCACGCCTAACACGCAAATCGCCGCGATTGCTGCCAGAAGACGTACTCCTTTCGGGTCGACCGGCTTCGTCCACGGAATCGCCTCGGCCTCCACCACGCCGGTCGGGCGGGACAGCGGTGGCGCGGTCGCGGTGGTCGAGGCCGACGGGACGCCCGAACTCACGGGAAGGGGCGTCCCGTCGGGCGCGCGCTTCGGCCGCGGACCGGACCGGGGGCCGGCGGCCACGCCGTCGGCGGTGACCGGATCGGTCGGGGCGGCGGGGCCCCCCGCTGGCGGCGGAGCGTCCGACCCCGACGCGGGTTCGTCCCCTGACCCGGCCGGCTCCGACTCGGCCGGCCCTGACCCCACCGCCGCGGGCGTCACCGTCACGGTCAACGGGGACGTGCCGACCACCAGGAGGCACTGCGGGATCAAGAGAACGTCGTGGCGGCCGGGCGCCAGGGTCAGCCGGCCGACGGCGCCGTTGTCGAGGGTGAGGACGGTCTGGCCGGCCACCACCACTCGCGCGGTCATCCCGGCCTGGTTGGCGATCACGACCGACGCACCCTCGGACACCGACACGCTGCCGACGTCGGGCCGGGATCCGCACGCGAGCCCCAGCAGGCTGGGCGCGGTGAAGGTGACGGTCGGAGAATCGGCCGCGTACGCCGGCCGACCCACAAGCAGCCAGGCCGCGACACCACCCACGATCAGTCCCCACGCCCACAGCCGGTGCCGGGCCTGAACCATACGTCCGCCCCCCTCAAACGGTCCGGGTCGGCGCCCCGGGCAGGCGCCACCGCCCTGCGTCAACGCGCCACCACCGCTTCGGTGACGACGCCCGGCGAACACGCCGAACCCGACACGCCGCGCTCATCTCGGCTGGCGCACCGGGTCCGGTGTGGTGGTCGGTGCAGTGGTCGACGGCGTCGGACGCGGGAGTCGGGGATGTCAGCGGCGGGACGTAGGCTCCCCGGTATGCAGACGCGCATCGGTGCCCACGTCGACTCCGCCGACCCCTTGGCGGCCGCGAAGGCCTGCGGAGCCGAGGTGATCCAGTTCTTCCTCTCCGATCCGCAGAGCTACAACGCACCGACGCCTCACCCGCACGCCGACGCGATCCAGGCCAGCGGGTTGGACGTCTTCATCCACGCTCCGTACCGGCTCAACGTGGCGACGACCAACAACCGCATCCGCGTCCCCAGCCGCAAGCTGCTCGCCCAACACGCGCAGGCGGCGGCCGAGATCGGGGCGAAGGGACTGATCGTCCACGCCGGCCACGTCGACCGCGGCGCCGACGTGTCGGCCGGGTTTGCGAACTGGCGCAAGACCTTCCTCTACGCCCAGGAAAGCGGCGGCTTCCCGCTGCCGATCCTCATTGAGAACACCGCGGGCGGAGACAACGCCTGCGCCCGGCGCTTCGACGCGCTGGCCCGGCTGTGGGACGCGATCGGCGAGTTCGATCCCGGTTTCTGCCTCGACACCTGCCACGCCCACGCCGCCGGCGAGGATCTGGCCGGCATCGTTGACCGGGTGAAGGCGATCACCGGGCGGATCGACCTGGTGCACGCCAACGACTCACGGGATCCGTTCAACTCCGGGGCCGACCGGCACGAGAACCTCGGCAAGGGTCAGATCGACCCGCAGCTGATCATCGAGGTGGTTCGCACCGCCGGCGCTCCCGCGGTGGTTGAGACGCCCGCCGCCGGTCACGCCGCCGACATCGCCCTCCTCCGGTCCGCCCTCGCGTGACCCGCGCCCACGCGCCCGGGCTCGCCAGCCGCGCCGGAGCGGCCCTGATCCGCGGGTTGCGGCACGAGTGGACGCTGGCCGGCCTCGCCGCGATCGCCCTCGCACTGGTGGTGAACCGCGGTGCCCTCGCCGATCCGGCCCGGACGCTGCCGCACGACATCTGGGACCCGTCGCTGGTCGCCTATCTCATCGCCTGGCACGGTCACGCCCTGCGCCACGACCCGGCGGGCCTGTGGCACATCAACGCCTTCTATCCGGCGCCGTACGGCCTGGCCTACTCCGACTCGCTGCTGGGGTACGCCCCGTTCGGCCTGATCGGCACCGGCCCGGAGGCGGCTCTGCTGCGCTACAACCTGATCTACATCGGCGCGTACGCGCTGGTGGTCTTCGGTGGCTACTGCCTGGCCCGCCAGCTCGGGCTGCGCCCCGGGCCGGCGGCGCTGGTGGGGGTCGCGCTCGTCGCCGCCCCGTGGCGACTGGCGCAGACCGGCCACCTCCACGTCATCTCCACCGGCGGCATCTTCCTGTCCCTGGCCATGCTCGCCCGCGGGCACGGGGTGCGGTGGCGGCGACCGCGGGGGACACCACCCCCGGGGGTGTGGTCCCCGGTGCGCCCCGGCTGGGCCTTCGCGGGCTGGCTCGTGGCCACGTGGCAGCTCTCCATCGGCTTCGGGATCGGGCTGCCGTTCGCCTACGTCCTGCTGTGGTGCCTGCTCGGCGGCGTGATCGTGTGGGCGATCCGGCACCGGCGCCAACTGGCCAACCGGGACTGGCGCTCGGCCCTCCCGCCCCGAGCACTGCTGGTCGCCGACGCCATCGGCGGCCTGATCTTCTCCGTGGTCGCCCTGCTGCTCGCCCGGCCGTACCTGCGGGTCCTCGAGCTCTACCCGTACGCCCGCCGCGGTCCGGCCTGGGTGGAGCTGTACTCACCCCCGTTCGCTGGCCTATTCCTCGCCCCGGCCGAGTCGACCATCTGGGGACAGGTGCAGTCCGCGGCCCGCTCGACGCTGACGGTCCCCGGGGAGATGGCCCTGCTGCCCGGGTTCGTCCTCTACGGCCTCGCTGCGGTCGGCCTGGTCTTCTCGGTGTGGCGCCCGGCCGTCCGCATCGGCCTCGCCGTCGGCGCGATCGGGTTCGCCCTGCTCAGCCTCGGGACCAACGGACCGGCCGGCGGCCACCTCGGCTACCTGGCTCTGCTGCACCTGCCGGGCTTCGAGGCGATCCGCACGCCCGGCCGGCTCATCCTGTGGACCACCCTGGCGCTGGCCCTGCTCGGGGCCGGCGCCCTGAGCGCACTGCGACCGCGCATCCGGCCCGCCGCCATGGCTCACGTGACCGCGGCCCACGGCGCCGCGGTCCTGGCCGTCGTGGCCGTGCTCATCGAGGGTCGCGGGGCGATTCCCCACGTACCGATGCCGTCCGCGCCGGCCGTCCTGTCCACTGTGGAGGCCCCGTACCTGGTGCTGCCCACCCACGAGGTCGTGGACATGAACGTGATGCTGTGGTCCACCGACCGGTTCGCCCCGCTGGTCAACGGAGGCAGCGGTCTGGTGCCGGCCGAGGTCCGCGCGGTGCGGGAGGTGGTGGGCAGCTTCCCCGACCCGGCGAGCGTCGGCCACCTGCGGGCCATCGGGGTGCGCAGCGTGGTCGTGCTGCGTGACCGGACCGTGGGCACGTCGTACGCCAATGTGGACATCGTCCCCATCCAGGACCTACGCCTGACCCGTACGGTCTACCCCGACGCGGTGGTCTTCACCATCGAGCCCTGACCGGTTCCCAAGCCCTGACCCGCGCGACCGGCGCAGGCTCGAGCGGTCCCAGGTCCGACGACTCCCGCGCCGCCGCTGCCGGAGAACGCCTAGGCGGAGGGGGCCTGGGCTGAGGCCCGGTCGGCGGGTCCGCGCCAGCGGTCGACCAGGTCACTCAGGCGCTCGTGCAGCCACAGGCGGGACCTGTCGATCCACCAGCCGTCGCGGGCACCGGCGAAGTCGCCGCCGTCGGGGTCATCCCCGTAGGTCGTCCATACGACGTCGTCGCGCGGTCGGAGCACGTCGCGCACCACGAAGCCCGCGAGCAGCGCCAGCGTGAGCCAGCGCGCCGCCGAGATGTACACGTAGATCGACTCGGGCATGACGTCGACGCCTTCGAGGTTCAGCAGGTGCGCGTAGAAGCCCAGGAAGTAGGCGATCTCCGCGATCTGCCAGACGAGGAAGGCGCCCCACCGGGGCCGGGCCAGCACGATCAGCGGAATGAGCCAGAGCACGAACTGCTGCGACCACACCTTGCTGGTGAGCAGGAAGGCCGCCACGACCAGGAAGCTGAGCTGGGCCAGCCGCGGGCGGCGCGGCGCCAGCCAGGTGATCATCGCAATGCCCGCGCAACAGAGCCCGAACAGCACGTAGCTCAGCGTGTTGAGCGCCGGAATGTCGCGGGACAGGTCGACGAACGGCTGCAGGCCCAGACACTGGTGCCCCTCCACGCAGTCGGACCGCAGCGGGAAGGGCCACTCCTTGCCGATGTACCAGAACGTGCCCCAGTCGACCGGCCGCTCCCGGCTGAGCTCGAAGAACCGGGACCATCCCTCGTGCGCGAAGAGGAAGGGGTAGGCGTTCACGGCCACCCAGGTGGCGGCGGCCGTCCCGATCGTGGTCAGGGCGGCGCGGACGCGTCCCGTACGTATGGCCAGCACGATCAACGGACCGGCCAGGAAGAGCGGATAGAACTTGGCCGCGACCGCGAGCCCCAGCATCACCCCGGCCAGGACCGGCCGTTCCCGCGCCCAGGCGTAGAAGTAGAACGCGGTCAGCCCGACCGCCAGCAGGTCCCAGTTCACGGTGGCGGTCACCACGAGGGCCGGGGCGAGCACGAAGAGCAGCGCGTCCCAGGGCCGCCGCCGACGCAGGGCGAGCGTCACCGCGATGGCGGCCAGCCCGAAGGCCATGAGCACCAGTGCGGTGATCGTGTAGAACGCCTGCCCCTGGTTGAGATCGGGCCGCTCGACCCCGATCGCGTGTACGGGCAGGCCGATGATGCCCATGAGGAAACCGGTCAGGACCGGGTACTCGACCGGATGGTCGAGGTAGGGCACCGCCCCGTCGTCGAGGTTCTCGGCGTAGTACAGGGCGAGGACGTCGGTGTAGCAGAACCGCTTGTACTGCTCGTAGTCGGCCCACGCACCGTCCTGGCACGGCGACTTCTGCAGCCAGTGCAGGAGGAAGACGACGACCGCCAGCGCCATGATGATGCGGGCGGGCGTCCACCACCGACCGGTCCGCGCGCCGCTGACCGCATGGTCCCCGAGCGGACCGCCCACCGCCTCGGACAATCCGCGAACGACGCCGTCCTCGCGGCTCGGACTGACCACCGCGACGGCGTCGGCGAACGCCTCGTCCCGGACACGCGGAGCATCCGCGTCAGCCCGACCCCCCGAACCGGTCTCCGCAACCGCCATAGAGACAGATCCTGCCGTACGTCCGGCCCCGCCGCCTGCCTGGGGCGCTGAAGGCGGGGCCGGACGCGACGGTCAGGACCGGTCAGGAGTCGTCATCGCCCCCGGTCGAGCTACTGCCGGTGCCGCTCGGCGTGGGGCTGCTCCCCGAACTGCCCGTCGTGGTCGGCGTCGGGAAGGTGAACGTGGGCTCCGGGGTCGCCGACGGCGTGGGCGACGGGAAGGAGCCGGGCGGGTTCAGGTTGCCGATGGCGTCGTTCGGCGGGTTGAACTGCCGTTGCCCCTCCAAGCCCATGGCGGCCGTGGCTTCCTTCATGAACTTTTCCCAGATGCGGCGGGGAAGCCCGCTACCCCACAGCGGATTGCCGTTCTTCTCGTACAGGGCCGCCTCGGCCTCCTTCGGACCGACCCAGACGGCCGCCGCCAGGACGTTGGTGTAGCCGACGTTCCAGGCGTGCGCGTTGGCGTTGGCCCCGCCGTTCTGGAACTCCCAGGTACCCGTCTTGCAGGCGGCCTGGTAGCCGTTGACGGTGAGGTTGTTCGCCGCCTGATTCAACGTGTAGTTGAGCACGTCGATCTGGGCCTGGTGCATGATGCGGGTGCCGTTGGGGTCCGGCACCTTGTTCGCGTCGGTGTACAGCACCTCCCCGTCCTTGCGGACCTCAAGGACGAAGTGGGCATCCGCTCGCAGGCCGCCGGAGGCGAAGGTCGCCATGCCGTTGGCGTGGTCCAGCACGGTGTACTTGTACTGCCCGATGCCGATCTCCAGGCCGAGACCCTTCTCCCGCACGACCCGGTCCACGTCGCCACCCAGCTCGTCGATGTCGGCCCGCTCGTTGTTGTCGTTCCAGATGTGCTCGATGCCGGCGTCGTACGCCATCTGGAGCACGCCCCGCGCCGACAGCTGAGCGGCGATCGTGTAGAACGGCACGTTCAGCGACTGCACCGTGGACTCCACCAGGGAGCACAGCTCCGATCGGGGCTGGTTGGTCTCGGGGTCGATGTCACTGCTGCACCGGCTCGCGTTCCGGATCGGGTTGCTGGGATCCCGACCGGGCTGAGGGTGCGGAGTCCACCGCCAGTACGAGTGGACCGAGAAGCCGTTCCGGATGGCTGCGGCGAGCGTGTACACCTTCGCCGACGAGCCCGGCGGGTGGCCGCCGAAGCCGGCCCAGGTGCCTTCCTCGGTCTTGTAGATGCCGGCGAAGTCGGAGCCGGAGCCGTCGTGGCCGCCGTAGTAGGCGACCACCCGCCCGGTCCCGGGCTGGACAGCGACGAGCGCCGCCTGCATGTTGTCCGGCTGCCCGTACATCTCGCTGCCGGGCACCGTCTCGTCCGCGGCGTTCTCCGCCGCCTGCTGGGCCCCCGGGTGCAGGGTCGTGATGATCTGGTAGCCACCCGACCGGATCTGGTTGAACGACCAGCCCTCGAAGGGGCTACCCGGCGTGAAGGCGAGTTCGGCGAGCACGTGCCGCACGACCAGGCCGGCCGGCTTGGTCAGGTCCTCGTTGCGGACCTCGGAGTAGGGGATCCACGTGGTCGGGAACTCAAGCGTCGCGGCCTCTTCCGGCGTCAGCGTGAACCGCTCGGGGTCCTTGGCGTGGAGTGCGAGGAGCTGGTCGAGGACGTATCCCCACCGGCCGCGGGCGTTTTTCTCCGCGTTCTGGCGCATGACGCTGCCCTCTTCACCCCGGGTGGGGTCGTATCCGGGAGACCCCTCGGGATTGCTCGGTTCGGGCTCGGGCTGCTTGATCATCGCGACCAGGGCCATCGCCTCGGACCGGGTGATCTGCAGCTCGGGCGGCGCGTCCTTCTTGATGCTCTTGCCGAAGAACGCCTGCGCCGCCGCCTCGGCCCCGTACGACTGCCGACCGAAGGGCACGGTGTTGAGGTAGCTGCTGATGATGTCCTCTTTGCTGAGCTGGTCGGCCATCTTCCAGGCGAGCACGGCCTCCCGGAACTTCCGGTTGAAAGTCCGACCCTCCAGCTCGAACGCGAGGCGGGCGTACTGCTGGGTGATCGTCGAACCACCCTGCGTGTCACCGCCGGTGATGTTGTTCCAGGCGGCCCGCATGATCGCGGAGAACTCAATACCCTCGTTGGTCCAGAAGGTGTTGTCCTCCGCCGCGATCAGGGCCTCGATGACGTACGGGCTCATGTTGTCGTACGGCACCACGTACCGGGTGTTCTCGCCGAGCTTCGCCAGCAGGGTGCCGTCGCTGTAGTAGACCGTCGACGTCTCCGGCAGCTTGATCTGCTCGCCCAGCTTCACGCTGTCGACGAAGAGGGTGATGCCGACGAAGCTACCGCCCGACAGGATGATCAACAGGGCCACGGACGCGATGACGATGTTGCGGATCCGCGCCTTGCGGGCCTTCTGCTTCCGCAACGCCTGGCGGTCCTCCGGCCCGCCGGGCCCGCGGCCGTTCGGCCCGCGCCGCCCTCGACGCTCGCCCAGACCGAACCCGGCGAAGGGGCGGCGGCCGGTCGGGTCGGGCTCATCCGGACCGTCGCCGAGCGGCGCGCCCGGCACCGGGGGACGCCCACCCGGACCGCCCGGGCCACCCGGGCCCCGTCCGCCCGGCCCCGCCGCACCCGGCGGGGTGCTCGGGGAGACGGGGCGCACCTGGGCGCGCCCCACGCTGGCCCCGGGGCTGACCGGAGCACCACCGCTCGGGCTCACCGGCGCGGTGCCCCGCGGCGGGCTGACCGGCTCGGGGCCCCCGTGGCTCGCCCGGGCCGACGCCGGGCCATACGACGCGTCTCCGTAGGGGGCGCCGTACGTCGGTCCGCTGTAGGCGGCGTCACCGTACGGAGCTCCGTACACGGGCTCCTCGCGCGGCGGCGAGACCGGTCGGGCCGAGCCGACCGACGCCGAGCCCGCGACCGAGGCGCGGCCCACGGACGCCCGGCCGACGCTCGGCGCGGAGTCCTGCTCGACGCCAGCGCGACCAACCGAAGCGCGACCCGCCATCGGGCGGGTCGTCGGCTCGGAGTAGCCCTCGTAGGGGTCCCGCCAGCCGTTACCGGACCCGGAACGGGCCCGGGACCCGGCGTCGTCGTAACCGTCGTATCCGGGTCGCGACGAGCGGGAGCCGCGGTAGGTCGATTCGTCGTCGTACGGATTCATCCCGTTACACCCTTACTGCGAGGTGGGTCGCCCTGGGTTGACAGGGTGCCATCGACAGGCAGGTAGTTCACGATCGTTGAACCCAGCCCCTGGGGGGCGCGGAGATCGACCTCGGCGGTGCCGTGGTCATCGGGGACCGGCGCATCGCCGGTCAGGTTCACCACGTCCGTGCCGGCGGGTCGGCTGGCCCGGCCGAGGAGGAACTGCTCGATGAGGTGGTTCCACCCGCAACCGCGGCAGACCTCGACGACGTACACCTGGATCTCCTCCACGGTGCGCGCGAGGATCGCCAGCTCGGCCCGGGACCGCGCCTGGCCGGCCGACTGCTTCAGCTCATCGCCGTAGATGTAGTGCACGTGGGTCAGGTTCTCCCGCCGGCAGACGGGGCAGCGCTCGTCGGTCCGTTCGCCGTGGAACCGCGCCGCCGACAGGAGATAGGGCGAGGCGTCACACACCTCGTGGATACCGACCCGACCGACCCGCAGGTCGCGCAGGAGTGCGTGTCGTCGAAGGGAGTAGTCGACCACCTGGCGCTGCGGGCGCATGCGGTCGAGAGTACGCGGTCGGGCCAGCGGCGGCGACCAGCCCCGCGTCCGACGGCGAGCGTTCCCGGCCCGTCACCGTGGGTCACCCAACGGCCCCGCCATCGACGGGCACGCCGCCCACCGTCGCGTCCCCGAGCGTGTCGTCGCCCACGTGGGCCGGGGCCGGGAACGTCGATGGGCCGAGGTCCAGCGCCTCGGTCGCAGCCGCGATGACCGTGCGGAAGATCTGGGCGGGCAGGGTCTCGCCGGTGATCCGGTCGCCGATGGCGTTGCGGAGGGGAAACTCGTACTCCTTGTTGCCGACCCAGATTGCCATGGCCAGGTCGGGGGTGTAGCCCACGTACCAGGCGTGGGCCGCGTCGACGGCGCTGCCGGCCAGCAGGGCGGTGCCGGCCACGCCCGCTGTCGGCGGTCCGTCGGGAATCCGACCGGCCGGATTCTGGGCCAGCGCCGCCGTGATGTCGGCGACCACATCGGCGGCCAGCACCCGTTCCCGCTCGCTCGGCCCCTCGTACACGGTGGCGTAGTCGCGCACCACCCGGTCAACGAAGTGCGTCGTCGCCCGGACCCCGCCGGCCGCGAACGTCGCCATGGCGACGGCCTGGTCGAGCACGGTGACCGGATAGGTCCCCAGCGCGACATCCGCGGTGAACGGCTCGGGGACGAGGGTGCGGACGGACCGGCCCGTCAGGTCGTGGCGTCTGGGCCCATCGGCCCCCAGGCTCCACATGGCCCCGATCCCGGCGTCCCGGGCCGTCTCGATGACCGCGGCCGGCCCGATGCGCTCGGTCACTGCGTAGAACGGGATCGACAGTGGCACGATCGCCGCCTCGGCGAGGGTGCAGGCCGGCTGGCACTCGGCCGACCGCACGTCGCGCAGCGCGTCGGCGCCCGTATGTCCGCTCGCCGGGAACTCCTTAACCGACGGGGCGTCCCACCGCGACGCCGTCGAGATGCCGGCGTCCAGGGCGGCGGCCAGGGTGTAGACGGCCATCGTCTGGGCCGGGGGGTGGTAGCCGAACCCGGCCACCCCGCCATCCGGCGTCGCGCGGGTGCCGGCGTAGTCCGCCCCCGTGCCGTTCGGCCCCCCGTAGTAGGCGAGGACGCGGCCGGTGCCCGGTTCGACCACGACCGCGGCGGCCGTCAGGCTGCGAGGCCCGGAGGACAGCAGCGAGTCCGGCTCGTTCTCGTCGACGGTCTGCTGCAGCAACCGCTGCACGTCGACGTCGATCGTCGTCACGATCGAATAGCCGCCGTCCTCCAGATAGCCCGGCGGCCGGTCGCGGAACTCGTCGCTGGCCCGCAGCTCGGCGAGGACCTGCGCCACGATCAGGCCGGTGGGCTCGGACAGGCCCGACGCGAAGCGGGTCGGGTCGTACGGCCGGACGGTGGGGACGGTCAGTCGACTGGCCGTATCCTGGTCGATCATGCCCAGGCTCACCATGGTCTGGGCCACCGTGGCGAACTTGGTGGTCGCCGAGACGATGTCGACCGTCGGGTCGAAGCGCCCGTCGCCGGGCGACTCGATCAGTCCGGCGAGCAGGACGGCCTGGGCGAGGGTGAGGCGCTCGGCGCTGACGCCGAAGTAGGTCCGCGCCGCCTCCTCGATGCCGTACGCCCCTCGTCCGAAGTAGACGGTGTTGAGGTAGAAGCCGAGGATCTCGTCCTTGGAGTACGTGTCCTCCAGCCGCCACGTCATCACCAGCAACCGGGCCTGGCCGGCCGCCCCGTCCACGCTCCCACCGGTCGCGATCGTCGACGCCCGCGCGTACTGACGGGAGATCAGGGTGCCGGAGGTCGTGTAGTACTGCGGGTCCACGGCCGCGATCACGGCCTGGGCGACGTAGGGCGGCAGCCGGTCGGTCGGCACGATCGTGCGCCGCTGCGTCCCGAGGCGGGCCATCACGGTCTGGCCGTCGCTGTAGTAGACGGTCGTGGTCGCGGGCAGGGCGAGCTGGCTCGGTAGCGGGATCGCGTTGGCGTAGTAGGTGGTGGCCACCACGGCCAGGCCGGCCAGCAGGAGGCCCACGAGGATGCCGCTGATGATGCGGCGACGGCGGAGCACGGCGGCGCGGCGACGGACGCTGGCGTACGCCTCGGAAAGGTCGATCTTGAGGGCCGGCCACTCGCCGGTCCGGATGCGGTGGAACAGGCCTTCCCCGGTGGCGGTCAGGCCTGTCCGCTCGGTCCCCCGTGGGGAACCGTCGTCGGTCGTGCCCTGATCCTTCGCCACCGCTGCTCCCGGCACCCGCGTGCACCCGCCGTCCGAGGCTATCCGGATGTCGGCGGCTGTTCGTGAGGCTATCTGGACGCTCCGTTTGCGCCGCTGCCACCCCAAGCCGTAGGCTCGATGTATCGGTCCGATACATCGCCCGTGAAGCTCCGACCCCCGGACTGCGGGTATCGCGGGCGTGAGGGAGGAGCGGCGTGCTGGAGCTCGCGGTCCTCGGCATCCTGCTCGAGGCACCCATGCACGGCTACGAGCTGCGCAAGCAGCTCACCACGAAGCTCGGCGCGTTTCGGGCCGCGATCAGCTACGGCTCGCTCTACCCCACGCTGCGGCGCCTGCAGGCGGCGGGTTACATCACCGAAGCCAGTCCCGAGGAGGGCACCTCGTCGACTGACATACCGCTGATGACGAGCAAGCGGGGCCGCGTGGTCTACGCGATCACGGCCGAGGGCAAGGAGCGGTTCGCCGAGCTGCTCGCACAGGCCGGGCCCGAGACGTTCGACGATCCCGCCTTCGGCGTGCACTTCGCGTTCTTCTCCCGCACCGACCGGCAGACCCGGTTGCGGATTCTCGAGGGCCGTCGGCGACGGGTCGAGGAGCGTCGCGACGGGTTGCGCCAGGTGCTGGCCCGCGCGGCCGAACGGTTGGACGCCTACACGCTCGAGCTGCAGCGGCACGGGCTGGAGGCGGCCGAACGTGAAGTTCGCTGGCTGGAGGAGCTCATCGCCACCGAGCGCTCCGGCCGCACTCCCGGTCGACCGCCGGGGCAGTCAGGCGACGCCGACGGCACAGGCCGCGGCGAGGAACTTCCGTCTTCGGAGATTCCGGAGCGGTAGGACAGAGGGAAAAGGAGGCAGCCGCGATGGGCGCCGTTCGAGTCGCCATCGTTGGTGTCGGCAATTGCGCGTCCTCACTGGTTCAGGGCGTGGAGTATTACCGCAACGCCGACCCGAACGACCGCGTACCGGGTCTCATGCATGTGAAGTTTGGCGACTACCACGTGTCGGATGTGCAGTTCGTGGCTGCCTTCGACGTGGATGCCAAGAAGGTCGGCAGTGACCTGGCCGTCGCCATCAACGCCAGCGAGAACAACACCATCAAGATCTGCGACGTGCCGCCCACGGGCGTCGTGGTGCAGCGCGGCCCGACGCTGGACGGCCTGGGCCGGTACTACCGCCAGACCATCGAGGAGTCCGACGCCGAGCCGGTCGACGTGGTGGCGGCGCTGCGCGAGGCCGAGGTCGACGTGGTGGTCTCCTACCTGCCCGTGGGCTCGGAGGAGGCCGACAAGTTCTACGCCCAGGCGGCCATCGACGCCGGCTGCGCCTTCGTCAACGCGCTGCCGGTGTTCATCGCCTCCGACCCGGTGTGGGCCCAGAAGTTCACCGACGCCGGCCTGCCGATCGTGGGCGACGACATCAAGTCCCAGGTCGGGGCGACCATCGTGCACCGCACGCTGGCCAAGCTCTTCGAGGACCGCGGGGTCGAGCTGCAGCGCACCTACCAGCTCAACTTCGGCGGAAACATGGACTTCATGAACATGCTCGAGCGCGAGCGGCTCATGTCCAAGAAGATCTCGAAGACCCAGTCGGTGACTTCCCAGATCCCCCACGAGATGGAGAAGGGCACCGTCCACATCGGACCGTCCGACCACGTGCCGTGGCTGGAGGACCGCAAGTGGGCCTACATCCGGCTGGAGGGCCGGGCGTTCGGCGACGTTCCGCTCAACGCCGAACTCAAGCTCGAGGTGTGGGACTCGCCGAACTCGGCGGGCATCATCATCGACGCGATCCGGGCCGCGAAGATCGGTCTGGACCGCAAGATCGGTGGCCCGCTCCTGGCCGCCTCGTCCTACCTCATGAAGTCCCCGCCGATCCAGTACCACGACCACGATGCCCGTCAGGCCCTCGAGGACTTCATCGCCGGCACCGTCGAGCGCTGACGACTCCTCCGGCGCTCACGAGGTCATCCAGGCGCGCAACACCTCATACAGACGCGAACCGTCCACCATGGACGCGGGCCCACCGGGTATCCGGTGGGCCCGCGTTATGCGTTGGTGGAGCCTTCTGTGTCGGTGGGCTGGTAGCCGAGGCCCCGCCCGATGGCGACCCTTGCCTCCAGTTGCAGCAGGTGGCGCTTGCGGGGCAGCCCGCCGCCGAACCCGACCAGCTTGCCGTCGGCCCCGACCACGCGGTGACAGGGCACGATGACCGGCACCGGGTTGCGGCCACAGGCGGCCCCCACGGCCTGGGCCCGCCCGGCTCACCGACGTCCCGGGCGATCTCACCATAGGGGCTCTACGCCACGAACCTGGGTCGGCGCCTCCTGATCCTTGGTGGGATCAGGGTAGGCCAGTCGATTCCGCAGTGCAGGAGTAGGCGGAGTCGGTAGTGGTCGAAGCGTCGGTAGCCGTGGCCGAT
>Ga0310826_100284_pt1 | contig 64403 bp, 59 predicted proteins | sample WT_ome_FD_201306 | JGI IMG/M metagenome (GOLD analysis project Ga0310826, IMG submission 201306) | Sorghum-adapted microbial communities enriched on wild type (WT) sorghum from Joint BioEnergy Institute, Emeryville, California, United... ... | reverse complement strand
CCCATCCGGTCCCTCTTAAATAGAACGTTTTGCTCTTTGAATCGATCGTTACATGATCCTGAACCCAGATGTCTTTTTCCCTGACCCAGCCGATCACTCCTTTTGTGCTGCTTGCTACCGTGCTGATGAGATAATACTTTTCTCCGTCAGCATACGCCAGCTTTTTGATATAAAATACCTTATTTGTATATTTCGTTCCTGCTTGAATGCTTGAGCCGATGTTTCCCAAAACCCTGTAAATCTTAGTTGTCGAGTTTTGAATGTGCCCCAACTTACTTGTGCTGAATTCTTTGATGTTTTCTGCTGCGTATGCTGAAGAACCGGAAGAAGGAACATAAACCAACAGCAGCAAAAAAACAATTAAAATATTTAATATTTTCCTCAACAATCTCCCTCCCTTTTTATAAAAAATTATAATATCCCCCCTTTCATTCTATCGACAAATTTCTTTATTAATTGACTTTCAGCTTTTCATAAAAACTTTCAATAGCCTTTCTGTTATATTCTTCCGCATCAAATTTGGCATTTATGGACTGTTTCTCAACAATGGATTTCATTCCTTTATATATCCCTTCAACAGAGTTCTCAACCAATATACCGTATTTGCCGTTTTCCAACAGATGCCGGTTTGCAATGATATCCGTTGCCACAATCTGCAAACCCAAAGTTAAAGCCTCTAACAATACCATTGGTTGTCCCTCATAATGGGAAGATAAAACGAACGCATCGCAGTTGTTCATGATGAAAAAAGGATTTTCCCTGTGGCCCATCAGAAAAACCGAATCGGTTACGCTTCGGTCTTGTATTATATTTTTCAATTTTTCTTTTAAAACTCCATCACCGATAATATATAACCTGGTATTCGGAAATTCTTTATGCAATAATGCAAAGGCCTCTATTAGTTGATCCTGTCCTTTTTCCGGAGATAATCTTCCCATATTTACAAAATTAATATAACCATCATCTTTAACCGGAAAAGGAATGTTTTCGATCTTTATTACACCTTTGTTATTTACTGCATTTATTAATACCGGTTTGTCTTCTTTGTAATATAACTCATTTTTATCATTAGCCATTTGTTTAATCTTTTTGGGACTTATGCAATTATTAACAAAGCTGATTTTTGTATTGCCAATATATTGTTTTAATTTCTCCTTATTAACATTCATCGTTGCTTCGGATACACTCACTAATTCGTCAAAATATTTGTAGAGGGTAAAAACTCCTCTTAAATTTATAAAATGGGGGCGAACGCCATTAATCCTTTTATTCATATCCGCAAACAAGTCGCTGTGCATAAAGATCATTTTTTTCTTGGCATCCGCTGTTAACAGCAAATTTGGCCAGAACATTGAATATCCGCTGTAATCAATCACATAATCGAAGGTCGATATGCCACATATCCTCTTTAATTCTCTTTTATACATATCAGTTGGATATATTGACTCCAAAAATTTGGATGAAATCCCTCGGTTAACCACCAAATAATTTTTGTATTTTTCCAGAAAGGTATTACTAATTCTTCCTATTTTAAAAATCAGTCTGACATTGGGATTAATTTTTAACATGTTCGAAATGGCTTCCTGATTGTTTGTATAATTAACCAACAAGCTGACATCATATCTATCGTAGTCAATATTTTCAAGTAAATTTAATAATGCGCCTGTAATTCCATTGTTTTTTAGACCGCCAGGGTAGATTAATATTTTTTCCTTTTTCCGTTTTTGGTCGTTTTCGGTTTCATTATTTAATTCTGATTGATTAAAAATGATATTTACAATTTTTTCTGTCACTCTACCGTCTTCGTGATTGCAAAATTTCTCAACAAAGGAATTATATTTATCATGGTAGTCCTTGAATATAGTGTCAATGTTACATATATGATTCAGCAATGTGTCAATATCAGTAGAAACCGGCCCCGGCAACTCTTTAATATCAATATACATTCCTCTGTTTTCTTTATAGTCTTGATAGTCCCACATATAAAACAGGATGGGTCTCTTCGTAATCAAGAAATCAAAAAATATGCTTGAATAGTCTGTGATTAAAAGATCTGTAATCGATAAAAGTTCATTTGTGTCAAAAGTGTCAGGAATCAATTTTCCATGAAATAACGGATTTTCTTTTGCCACATTATATAAAAATGGATGGACTTTTACTAAAACGGTATATTGATCCCCACATTTATTCTCTATTTTCTCAATATCATTAATGATCTGATCGACATCATTTCTGGGGCTTGATACTTTGCTTCCCTTCCAAGTAGGTGCATATAAAATTATTTTTTTGTTCCCTACATTTATCCCCTGCATGTTCAATAAATTCTTTACCTCTTTTTTATCCGCGTTAATGGTCAGATCAATCCGTGGATAACCTTTTTCAAGAATCGTCCCATTATATACATTTTCTAATTTAAAACTTTTATTAAAAATATTTGTTGTATGGCGATTCGGACTCAGGATATACCTTGCGCTGAGAAAGTTCCTCAACACATTTCCCGACGCCAAAGGCTGTCCAGGTATGTCGAACCCCATATGCTTTAAAGGCGTCCCATGCCAAGTATTAATATATACTTGTTCATCTTTTACTGTATATAAGTTTGGAAAAGTGGAGTTATTAATAAGATATTTGCATGTGGCCAAGTATTTCCAATATTTACTTGAATTTCTCAAAACAAATTTTACATTTTTATACTGTTTATATTGTAATTTCATTTCCTTCAAATAATTTTTATCCGCAAGAGACCATACATGGATCAAATTTGAAAATTTTTCATTATTTAATAGATATTTAAATATGGCATAAGGATTATCTGTCATCGATTTCCCGTCTCTTGTTTCATACAAAACATAGTTATCCTTTAATTTAAGATTTTTATAATATCTTGCATATTTAGTTCTTATGTTTATATCTTTAATAAATAAATAATCTTTAATAGGATTAAGTAAAAACTTTATTCTCCTTATTGTGACTTTTTTTAGCAACCTGTAATTCATATCCCATCTCTCCTGCTTGAAATCTCTGAGAAACTTTAACAATTTTTTACACTAACCATTATTCTATTATGAAAAAAGATATTTGACCACTCTTTCTGTTGAATTTCCATCCTCTAAATAACAAAATTTATTGTAAAAATTAACAAATGAATCCTTCAAACGATCCTGATTCTTGAAATCAATAATAGCTTGGATTATTTCATTCGTTGTAGAAACAAGAGGCCCTGGGGCTTCTTTTTCGATGTTAAAATAAAACCCCCTTAAAATATCCCGATATTCAGCAATATCATAAACGTAGAAAATAATCGGCCGCTTTAAATTTGCATAGTCGAAAAAAACAGATGAATAATCAGTGATTAAAAGATCCGAAATAACATAAAGTTCTCGGATATCCTGTTCTTTGGAAACGTCGAAGACAAAACCTTTGTATTCTTCTAAATTAAAGGATTCAAATACTAAATAATGCATCCGGAGCAACAGGATATATTCATCCCCAAGCCTCTCTCTCATCATATCCAAATCGAGCCGGAGATCAAATTTGTATTTGCCGATCTGATAATATTGGTTGTCGCGCCATGTTGGTGCGTACAATATAATTTTTTTATCCATCGGGAGATTTAGCCGTTTTTTTATTTTTTCCACATCTTCGGCTTTATAATTATATAAGTAATCATTTCTTGGATAGCCGCATTCGATAATCTCTTTTTGAAAACGGAATGCCCTTCGGAAGATTTCCGATGAGTATGCATTGGGTGAAAGTAAAAAATCCCATTTTGCAACATCTTTCATAAACTCGAGTTTATACTTTTCGGTATCTGTGCCAGGCAGATGAACTTTCTCTATATCCAATGCCAATTTTTTCAAAGGGGTCCCGTGCCAGGTTTGGACATATTTCGTATGTTTAGGCTTTGGAAGCCAAAGGGGCATCCGACTGTTGGTAACCCAATATTCCGCCCTTGCCATATATAAAAGCCATTTGAAGGAAAATCGTTTGATGTAAGGGATATGGTTCTCCAGAAAATAATTCTCGGCCCGTTTATCCACACTCCAAAACAAATGATAGTTCGGGCAATGTTTTTTCATATATTCATATATCGCCCTGGGGTTGCAGCTATATGTTCTTCCGTAAAAGCTTTCAAACATGACCAAATTTTTTTTAACAGGGAGAAAAGTGGCAGCCGTTAAAAAAGCAATTCTATAAATTTTTGCTCCTATATTTTTTAGTATTTTACTAAGTTTCTTTTTTACCAGCATTTTACTGACCCTTTCCTTTCAAGTCATGAAAAAAGCCGGTCCTCAATTTTGTGAAAAAAAATCGTTATCGCACAGGAACCGGTTTTAAAACTAAAAATTATTAATTATTTTTTACTCTTAAGTCATTTTTAATCTTTGTCGTGGAAATTCCAATTGTTCTTGGCAGGTAAACAACTTCGCAATATTCTTTGAGAAAATCGAATTTTCCTTTCCAGTCATCGCCCATTACAAAAATGTCAATATCATATTTTTTTACATCCTCAATTTTTTGCTCCCAGGTTCTTTCAGGAATAACTTTGTCTACATACCGGATGGATTCTAAAATAAACTTTCTTTGTTCGTAAGGATAATAAGCCTTTTTCCCTTTTATCGCATTAAATTCATCGGTGGATAATGCCACAATCAAATAGTCACCCAACTCTTTTGCCCTTTTCAACAAATTTATATGGCCCCAGTGCAATAAATCATAGGTACCATAAGTTATGACCTTTTTCATTTTTTAACCTCCATATAGAGTGTTCACTTGCTTTTCGTTCCTGAGGAATAATCCCGCATGTTTTATTCATAAATCATTTTATTAAATATTATAAAACGAAACTAAAAAAATTTTCAAATCACTTTTTTACAAGCATGTTTCAACTATTTTCCAATTTTCCCTTTCCTTAGTTGGTTTTATGCGTCCGAATATTGTTAAATTTTACGGTTTCCAACGCCTATCGCTTATTCGTCCCCAATCTTTTATAAATTCTTATCAATCTTTAAGAACGAATAAAAAATTAAAGGAAAATACCGATGAATGTTTCAATCGCCGATAACCCGGGGCATCCAACGTATTTTCCCCAAACGAGCAGTTGCGCAGCCTGATTAGATATATTCAATCTGTGAAAAAATTCCATTTATTATTCCTTCTATTTCAATTCCATTTCTTTTCCTTTACAATTTCTCCTCCCGCTTTCTTTTTTCCCCGGTTCTTATATTCTAATAATTGAACATCCAAGAATCGGCGGGAGGTTTTCCAATGAATTCCAATCGAATCCCTTGGTTTGATAACGTCAAGGGAATCATGATCTTCCTGGTCGTATTCGGCCATTTGATTTCCACCTTCAAGAAAATCCCGGGAAACGAACCGGTGCTGTATATATATAATGTGATTTATGTTTTCCATATGCCCCTGTTTGTGATGATCAGCGGTTATTTTTACCGCGACGGGAAATACAAAAAAGTCATACAATTTCTTTTTCTCTTTTTCCTCTGGCATTTGATCAACGGCATGTTTGTGAATTTCATCGAGGAAAGGAAGCCGGTCGTGATCGATCCGGGACACCGGCTGTTTGAAGTGTTCGACCCCTATTGGACGATGTGGTATTTGCTCGGAATGATTTTTTGGTATATGATCACCCCTTATATTACCCGCCTCCGTTATCCTTTGGTTTATGCAATCGTCTTCGCTTTTTTGCTGAGCTATTCCGCGGATGTGACCGGCTGGTTCGCTCTCCGGAAATTGGCCAATTTTTACCCGTATTTCCTGATCGGCCATTATTTATCGAAAAAAAATCTGTTGAACCGGCTGAAAGAAAATTTGCGGAAACGCCAAAAGGGGGTGTTGAGCCTCCCGCTCCTTGTACTCCTGAGCTTCTTGGCGGGAATGGTCTATCTTACGGCCGAGTATCCGAAGATCACGGATCTTTTGCTTTTGGATCAATCGTACCGGCACTTTTCCTGGCCCTTTTATCAGGGCGCCTTCTATCAGCTGCTATTCTATGGTTTATCCGGGGCCGTTTCCCTAACCATCCTCTTATTGACGCCGGAAAAGAAAAAACTGTTTCTTTTCCATACATTCGGTCTTTTCTCTTTAAACATCTACCTGCTGCATACCTTTTTCGTCCGGGTGTTCCGTCTTACCGTTCCCGAAACGGTATATGCGAACGCCTGGGTGCTGATCCTGGTTTCCTGCATCCTTTCCTTCCTCATTTGCGGTTTTTCCTCCCACCGGCTCGTGCGGAAATTGACCGGGCCTTTCATAAAACCTGATTTGCAGTTTTTATTTAAAACGAAATGAGGCGCCGGGGCCAATAAACAAGCCTCGAACTGGCATGATTTCCCACTTGAGAAAAAAGTTTTTCAGACGAATAGAAAGGTAGGGGGGTGAACGATTGAACCGATTTTGGAAAATCGCCGCCGTTTCCGCCATCCTGTTCTTTTCGGCAACCGCAATGCCGGCACTGCCGGGATATCATTGGACGGTGGAAGCGGCGGGAACGGTAAAACTGAACAAGGTTCCTTACCAGACGACGGCAAACCTCAATTTGCGGACCGGGCCAGGGACAAAGTACAAAGTGATTTTAACCATCCCTAAAGGGAAACAAGTAACCGCAACGGAGAAATCCGGTAGCTGGTACAAAGTTTCCTATTCGTACACTTCCAAGGGCAAAAAATACACAAAGACCGGCTGGATTTCCGGATCCTATTTGAAAAAGGCGCCGACATCCGGTTCAAGCGCTTCGGCATCGGGAACAACAAAGATTACCAAAACCGTCTATCAAACGACCGCCAATCTCAATATGCGGACCGGACCGGGGACGAAATATAAGGTGATCTTTACCATTCCGAAAGGAAAAACGGTCAGCGCCACGGAAAAAAGCGGCAGCTGGCTGAAAGTTTCCTACACTTACACATCGAAAGGGAAATCCTATACGAAAACCGGCTGGGTCAGCAGCAGTTATTTAAAGGAATACAACCAATATATCAACACCGCCGGAACCTATTATTTTACGACAAAAACGGCCAATCTTTATTCGGGGCCGAATACGAAAAGCAAGGCCGCTTCCGTACCGAAAGACAATGGATTCTACTCGACGAAAAAAGTCATCAACAGCATCGGGCAAACATTCTATCAAGTTTCTCACAACGGAAAAACCCTGTACGTTCATTCCGGTGATGTAAAAAAGGTTTCCCCTGCGGTTTTTTCGGAAACCAAATATAAAGCCAATACAGACACATGGTTATATCAATCTCCCGGAATCAACACTGCAAAACTGGTAAAAATACCGAAGGACGCGGTCATCAGCAGCAGCTTGTCCGTCGCTTCCTGGTATAAAACCAGTTATGGCGGGAAAACCGGTTTCGTGCAGGCAGGGCAGTTTTCCAAATACAGCCCGGGATTTACCGAAACAAAAATAGCAAATGAGTCTTACCTGGTAACAGACAATTTAAATTTGCGTCAGTTGCCGGATACAAAAAGCGCAATTTTGGTTACGATCAGCAAAAATACCATTGTTCAACCGACACATAAAACGTCGAACGGATGGTTTAAAATCAGTTACAACGGCAAAATCGGATACGTTTCCGGGGATTATTTGGACAAAATTATCGTGCCCGCTTACAGCGGAACCATCAAACCGTATTTGTTCCTTGACCTGCGGAAACCTTCCAAAGTAACCGCCCAACAGATCGATCAATATATTGCCGCTAAGGCGAAGGGCAATACGAGCGTCCTTTTGAATAAAGGAAAAGTTTTTATTGACGCGGGGAAAAAATACGGGGTCAACGCCCTGTTTTTGGCGGCCCTCGCCATTCATGAAAGCGGCGCCGGGACATCTCCTTTGTCCTTGGGAAAAAATAACCTTTTCGGTTTCGGGGCCTTTGATGCGGCGCCGTACATAGCCGCTTACCGGTTCCCCTCCGTCGACGAGGCCATTTACTACATCGCCCAGGAATTAAAAGCCACCTATTTAAACGAAAAAAATTGGAAATTTAAAGGCCCTTATCTCGGCTACAAAGCGGTTACGGAAAAGAAAAAAATAAGGATCGATTCGTTGAGTACCGGAATGAATTTTTACTACGCCTCAGATCCCCAATGGGGAATCAAAATCGCCACCCATATGCAAAACATACTGGCTTACAAGGCGAGTGATTACAGCGATGTTGATCCCAATTTGAACGTCCCGGACAGACCGGCCATTCCGGCGGGTTCCGATGTATTCCCGCCCGGCATTTTGTCTGTAGCCAACAGCGATTTAACCCTGTTCCCAAGCAAAAAAATCGACGCCAAAAATCAGCTGACGATCAAAAAAGGAACCACTTTTTATTTGCTGGAAAAAACGAATGATTATTGGGTCAAACTAAAATACAACAACAAAGAATATTGGACGAATTCCATTAAATTTGAGTCTTACCGGAACTATATTTCCGTGAAAAATCTGGGCAGGGTGACGGCAACAGCCTTAAACATCCGGGCCGGCGCTTCGACAAACCATCCGATCATCGGCAGCTTGAAGCAAAACGAGTATATTCAGATCGCCCTCGATTCCTCCGGAAAAATCGCCAAAAGCGGCAATTGGTATCAGATCGTTTTGGCAGGGGGAAAGAAGGGCTGGGTTTCCGGCGACTATGTGAAACTGGAACTGCAATAGGAAGAAACCCAAAAAAAGAAGAGGGTGGACCAAAAATCTTTTGGTCTGCCCTCTTTTTTACGCCGCACCACAGGAAAAAGGAAACTCTCCTTTCTCCCTTATTTCTTTTTATCTTTAAAATAATCGCTCCGAATGACCAGGTCGGCGACGGTTAAATCCGGGTAATTTTCCGGCAGCGGGGTGATCTTGTCCCGCGTGATCAAAATCCCTTCGTCGGCGTAGTCGCCTTTCGGGATGACGGCCTTGCCGTCCTCTTGCAAAAACAAGTTTTTGCCCATCATATAATAGGTCTTTTCCTTTTCGATCCCCATGAGATCGGCGACCGTCGGCAGGATGTCGATTTGGCCGCCGATGGTGTCGATGACCTTCGGTTCCATGCCCGGATAATAGATGATGAAAGGAATCTGCATAAAGGAACGGACCCATTCCTCATCGCTGATCTCCCTTTTCAGCCACTTTTCCACTTCCCCTTTGTCCTTTTGGAAAAGTCCGTCATGATCGCCGTAGATGACGATGAGGGAATCATCCAACAGCCCGCTTTCCTCCAATCCTTTTATGAAAAGGGCGATGGACTCGTCCATGTAGCGGATCGATTGCAAATAATTGCCGATCGGCGTATTCTCCAATTCCTTCGGCAGCGAAAGCGACTGTTCGTCCTCCGGTATGGTGAAGGGGACGTGGCTGGTCAAGGTAATAATCAAGGAATAAAAAGGCTGATCGGCCTTTTCCAAAATCGGCAGCGACTGGCGGAACGTCGATTTGTCGGAAAGGCCCATCCCGATGATGTCATCCTGTTTCAAATCATCGATGGCGTAAAATTTTTCGAATCCCAAATGGGGGTATATCATGTTCCGGTTCCAAAAGGTTTCTTCATCCCCGTGGATGGCGAAGGTATGATAGCCTTTCTCCCGGAGCAGTTTGGCCAACGAATGGTAAGTGTTGTTGGGAAAGCGGAAGAAGGTCGCCCCCTGTTTCACCGGATACAGGGACGTCTGTGTCAGCAGTTCGGCGTCGGAACTGTTCCCTTCGACCGTCTGCGGATAGATGTTGGAAAAATACATGCCGTCTTTGACGATCCTGTTCAGGAAGGGGGTGATTTCCTGGCCGTTCACCTTTTGGTTCAGCACGAAGGCTTGAAAGGACTCGACCTGTATAAAAATGAGATTTTTATTCTTACCGATGCCGAAATAAGGGGATTGCCCTTCGTTTTTTTCCTCCCGGTTTTTTTCGGCAAACCACGTTTGAATCTGTTTCTTCTCCTGTTCGCTCAATTCTTTGGTTTGCCAATCGGTGATCACATTGTAAAGGTCGATCACGTGATGCCCGACGATGCCGTAGGCCTTCACCGCATCCAAGGCGTCCATCGTGCGGAAGGGCATATTGTCGATCCAGACGACTTTAACCGGTTTGGCCGCTGCAAAGAGACATCCTCCGAGAAGGAGCAGGGCGGCGAGTTTGATATTTCCTGGCCCTGCATGCCTTTGCATAAAAACCGGTTTAAAAAGAAGCAGAAGGTCAAGAAAAAATAGGATGTGCAACGGATGCAGCAAATACAAGACGCTTCCGCCCAGCCCGTTCAAGTTCGTGACCTGATATAAAGTGAAAAATTTCAGGGGAGTATGGAAATAGCTCATGTACAGCGTTTCGGCAAGCAAAAAAACGGACAGGCAAAAATCGACAATATACAGGCCGATCTTTCGCGCTTGCAGCGTAAAAAAAGAAAAGATCCCGTAAATCGCCAAAATGGTGCCAAAGGTAACCAGGAAAGCCCCTTGGGTAAAAACGATCCCGTTCAACAGATGAACCATAATAAACTTTAAAAATATGCAAACGGCTAATAGGATGGACAACCATTCGGGAGGAAAGTGGATTTGCTGCAAGGCCGTTTCAATTTTCCCCTTCATACGTGTATCCTCCGGTTTTCCAGATTTTCCTTTGATCCTCGGGCATTCCGAAAAGAAGTTGTTCCCTTGATAAAAATTGCCGTTTCTCTAAATTTAAAGAAGAAACGACAACCCGACTGAGAAGACCAGACCGGCATCTCCCGAACCGGACGACCGGAACCAAATTTTTCCGTTTCACCGGTTTACACTTTAATAGTATATAAAAAATAATATAACAAAGCAAACGATCATCGACAGGATCCCGATGGGGACGCCGTATCTGGCCCACTCCCTGCTGGTGATATTCAGTCTTCCGGCGGCGATGATGTTCGGAATATTTCCGGGGATCAGCATGCCTCCGCTGATGATCAGCCCCAGCAAAATGGATTGGATCGTCCGGTCCTCCATCAGCGGGCTGATTTCCGCGGCGGCCAAGGTGGCGTTATCCAAAGTGGCGGAAATGATGTTTATCCAATACAGGATCAGGGGATTCAGTCCCACCAAATATTCTTTAATAAACGGCTCAAAGCCGGCGCCGAGCAGCGTCAGCCCCGCGACAAACAAATAGATTTTTGCCGTCCGCAGGAAGATGGCCTTATAGCTTTCCGACAGGGGGCCGGCATCCAGCCCATCGGCAGATTCGGAAGGGCGGATGAGAACCGCCGCCAAAATGCCGTACAAGACAACCGCTGGAATGACAAATAGGCCGACCAAATCGATCAAATAAAAAAATTCCGCATCCAATTTGCTGACGGTGATCGTCGACAGCGGCTCCCCGATCGGAGTCAACGCCGCGCCGAGGCCGATGGAAAAACAGGCAAAGATGGTGAACAGGATTTCGGATTTTCGGTCGTAGCGCACCACGCTGGCAACCAATACGAGCACCAGGGCGGCGATGATGGCGGTGATCACGCTAGCGACCAGCCCCAAAACGATGACGACAAGGGCGATAAAAACGCCGGAGGGCAATTTTTGTTGTACGAATAAAATGGCTTTTTCCAAAGGGGAACGGAACCATTTAAAGAGCAGCCCGGCAACGAGAACGGCGGCCGTAATATGGACCGGATCTTCGAGGGCTTTCCGGAGCAGTTCTTCGGAAAATGCATCGCTGACAAAAACGGAAATGATCCCCATGACGAACAAAAATATTTCCAGATTCGCCTCCACTTTGTGAACCGTAAAAGGCAGGACGAGCACCAGCAATAAAATGATCATCAAGCCGATCATCATCTTTTCCTCATCTCCATAAAAACCTTTCTTCCGTTTTCGGAAAGGGCTGATTCGCGGAATGAAAAAGAAAACCCCGTTTCCCAAAGAAACAAGCGGGAGAACGGCCGTTTCATTCCCTGTTAATTCAACCATACCAAAAAACGTCTTCTCCGTCTAATCCTCATGGTCACTTCTCCTTCACATCAGATTCGCGAAATCCTTCAGCGATTCGCAAATTGATTTCGTGAGGCGCCCCGCTTCTGTTAAAGGCGATGGGCGGGCGCTCCCGTGAACGGGGGCCTTCGCTTTTTGGCCGGCGGAAGGGGCCGATCCCGAACAAAATTTTACCCCGTCGGATGCCGGATCCGAATGAGGCCTTCGCCGGGGGCGCCATGTTTCAGGCGGCCGAATCGGGAATTTCCTCCGGCCGGATCCGGAGTCTCGTACCGCAAAAACCCCTGCGGCATAGTTCTTGCAGTAGAATGAACAATTTTTTCCTGCCGCCGGCTCCGATTCCCGCGCCTCCCGGCCCGCGGCTGAAAAAGGCAAAAAAATGCCCGGAAATGCAAATCTTCCGGGCGGTCCGCCATCCTTCCTTGTCTTCAGCCATCTTGTCCCAAAGCGGCAGCGGCGTTTGGGGAAATGGCCGATACGGCACTTTTCCTTCAATCCTTCCATCGGTTTGTTCCAAGGGTTGGTGGCCCGGCCAAAGATCCGCCCTGCGGCTTTTCCCTGCCTTCAACCTTTGCTCCAAGGCTCCCTTGGAATGCAAATATTCCCTTCCTGTAACCCTCGCCTTCAACCGGCTTGTTCCAAGGCCCGCTTGGCCAAAACGAGCCCGCCGACGATGCCGGAATCGCCCCGCAGACCGGGACTTACGATATAATCGGAAATCTTTTCATCGACGGCCGGAGCGGTGATATATCCGTTGATCATCTCCCGGACATGCCGGCGGATGAGCGGGAAGATGGCGGCCTGATTGGACACGCCTCCGCCGATGATGATTTTTTCCGGCATCAGGATCATGGTGTATTGGACAACGGCCTGGGCAAGATAATAGGCCTCCAGCTCCCACACCTTCTTCTCGTCCGCCAGCTCCGCTCCCTTCCTGCCCCAGCGTTTTTCAATGGCCGGACCGGAGGCAAGCCCCTCCAAACAGTCCCGATGGAAAGGGCATACGCCTTCGAAGGGGTCGTCCGGCGACTTGCGGACGATAATATGCCCCATTTCCGGGTGGGACATCCCTTCCAGCAATTCCCCGCGGAAAACGGCTCCTGCGCCAATGCCCGTTCCCACGGTCACATAGAGGCATGAATCCGCATCTTTGCCCGCGCCATATACATATTCCCCCAATACGGCGGCATTGACGTCGGTGGTAAATCCGCAAGGCACCTCCAGAGCGTCCTGAAGCGTTTGCAAAAACGGATAGTTTTGCCAGGGAATCTTCGGGGTCTTCAAAATATGGCCGTATGTCGGGCTGTTTTTCTTCACGTCGATGGGGCCGAAGGAGCCGATGCCCAATGCGCTGATCTTTTCTTTCCGAAAAAAGGCGATGACTTCCGGGATGGTTTCGTCCGGCGTCCGCGTCGGGATCGTGATCCGGTCTAAGATCTTTCCGTCCTCCGTCCCGATGGCGCAAACGAATTTGGTTCCTCCCGCTTCGATGGATCCGAGCAACATGGCGAATGTTCCTCCTCTTCCTCAATGTATTCATTATGGGCGGCCCGGGCGCCGGACCGCCTGGAATTTGCACGCGGCTTTCCGCCTCCGGAGAGCCGCGCGCGGATGCTCGTACAAAAACCGTTCATTCCTTCGGTGATCCGGGCAACCGTTCCCTCGTCAAGGGCGAAAACGGGAATGGCCGCCAGAAGAATTCCGCCCGGTTCACCTCCCCGCTTTCCCGCGGATGGAGGGTTCAGGAAGCGGCGTCAGGCAAAAAGGCCCCTATTGCGAGGGCCGGATTCCGCCCGGGCGGGAAGCCGGATTCCGCCTTAACCGTTGGACGCAAACCTCCCAAACCAACGCGGAATCTGTTCCGATGCCGCGGCCGGAGAGAAATCCCCGGAACACCGGGAATGTCATGCGCGTCAAGGATGGGACACGATCCACTCCATCTTTCCTTCCGTACGGAAGCTTTGGACGGGATTCGGCAAGATGAAATGGTCGCCCGTTTTCAAGGGGAAGCTTTTGTCCCCGACCGTCACACTGCCGCTCCCGCCGATGACGCTCACCAGGAGATAGGGCGCCGTTTTCGGGAATTCCCCTTCCCCGGAGATCTCCCATTTATAAACGGAAAAATATTTGGAGCGGATGAAACAGGTGATGGCGGCCCCTTCATGGGCTTCCTTTTCGAAATGCAAATCCTGGTCCCGGTGGGGAACCGTGATCACATCCAATGCCTTGTCCAAATGCAGTTCCCGCTTGTTTCCCTTTTCGTCGGTCCGGTCATAGTCGTACACCCGGTAGGTCGTATCGGAACTTTGCTGGGTTTCCAAAACGAGGGTCCCTTCACAGAGGGCGTGGATCGTGCCGCTTGGCACAAACAAAAAATCGCCCGGCCGGATGGGAACTCTTCGCAGCAGCCTGTCCCATTCCCCGTTTTTAATCATGTAGTCCAGCTCTTCCTTCGTCCTTGCGTGATGGCCGTAAACGAGTTCCGCCCCCGGTTTGCAATCGATAATGTACCAGCATTCGGTTTTTCCCAATTCGCCATTCTCATGGATTCCGGCGTACTCGTCATCGGGATGGACCTGAACGCTCAAGTCGCTGTTTGCGTCCAAAATCTTGGTCAACAGCGGAAAGACCTCGTTTCGGTCGTCGCCGAACAGTTCCTTCCGGTGTTTTTTCCAAAGGTCGCCCAATCCCATGCCTTTATACTCGCCGTTTAACACCGTGCTCTGGCCGTGCGGGTGGCCGGAGATCGCCCAGCATTCCCCGGTATGATCCGAAGGGATGGCATAACCGAACCGATCCCTTAATGCCGTCCCGCCCCATATCCGTTCTTTGAAAACCGGTTGCAAAAATATCGGTTCCATCATCCCAATCCTCTCCTAATCCTTGATGTTTCGACAAAAGTTTGCCGGCCTCTGATTCCCGTAATATTATACCATTTGTGAAAGGTTCGTTTATATACATTTCTTTTCAATCCGGGAAAAGTAAGCCCTTTTTCTCCCCAATCTCCCTTCTTATCCGCATTTCCGATCAATCCCTCCGGCCGGAAACCCGGCGCTCTCCTCCCGGCGACCCGTCCGAAGACCGGAGCGGCGCCTTTTGCTTCCGCGTTTTTTCCCGGCGGGTTTCGGCGAAATCTATGAAAACGCCTGCAAAAACCGAAGCAAAAAATTTTGCCGGAGCCGGTTTTCCTATTTTTGCCGATTTCTGCGGAACGGCGGAAAAAAAGCGCGGGTTTTGTTTTCCGGCCTGTCGAATTTTCGGATAATTATAGTCCGTTTTTCCTTGTTTTAGAAATGGAGATCTAGTACTTTTTTCTCATTTTTTTAATTTTCGAAAAAAAATACGTAAAAACCCTCTTTTAACTCTATGAAAAAAGGACAAGTTTCAATATAATAGATTCAAAGAGCAGATATCATCTGAGTGGTTACCCTAGTCAGCGGAGGATAATGTATGCAATTTAATCAATACGGATTAGTTCTGCACAAGAACGGGGAGGCTTTGGAAAATATCTCTTATAAAGGAATACAGTTTCAATTGCTCGCTTCCTATGACGGGACAGAAGTCATCAAACACACCTTGGATCAAGGGACAAAATGGACGATCATCTCTTCCAGCGATTGGAACGGGTTGGAATTTTTATATGTGCTGAAAGGCTCCTTGCTCGTCACGGTGGACGAAAAAAAGCTGGAAATCCATGCCGGTGACAACCTGTCATTGGCCCCGGTTAAGAAAACGTGCATCTTCGAGGCGCAAAAACCGACGGAATTCATTTACGTATCTTCACGGCCCGTTTTTAAAAATTACACGGATCTTGTCGAACAATTGAAACAGCTGGGCATCATCGTCGAAGAAAAAGACGGTTATACGGCCGACCATTGCGTACGGATCAAGGAGTTTTCCTTAAGCATCGGAAAGATGCTGAATCTGTCGCAAAAAGAATTGTACGTCCTCCATCTCGGGTCCTTTCTCCATGATATCGGCAAGGTGAAAATCCCCGATTCCATCTTGCAAAAACCCGGAAAACTCACAAAGGAAGAATGGGACATCATCAAGATGCATCCGATTTACGGCAGGGACATTTTGCTGGACTCCAAACTGCCGATGCTCATGCAGGCGGCAACCATCGTGGAACAGCATCACGAACGTTATGACGGGAAAGGCTATCCCTTCGGTCTGAAAGGGGAGGAAATCTCCATCGGCGCCGCCATCGTCGCCGTCGCCGACTCGTTGGATGCGATGACCACGGACCGGGTTTACCGGAAAGCGCGAACTTGGGAAGAAGCCGTGCAGGAAATTAAGAGAGGTAGCGGAACGCTCTATAACCCCAGGGTTGTGGATGCGTTTTTAGCTATAGAATCCAATTTAAAAAAGATGGGAGGATTTGTATGAAAAAACTTCTGTCTTCCGCGCTTTTGACACCGCCTGCACCTTGGGTAAACAGACATCAGCCCCCAGCTCCCTGGGTGAACAAAACTCAGCCGCCCGCACCGTGGGTGAACTGAGAAGCATCCAAGAGGGACTTCATATAAGAAAACGGGGAAACTGCCCGGAAGCCATATGGCCCGGGCAGTTTTCCTTTTTCCCATCCCGCGCAAATCGTGCCGGCCCCTTTCCGGTGCCCGGCGCTTCCGGCACACCGGAAAATGTTCAGCCGGCCAGATCCCTCCGCCTGTAGCCGATCCCCCGCTGCCGCCGCCACAGCCGCAATGGCCGTCAGAACGGTCAAGGAAAGCCAGTCGATATTTTCCTTCAACGTATCCGGAATATGTTCAAAAACGGACAAACGGGTCAGCCATTCCGGCAAATCCAATAAATCCTTTAAATAAAGGACGAAGAAACAATAGACCAAATATAACCAAAGCAGGTTCGCCGCCTTCGGAAAGAACCCGATGATCAGAACAGCCGCCCCCGCCAATGCCCACAGCGCCGGCAAATAGACGAACGCCGATCGGAACAGGTCCACCGCGGCCAGGGGTTCCTCCATCGTCGCATACAGCGCGGACCAAAGGCCGAGGGCTGCCATGGCTTGCATCAAAACGGAAACGCCGACGGCCGTTCCAAAGAAGGCCGCCATCATGCGATAGCGGGACACCGGGCGGCTGTAAAAAGGTTCCATCCGGTTTTTCTGTTCTTCACTTTTTAATTTGAAAAGGACGATTACCGTCGGAACGGAACCGATCAAGGACAGGATCGCCAGCACCAGCCCCAGGAATTGTTCAAGCAAGGAATTTCCGGAATCGGCGTTCAAGAAATCCTGCAAATAATCCAATTCCTGCAAATAGGTTTCCAAATCGTTCACGATTGACCCGTAGGAAGCGCCCAACAAAAAGACGCCGATTCCCCATGAAACGATCTGCGTTCTTTCCAGGCGAACCACGAAGCCGGGAAGTGTTTGCAAAAAACGGGAAGCGCGGCTCCTGCCTTTTCTTTCCGGGAGAAATCCCGTCCCCATGTCGCGGATGTTATTCAAATAAAAGGCCAGGACCCCCGCGGCGGCGGCAAAAACCAATGCAAAAATGACGGGCCGCCAATCATTGCTGTAAAACACCTCCGTCCGGACCGCCCAGCCGAGCGGAGAAATCATGGAAACCATTTCGTTCGACACGTCCCCCGCGGCCCGGATGATGTAAGCGACGATTAAAAAGGCGAAGGAAAACATTGTCGCAGCCCTTGTCGTCTCCATGAGCTGGGCGAACAGGGCGGTGACTGAAGCAAAAGCCAATCCGAACGCGCCGAAAACGCATCCGTAAAGGAAGGAGCTTTCCCAATCCATCCCGGAAATATCCAGCGCACCCAGCCCGAAACCGGTCAGCAGGGCCAGCAAGCCGTTGACCAGGAATACCTCCAACGCGGCGGCGTTCAAATAGGCGAGCCTTCCCACGGGCAGGGAGCGGACCAATTCGATCCTGCCCTCATCTTCGTCCTGCCGCATCGTCTTTCCCACCATTAAAATATTCATGACAGCTACGGCTACCACGGTAAACAACAGCATTTCATGGCCAAATATAACAGCCGTGTTATAGTCCTCCGGCGGGTAACCGGGGCCCAGCATGGCCACCATTGCCGGATTTTGCAGCGTCAATGCAATGGCTTGGACGTCCTCATCGGTTTTATAAAGGGGAGGATAGGCAAGCGCCGTCGCCAAGGTCGTAAAAAGAATGCCCGCAAGCCAGACGATGATCTTGAAACGGTCTTGGCGGAGGATCAGCTTCGTGATCTTGAATGTCCCTTTCGCCAGTTGTCCTTTCATGGTCATTCCTCCCCGATTCCGGATGCGGACCGCTCCGATCCTTCATAATGGCGCAAGAACAAATCTTCCAAGGTGGGCGGGGTGCATTCCAGCTTCTGGATCCCGAACTGGCTCAAATGGCGGATCACCCCGTCCATTTCTTCCGTATCGACTTGGAAGGAGATCCGCAAATTTTCCATGACGAGATGATGGACGCCTTTCAGGTTCTCCAAGCCGTGAACCGGCTCCTTCGTTTCCACGGTCATATGGTTGCGGGTGAGATGGCGCAGGTCGGCCAGCGTCCCCGAATCGATGATCCGCCCCTGGCGGATGATGGCCACCTTTTCGCACAGCTTTTCCACTTCCGATAAAATATGGCTGGACAAAAACACGCTTTTTCCGGCATCCCGCACTTCCCGCACGCATTCCTGGAAGATGCGCTCCATCAGCGGATCCAAACCGGAGGTGGGCTCATCCAAAATATAGAGATCCGCATCGGAGGCAAAGGCGGCCACAAGGGCGACCTTTTGCCGGTTTCCCTTGGAATAGGTCCGGCATTTCTTCGTCGGGTCGAGATCAAATCTCTCCAGAAGTTCATCCCGTTTCCGGGCATCCACCCTTCCTCTCATCTTCAACAACAGATCGATCACTTCGCCGCCGGTTAAATTCGGCCAAAGATTGACATCCCCGGGAACATAGGCGACGCGCTTATGGATCTCCACCGCGTCCTTCCAGGCATCTTTGCCGAAGATCTTCACTTCCCCTTCCGTCGGTTTCAGCATCCCGAGCATGATCCGTATCGTCGTCGATTTTCCCGCGCCGTTCGGCCCGATGAACCCGTAGATTTCCCCTTCCTCGATCGTAAGATCGACATGGTCAAGGGCGGTAAAATTCCCGAATTTTTTCGTTAAACCCTTCACTTCCACCATGCTCATCGGAATCCCTCCGTCACTTATAAAAACATTTTTTCAAGACCGCCAAATACTCGTCGAATTCCTGCCAATACGGCGTCAAATCGACTTCCGACAGCTTTTTTCCCCTGAAGGCTTCCCTTAAATCCTGCTCATAGCCTTTCATCGCCCATTCGATCAATTGACAGGCTTTATCCGGATCCACATCGTCGCGGAATTTCGACCGGTCGATCCTTTTTTGCCGGTAAAGCCGCTCTTGAAGCAGCGCGTAGATCTCTTCGTACTTTTTCTTAAACGGTTCCGGCCATTCCTGTTCGACCTCCAAAATGAATCTTCCCAAAAACAGGGTCACTTCCGGGAATCGGACCAAAAATTCAAACTTGATCCGGGCGACATGGCCGAGACGGTCGATCACATCCTCAATCGAGTCATCGATCCGGTTCAAATAATGCTCCTTTACGATTTCAAAGCTGTAATCGATCAAGTACTGATAAAGATCCTGTTTGCTGTTGAAATAATAAAACAGCATCCCTTTCCCGATTCCCGCTTCCTTCACGATCCGGTTCGTCGACGCCTGTTCGTATCCTTTATCCGCAAATTCTTTCAAGGCCGCACGGATGATCCGTTGTTTCTTTTCCCCGGGGAGTTTCTGAAACGGATCCGTCAATGGCATCCTCCCTTTCGTAAATTGGATCGGGACCGGCCTTTCTGGCCTGGTCCCTCAAGTTTTTTGAAAAAATCTGGAAATCGACCAATCTGGTCGAATTCATTATACCACCAACCCCCCGCCGCCTCAAGAAGGGTTTCAAGAACCGCTCCCTTTCGCCGGAGGCCCCGTTTCGCGGGTCGGCGGGCGGCGGGAAAAGCGGCCCGTCAAAAATATTCGGCAAACAAAAAAGGCGTCCCTTGCTGATGGGACACCTTCTTCGAACGTGCCATGAAAGCATGCTTCTTGTCCTAAGCTTCCCGCCCACGGCCGGATGCCTCGGATCTTTCCGAAAAAAGCCTTACGGGCGAAAGGCCCGTTGCCGCGGGACGCCCTTTTTGCCCTTTCGGTCATTTTTGCAGAATCTTTTCCACCATCGCCATCACGTTCTTTTCCAGCTGCCGGAGCCGGGCTTCGCTTTGCGCCTCGGAATCCCCCCGGACGGCAAAATAGAACTTGCACTTCGGCTCCGTTCCGGAAGGCCGGATGCAGAACCAGGATTCGTCCGCCAAATAATATTTCAATACGTTCGATTTCGGCAAATGGATCGGGGTGGTTTGGCCGGCGGCCTTGTCCACCCTTTTTTGGGTCAAATAATCTTCCGTTATGGCCACCGGGATGCCGCTCACTTCTTCCGGCGGATTTTGCCGGAAGGCATCCATGATCGCCCGGATTTTTTCCGCGCCGTCCTTTCCTTTCAACGTGATAGACCGCAGGGACTCTTTGTAAAAGCCGTACTTTTTGTATATCTCCATCAATACGTCGTAGAGGCTTTTCCCTTGGGCTTTATAATAGGCGGCCGCCTCCGCCGCAAACAGCGCCGCCTGGATGGCGTCCTTGTCGCGGACAAAATCGCCGATGAGATAGCCGTAACTTTCCTCGTAGCCGAATTGGAACACGTGGGACCCGGTTTCCTTGAATTCCTTGATCTTTTCCCCGATGAATTTGAATCCGGTAAGGGTATCGATCGTTTCCACGCCGAAATCGGAAGCGATGGCGCGCCCCAGTTCGGAGGTGACGATCGTCTTCAGCACCGCGCTGTTTCGGACAAGCATTCCCTTTTCCTGTTTCTGGGACAAAAGATAATAAAGCAGGATGGCCCCCGTTTGGTTCCCCGTCAATACCACATAGTCTCCCCGGCCGTTTTTGACGACGATCCCCAGCCGGTCGCTGTCCGGGTCCGTCCCCATGATCAGGTCCGCATCGTATTTTTTCCCGTAGCGGATGGCGATTTCGAAGGCTTCATGCTCTTCCGGATTCGGCGATTTGACCGTGGAAAAATCCGGATCCGGCTGCTCTTGTTCTTTGACGACATAGACGTTTTGAAAGCCGAACTCCCTTAATCCCGTTTGCACCAATTGACCGGCGGTGCCGTGCAGGGGGGTGAAAACGATCTTCAAATCCTTGCCCCCGTTTAAAATGACGTCCCGGTTCAATTGGATCGTTTTCAATTTCTCGATATAGGCCAAGTCGATGTTTTCGCCGATATATTGCAGCAGGCCTCGATCGATCAGTTCTTGTTCGCCCGGCACCGTCAGGGAAAGCTCATCTTCCACTTCGTACACGTAACGGATGAGTTCGTCGGCCGCTTTCGGCGTCAGCTGGCCGCCGTCTTCCCCGTACACCTTGTAGCCGTTGTATTCCGGCGGATTATGGCTGGCGGTGATCACCACCCCGGCAGCGGCATGCAAATAGCGCACCGCAAAGGAAAGCTCCGGGGTCGGCCGGAGGGACTCGAAAACATAGGCTTTAATCCCGTGTTTTCCGACCGTCTTTGCCGTTTCCAGGGCAAATTCCCTCGACTTGCGGCGGGAGTCATAGGCGATGACAACCCCTTGCTTGGCCTTTTCCTCGCCGCCCGATGCCAGCAAAAATCTCGCCAATCCTTCGGAAGCCTTCCTCACCGTATAAATGTTGATCCGGTTCGTGCCCGGTCCGATCTCCCCGCGCATGCCGCCGGTGCCGAATTCCAGGTATTTATAAAAAAGGTCTTCCAGTTTTTTTTCGTCTTTCGCCATCTCTTCCAGCTGTTTTTTCAATTCCGGATCCAAGTTTTCAAAGCGCAGCCATCTCTCCGCTCTTTGTTTCCATTCCATGCATTGATTCCCCCAAGAATTTGATTCCGAAAAAATTATACCAAATGATCCGGGAAAAACCTATCCGCGCCAAAAAAAGTTCCTTATTTTCCTGTTTTAAAACGGGCCGTTCCGCTGCGGCGAAACTTCCGGCATGCGGCGCCGGGCGGCAAGGCGCAGGACCTAGAAGGGGAGGCTCCGGCCGGAAAAGCTCCGCGGCCCTTTAGGTCCTTTGAAAGATTTGCCCTGCGGAAGGAACACCGCCGGCATTTTGCCGGCCGGGAAATGCCCGCCGATCCGGCGGCTTCCTTTCACGGCCCGGACGAATGGCAGGATCCGGGAAAAATGTTTTGCACAAAAGGGGCCGCCCCGGAAGTTTTCAATGATCACCGGCGGGCGCCCATGTGCACAAGTATTGAAGCCACCGTTTCAGCCGGAAGTTTTCATTGATCCCGCTTCCCTGCCATGACTTTTTGTCCCCGCTGTAGTAAAGTAAAAGAAGGGAATCCGCTTTATCCCTCGGCTTTCCTCCTTCCGGCCGGAAGTCCGGCCGGCTCATGTGCAAGAACGATTCATCTCGCAAACGAAACAAGGAAAGGGGAAGATTGGATGATCCGATTTGCCGTGATCGGAACGAATTGGATTACGGATAAATTCATTGAAGCCGGGTATCTCGCGGGAGACTTTCAGCTCGCCGCCGTCTATTCCCGCACGGTGGAGCGGGCGAAGGAATTCGCCGGGAAGTACGGGGTGGACACCATCTTTACCGACTTGGAGGAAATGGCAAAAAGCGACGCTTTCGACGCGGTTTATATCGCCAGCCCGAACGCCCTGCATTGCGAACAGGCCGTCCTCATGATGCGGCACGGGAAACATGTCCTTTGCGAAAAGCCGCTGGCCTCCAACTTCCGGGAAGCGCAACGGATGATCGATACGGCAAGGGAAAACCGGGTGCTGTTCATGGAAGCCCTGAAAACGACCTTTATTCCGACTTTTTTGAGCATAAAAGAAAACTTGCCGAAAATCGGGAAGATCAGACGGGCGTTTTTTAATTTTTGCCAATACTCTTCCCGCTATGACGCCTATAAAGAAGGGATCCTGTTAAACGCCTTTAATCCCGCCTTCTCCAACGGAAGCCTGATGGATATCGGCGTTTATTGCCTGTATCCCGCCGTCTTTCTTTTCGGCGAACCGGAAAAGGTCCTGGCGAACGCCTTCATGCTCGAATCCGGCGTCGACGGGGAAGGGAGCGTCATTTTATCCTATCGGGACATGGAAGCCGTCCTGATCCACTCGAAGATCGCCAATTCCTTCATCCCGTCGGAAATCCAAGGGGAAAAAGGGACAATCATCATCGACAAGATCTCCTCCCCGGCCAAAGCGACGATCGTCTACAACGACGGCACAAGGGAAGAGATCGGCAGAAAACAGGAGGAGAATACCATGGTCTATGAGGTGAAGGAATTCGTCCGGCTGATCCGGGAAGGGAAGCGGGAATCGGCCGTGAACAGTTTTGAAACCTCCCTCCTGACCGCAAAGATCATGGAAAATATCCGCCGGCAGATCGGCCTCGTTTTCCCGGCGGACCAAAAATAAGTTCACGAAAACCAGTGACTCCTTTGCCCGGGCAAAAAAGCCCGCTCCCCGCCGGACCCCTCCCGCAGGAAAGGTTCCGCCGTCCGGACGGGCCCCGAAAGGGCGGGGATGCCCGGCAACTGAAACGGAACGGGCCGGCGAAACGCCGGCCCTTTTTAAGCAGATACTTCCTCTTTCTTTTCCGCCCCGTCTTTTTCCGGGGGCTCGATGGTTTTGATCCCCAGCACATCCAAAATGAAGACGAAAATCGGGATTCCGAGGATCATCCCCCATACCCCGAAGAAATGCTCGCCGAAAATCAAAACGATGAACGTATAAAAAACGGGGAGATTCGTTTTCGCCGACATAAATTTCGGATTCAAAATATAGGCCTCAATGGCGTGGATGACGGCGATCATGATCAGCACATAAACCACTTTGATGACGCCGCCGATGCTGTAAGCGATAAAACATAAGGGGATCAGGGAAATGATGACGCCGGCCACGGGAATCAGCCCGAGGAAAAAGATCATGATCGCGAGCCCGAACAATTGCGGAAAATCCATCAGCCAGAGGAAAAAGACCGTCAAGAAGGTGTTGACCGTGGCGATCAAAAATTGGGCTTCGATCACCTTGCCGAAGGTCCGGATGAATTTCCTCCCGAAATACTCGATTTCATTGTAAAAGGAGCTGATCTTGCTGTCCTTGAACTTGCCGGTAAAGGCGATGATCCTTTCCTTTTCCAGCAGAAAGAACAGGCTTAAAATCAAGGATAGCAGCACATGCAGGCTGATCGTGCCGATATTGCTGAAATATTTGACCAAAAATGAAACGCCGACGCTGATATAATTGGTAATTTCATACCGCTTGATCTGTTCGACGATGAAGTTGATGACGACATTGTCCTGGGGCTTGGAGTAAAAATCGGTCAGCTGTCTGATCAGCTGGGTGATTTCGTTCACGAATACCGGCGTATATTTTACGATCCCGTATGTTAAAGCGAAAATGGCTAAGGAGTACAATATAATAATCGTAATTTTCCTGTTGAGCGGCACCCGTCTGGAAATAAACCTTTCCAGGCCGTTCATCAAAAAGGAAAAAATGAAGGTCAATAAAATGATGTTGATGATCCCCCGCAACAGGTAAAGAACAAAGATTAATATGGCAAAAATAATAACCCGCTTCCATCCGGTTCCTTGAAAAATCTTTTTTACTTCAGATTCCACCTGGCCCTCTCCCATCATGAAAGATTCCTTATACCAATATTTTAAGCCATTTTCCCTTCCGTGTATTGATAAAAATGAACGGTCTTTCGCGAAAAAAACTCCCATTTACGAATACGGATGACCGGCAATCCGGTGTCATATTAACCGCCCTTCTAAAGAAAAATTTCATTGCAAGTTGTCCAAAAACTCGATGTCGCTGATGATCCTGATCAGATGCGGCATCAAAAATTTCATTGCAAGTTGTCCAATAACCGGAAAAACATGATCCGGCAAAGATTGACAACCTGCGGTTCCCATGTTACGATGTACCCAAACACTATATTTTGTGTTTTTATTGAATGATAAAACAATATATTGAGTATCGGCAAGTCAAGGTGCCTGAACAAGGCTTAAAAGGGAATCCGGTGAAAATCCGGAACTGTCCCCGCAACTGTAAATGCGTACGAACGGGTCATATCCACTGTATCGAAGGGCCGGCGCTCCAAGACGCGTCCTCCGCACCAATCCGGCCATTCGATGCGGGAAGGGACCCAAGTAGGATGATGCATGAGTCAGGAGACCTGCCTTGCTTGCCTAAAGTTTCACTTCTTCGGGGGTTGGGAAGGTGAAACGATGGCGAATGGGATTCGTCCTTTTCCTGTCGTTTATCCGCTTTCAACCCCGAGCGGATATTTTTTTATGCCTAACGGAAAGGGGAAGAGGGAGCAGTGACCGGAATGATCACGACCGCGAAAAATCAGGGAATTGACAAAAACAGGCTGGAAACCTTGATCGATTGGGCGGCTTCGTTTGACGGCGCCCCGTTGAACGGCCTTCCGGCTTACAAGGAAAAAATCTTTCGGACCATCGCACAGAGACAAGAACTGACGGAAGACCGGCTGACCCGATTGCTCATTGCAACCGCATTGGAAAATGTGGACGAAGCGAACCCGCAATGGAGCTTTGCCGCAGCCAAAATATACTTGGACGATCTTTACCGCCAAGCGAGTGAAAACCGGGGATATGCGAAAGAGTTAAAATACGGGGATTACTACCGGCTGCAAAAAACATTGGTGGAGAAAGGCATTTATTCTCCAAACATCCTGGAAAAATATACGGAAGAGGAGATCCGCCTGCTTTCCCGGATCATCGATCCGGACAAGGACCTGCTTTTTGACTATACCGGTTTACATACCTTGGCGACCAGATATTTGGCCGCCGACCATGACAAAAACATCTATGAACTCCCCCAAGAGCGATGGCTGACGATCGCCTTGTATTTGATGCAAGATGAACCGAAGGAACGGCGCCCCCACCTCGTTCGTGAGGCCTACTGGGCATTATCGAACCTTTACATGACGGTCGCCACTCCCACATTGGCCAATGCCGGGCTGGCCCACGGCCAACTGTCCAGCTGTTTTATCGATACGGTGGCGGATTCGCTCATCGACATCTACAACAGCAATACCGACGCGGCCAGGCTCTCCAAAGACGGCGGAGGAATCGGGGTATATATGGGGAAAGTGAGGAGCCGCGGCAGCTCCATCAAAGGTTTTAAAGGGGCATCATCCGGTGTCATCCCATGGATTAAACAACTGAACAACACGGCCGTGAGCGTCGATCAGCTCGGGCGGCGGAAGGGCGCCATATGCGTTTACCTCGATGTTTGGCACGCCGATATCCTTTCCTTTTTGGATTTAAAATTGAACAACGGGGATGAAAGGCAGCGGGCCCATGACATTTTCACCGGCGTCTGCATTCCCGACCTGTTTATGGAACAGGTGGAAAAGCGGGGAGACTGGTACTTGTTTGATCCCCATGAAGTGAAGCGGGTCATGGGGTTCGCCTTGGAAGACTTTTATGATGAGGAACCGGGAAACGGCTCCTTCCGGGAAAAATACTTTGCTTGCGTCCATGATGACCGGTTATCGAAACAAAAAATTCCCGCGATTCAAATCATGGCGCGAATCATGAAGTCCCAGCTGGAAACGGGCACCCCGTTCATGTTTTACCGCGATCAAGTGAACCGCATGAATCCGAACAAGCACGCCGGGATGATCTACGCGAGCAATCTTTGCACGGAGATTGCCCAAAACATGTCGCCTACGGTTCAATACGAGGAAACGATGGACGGGGATGTGATCATCACCCGCAAAAAAGCCGGGGATTTTGTGGTTTGCAACCTGTCCTCCGTCCATTTGGGAAAAGCGGTCCCCGATCAAGTCCTGGAACGGCTCATTCCCATCCAGGTGCGGATGCTGGACAACGTGATCGATTTAAACACCATCAGCGTCAAACAGGCTGCGGCCACGAACAAGAAATATCGGGCGATCGGCCTCGGCACCTTCGGCTGGCATCACCTGCTGGCTTTGAAAAGGATCCATTGGGAATCGGAGGAAGCGGTTGAACTGGCGGACAGACTGTATGAAAAAATCGCCCGTTTGGCCATTCGGGCGAGCATCGAACTGGCGAAAGAAAAAGGGCCGTACCCGCTGTTTGAGGGAAGTGAGTGGCAAACGGGGGAATACTTCGCCAAAAGAGGTTATTTGACGGGCGAAAATGCCGAAGAATGGGGGGAAATTCGAAAAATGGCCCAAAAGCACGGCATCCGCAACGGCTATTTGATGGCCGTCGCCCCCACATCCAGCACGTCCGTCATCGCCGGTTCCACCGGCGGCATCGATCCCGTTTTTAAACCCTTTTATTACGAGGAAAAGAAGGATTACAAGCTGCCGGTTGTGGCTCCCGATCTGGATCACCGCACCTATGACATTTACCGCCGGTCGGCCTACATCGTCGATCAGCGCTGGTCCATCCGGCAAAACGCGGCGAGACAGAAGCATATTGACCAATCGGTTTCCTTCAATTTTTACGTTCCCCACAATATCCGGGCAAAGGTTTTGCTCGACCTTCATCTGCAGGCCTGGAAATCGGGACTAAAAACCACCTATTACGTCCGGTCCACGGCATCCGATATCGAGGAGTGTTCCTGGTGCGCGTCCTGATCAGTTATGCCAGCTTCAGCGGAAATACGAAAGAAGTGGCCGAGATCATCGAAAACCGGTTGGCCCGGGAAGGATTTGCCGTCGAGAAATACCGGATCAACCGCCTGAACCGGGACATCCCCGACCTTTCCCGTTTCGATCTCATCTTTCTCGGCACCTTTACCTGGGGAAAGGGGGCCACTCCGGAAATCGTCAAGGATTTTGTTTATAAAATCGGCTATAAACCGGCAAATGTCTTCATATTTGGCACCGGGGACACCCAATTCGGCGGCGACGAGTTATTTTGCAAAGCCTGCGACAAGCTCGCCAAATTTTACGGATCGACCTATGAACCTTTAAAAATCGAACAAAGCCCCCGGGGTGCCCAGGAAAAGAAAGTTACGGAATGGACGGAGGGAGTGATCGAACATTGGAAAAGCTCCTTAAAAAAGCAACCGTTTTGGAGCCGGAAAATCCGAACAGATCGACCGCCCTTTTCGGCGGGAAGGCCAGCGGGATCTTAAATTGGAATGATATCGCCTACCCCCATTTTTACGATTACCGGGAACAGATCCGCGCTTTGTTCTGGCGGGCGAGCGAAGTGGATATGACCCATGATGTGAAGCAATTTCCGAGCCTCTCCGCCGGGGAACAAAATGCCTTTTTAAAAATCATCGGGCTGCTCGCCACCCTGGACGGCCCGCAAACGGATATTGCCATGCGCATTTATCATTATTCCACGGACCCGTCGGTAAAATCGATCATGGCGACCATCGCCGATCAGGAAAGCGAACATAACCACAGTTACGCCTATGTGCTCTCTTCCGTCGCCACCTTAGATCTGCAGATCGCATCCTTCGAGACGGGCCGCCGGGATCCCGTTTTATTGAAACGGAACGAACGGATCATGAAGGTCTATAATGAATTCGCGGAACATCCCACGATTTTGAACGTGTTGAAAACCATGGTGTATTCCGCCCTGCTGGAAGGATTGTACTTCTATTCCGGATTTGCCTTCTTTTATCATTTGGCCAGGCATCAAAAAATGGTCGGAACATCGGCCATGATCTCCTATATCAACCGGGATGAACTGCAGCACGGACGTTTTATCAGCGAATTGTTCCGGGCCACCTTGGCGGAAAACCCGGAGTATAACACGGAAACGTTCATCGATTGGGTGTACGGCCAATTCCGGCACGCCGTCGAACAGGAAACGATCTGGAGCCGGTATATCCTGAAAGATATCGACGGCATCGATTTGACGGAAATGGAGGGATACATCCAATACCGGGCCAATAAAATGCTCCGCCTTCTCGGGTTGAGCGATCTTTATGAAAACCGCACGGAAAACCCGATGAAATGGATCCGCGCCTACGTCGATAATTTCGACGGAACCAAGACAGACTTTTTCGAACAAAAATCCCGCCAATATATAAAAGTCGGGGACTTGAACGGGTTCGACGAATTGTAGGGGAGATTTCGGGGGAAGGGCCGGCCGGTATGGCCGGCTGCGGGATGGATGAAGACTTCTCCTAAAAAGCCGATGGATCCGCAATTACCCGTTTTTGACCGCTGGTCCGTTTTCCCTGGATTCCCCGGAATCGTAAGTCCGGGGCAAGGAAATACCTTAGCTGTCCTTTTCCAACGTATGCAAAGCGACGCTGATTTCCGCGGCAAGCTTCGCGTTATTTTTCACGAGGGCGATATTGGCCGCCAAACTTTTTCCGCCCGTCAAATCTTTAATCCTGCCCAATAAAAAGGGGGTGACCTCCTTGCCCCGGATCTTCCGCTCTTTCGCTTCCGCGAGCGCCCTTTCGATGATCTCCCCGATCATCGCTTCGTCCATGGATTCCGCTTCCGGCACCGGGTTGGCGACGACCACGCCGCCCCCCAGTCCGAGGTCCCACTTCGTTTTGATCAATTCGGCGATCTCTCCGGGGGAATCCAGCCGGAAGTCCACTTTGTGGGGGCTCGTCCTCGTGTAAAAGGCCGGCAGACGGTCCGTCCGATAGCCGATGACCGGGACGCCCCGGGTCTCCAAGTATTCCAAAGTCAGGCCCAGATCCAATATCGACTTGGCGCCGGAACATACGACGGCCACATTGGTCCTGGCCAATTCCTCCAGGTCGGCGGAAATGTCCATCGTGATCTGGGCTTCCCGGTGAACGCCGCCGATCCCGCCGGTGGCGAACACCCTGATCCCCGCCAGGGCCGCGCAGATCATCGTCGCCGCCACCGTCGTCGCCCCGTGCTGCCGGGTGGAAATCAAATAGGGCAGGTCCCGGCGGCTCGCCTTATGAATCCCCCGGTGTTCCGCCAAAAATTCGATGTCCTTTTCGCTCAGGCCGATGCGGATCTTCCCGTCGATGACGGCGATGGTGGCAGGCACCGCCCCGTTTTCGCGAATGATCCGTTCCAGTTCCAAAGCGGTTTGCAAATTTTGCGGATACGGCATCCCGTGGGAAATGATCGTCGATTCCAGGGCGACGATCGGTCTCCCTTTTTCCTTCGCTTCCCTGACTTCCTCGGAAAAATGCAAATATTGTTCTCCTGTCATGTCAAAAATCCCCTTCCATGTTTGATTCCGTATCGTTCCAAAGGTTCCGGACGGTTTCCGCCAAAAGTTCCCCGTTCAATTCTTCCGCCACGGTTTTTTCCGACTGAACCGTCAGATAGGAGCAGGCGAGCCCGATTTGGCAGGCCGACGTAAGATCCTTCCCTTCATTCAGTCCGTAGATGACTCCGGCCGCCAACGCATCCCCCGCTCCCGTCACGTCCCGGACTTCCGCCTCCGGCGCCGGGAGATGACCGCAGAAACCGGACCGGTCAAAATAAAAGACTCCCTTCTCTCCGGCGGTTACCACCAATTTTTCCAGGCCCCGCCGGAACAGCACATCGGCAAGGGGGAGCGGATTTTTTTCGGAAAACTCGGTTTTGGCGACGGCCTCCGCTTCATCCCGGTTGACGATCAACAGCTTGATTCCGGATAAATCTTCCGGAAGCTTTTCCGCCTTGGGAACGGATACCGTCGCGACCGCCAGGGGGATTTTTTCCTCCCCGCACCTTGTGATCACATATTGGATCACATCCTTGGGAAAGTTCGTATCGAGCAAAACAAAGGAAGATGAACCGATGTGATTCCACCGTTCCGCCAACTGGCCGGCGGCGACCCGGTCGTAGATCCCCATATCGGCCAGAGCGACGATCATTTCCCCGCTCCCGTCGATGATGGCCGTGTAGTGGCCGGTATTGGCCCCGGAAATGTTCATCACGGGGCTCAAATCCGCCCACGCCCCCGTCGATTCCTGGAGCCATTTTCCGGCTTCATCATTGCCGAGGGCGGTGACCAACGACACCGCCGCCCCCAATCTGCCGAGATTTTCCGCGATATTCCTCGCCACGCCTCCCAACGATTTTTCCGTACGGACCGGGTTGGACGTCCGCCATTTGATGTTCCCGGAAAGATACATCTTTTGGTCAATGTTGGCCCCGCCGATGCAAGTAATTTTTCTTTCCCGTGGCAGGATATAGGCCCTGCCGACGATCTCCCCTTTTCTCATCAAAGAGGAAATGTAATTGGCCACGGCCGAACGGGAAAGCTTCAGTTCCCGGGCGATTTCATTTTGGGAGATAAAGGGATTTTTTTTGATTAATGCCAGAATCTGCTTTTCCTTTTCATTTGCCATCAACCGTTCACCAAACTTTTGTTTATTAAATAAACATTTGTTTAAATTATACCATGAAAATTCCCCGCTTGGAAGAAGACGGGAAAGTTCTTTTGATCCGGCCGCCTTTCGCAAGGGGAAGACCCGCCTTGTCCCGATTGCCCGCCGATTTTGTCCATCCGGGATATGCCGCCCGGGCTTTTCCCCGCATCAAAAAAACGCCATCCTGCCGGGCCGGACACGGGCGGCTTAAAAGCAAAAACGGCCGGAGCGCCCGGGGAGCGCGCTTCGCAAAATGTTCATGGTATGTTGCGCTAGATTTTTATTCGGCGTAATATAATAGGAGTGTATCCCAACAACGACGAAAAAAGGATAAAGGAATGAAATCCTGATGGATAAGAAGGAAATCTACGAACAGTTGACTACCATAGTGGATAAAAAAAATATTTGCGTGGATGAATGGCTGAAACGGCATACCTTCACCCGTCTGGGAGGAAAGGCCGATTTTTTCGTGACGCCGGAAATCTATGATGAAGTGCAGGGATTGATCAAATTCGCCAAATCCAATCAGATTCCGCTCACCCTGATCGGCAACGGATCCAATTTGATCGTCCGCGACGGCGGCATCCGCGGCATCGTCATGTCCCTGACCAAGTTTAATAAAATCACCGTAGACGGGAACTATCTCATCGCCCAAAGCGGAGCGGGCATTATCGAAGCTTCCCAGGAAGCCCTCAAGGCGGGTTTGACCGGATTGGAATTCGCCTGCGGGATCCCCGGGACGGTGGGCGGCGCCCTTTACATGAACGCGGGGGCCTACGGGGGAGAGATCAAAGATGTTTTGGACCATGCCCTCGTCATTGACAAAGACGGCAATTTCGTCAAACGGAAGGCGGAGGATTTCGGCTTTTCCTATCGCTACAGCAACATCAGCAAAAACGGGGATATCGTTTTGGAAGCCGTCTTCCGCCTGAAGCCGGGGAAATACGAGGAAATCAAGGCTCTGATGGATGATTTGACGGAAAGGCGCCGGGCCAAACAGCCGCTGGAATACCCTTCCTGCGGGAGCGTTTTCAAACGCCCGAAGGGCTATTATGCCGGAAAACTCATCCAGGACTCGGGCCTTCAAGGATTCCGCATCGGCGGGGCGGAAGTATCCAAGAAACATGCCGGTTTCATCGTCAATGTGGACAACGCCACCGCCTCCGACTACATCCGCGTGATCGAACATGTGCAAAAGACGGTCAAAGAAAAATTCAACGTCACCTTGGAAACGGAAGTGAAGATCATCGGGGAAGATCCAAAAGAGAAAGAGGGATAAACCCTCTTCTTTTTTCTTTTTTGAAAACCGCCCTTCCGGCCCTCTCCATGAACGTTCCTCCCTCATTCGCATTCGACGTAATAGACGAATTCGTCCGTCTTCTTAAACAATTTTTTCCTCGTGAAATAGACCCGGTAACGGTTCCCTTCTTCCAACGGTTCGTAGTGCGTCAACTTGGCTCCGATTCTTTTTTCGACCTCTTGGCAGGCGGAATGGAGAGAGGCGCTGCGAATTTCCATGGCGGGAACCGCATATTGGTTGGCCGGCGCGTAATTGTTTTTTAATTCCAGATAGAATTTGTAAATCATCCGTTTTGATCCCTTTCCTAAAATTTATCGAAAGTTTCTTAATTTATAGGATTAAAGACCTATGTTTTATAAATTATTTTATAAATTTTCTATCGCCAATTTCAATATTTTTACCTATATATTTTTCTTATTTTTCCAAATGAAGAAAATTCCTTCTTTTTATAGCATTTCCGGTTTCCTGTGAACCCCGCCTTTCCCCCGTATCAATGTCCGTATTTCCTCGTCTCGGTAAAAGCCATGCGGTGCATTAGGCAGAAAATTCAACGGACAGCGTCCGCCAGGAATGAAAAACCGTTTCCAGTTGTTTTCAAGAGGGCTCACCATGCAGCCCCTCCCCGGAAGGAGTATGTTTTCACGCATCGCCCCGCACTGCCGTTGGCGTTTCGCGTCGTCCTCCCGCAGCCGGCTGCAACCGCCCTAACAGGGTTCGGCTCCCCGGCCGGCCTCCGGATTCCTCCCCTTTCAGCCACTCGGCGACACCCCTTCGCCGCGCCCGGCGTCCCGGTCAGACTGGTTTTAATTTTTTAATATCATATTTAATTTTTTTAATTAATTCAGGTATTTTTTTAAAAATAATTAAATCCATTATTTACAATATTGATTTCCATGTTTTATAATAAAATTGGAAATTTAAAAAAGAAAGGGCGGGACCATGGGTTATCCGCTGATCTCCCAATGTCCGGTTTGTCAAAGGACCTTAACCGTTGCCAAACTGCATTGCCGGCATTGTGGCACAACCATTGAAAACGAATTTGAGCTGCCGAAAATTTTTTCCCTTTCCAAGGAACAACTCCATTTTATTGAAGTTTTCCTTGTCTGCCGGGGAAATATCAAGGAGGTGGAGAAAGAGCTGGGTATTTCCTACCCTACCGTCCGCGGGAAGTTGAACGAAATCATCGCCGCCCTCGGGTACGAAAACCGACAAAGGGGCGAGAACGATGAGATGGAGAAAAACGTCATCTCGCTTTTGGAAAACGGGGAGATTACTGCCGATGAAGCCATAAAAATGTTAAAAAATAAGGAGGCTCGCCCATGAAAAATGAAATCTTTAAAGTTTTGAAAATGGTCGAAGAGGGAAAGATCGACTCGGAAAAAGCCGCGGAGCTCATTGCTCTCCTGAAGGAAAACGGAACGGAAACCGGATCCGCATCCCCCTATTTGGATAAAACCTTAAAGATCCGGGTAATCGACAAGGACGCAAATGTGAACATCAACATCCCGATCCGTCTCCTAAAGGCATTGTTAAAGACCGGATACCATATCTCCGCAAACCTTCCCGCCTCGGAAAAATACTTGGAGAATATCGATTTGGATATGATTCTTTCCGCGGTGGAAAACGATTTGGACGGACAGCTTGTGGACATATCATCGCCCGAAGGGGAGAAAGTATCCGTAGTCATCGAGTAAGGTGGGAAAAATGCTGAAAGCAAAAGTGAAAAACGAAAAATGGAAACTGGCCGTTCCGGTGCCCTACTTCCTGCTCCATTTTTCCGTTTCCTGCCTGACTTCTCCCCTCGTTTGGGAAAAGCTGTTTGACGCAGGAGCCAGACCCGGCCTTCCGGCCGTATCCCGAAAACAGGCGAGGAAAGCGTTTAAAAACCTCATCAAAGAGCTGAAACATTGCAAAGGAACCGTCCTGCTGGAAGTTCAGGCAAAAGACGGTACGGGCGTAAGGATAAAACTGTGAGAGGCCGTTTCCCGCCGGGACGGCATACCCGTTGCAAAAGATCCATGATCTATCATTATGATTGTTTAAAAGGAAGCGAGTAGCCGGCTTCCTTTTTTGTTTTCCGCTGTTCCGGCCGGAAGACTCCCCGTGCCCTTTTAAGTACCTGGAAAACCATGAAACGGCGCGGGATAGCAGGATGCGGAAAATCGACCGCGGTACGTTTGATCCGCCCATTTCATGAAACGGATGCCGTTCCGGCCCACTTCTATTCAGGAAGAAGGATTCCGGGAGATCATTAAAAAAATCAAAAAATTCCATTTATTCGTTTGCAAGCGCTTTATTATATTAAAACGGTGAAAAATTAAGGAAATTATTTTTTTTTGGGTGCAACTATATTATAATTCAATGTTGGGACGACGAAATTCGCTTTTGGAGGTCAGACTATGCCGTTGCACCGGAAAAAAGACAAATTTTCCCAATTGCTTTGCGACATTTCAAACAATTTGAAGGAAGCATCCGCTTTTTTTTATGACTATAAAATCAAAAACGGGAACGATTTGAAATTTTTCGCCGAACGGGTGAAAGAACATGAGGCGAAGGGAGATTCCTTCGTCCATACCATCACGAGGGAATTGAACCATACGTTCATCACGCCGATCGAACGGGAAGATATCATGCAATTGGCCATGATGCTGGACGATGTCTTGGACGGGCTCGAGGAGACGGCCGCAAGGCTCCACATGTACGACATTACCACACCGACAAAAAGCATGTTCGATTTTGTTTTCCTTTTAAATCAATGCGCCATTGAAATCGACCAAAGCATCCAATTGCTCGCCAACAAAAAATTGACGGAAATCCATGAGCATGCCGTAAAAATCAAAGAGTACGAATCCAACTGCGACCAGCTGCTACGGGAAGCGGTAAGGGACTTGTTTTTGACGGAAAAGGATCCCTTGAAAATCATCCAATACAAGGAAATCTACGAACTTTTGGAAGAGGTTGCCGATCATTGCCAGGCCGTGGCCAATACGCTGGAAACGGTAGTCATGAAGAACGTATGAGTCCGGCTTCGGCGGTTTCATCCGGAAACATGCGGACCAGGATGCCAAACTAATAGAAAAGGAAGTTCAGCGAATGGAGACAGGACTGCTGGTTACCATACTGATCGTCATCTTCGCTTTAGCCTGCGATTTTATCAACGGGTTTCACGACACGGCCAACGCCATCGCAACGAGCGTATCGACGAAGGCATTAAAACCGAGACAGGCCATCCTCCTGGCGGCCATCATGAATTTTCTCGGGGCGATGAGTTTTACCGGCGTGGCGAAAACGATCACGAAGGACATCGTCGACCCCATGTCCTTGCCGGACGGATCGACGGTCATTTTGGCCGCCCTTATCGCCGCCAACGCCTGGAATTTGATAACCTGGTATTTCGGAATCCCGAGCAGCTCTTCCCATGCCCTCATCGGCTCCGTGGCCGGCGCGTCCGTCGCGAGCATGGGATTTGGAATTCTCAATTATTCCGGATTCATCAAGATTATCGAGTCCTTGATCTTTTCTCCCATTATCGCATTTGTTGTCGGATATATCATCTATTCGATTTTTAAAGTCGCTTTCAAAAACCTCAATCTCCCGAAAACGAACAAACGGTTCCGATATTTTCAAATTCTCACCGCCGCTTTGCAGGCCTATACCCACGGGACCAACGATGCCCAAAAGGCCATGGGCATTATCACAATGGCCTTGCTGGCGGGGAACTACATCAGTGATCCCGAAGTCCCCCACTGGGTACAATTTTCCTGCGCCCTGGCCATGGGTTTGGGCACCTCGGTAGGCGGGTGGAAAATCATTAAAACCGTCGGGGCAAAAATCATGAAGATCCGCCCCGTGAACGGGGTTGCCGCCGACTTGACCGGGGCGACGGTCATCTTCGGCGCCACCTTCATCCATTTGCCCGTCAGCACCACCCACGTGATTTCCTCCGCCATCCTCGGCGTGGGCGCTTCCCACCGCATCCGCGGCGTGAAGTGGGATACGGCGCAGCGGATGGTGTTGACTTGGTTTATCACCCTGCCCATTTCCGCCCTGTTGGCAGGATTTTGCTACTTGATTTTGGATCTGTTCCTTTGAAGAAAAACAGCTCTTCTCCGGCGTTTGCCGGAGGAGCTGTTTTTTTAATCAGCCATCCCCGGATGGGCTGCCCCGCATCCGGAAAATCCTTTCGGCTTTTCCCGGTCTTGACAAGATGCCCGGGAAGAATAGAGACCCGCGCCGGAAAACCCGATCGGCCGGAATCAACCGAACAATCCTTTCACGAAATCGGCCGCCGAACGGAAGAAATCCTTGATAACATTCCACAGCGACCGGAAGAAGCCTTCATCCACCCCCGCTTCTTCCAGCTTGCTTTTAATCGTTTTCGACAAATCCGCCAGCTGATCCTTCACCTGGCTATAATCGATGTCCAGCTGCCGGATCTTATCGAATAAATCAATCAGCATCCGTTTTTGTTCATCCGTCAGGTCGATCTTCAAATTTTTCAGTTCCTCTTCCACGATTTTTTCCACTTCTTCCCTGGAGGCCGGCTTGTTTTCGGCGATATCCTGCTTGATCTCCGTCAACAGCTGGCTGGCCTTTTCCTCATCGACGCCCCCTTTTTTCACAAGATCGGTCACCACGTTGAGCTCTTCATTGGCCGTCTCCAGCCGGGCGGTATCCAATTTTTCCCCGGTATTTTCATAGGCTTTAAAAATTCCCGTCAAGGCCGAATGCCCGGTTACTTTTATCGGGGAAGCCACTTCGATCTTCGCGTCTTTCACCCCCGCCGTAATCAAGGCGTTGGCATACATGCTGTCCGTCACTTCGGTAATGTTTTCCGGGGTCAATTGGATCACTTGGATCCCTTCCCCCTCCTTCAGCCTGGTGATTTTCGCCGAAGAATACATCCGGGAATTCGGGTCGCCGTTGATATACTTTTTAATGTCCTCCCCCGTTACGGTAATCTCGATCACTTCCGGCTCCTCGTCCACCCGCAAAAGCTGCTTCGTCTTTTCCTTTTGTTCCTTCGATAAGTTCGCCCCGTACACAACGATCGGCGGCCCATACTTTTCATCCACCGCCTTTGTTTCCCCCTGTTGGTCGTCGGCGAAAACATCTCCCGCAAACGCACTGAAGGCAAGAATGCATCCGAACGCCGCCAGCAAAACCTTTTTCATCATTTCCGTCCCTCCCTTTGCCAGGATCGATTTTGCCTCGCCAAAAAGAACTTTGCATTTTTTTCGGATTATCGATATGATTTTGTTAATGAAACTTTCAATCCCCTTTATCCGTTGAAATCGGCAACCAAGAATTTTGGCATTTTCAGCACTCCTATTCTATAAAACTAATATTATCGGATTCAACGGAAAATCTCAATTCACGAACAAGGGGATGGATCGGGGTATGGAGCGGATGACGAAAGACAAAAAAGCCATCTATATCTTATTGACAGACACGGGAACCATCGTTTCCCAGCCGATCAAATGGTTCACCAACGCACCCTACAATCATGTTTCCATCGTTTTCGACGATCAGCTGCGGGAAGTCTACAGCTTCGCGAGAAAAAAGCTGCATAATCCGTGGGTCGCCGGATTCATCAAGGAAGAGATCTATGCCGGCCGCTTTTTTGAAGACACGACCTGTACGCTATTAAAATTCTACGTTTCCGAGGAAGAATTTATGAAAATGCGGCAGATCGTCCAATATTTTAAGGAAAACGAGGAAAAACTCACTTATAATCTGCCGGGATTGTTCGGGGTTTTGATCCGTTATCCCATCAAGAAAAAAAATGCCTATTTCTGTTCCCAGTTCGTGGCGGAAGTCTTCCTGAAAAGCGGCGTCTATTTTTGGGATCTGCCCCCGGAATTGATCACGCCCAATCATTTTTTCACCAATAAAAATTTTGAAGTCATCTACGAAGGAAGATTGTATGATTGCCCCTTTCTGGTCAAGGAAGAGATCAGGAATGATTTGCCAAGGCGCCTCGTCAGCGGACTGGTCGAAAAAATCAAAAGTTTCTTCCCGTCCCCGAATCTCTAGTTTCACCAACATTCGCCATAAGCCCTGATCGAAAAAAAAACGGCTCATAATCCGGAACCACCGGGCAGGAGGCGGCGGGGCGCCGCCCGGCGCACTTTCCTTTTCGGCGCAAAAAAATCCGGCCTTTCGGCCGGATTTTTCTATTTGGTGTGCATTTTGAATTCCAAATACAGTTCATTGTAATAGGCCAGCATCCGTTTGCCGAGATTTTTATAAACTTCCAGTCTTGCCGTTTTTTCCGGCGAAGGATAAAATCTTTCATCCTTCACCGTCTCTTCCGGCAAGAGGGCCATGGCCGCCTTATTCGGGGTCGCATAGCCGACATACTCGGTATTTTGCGCGGCCACTTCCGCATCGAGCATAAAATTGATGAACTTATGGGCCCCTTCCACGTTTTTGGCCGTTTTCGGGATGACGAAATTGTCGAACCAGAGATTGGAGCCTTCCTTCGGCACGACGTAATCCAAGTTTTCGTTTTCCCACATGATTTCCGCCGCGTCCCCCGACCAGACCACGGCGACGGGGGCTTCCTCATTCACCATCAGCATCTTGATCTCGTCGCCGACGATGGCCTTAATATTCGGCTGCAATTTTTCCAGTTTTTTCTTGGCCTCCAACAAATGGACTTTGTTCGTGTCGTTTAAGGAATAATTCAGGCTGTCCAGCCCGAATCCCATCACTTCGCGGGCGCCGTCAACGAGCACGATCTGGTTTTTCAGCCGCTTGTCCCATAAATCGTTCCAAGATTCGAAGGTCATGCCGTCCAGCATTTTTTTGTTGTAAACGATCCCCACCGTTCCCCAAAAATACGGGACGGAATACTGATTGCCCGGATCGAAATCCATGTCCATAAACCGCGGATCGATGTTGGACAAGTTGGGGATTTTGGAATGATCGAGCTTGATTAAAAGATCCTCCTGAATCATCTTCTCGATCGTGTATTCCGACGGGACCGCCACATCGTAGGAAACCCCGCCCTGTTCGATCTTGGTCAGCATCGCTTCGTTGGAATCGAAGGTTTCGTAAATGACCTTGATCCCCGTTTCCTTTTCAAATCGCTTGATCAAATCGGGGTCGATATAATCCCCCCAATTGAAGACGGTGATCGTATTCCCGGAAGTCAAACCTTCGGATGTGTTCAGGCGATGGACAATGAACATCAGGACGAAGGAGACCAAAAACACGGTGACGAACAACTGGATCAGTTTTTTCATTTTCTGGCCCCCAATCCCGCGGCGCGGATGTTCCGGTTGGAAATAAAGTAGTAGCCGATGACCAAAAGGACGGTAACCAGGAACAGGATCGCCGACAAGGCGTTAATCGTCAACGAGATTCCCCTTCTCGCCATGGAATAAATCTCCACGGACAAGGTGGAAAATCCGTTCCCCGTAACAAAGAAGGTGACGGCAAAATCATCCAAAGAATAGGTTAAGGCCATGAAAAAGCCCGCCAAAATGCCCGGCGAAATATAGGGGAAAATCACCTTCGTCAACACATCCCATTTGCTCGCCCCCAAATCGAGGGCGGCATCGATCAGCGTGGCGCTCATTTCCTGCAGTTTCGGCAGGATCATAAGGACGACGATCGGTACGGAAAAGGCGATATGGGCCAATAGCACCGACACGAAACCGAGCTTGATGCCGAGGATCGTGAAAAAGATCAAAAAGGACGCGCCGATGATGACGTCCGGACTTACGATCAGGACATTGTTAAAAGAAAGCAAAACCTGTTTCGCCCAATTCCTTTTGGCGTAGTACACGGCAAGGGCTCCGAAGATGCCGATGATGGTGGAAAAGGCCGACGACAAAAGGGCGATGATGATCGTATTCAGGACGATGATGAAAAGCCGGGTGTCCTGGAACAATTCCTTGTACCATTTCAAGGTAAAGCTGTGGAAATCGTACATCTTTCCGCCGCTGTTAAAGGAATAATACACCAAGTAAAAGATCGGGGCGTACAGGATCACAAAAACAAGGGCCAAATAGATGTTTGCCAGCTTCGCTTTTTTCAGCATACTACACCCCCCGCTTTCTTGAGCTGTTTCCGGTGATGATCATGAACAGCACCATGACGACCACGAGAAACACGGCGATGGTGGAGCCCATTCCCCAGTCCTGGGTGACAAGAAAATGCTGTTCCACGGCGGTTCCGAGGGTGATCACCCGGTTTCCGGCGATCAGGCGGGTCAGCATGAAGAGGGACAGGGCGGGAATGAAAACCACTTGAATTCCGGATTTCACGCCGTCGATCGTCAACGGAAAAATGACCTTGCGGAAGCTTTCCCATGGGGAGGCCCCCAGATCCCTGGAGGCATCGACCAAGCTCGGATTCAGTTTGTCCAAGGCGTTAAAAATCGGCAAGATCATGAACGGGATAAAAATGTACACGGACACGAAAATAAAGCTGAAATCGGTAAACAGGAGCTGCTTCGGGCCGATGCCCAGCACTTCCAACAGGGCGTTGGCAAAGCCGTAAGTCCCAAAGATCCCCAAAAAGGCGTAGGCCTTCAACAGCAGGTTGATCCAGGACGGCAGAATGATCAACAACAGCCATAATTGCTTATACTTCGTTTTCGTCAGCAAATAGGCCGTCGGATAGGCGATGAGCAGGGAAATCGCCGTAATCAAAAAGGCATACCAGAAGGAATTCAAAGTCATTTTCAAATAGACGGGGGTGAAATATTTTTTGTAATTGGCCAGCGTAAAATTCCCGTCGATGTCAATGAACGAATAATACAGGATAAGAATGATCGGCGTGACGACAAACAGGGCAATCCACAAGACATAAGGGATCAAATAGATATTTCTGCCTCTAGTTTCCACCCGTGACCCCCCCATAGGATTCGAGCCGGCGGCCGTATTCTTCCTCCGTTTCGCCGATCCGCATCACGTGGATCGCTTCCGGGGCAAAGTCGATGCCGATCTCATCCCCGACCTTCACTTTTTTCGTGGAGTGGATCAGCCACTCGTTGCCGTTCTCGTCATAGCAGCAGATTTCATAATGGACGCCGCGGAACAGCTGGGAATCGACCCGCACCTTCAGTTTTCCCTTATCCGGGGCGGTGATTTCCAAATCTTCCGGACGGATGACCACTTCCACCGGTTCATTGGGCAAAAAGCCGCGATCGACGCAAGGAAATCGTTTCCCGGCGAATTCCACGAGGAAATCTTCGATCATCGTTCCCTTGATGATGTTCGATTCGCCGATGAAATCGGCGACAAAGCGGTTGATCGGCTCGTCGTAAATATCCGTCGGGGTTCCCCTTTGCTGAATCTTGCCCTTGTTGATGACAAAAATTTCATCGGACATCGCCAGCGCCTCTTCCTGATCATGGGTGACAAAAACGAAGGTGATGCCCAATCTCCGCTGCAGCTCCCGCAGCTCGTATTGCATTTCCGTCCGCAATTTCAAATCGAGGGCGGATAACGGCTCATCCAGCAAAAGGACTTCCGGCTCGTTGACGATCGCGCGGGCGATGGCGACCCGCTGCTTTTGTCCGCCGGACATCTCCCGGATCTCCCGGTTTTCATAACCTTCCAAATTCACAAAGCGGAGGGCTTCCTTTACCTTTTTTTCGATGACGTCTTCCTTCAATTTTTTAATCCGCAAACCGAAGGCCACATTTTCGAATACGTTCAGATGCGGAAACAGGGCATAGTCCTGGAAAACCGTATTGACCTTCCGCTTGTTGGCGGGCAAATCGTTAACCAATTTTCCTTCGATGTAAATATTTCCTGAGGTCGGTTCCGTAAGACCTGCGATCAGGCGCAATATCGTCGTTTTCCCGCAACCCGAGGGACCTAAAAGGGTGTAAAATTTCCCCTTTTCCATTTCGAAGCTGACCTGATCCAAAACCGGCGGTTCATCGGCATCGTACTGCTTCGTCACATTTTCAAAACGAATGATGGTATTCTTCGCTTCCACGGCAGGTCTCTCCTTTCTTCAACGTTGAACTTTGCCAATACCGGATAAACCGAGGTTTACAAATACGATTCGGTGGCAACGAGGAGAAGAACCGATTCCTCATCGACGGCGTTGACGATTTGGTGCTCATCGGATGCATGAAAATAAATGGATTCCCCTTTTTTGGCCACATACGTCTTCTTGCCCAGCCTTACCATCACCTTCCCCTTCAGGACATAGGCGAAAGTCTCGGCCAGGGACGGTTCGAATTTCTTAAACTGGCCCTTCGGTTCGAGATAGAGCATGACCGGTTCCATCTCATTTTCGTTGGATTCCGGGACGAGCCAAACGATTTTGTACCCCAATTCCTCGTCGACGAATTCCGTTTGTTCCTCTTCCGGATAGATCACCTTTTGCTCATCGTCGTCTTCGCTGAAAAATTCCTTCGGCGTGCATCCGAGCACTTCAAGGATGGAAAAAAAGGTCTCAATGGAAGGGGAGCTTAAATCCCTTTCGATTTGGGATATATAGCCCTTGCTCAAATCCGTTCTTTCTCCTAATTCCTCCTGGGTCAATCCTTTTTTCAGGCGCAAATTCCTGATTTTTTTCCCGATTCGCATCCTATAACCTCATTTTCTTGTTTAGTATTGGTTAACACATAGTAAAAATTGTTTTATAAAAGTAAACTTTAAGTTTACTTTTATATTTAACAATAATCAATTATACATAAAAATCAGGATTATGCAATGCTTTCACAGGAATTTTTTAAAAATTTTACGGGAAATGGCTGGGGGAAAAACCCGTTTCCGTCACGGTTTCCTTTGTCCCCCGAACCGGCATTCCGCGGAAGGCGGGACCCGGTCCGCCCCTTCGCGGAAACCTTGCTGCGCCATGTCAATCCTCCTCATTTTCCCAACCGCTCCCTTTCCCGTCGCTTACGGAAGACCGCCCCCTCCCGCCATTGCGGCCGCTCCTCCCCGGCATCCCATCCGCCATGCCGGCACCGCCCGCGCCGGCCCCGTATAAGTAAAATATTTATGGGCAAAATTTATCCTTATCAAGTAGGTGAGCGATCGGAGACGCTTATCCATTGAAGGGGGAACCCGGCATAAGCGCGGCGGGTAAAGAAGAATTCAAGAAAAGGGGGCTAACTTGGTGGAATATAATGAGACAACTGAAGGGGCAAAAGCCATGGAGTATCAAGAATACCCGGATATCCAACCGATTGAAAAAGATTGCTTGGAAGGAAATGGCGGGAATTTTTTCAACCATCATGAAAAGAAAACGGATTTCTCCGCATCATTCTATTCACTGGAACCTTTTCTGTTTTTTGTAAACCGTTAGGGCCATTGATGTTGGACAAAGGGCAGCGGATGTCGGACACGGGAAAGGATGATGGACATTTTTTGCCCGATGATGGACGTTTTTTCCCGGATGATGGACATTTTTTCTGTGATGTTGGACAAATTTTTTTCCATGTTGGACAAAAAATTTCAAATGATGGACATTTTTTTGAAAATGTTGGACAGTCCCATGCGGTGTTGGACGTTTTTTCTCAGATGTTGGACGATCCGGTTATAATGTTGGACAGTCAGCCTGGAAAGGCGGACGGAATGTTGAACGAATTCCTCCAGATGTTGAACAAAAAGGATCCATTCTTGAACATTTGGCAAAAAATGTCGAACATTGTGCTTTGGATGTGGAACGATCCGGAGATGAAGAATAGAAAAATATCGAACATTCCGGTCCGGGAATCCATGAATATTGAAATGTAGAACAATAAAACTTCCATGTTGGTCGAAACCATGCAATTTGAACAATAGACCTTCCGGTCCATGGCCAGCCGGAAATGTCGGTTCCCCGGACATCCGTCTTACTCGCGGATGTTCCTGGAAATGATCAATTGCGGGGAGCCGACCGGCCGGACATAGGCGCCGGGTAAAAAATTGCTGACATACGCTTGACTCAATCGTTGGATGACCAAGGGATTGACACCACCGGAATGCGTCCGATGGGAAGCGCGGAAGGAACGATGAGCGTGTTTGCCAAAAGGCTGAAAAATGGCCGCAGCTGGGTGGAAAAAGGGGCAAGCGCCATGTTCACCGGAATGGTGGCCTATTTGGATCAATTGGCATGAATAACGCTGTTTGGAAGAGTGGAAAGATGGACAGAATGCGAGGAAGAAAAGAACCTGCCGAAACATTTTCTTGAAAAGGTGGAGAAGTCACAAGAGACAACCTCACGATCTTAAAAAACAAGGCAGATACGCCCACATATAAAGCGCTGAAAGCACTGTCCGGTTTTTAAAAACGCGGAATATTGACCAAGGAGAGAACCCTGAACGTTTGTATCCGTTTTATATTCCCGGCACGGGGTTAAAAAAATGCCCACATACGCTTGACTCAAACATTTTCAAAAAACGGATTGACAGTGAGAATTATTCTCATTATCATTATAAATGAGAATGGTTCTCATTTTTATTTGCCGACATTTCTTCCGGAAGAAAGCGAACGAAGCCTATGAACAAAATCGTTTTGCTCCTTTCGATGCTGATCTTGTCCGCCGCCTCGCTTTTTATCGGCGTGTCGGATGTCGGCATCACGGATATCTTTCATTTGTCGGGGGAACAAAAGGAAATCTTGCTGATCAGCCGCCTTCCCCGTCTGCTGAGCATTGTCGCCGCCGGCGCAGGCTTGAGCATCGCCGGACTCATCATGCAGCAATTGAGCAGGAACAAATTCGTGTCTCCGACGACGGCGGGAACGATGGATTTTGCCAAATTGGGGATCTTGATCGCTTTGCTGGTCTTTTCCCGCTCCGGCCCTTTTTTAAAAATGGCGGTCGCCTTTCTGTTCGCCCTTTTGGGCACCTACTTGTTCATGAAAATCGTGGACAATATCAAGTTCAAAGATCCTGTTTTCATCCCCCTCGTCGGGCTGATGCTGGGGAATATCGTCAGTTCCATCTCCACCTTTTTTGCCTACCGGTATGATTTGATCCAAAATATTTCATCTTGGCTGATCGGCGATTTTTCCAACGTGATCAAAGGCAGATACGAACTGATTTTCATCAGCGTGCCCCTGGTCATGCTCGCCTATTTGTATGCGAACCGATTTACGATCGCCGGCATGGGGGAAGACTTTTCCAAAAACCTTGGCTTAAACTACAAAAACGTTGTCCGTCTCGGATTGGTGATCGTCGCTTTCATTACATCGTCGGTCATTATCACCGTCGGCGTCATTCCGTTTTTGGGCCTGATCGTTCCGAACATCGTTTCCATCTACCGCGGCGACCATTTGCTAAGAAGCCTGCCCGAAACGGCTTTATTCGGATCCGTGTTTCTATTGGCCTGCGACATCCTGGGGAGATTAATCATCTATCCCTATGAAATTCCGATTCATTTGACGGTTGGCGTGATCGGCAGCGGCATCTTCATCTACTTGCTGTTAAGGAGTAAAAAGAATGAAGCGGCTTAAAGGAAAAATTTGGCTGTTGGTTTTCTTGGCCGTCCTCCTCATCGCCCTGTTCCTCTTTTCCGGTTTGTCAGGGAATATTTCCTACATCCTGCCGCGGCGGGCCATGAAGATCGCGGCCATCATCCTCACGGGTGCTGCCGTCGCCTTTTCAACCGTCGTTTTCCAGACGATTACCCAAAACCGGATTTTGACGCCGAGCATCATGGGATTGGATGACTTGTACATGTTATTGAACACGGTCATCATCTTTCTTTTCGGTTCGACCCGGCTTACGATGATGGACCGGAACATTCAGTTTCTCCTCAATGCCGGCATCATGATTCTGTTTTCCGTCCTGATGTGCCATTTCCTTTTTAAAAAGGAACAAAATATTTACTTCTTGTTGCTCATCGGGTTCGTCGTCGGCACCTTTTTCGAAAGCTTCTCTTCCTTCATGCAGGTGCTGATCGATCCGAATGAATTCCAAATCGTTCAAGACCGGATGTTCGCTTCCTTCAACAACCTTAACATCGACGTGCTTTATCTCGCCTCTGCGCTGTTTGCGGCGGCCGCCCTTTTCTCTGTCCGGGATTTGAAATATTTGGATGTCATGGCTTTGGGCCGCGACCATGCGATCAATTTGGGCGTCGATTTTGATGTGGCGGCCAGACGGTTCATGGTCATTGTGGCGGTTTTGACGAGCATTTCCACGGCCCTGGCCGGGCCCGTCACCTTTCTCGGTCTGCTCGTCGCCAACCTCTCCTATGAATATTTAAAAACCTATCGTCATCGGGAATTAATCTTGGGGGCGATCCTCATCAGCATCATCGCCCTCGTCGGCGGGCAATGGATCGTCGAGCGCGTTTTCGCCTTTTCCACCACTTTGAGCGTTATCATCAATTTCATCGGCGGCATCTATTTCATCTATCTTTTGCTGAAGGAGAATCGGTCATGGTAGATGTGCGGCATGTAACGAAACGGTTCGGTTCGAAAAAGGTCATTCGCGATGTTTCCGTCCGGATCCGGAAAGGGAAGATCACCTCTTTCATCGGCCCGAACGGCGCCGGAAAAAGCACGTTGCTGTCGATGATCAGCCGCCTCATTTTAAAAGATGAAGGGGAAATCTACATCGACGGCACGGAAATCAGCAAGCGAAAATCCCGGGATTTGGCCAAGAAAATTGCCATTTTGAAACAGGCGAATCACATTCAGTTGCGCTTGACCGTCCGGGAACTCGTTTCCTTCGGCCGCTTCCCTTACTCGCAAGGGCGGCTGACGCAAGAGGATTGGGAAAAGGTCGATCAGGCCATCCGCTATATGGATTTGGAAGAGATACAACACGAATATTTGCAAAATTTGAGCGGCGGCCAGCGGCAGCGCGCCTTCATCGCCATGGTTATCGCGCAGGATACGGATTATATTCTGCTGGATGAACCGTTGAACAATTTGGATATGAAACATTCCGTGCAAATCATGAAAACCTTGCGCCGCCTGGCGGACGAACAGGGGAAAACGATCATCCTGGTCATCCATGACATCAATTTCGCTTCCGTCTATTCCGATTATATCGTCGCCCTGAAAAACGGCGTCATCGTCAAGGAGGGGCCGGCGGACGAGATGATCGACCGCGACATCCTGCGGGAAGTATATGATATGGATATTTCCATCGAAAACTATAAAAACTGCAAGATTTGTTTATATTTTACGTAAAAAAATGGGAGGCAGGTCATGATGAAAAAATACCGTTTCTTTCCGTTCCTTTTCCTTATCGTCCTGGGATTCATGATCACCGGCTGCGGGAAAGCGGATCAGAGTTCTTCCCAAGGCGATGAGAAAAAATCGGAAACGTTAACCATCACCCATCCATTGGGAAAAACGAAGGTGGAAAAAAATCCGGAAAAGATCGTTGTCTTCGATTTCGGCATGCTGGATACGCTGGATCTGATGGGCATCGAAGTAACCGGCGTGCCCCAGGCCAACATCCCCCCCTATCTGGAAAAATATAAGGATAAAAAATATGTGAATGTCGGCAGCTTAAAAGAGCCGGATTTCGAAAAGATTGCGGAAATCGATCCCGATCTGATCATTATCTCCGGCAGGCAGTCCGACTTGTATGAAGAATTTACAAAACTTGGTCCGACCGTCTACATGGGCCTGGATACGTCCCGGTACCTCGATTCCTTTAAAGAAAACGTGCAAACGTTAGGAAAAATTTTCGACAAAGAAGCGTTTGTCAATGATGAAATCGCCAAGATCGAAGAAAAAATCGCCCAGGTGAAAAAGAAGGCGGAAGAGGCCAATAAAAACGCGTTGATCCTTTTGGCCAATGAAGGAAAAGTGAGCGCGTTCGGACCGGGTTCCCGTTTCGGTTTGATCCACGATGTCCTCGGCTTTAAGCCCGTCGACCCGAATATCGAAGTATCCACCCACGGCCAAAGCGTTTCCTTCGAATACATTTTGGAAAAAAATCCGGATTACTTGTTCGTCGTCGACCGGACGGCCGTGGTCGGCGGAAAAACGAACGCGAAAGATACGGTGGAAAACGAATTGGTGAAAAAGACGAAAGCCTATCAGGAAGGCCATATCGTATATTTGGATCCGAACTTTTGGTACTTGTCCGGCGGCGGGCTAGTCTCCGTCCGGGAAATGATCGAGGAGGTCGAAAACAGCCTTCCGTAAACTTAGTGAGAATCATTTGCGGCGGATCGGCGATGCGAGAACGCATGAAACCGCCGAAAACTAAGGATTCGCTGTCGTGCGAAACTTTGCTGTCGAACCGGCGCGGAAGAAAAGCCCGGAAAATGAGAGGCAAGGGGCGAACTTCGGGCCGGGGAAGCCGGCCCTGCCCATGGCTTGCATGAAGGGAAATTCAGGCTGCTTTTGCTTACAAAGCAGCCCATTTTTTTATCTCCGCAAGGATGGGAAACGGCGGGCGGAAAAGCTTTTCCCTTGCGTCGCGTCGACCGGGAAAAGGAAAGGAGCCACCGTTGGGAGGCGAATCCGAATGGCATCTTGCAGAACCCCGGCTGAAGGAACGGCCTCCGGGGCGTGCCGCCGATGAATGAGACCGGATGGGGCGGAAGCCCGGACAGGGGAGCAGGAATCCGGACTACAAAGAAGGAAACGGGCAAATTGTTCGCCCGGGTCCTTACGCTTTGGCGATCTGCCGCCGATAAGCGGGAGACAGCGGGAGGCAAAGGCCGGGTTCGGTACGGGAAACCGGCCTCTCGGATCTTTTTCGGATGAATCCGGGGAAAGGAGGGACGCCTTAGCCGGGAAAAATGGCGGAAAGCGCAATGGGCATCCTGCCGGCCGGACCGGGCATCCCAGAAATCGAATCTTTAAAATCGGCGGATCCGGACGATATAATTAGTAAAAAGGAACTGTAAGGAGCATGGCGATGCAATTCATCTTTCAGGATCAAGCGATTCATCTGCCGGAAAGGGATCCCGGCGCCGTCCGTCAATTCATGGAGCAAATCAATAAGGCCTTAAATGAAAACGGATTGGTATTCAGCCATTTTCTCGTCAGCGGGATGCCTTACTACGGGGATATCTATTCGTTGGTTGACGAATATTGGAATAAAGAGCTGCCTGTCGAGATCGTGGGGATTACAGAAGAAGAATGGCTATCGGAAGCGAAAAGGGAAATCCTCGGCTACGTCGGCCGGGCGGCAGGGATTTTGCAAGAGCTTTCGCAAACCCTCTATTCCGGCGAATCCTCCCCTGCCGTATGGCGGCAGATGAGCGATCTGTCCGAAGGGATGGAGTATTTGCTGAAAATCTTTTCCAAAACGAGGATTTTGTCCAATCCGGATCCGATCATAAGCGGCATCCAATCGGTTTCGGGCCAGCTGGTTCAAGCGCTGGAAGCCCGGGACCTTGTCCTTTTGGCCGACTTGATCACCTATGAAATTTTGCCCCTGTTTCAGCAAATCAAGGAACGTTTGACAGCAGAGGAAGGTACCGATGTTAACGGATAACCGGGTCTTTTTGAAGGAGAAAGCGAGCGGAATTTTAGAGCGCCTCGATGCCGTTTTCGATTCCGGACGGGTGGGCTGCGTCGAGGCAAAAAACGGGCAAAAGACGCTGCAAATCGAAAAAAACGGGCGGATGCTTCTGGTTCACAGCGGCTATGATCCCGGGAAGGAAGCCGCTATGATTATGGAAAGATTGAGGGGGAAACTGAAAGAAAAAGAGCCGGTCATTTTTATCGGCTTCGGCTTGGGCTATCATATCGACGCGATCGCCGAAAGGTTGTTGCCCCCCTGGTTTTCGGTCATCGAATTTTCTCCAGAAGTTTTAAAAGCGGCTTTATCCGTTTATGACATAAAAAAAAGGAAATTTTTCAAAGGGTTGAAGCATCTCCATTTGATCGAGAACGAGGAACAGATTTTGCCCGCCATCGTCCAAGATGTGGATGATGTCAACCGCCCGCCGCAGCTCGTCATATTGCCGAGCTACGAAAGGATTTTTAAAGAGGAGGTCGCCCGATACTTATCCGGGTTTCAGCAATACTTGAAAGAGAAAAAATCCCGGTATGTGACGACCCTCCATTTCGAAAAAAGGTGGATAATCAACAGTCTGCAAAATTTCCCCTATTTGTTGAAGACGCCGAATCTGCTGGCGGATTTTGACCGTTCCCTTTTCGAGAACAAGCCTGCCGTCCTGGTTGCGGCCGGACCATCGCTAAATGAAGAATTCGACCACCTGAAAAGGATCAAAGAGGACCGATCCGCCTACATCTTTTCCGTCGGGTCGGCCATCAACGCCCTGATCGAGCACGGCATCTATCCCCATGCCGCCTTTACCTACGATCCGACGCCCCATAATCAATTCGTTTTTCAAAAATTGAAAGAAAAGGGGATTACAGAGATCCCGTTGGTGTTCGGTTCGAGCGTCGGCTTCGAAACGCTGAAGGATTATCCCGGGAAGATGGCCCATTTCATCACGAGCCAGGACTGGCTTTCCGCCTACACGCTGAAACACCGGGAACTTGCCGATATCGATATCGCGATGGATTCGCCCTCGATTGCCATCATCACCTTGCAGATTTTGGACCGGTTAAACTGCAACCCCATCCTTTTAGTGGGGCAAAATTTTTCCTTCCGCGAACGGAAACGCTATGCTTCCGGGATCGAATATGATATGGTTGACAGCGAACTGGGCGAGAAAGAAATGGAAGGGACCTTTGAAACCGAATCTGTCGACGGCGGAAAAGTGCTGACCAACGAAGGGTACATGCAAATGAAAAAATCGATGGAATACGTCCTCGAAGGGATGATAGGGAAGACGGTCTACAATACGACGAAAAAGGGGGCGAAAATCGAGCATACGATTTACCGGGAATTATCCTCCCTCGTTGACGAACTGCCGAAAAACGGGATCGTGCTGCCCTGGTTCACCGACGAGCGGCCGAATTACGATCGTTCCTTCATCGAAGAAAAATGGAAAACCATCGTCTCCGAATCGGAAAGCATCGGAGAAAAGATTGATGAGATCCGAAAAATGACGGCAAAAATCGAGCAAACGCTGCAAATGCGCAAACTGCACAAAATGGAGCATTTGTATCAGTCGCTGGAAGGAAAGGTCAACGGCTTGCAGAACACCCTCGTCTACAAAATCTTCCTTCGTTCGATGACCCAATTTGAAACGGAAATTGCCTCCAAGGAAATTGCCGCCGTCCGGAACAGCGAGGATGCCATAAAAAAAGGGCAAACGGTCGTGAAGGAATACCGGCGGCTGGTGGACGCATGGGAAGCCGCCTTCCGGACGATCAAGGAGGAAATCAAGAAGATCGGCGGCGAGGTATTGGACGCCCGTTGAGAAATTCAGCGTTTTACAAGATCTTGACAAGGAAGGATCAAACAAATAGTCATATACCCCTATCTGTCCATTTTTGAACGGGCCCGGGAGTTGGGGAAGACTCCTTTCCAGTACCTCTCTTAACGAAACGGCCGTGGACTTTTTGGATGGATTGGATGTGCCGATACCAAACATGGACAAATCTTTGCAGCTGTGGGAGTGGGAGACTCCCCAAGAATCCTAGACATTAAGCCTTGGGCCTAGACACACGCTTGAAGTATGCACAAACGCCTCTGAGTCCTTACATATCAAGGGCTGAGAGGCGATTTGTTTGCCTTGTAAGTGTCGAAATTGGGTAAACGAAATTATCCGTTTACATTTTGGGTTAGAAAATGCCCACAACTCAAACCTGCAATGGATACTTTGCTGTTTGGAATATTCCCTATGATATAATTAATTAATGATATTAAGATTGCAATTCAAATAGAATTCCCCTTGCTAAAAAGAAGTATACAGTCCATTTTATGACGGCCAGATGCACTACAGATCGTTATTCCTTCAGGATGAACGTTGGATGGATTGGCCTTCTTGGTCGTTGTATCGGCCGTCCCTTTTGCCAAAAAGAAACAAAAGAAGAAATGAAGAAACGTGTATAATAGGATACTCTTCGATCACTCATGAAAAAACGTATCTGCTTTAATTTCCTCTTCTGAAAAACTGGGTGTCTTCTGAAGGAGAAGACGCTTTTTTCGAATTTCTTACTAATAAATAACTAGTAAAAAGGCTAAAACAATTTAATTTTTGGTGAAAAATAAGTCTTAAATCTAATAGAAAGGGACATTATGATGTTCGAAAAAAAGACAATACTGGTTACTGGCGGTACAGGCTCAATAGGTAGTGAAATCGTTCGTCAATTATTACTGCAAAATCCGAAATCCATTAGAATTTTTAGTCGTGACGAGAGTAAACAGTTTTTACTGCAACAAGAACTTTATGAGTATGAAAATATAAGATATTTGATAGGAGATGTAAGGGATAAACAGAGGTTGTTGTACGCAACGGAAGGGGTAGACTATATTTTTCATGCCGCGGCATTAAAGCATGTTCCTGCGTGTGAGTATAACCCGTTTGAAGCAGTCAAAACGAATGTTATAGGGGTGCAAAATGTAATTGAAGCAGCCCTTGCTAATGAAGTTAAGAAAGTTATTTCTATCAGTACTGATAAAGTAGTTAACCCAATGAATACTATGGGGGCTACAAAGTTATTATCCGAGAAGTTAATAAGTGCAGCCGATTATTATAAAGGTGCACATAAAACAGTTTTCTCTTGTGTAAGGTTTGGGAATGTAATGGGTTCAAGAGGTTCTGTTATACCTTTATTTAAGGAACAAATTAGAAGTGGCAAACCAATTACTTTGACAGATAGAAGAATGACAAGATTTATGATGTCTATTCCACAGGCAGCAAACCTAGTTTTAAAAGCTGCGGAATATGCTCGGGGTGGAGAGTTGTTTATATTAAAAATGCCTTCTTTGAATATTTTAGATTTAGCAGAAGTATTGATAGAAGATTATGAAAAAACTTATGGTGTAAAATTCGAACAAGGAATTAGGGAAATAGGAATTAGACCAGGAGAAAAGCTTTACGAAGAACTTATGACTCTAGATGAATCTGCAAGGGCGTTATGTAATGACGAAATGTTTTTGATTCCGTCAAGTATTAATGATAAGGCTAAGAGTTATGAGTATGATGGGTTTGTAAAGGCAAAATATGAGGAGTATTCTTCTTTAAATGCTCCAAAGTTAAATAAGAAAGAAATACTAGAATTACTTCAGCGAGAAGGGCTGTCTTTTAGCTAAAAATATTTTTTTGATAAAAAGGTGATAATGTGAAGATCTTATTCGTTGGGCTTGGTTCAATTGGAAAAAGACATTTAAGTAACCTTCAGATGGTTGCAAATCGTAGAAATATTGATATAGAGGTAATTCTTTATAGATCTTCTAATGTTGTAAATAATATTCCTTATAAACAATTTACCGATTATGAGTTAGCTTTAGCTGAAAACCCTGACGTTGTTTTTATTTGTAATCCAACGCATTTACATTTAGATTTTGCGATAAAAGCAGCAAACAAAGGATGTCACTTATTTATAGAAAAGCCGTTGTCTCATAGCCTCGAAAAAGTAGATGATTTAATAAATGTTACTCACAATAAGGAGAATATTGTATTAGTTGGTTGTAACATGAGATTTCATCCTGGGTTAAAGCTAGTTAAAAAATTGATTGATAATAATACTATAGGTGATATTTATTCAGTGTCAGCATCTGTGGGACAATACTTACCAGATTGGAGACCTAATCAAGATTATCGTCTATCCTATAGTGCTAAGGAAGAGTATGGTGGAGGGGCTATCCTTGACTTAATTCATGAATTGGATTATGTGTACTGGCTTATTGGTGATGTGAGTGAGGTATGTGCTTTATCGGGTAAGGTGAGTAAACTAGAAATTGAAACGGAAGATATTGCTGAGATATTATTAAGAACAAAAAATGGGATTTTTGGACATATTCATTTAGATTATTTGCAAAGAGATTATAGTCGAAACTGTAAAATAATTGGTGAATATGGAACTATATTATGGGATTATAAAGAAGAAGTTGTAAAACATTTCGATATTCGTAAACAGAATTGGAAAGTTTACAATATTAGTTGTGACAGAAATGACATGTATGTAGAGGAAATCGAACACTTTTTTGATTGCATTATTTATGGTCATAAACCGTTAATTTCAATAGAGGAAGGAAAAAGGGTATTAGAAATAGCAATAGCTTCAAAAAAATCTAGTATTTTAAAGAGGTTTATTGCTATCTAAATTCATGGATAGGGGATGCTAAACAAAATGAGGATTTTAGCAATTATATGCGCAAGAGGTGGCTCTAAAGGAGTACCTAACAAAAATATACGTTTACTTAACGGAAAGCCATTAATTGCATATACAATTGAATGTGCAAAAAAATATACTAAGTTTGATCGTATAATAGTTTCCACAGATTCTCCTAAAATTGCAGAGGTTGCTAAACAATATGGTGCAGACGTTCCTTTTTTAAGACCGAAGGAACTGGCAACAGATACGTCACCGAAAATTCCTGTATTGCAACATGCGGTAAGGTATCTAGAACAAGAAGAAAATGATCATTATGATTTAATTGTTGATTTAGATCCAACTTCTCCGTTACGGACAGTTGAGGATATAGAGAATTGTGTAAACAAAATGATCGAAAAAAATCCTAATGTAGTTTTTAGTGTAACGCCGGCTCATAAAAACCCTTATTTCAATATGGTAGAAGAAAAGAATGGGAGAGTTTATTTATGTAAAAAATTAGATAGATCGATAACAAGGAGACAAGATGCACCAATGGTATATGCAATGAATGCCTCTATATATGTATATAAAAAAGATTTTTTATTAAATACCGATAGTGTTTTTTCCGATAATACAATGGCAGTGGTAATGCCAGAAGAGCGTTCAATCGATATTGATCGCCCTATTGATTTCGAATTTGTAGAATTCTTGATGAAGAGAAATAATATCAATTAGCATAGCTTTTTTCTTTATAGGGGGAATATTCTTGAAAGAGGACTTATTTAATCTGGAAGGAAAAACGATATTAGTTACTGGGGGAGCCGGTTTAATAGGTTCTACCTTTGTAGAGACTCTATATTTCTATGGTGCTGATGTTGTGATTGGAGATATTAATCAAGATAAAGCAGAATCTCTAATTAAGGATTTATATGACCGAAACAAAACAAATAGAATAGTTTTTAAATATTTAGATATTACCAATCCAGAGTCGGTAATGAAGTGTATTAGCAATATTGTAAGTGAGTTTGGAAAGATTGATGTATTAGTTAATAATGCTTACCCAAGAAATAAAAATTATGGTTCTAAATATGAAAATATAGATTTTAATGATTGGAAAGAAAATGTTGATATGCATCTAAACGGGTACTTTTTAGTTTCCCACGTTGCCTCAAAACAAATGATGAAACAAAGATTTGGAAAAATAATTAACATTGCATCAATTTATGGTATGAGGGGACCAAGGTTTAAAATTTATGAAGGCACTAATATGACTATGCCTGCTGAATATGCTGCTATTAAAGGTGGGATTATTAATTTTACTAGATACCTTGCTACTTATTTAGGACCATATCAAATAACGGCGAACTGTATTAGTTTTGGTGGTGTATACGATAATCAACCTGAATCTTTTGTTAAAAAATATTCAGAGATGGTGCCTTTAGGAAGGATGGCAAATAAAGAGGATCTTAGAGGAGTTATAGTATTTTTATCGTCTGATTCATCCAATTATATTACGGGGCAAAATATTGTTGTGGATGGTGGTTGGACTGCTTCTTAAGAAAGAGGTGATAAAAAATGGAGAGACAAAAGATTAGTACTATCGTGAATGGGGGAAGTAATTCCACTTATATTATTGCAGAAATTGGTGTTAATCATAATGGAGATATAAATTTAGCTCTTAAGATGATAGATGCTGCATATGAAGCAGGAGCTGATGCTGTAAAGTTCCAAAGTTTTAAAAGTGATAAGTTAGTTTCAAAGTTTGCGGAAAAAGCTAAATATCAACAAGATCATACAGGCACAAATGAAACTCAGTTGGAAATGTTAAAAAAATTAGAGTTATCTCCTGAAGACCATTTGATCATAAAAGAATATTGTACTAAAAAAAATATTGACTTTTTATCTACTCCATTTGATGAAGAAACAGCAATTTTTCTTAAAGAAATAGGTATTCATGCATATAAAGTTGGATCAGGAGATTTAACCAATATCCCTTTTTTAAGAAAAATAGACGAATTTGGCCTGCCTATTATTTTATCAACTGGAATGTCCAATTTGGGAGAGATTGAGGAAGCGTTAGAAGTTATCAATAAAAGCAGTATTGCCTTATTGCATTGTACCTCCAGTTATCCTGCACCTGTCGAGGATATTAATTTGAGAGCGATGGTTACAATCCAAAAAGCTTTTAACAAAGTAGTAGGGTATTCTGATCACACCGAGGGAATCGAGATAGCATTAGCCGCTGTAGCGTTAGGTGCGAGAATAATCGAGAAACATTTTACATTAGATAAGAATTTGCCGGGTCCGGATCATAAAGCTTCTTTGGAACCGCATGAATTTAAACAGTTAGTTAAATCCATCAGGATTGTCGAGAAAAGTCTTGGTGATGGAGTAAAAAGATGCATGCCTTCTGAGGAAAACACAAAGGAGGTGGCAAGAAAGAGCTTGGTTGTTAGTCAAAATTTGAAACCGGGGGATATATTAACCAGGAAAAATCTGGCAATCAAGAGACCTGGAACTGGTATACAGCCAAAAGATTATAATCTTTTGTTAGGAAAAACGGTGAAACGTGAGGTTAAACAAGATCAAGTGCTCACATGGGACGATGTGTTATGAGGAAAAAAGTCAAAAAAATTGTGGTTGTAACAGGTACGAGAGCCGATTATGGAATTTACGTTCCTCTATTGGAAAAGATCGAAAAAGATCCTGATTTAGAGCTCGGGCTTTTAGTAACAGGTATGCATCTATCGCCTATTTATGGTTATACGATAAATGAAATTAAAGCAGATCAATATCCTATCATTGGTACGGTAGATATTTTATTACAAAGATCAACTTCTGCAAATATGGCCAGATCAATTGGCCTAGGGATTTTGGGGATGACCCAGGTTTTGGAAACAAATCAACCGGATCTTTTGTTTGTTTTAGGTGATCGGGGAGAAATGCTTGCCGCGGCTATTGCCGCATCCCATTTAAATATTCCGGTTGCACACGTTCATGGAGGGGAAGTATCCGGTTCAATCGATGAATCTGTAAGACATGCTATTTCCAAATTATCCCATATTCACTTCCCGGCTACGGCAAAAAGCGCAGAGCGATTAAAAAAAATGGGGGAAGATGAATGGAGAATTTATCAAGTTGGTGCATTAAGACTGGATACTATTCTTCATGCGAGTCTCCCTTCATTTGAAGATGTTAGAGAAAAATATGGTCTTGGTTTTATAGAGAAGAATAATTACTTTTTACTAGTGTATCATCCCGTTACTACCGAGGTTCACTCATTAAAGAAACAGTTGAAAAACGTCCTTGATGTACTTATCAAGCATCAAAAACCAATTCTTTGTATTCTGCCGAACTCAGATTATGGAACGGAAGAGATTACGGCTGTATATAGCCAATATAAACAATACTCAAATATTAAATTTATAGAGAACTTTAATCATTTGGATTATTTAACGGTTTTAAAACACTCGTTGGCGTTAATAGGTAATTCATCATCTGGAATTATCGAAGCGGCGTCTTTTCATATACCAGTATTAAATGTCGGAAATAGACAGAAAGGCAGAGAACGTTCGGGCAATGTTGTGGACGTTACAACTGCTGCAGAAGATATAGAGAAAGGGCTAAACCAAGTTTTAAGCGAATCATTCAGACAAAATGTTTCAAAGGTGTCTAATGTATACGGTGATGGAAAAGCGAGCGAAAGAATTGTTAAAATCATAAAAAATTTAATTATTGATGAAACTATTTTGAATAAGATTCTTGCATATTAAAAAAGGAGTAACATTTAACATGTATGTGCTTATAGGGGCTGGCGGGCACGCAAAGGTAATTTTGGATATACTGGAAGAAAATAAAGAAACTGTTTTAGGGCTGATCGATGATAATCCCTTACTGAAAGAATTAAGAGGTTATCCTGTTTTAGGGAATATTGATAATGTACCACATTTGTTGGAAAAGTATAAAGGGATTTTGAAGTTTATCATTTCTATTGGCGATAATAGATTCAGAGAAAAAATCTCCGCCAGATTAAATCGTTTACATGTTACATTTGGAAAGGCAATTCATCCGTCTGCGGCAGTCAGTTCAAATGCATTCATCGGAGAAGGTACCGTTGTTATGCCGAACGCTGTAATTAATGCGTCGGCCTATGTTGGAAAACATGTTATTATTAATTCAGGCGCAATAATAGAACATGACTGTGTAGTTGAGGATTATGCTCATGTTTCGCCGGGTGCAAAGTTAGCTGGAAACGTACGAATAGGCAGATTGGCACATATAGGAATAGGGGCCAATATTATTCCTAATATTGAAATAGGAAGTGATTCTATTATTGGAGCCGGTGCTGTTGTCACTCAACCAATTCCTGAGTCAGTGGTTGCTGTTGGCATTCCGGCAAAGGTAATAAAAAAACGTTGATCGTTTAAAGAATATTAATTTCAGGAAGGGTCTTTCATGTTAAAAGAGAGAATTTACCTATCACCCCCTCATATGAGTGGCAATGAACTAAAATACATTGAAGAGGCCTTCAAAACAAATTGGATTGCTCCATTAGGTCCGAATGTGGATGCATTTGAAAAAGAATTGGCTAAATATGTAGGGATCGAGGGATCTGTTGCGGTCAGTTCCGGAACAGCTGCGATTCATTTAGCATTACGGTTACTTGAAATTAAAACTGGGGATCGGGTTTTTTGTTCCACTCTTACATTTATCGCTAGTGCTAGCCCTATACTATATCAGGGAGCTGAGCCAGTTTTTATTGATTCAGAACCCGATACATGGAATATGTCTCCGATTGCATTAGAAAGGGCACTTGAAGATGCAAAACGTGAAGGAAAGTTACCTAAAGCGGTTATTGTAGTTAATCTATATGGCCAAAGTGCAAAAATGGATGAAATTTTGAGTTTATGTAATAAATATAATATACCTGTTATTGAAGATGCAGCTGAATCACTTGGATCTACATATAAGGGAAAAAAGAGCGGTACGTTAGGAAAGTTTGGAATCTATTCTTTTAACGGAAATAAAATTATCACCACTTCTATGGGAGGAATGCTAGTTTCTCATGATATGGAAGCGCTCAAAAAGGCACGCTTCTTGGCGACACAGGCCCGCGATCCGGCTCTCCATTATCAGCACAGCCAATTAGGCTATAACTATCGAATGAGTAATATTTTGGCCGGTATTGGGCGTGCACAATTAGAAGTAATAGAACAGAGAATAAAAGCAAGGAGAGCTATTTTCCAACGTTATTTCGAAGAATTAGGACAAATTGACGGTGTTTGTTTTATGCCAGAGTTAGAAGATACAGTTTCCAATAGATGGTTAACTGCTTTAACGATTGATCAGGAAAAATTAAATGTTAATCCTGTAGATATAATCAAATATTTAGATAAAGAAAACATAGAAGCCAGACGTGTATGGAAACCATTGCACCTTCAACCGTTATTTGAAGGAATAAAATACTATCCTCATCATGAAAATTACAGTGTTTCAGAAGCTTTGTTCGAAAATGGAATATGTTTACCTTCCGGGTCGAATATGACGCCAGATCAACAGGACAGAGTTATTTGGGCTTTTAAAAAGGTTATTAATCAACAATAATTTTTTTGTTTTGATACTAGCAAGAGTTAGACAATGAAATAGTTTTACTCTCTGGTGGATGGCAAACGCCTCTAGTCTTTATCTGATGATGCGTATTTTAAGCAATTTTTAAAGTGTTAAATCAAAATTGGGAACAGCAGTAGTGGTGCAGTGCGTATGGAGTCTGATAGGGAATGTCGGTTTGGTGGGTCCGCTGTGATTACGACAAGCAAATCCCAAGTCGAAATGATTCAAAACAGGAGAAAAATTGACGCGGCAAAACATCCGGGTGATCCGGCCGGGGTACGGCTTGCCCCCGAAATATTATGAAATGCTTCTCGGAAAAGAATTGAAGCGGGATGTGAAAAAAGGAACGCCGTTAAGCTGGGAGCAGCTGTTGTAAGAGCGTTTTTCCGCCCGGGTTTTCCTCTTGATTTTCAGATACAGAAATTTTTTAATAGCGAAAGGCCAAGCATTTTTCCAGAACTGTTCAGGATTGACGGAATCATTCACTGGCAATTTGTCCCCGGCCGCCGATTCCGGAGGCCGGATGATTTTTAACATGGCGGATCGTCAGAAAACGAAGGTGATCGATTTGAATCAACGGCAAAAAACCATCGTCCTTTTGAATGGCCAAAGCCAATATCATGTGCTCCGGCATTTTATTCAAGATTTGGCGGCGGCTTTCCAACAGCTTGGGTATCATGCGGAGATCGTGGATTTGCTTCTTCCCTCATGGCCGGCTGATTTGGAGAAAACGGTAAAGGAAAGGGATGTCCGCTTCTTTTTGTCCATGAATGCGATGGGCATCGACATAAAAATCGGGGAAACCGCCCTGTATGATTATTTGAACATTCCCCTGTTCGCATTTTTGGTTGATCATCCCATGTATCATCTTAACCGGCTGAACCGGGGCGTGAAAAACCTCATCGTTTCCTGCGTGGACCGAACCCATGTTGATTTTTTAAAAAGGTTTCTCAACGGTGAATATACAAAGGTGTTTATTCCCCATGGCGCCCCTTTCCGTCCCCATCCGGATTCCGGAAGATCCGTAGGAAAGAGGAACATCGATATTTTGTTTGCGGGCACGGTTTTCAATCCCGATTCTTACCGGGAAAAGTGGTCCGCCGGAGGACGATCGATCGCCCGATTGTACGATGAAATCATGGAAAGATATCTGTCGGGCCATGACCGGACGCTGATCATGGCAGCGGAAGACGTCTTTGAGGAACGCGGGATCGATACCGAGTATTTGAACCATTATCGATTCTGGGAGAATTTGGTGTATGTCGATTTGTATGTCCGCAACAAAAGGCGGCTGGATGTGATCCGTCGTTTATCCAAATTGGGATTGAGAATCGAAATCTTCGGCAACGGCTGGGAGCCCGATTTGGATAGGCATCCTTCCGTCAAATTTTATCCCTCCCTTCCTTTTGAACGGGTCCAAGAAAAAATGGCGGATGCGAAAGTGGTTTTGAATATTTTGCCGACTTTTCACGAAGGCGGACATGAAAGAATCTTTTCCGCCATGTTGAACGGCGCGGTGTGTTTATCCAGCGGCAACAGCTATTTGCGGCGAGAGTTTCGAGAAGGGGAAGACATCCTTTTTTACGCGTTCGGTCAAGATCTGGAGGAAGTGTTAGGGGAATATTTTAACGATGAGGAAAAAATGCAAAGGATCGCGGACAACGGCAGGAAAAAAGCCATGGAAAGGCATACTTGGCTGCAAAGGGCGGAAAAAATCCTGGAAACGGTCGAATATCATATGTTTTTCGTCCGTTGAACACGGTTTTTCGAAAGACGGTTTATGGCGGGTTTTTCCTGAACGCGCTTCGGTTCGGCATATCCTTCGTGGGTCGAGGCGCCGAAAAGAAGGCATTTCGCCGGTTTCGAAGCAGATCGGGAGAAGGAAAGGTGTGTTTTCAGATTAAAAATTTTCTTGGACGGCATAACTAACAACAAAGGTTAGTTATGCCCCATCCATATCTTTTCCGCTGAACAGGTCAAACAATGGAGATTTAAACGAGATCCTAATTTTTATTTAAGTCAAGACTCATAAACACCAACCATCATCAATAATACCCTTTCACAGCTTGGTGCTAGTAATTCCGTCCAAGAAATTTTTCAGGAAAAACTTGCATGTTTTCGGAAAGGACGGGGATTAGGCGTCCCCTCCTGCCCGATTCATGATTCAACTGCAAAAGCCGGGAAATAAGGATAGGCAAATTTTTGGAAGATATCCCATCATTATGCGATTGCAATGAAACCAAGCTCATAAATGAACGGTAAAATAATACCGTTTTATTTTTTGCATCGATCGGATAATGTGATCAACTTTCTGAACGATCAACCGAATTTTTTCATGCGGAGACGTCATCGGTCAAAAAGAGACCAGTTTAGATATGCGGGGATATACCGAGTATTATACAGCTTCGATTTAAGGTGGTAAATTAATATTGCCCGGAATAGACGACGGAAGTGAAAAAACAAAGATCGGGGAGGGAGTAAGTTGGCCACGACGGTTCAAAATTGGGGAAATTCTCTGGCCATCCGGATCCCAAAATATATTGCGGAACAAGTAAAAATTGAAGAAGGTTCAAAAATTGAGATTGCGGCAGAAAATCAGTCAATAAAAATTATACCCTTGAAGCGAAAAATGACGTTAGGCGAACTCCTGGCGAAAATCACTCCCGAGAACCGTCACGAAGAAATTGATTTTGGTCTCCCTCAAGGAAATGAGCTGATATAATGGAACCGAACGCGGCGATCTGGTTACGCCCACCCTTAATCCACAAGCCGGACATGAACAGGCAGGGGTTCGTGACTGCATCGTACGATCACCAAAGAAGTTTAACCGTTTGACAGGATTTGCTGCAGTCTGCCCCATCACCCGTAAACAAAAGGGCTATCTTTTTGAGTAGAGCTTCGTGACGGTTTAGCCGTTTATGGCGTAATCTTGCCGGATCAGTTCAAAAGCGTCGGTTGGAAAGCAAGACGGGAAGGCTCCGGACGAAACCGTCCGGGCGTGTTTAGACTTGATTTTCACCATTTTAGGTGAAAGCTCCCGCCGCCGATGAAACCCAAGAAATCTTGCAATATGAAGCGGGTGCATCATGGTTATTTTCGTACGCTGAGCGGAACGTAAAATAATTGGGCGTACCCCGCCGCCTGCGCTAAAGTTTAAAGGCGGCGGCCTCTGTTCCTTCCAGCGGACGGTCAATTGTTGGATATGCCTGCGCCGATTTAAAGGGAGGGTACGCCCGGGCGGTCCTTTCCGCTGGAGGGAAATTAACCCGATCAATTTTCTGATCCGTCCCCCTTTCTCTTCGTTTAGAAGCGGGGGAATCTTCTCGGATGACAATATATTTTGAAATAGAAACATATGCAACGGTAAAATAGGAATAAATGGATGATCTTTTTATTTATTTGAGGAGGAAACCATGGCCGAACATCATTTTCTCTTGAAAGCGGACTGGCACGGAGGCAGAAACAGCACCGGATTTATCGACGCGGGCGGGTTGAAGGCGGAAATCTCCATCCCGGAGGAAATGGACGGACCGGGGGTCGGAACAAACCCGGATGAGATGCTGCTCGGCGCGGCGGCCACCTGCTATTTGATCACCCTCGCCGCCATGCTGGAACGGGCCAAGATCCCGGTCAGCCAATTGAAATTGGAATCGGAAGGGATCGTGGAAGTGGAACAGGGGGTGTTTACCTACAAAAAGATCATCCACCGGCCCAAAGTCACCTTGGCGGCGGAAGCGGACGGGAAAGATGTGGAAAAAGCCGGGCTTCTGTCGGAAAAGGCGGAGAAAAGCTGCATGATCTCCCGGGCGGTGCAGGGAAATGTGGAGATTCAGGTGGAAGCGGAAATCGGCGTGGAGGAAGGGTGAAACGAAAATCGGCACCGTTTCGGTTCATTGGGATCGATCCTTACAAAAAGGGAGTTCGTACATGAAGCGTCCCCTGGGTCCCCTGCCAAGCAAACATGGATAAAAGGCACATTGAAGATGAAGCGCCCCCTGTCAATCTGAACATATCCCTGTCAAGTAGACAGTGTGAAAAATACCCACCTTCTTCAGCTGCTTGTTAGGATAGTGGAATGAGGAAACGTTGTCAAGGAAAGCACTTGACAACGT